>ERZ890953.210-NODE-210-length-35076-cov-7.868736_pt1 | contig 35076 bp, 37 predicted proteins | sample MGYA00521264_ERZ890953 | MGnify/ENA primary metagenome ERZ890953 (study PRJEB32303, sample SAMEA104408629) | aquatic metagenome | biome: Brackish water; feature: Chemocline; material: water | place: Baltic Sea | collected 2014-10-26T21:54:00 | depth 200 m ...
TTAAATATTCATCATTAGTTCTTAATGTTCCTGAATATCCTTTACTTAATACTGTCCTATTAAACTTATCTCTTTCTGCTCTAACAATTCTATATCCCACAGCCCCATCAGGTAATTCAATATTATCAAATTTAATACCTAATAATCCAACATGTCCTTTAATATCTCCTGAAGTTATATATGAAACAACAGTAGTACCTATTATTTCCTGTGGTGCTGCATTTGTATTTACTCTAATATTATTTACATCTACATATAATGAACTACTCCATACACCAGAACCATTATCTATTGCTACATTAGATATTTCTCCTGCTATTTTATGATCATAATAATAAGTATCTCCAGCATTTTCAACAGATGCAGCAGGTTGATTAATAGTTCTTGGAATCCCACCTTCATCTAAATATGTAATAATATAATCTATAGTAAGTACTGTAGCAGTAGGTTTAAAATCTATACTTATACTAACTATACTATTTTTATTATCTACTACTGTTCCATCATCACTAAAATGAGGTATTGTATTTCTATTTGGAAATTTATGATGTCTTATTTTATTACCTACAGGACTAACTCCAGAATAACTATATCCATCAACTCCCCAATATGTACCACCAGTACAATTATCTTTATCAACATAATTAGTACTAGAAGCTTCCCAAAATGCCATTGTACCTTCTCCATCCTTATCTGGAATACTTGCAGTTTCATATACTTGCCAATATTCAATAAAAGGATCAGCATTATATTGAGTCTCTGTTAAATCTCCAATAAGATGTTTTAAGTCATCATTATATCCTACAAAGTTCCTTTCAGCAACTGTAGCAGGTCTTCCTGGTATATGACTTGCAAGAGATTCTGTACCATCAGGATAAGTATATACTATACCAAAAGCATATACTTCACCACCCATATAACTTATCTTTTCAAAATAAGATTGAGGATTCTTAGAATTTCCTATTGCATTATAATCATAAGCATCTACATAACTAGTTACATATTTAGTTGTTATCTTAGAAGCTAATGCTTGGTAAGTACAATATTCTCTAGGTGTACCTTTTGTATTTGCTAATAATAATCTATCTTCAACTTGTTCAAGATGTTTTGCAATTCCTATATCAGGAATATCTAACAATATATTTTCTACTGCTGTTTCAGTATACTTTGAAGGATTACCATCAAAAATAAATGAATCATCAGTTGTTACTTGATTTTCAGATACTAATGTTCTTGTTGGTAATCCTGTACCAGAAGTAGCTTCAATGATTGCTATTCTATAATAATCATAAGAAGTATCTAAATTACCAATAGTTAATTCTATTCTTTTATTTGTGGGATATGAACCATATATATAATCAGCATCTGTTGTTTGTTCTTCAACTTTATTGCTAGAACCCATAACACCATCATAGTTTCCAGACAATGTACTTACATATATTGGTATTAACTGTGAAGTAGTTAACCAAGCAGTTTCATTTCCATTTTCATCTACATATTGAATAGCAAAATTGTAAGTACCTGACTTTAATTCTCCACCTACTGTTACTTCAGCTTCTACAAATGTTGGTATATTTTCAACACCTTTTATTAAATTGAATTTTAAACTATTATATTTATCTGTAGGTGCTACACCAATACTACCACCATCTATCCATGCTTGGTAAGCATTACTATAATAACTATCACTAGGTGTAAATGTTTTTACTGGATTTAATCCATCAACCCAATATACTGTTTTCTCACAACCATTTCTTAATCTGTATTCTCCTGATATTTGATTAGCTAATTTAAAGTTTAAGCAACTATTAGTATTATCATCTATTAATATATCAATTTCACCATTACCTGTTAATAATGCTATTGCAGCTCTATCTTCATCTACACTTGTACCAAATATAATATGTTCATTATCATCAACATATATACTACCTAATATAATCAATATATATTGAGCACCTAAATCATCAGTAATAATAAGACTCTTATATATTTGATTACCTTCTTCTGTAGATAGTAGATTAATATTACCTTCTCTACTTTCACTTACAGCATTTAAAGCAAACCTATAAGTACCCTCTAACTGGTCAGCAGAATTTACATCTGTATTAAGACCTCTATATAATCTCTGTACTGATTTATTTTGTTCTTTCTCTGCCATAATAAGCGTTATTTCTTAGTTCAGTATGAAGTATATTCTTAACTTCCCTATTATTCAAATTACCAAAATAATTATGATAACTATTTCTTCTAGGTATTAAATAATTTGTTTGTTCTACCAAGTTTTGTAATTCATCTATACCTTTTGGTATCAATGATTTATTAGATGCTTGTTTACAATACCATTGCCAATCTTGTTCTGCTACCTGCATCTTATTACTAGAGCCTTCTTTACCAGAATAGAATTCTCTCTTCATAATTTTCAATATAATATATGCTACAATTGCATTAGTAAAAGAAATATCATCGGGAATCATTGGTAATCCCTCACTATCTAAAGGATTTCTTAAATATGCTAATGCAATTAGTCCTGACTCAAAATTGAATCTTAATATCTTACCTTCTATAATTGTATACTCATACTGAGTATTATGATATAAAGCACTAGTATTACCACAATCTCCACCATTTTCACTACATACAATACTATTGAAAAAACTATGATTAGTTAATCTAACAGGTTCATAACATCTTTGATAAGTAGATGTTTCTCTCCATAGATTATATTCATATTGAAGATCATAATATGGTCTGTAATAAGCTACTGAATAATCATTATATGGTGTACCACAAGAATCAAGACATACAGGATAATCTGTTTCTGGTGCTAATACTTCATCATCAGTACTTGCAGTAGCTGTAGTAGTACTATCACTAACTTGTGTGTTAACTGCTATTTGTATAATGTTATGTAAATTATATGGTATCTCACACTGATAATTATTAACATACAAAAATGCAACAGCTTCTTCTTTAGCTCTTATAGCATTAATAAACTCAAGAGCTTCTCCTGTCCATTCAATAACACTAACTTCATCTATATCAGTTATTGGTAAATCTCTTAGAATCTTAGAAAAGATTCTGTCCATTGATGTAAGTTTCATAACTTTTTAATTTTATTATTCTTCAAAAGCCTCACTTAATTTCTTCTCTGTATCCACTAATGGATTAACCTTTGAAAAATATTTCTTAGTTTCATATTGATAACCAGTTTTAACATCTTGCCAATTAGATTCTCTAATTATTAAGAATCCATTTTCAATTTCTTCAACAGTAGTTCTTACTTCTTTATCTTTTTTACTTTTTGGTTTAGAAACCAATGATTTAGCTTCATTCATAACTTATTATTATTTGTTATTGTAAATTCTCTCTTATTTAATATCTCTTTCCACAATCTTCTTTTATTCTTTCTTGTAGCTATAAATCTAAATATCTGTTTAGTTCTTATTGGAACTCTGATGTTTATCCAAATGAATTTATATCTTATTCCCCTTGAGTGTTCATTAAAATGAAAGATTCTTGTTTTCTTTTTCTTAGCTTCTTCATCTTTCTCCCATAACTTCAAAGTCTCTTTCCAATTAGGTGCTAATCCTTTTATCATATCACCATCAATTGTAATCTCCTGTTTTCTACCACGTACTTCAATTATACCCATACTAGAAGGTAAATTAACTCTTTCCCCCTCTATAATTTTATCAGATATAAATTTCATAAATCCCTCAGTTATATCTAAATACTCTCTTTTTGATATATCAATAGGACAATCTTTATGGCTAGTTGTCAAACTTAGTAATGTAGGTCTCCTTTTATAAGTCATCTATTTTGTCTCCTGTATTAAACTATCATTACTATCATTTGTAATATCCTCTCTTGATTGATTAAATTGCTGTATCAACTCAAGATTAGTTAATTCTATAATGGACTCCATTAATTCTATTGGTGTATATATCCTAACTGTCTTATTATCAAAACAGGTACTATTACCTTGATATATAGCATTTAATCTATATACTTCTATTGGGTCTCTCCAAATAGCATTTATTTGTAACTTACTTACTCTGCTATTTACTAAATATAAATAATTATCATTAATAAAATAAAATTGTTTCCTACTACCATATTTATTTCCAGCAATGAATTTATAACTATCAAAAGTTGTTCTATTAAATTTAATAAAACCATCAATAGAGGTAACAACTATACCTTCTTTATCATCTCCAGCAATAGCAGAAGGTAATTCATATTTACTTCTCATTACTTTACATACCTTATTCTCACCACAAGGTACAGCAGGTTGGGGTATCATCTCAACACAATCTAAAGACTGTAAATCCCATTCACTAAATTGTCTATTCTTTCTTAGTTCTTGTACAGAAACTCTTGCTCTAACAGTTAACAACTTATTGTATACAAGTTTTGTAGCCAATCTTGAATCATCAGATGGTACACCTTTAGAATACAAGCTTTGAATCCTACTAATTGCTTCTCCTATAGTCATTTAAGTATTTTTTTAATAGTTTTCTCAAATCTTTTGTCTTATAGAGTTTATAATTACCATCAGGTAATAACCATACAATATGTCTATCTTCTACTTCAAATCCTTGTTCTTCAAGTAATACTTGATATAATGATAATTGTATTTGATAATGATTATAAGGCATATCTAAAAAATGTCCAAAAGGAGTATACATCCTTTTACCTCTAAAGTTCTTAAATAAATCTTTATTTGTCTTATAATCAGCTAGTATAAACTTCTTAGTTATTGTATTATATAGTAATATATCACATGTACCTGCATAACTATACTCTTTAGAATACATTCTTAATTCTAAGTATACTGGTATTATATGTGCTGGTAAACCATTCCAATATCTAATGACAGCTCTTTCATGTCCATTAGAAGGAATAATTATAGAGAGGTCTGTATTATCAAAAAACTTTGCTTGAGCATATCTTTCTCCAAAATTATGAGTTATAGTTCCAAAACCAGCAGCTTCTTTAGCTCCATCAGCCCACTCCTTCTTTACTACTTCTTTACTTATACCTCTTTTAAATGCAACCCTAGTAGCATGTTTCTCAGTATCAAACTCTTCAGCAAAGGATTCTACTATATTAGATGCTGGTGTTAACTGTTTCTTTTGATGAACATAAGTATGACTTTCTTCATAAAATGCTAAATCAGCATAGGTATTTTTTAGTTTAGCTGTTATATACATTTTACAAAGATAATTAAAAAAGTAAATAATACTATTAATTTATGTTCAAATTTATTTGAACTATCTTCTAAATCTTATAGGTAGATAATATTGAACTTGTACTTCTTTTCTCAGAACATCATATGATAATAATAATATTTGTTTTTTCTTGTTAAGCAATCCTGCACCAAATGAAAATCCTACAGATTCTGCATTACCAGTAACTCCACCACCTAACATAAATATATTTCTAGGAACTTCGGGTTTTATTATAGTTACAACTTTTACTGAAGGGTAGAATTCTCTCTTCCATTTTCTATATTGAATCCTATTTCCATAAACAGAATCATATACAACAGCTTTACCATTTGTATCATATATTGAATCTGCATAATATAATGTATCAATACAATTCAAATAAAGGTCTATAATAGATTGAGTATCTACTTCCAAGTCTTTCCATCTAATATCAATTTTAGTACTTCCTGTATCTCTATATACAGGAATAGGCACATAAGAAGTATCATGTAGTCTTATAGTATCAGCTTTCAACCATACTGTATCAATTTGTATACCTTCAACATCTGGACATGGTTTTCTACAGGTCTCCATAAAAAAGATTACTACTATAGCTATTACAAATAATAACCAACCTAATGATGTTATTGATATTTTCATTATATATTCCTTTCAAAATGTGGAGCATCATAAAAATCCTTGAAATTACCTCCCCATCTATTTAACGGATCAAGGGCTTCCCAAAATTCACCAAGAACCTCTATGTCTTCTATTTTATAAGTAAGTTTACCATAAATAAAGAAATTAAAATCTACAGCTAATCTCTTTAAATGATTACTGTTCATAGTCTTTGTTCTCTTTACTCCACTTATTATTTCTAACTCTCCATCTTCTTCTCTTACAGTTTTACCATAAAAATAAAGTTCTTGTTGATCTTCTGTTCTATATGCTTCACCAAATGTTAACTCAAATCCTTGAGTATTTGCAAATATTATAAGTCTTGCAATATGGTTTGTAAATATTTGTTGATGTTCTGATAGTTTCATAACTTAATCTTTATTATAATGAGTAGGTCTTTCTTGTCTCTTTTGTACAGCTTTAGCACCAGCACTTACACCAAATAATGCAGCAAGTCCACCTAAGAAATAACCTGCATCTTGGAAACTAATATCATCACAATAAGCTGCTTCATATAAGAATATAAGTAACATTGCAAATACTGATATAACTATTAACTCTAATATTACTATCATAGAAAATCTCATACTACTTGGACTATCATCCTTAGTAATTAAATCTCTCTGTAATTTACCTCTTACGAATAACATTGTTATCTATTTAAAATAAAACTTCATTGTATTGTATGCTTTATCTTCACCTCCAAAATAAGGATTCAATTGTACAGGACAAAATGGTTTACTTCCTTCTGCTGTAACATAACTGTTATCAATAGAAAAAAACCATTCACCATCATTCCAATCAATTATAAAAGGATACCATTGTTCAACCTTAATATCTTTAATAACTGTGGCATTCCAATCACCACCATCAGTATACCAATATCCTGCTATAGTACAATATCCTTCTTTCTTAGTATTAGCTTGAAATCCTAGTCTACCTGAATTAGTATGTACTCCAAATATCTGACCTATACCTCTAATCTTATTCCAACCGCTATGTTTAATACATTCTTCTGGATACCAACATTCTTTAGATAACATTACTTCACCTCTAATAGCTAAATCAGTAAAAGGCCACAATCTTTCTAATTTGAAATTAGCATAATGTCTACCTTTTTTAATAATATATGTTTCCATTACTTTTTATTTAAAATAAACCTATTGGATTTCTACTAGATGAACCTCCTAATGTGGTATCAACCTTCACTTCATCTACAAATGGAATACTCATTATTTCACTAAATAAATCCCACTCACCTTGTTCCCATGTCCAATTTAATATATTACTATATTTTATATTAGCACTTTTATTTTGACTTCTTAAAGCATTTGGGATAAACTTAATTTCAATATCTCTAACTCTTGTTTCTAAAATTATCAATCTTTGTCTCATTATATCTATTTCATGACTACTATAACTTTCATGTTTATCAAGAAGTTTCATATTAGTTATTGTAACTTCTTTTGAAGCTTGAATATATTCTAACATTACTTTACTATCTAACTTTTCTTCATTAAGATCATCAATATCATTTTCAATATGAGTTAATCTAGTAGAAGTTTGTCCTTGATAGTATGAACCTGTACCTACACTAGTTAATGCTATACCAATTACACCAGCTATTACTATCCATAATATCTTACTTACTAGTGATTTTTCATTTGTAATGTTTTCTGTGTTTTCCATTATTTAAGTATAAAGTATTATTAGTCCAACTGCTAAACCCATCTTATTGTTGATTCCATGTTTTTACTGGAAATATTATATCATTTACATCTAAGTCATTTACCATAAACTCAGAAGTTAAATAAGTACTATCTGTTACTGGATTAGAACCACTTCCTCCACTAACATCTATTAAAGTCTTTTCAGTAAATGCTCCACCTTCTATAAATGCAGCAAATGTGTGAGCATCATAGATACGTCTTATTGTAAGTCCTGAGATTTTATATTTAACAACTGTACCATTGTTAAAGAACCAAATAACACCAGTTGTAGTTTGAGTACACGTTAATATAACGCTGTTTCTACCTTCTAATACAGTCTCTATATTAGAAATCGGTCCTCCACTAACAGTAGCACTTAAAGCAAAGATTGGAAGTGATCCGCTAATAAGTGTAGCATCAAATTCAACTTGGTATTTTACTGTATTTACTAAAGGTATTTCGTCTACAGTACTGGCTAGAGCTAGTCCTACTGAATTATTCTCAGCATAAAATCCATATCTATGTCCTTCAAACACATCATAGGGGTCTGCTGGAACATTAATCAAATCACTAACCTGTAAAGTAGGTATATCTTTAAACACTCCCTCACTAGCTAATCTAACTATTGTTATTTCGTAGAGGGTGTTTATGTTTATGTAGGATACTGCTGTTTCAAATAAACTAGTATTTGAACCGCTTGATCTTTCTGTTAAATAAATAGTCTCATTAATATTTAGAAAAACTAAGTATCCGCTATTCGTACTTCTATCAGTTATGTCTGAAATAAAAGATATCCATGTAAGATTCCCATCAGCACCCTTATAAATAGGTATCTTCCACACCCCATGTGCTTGTTTACTTCTTATAGCTTCTGTTCCAGCTACTAAACATTTTTGGTATTGTGTACCTGATTTAAAGTTAGGTAGTGGTGGGATTTCTGTTACTGATACATTGTCAATATAAAATGTACCTGCTGTAAGTAAACTAAAATAGGCATTTTCTAGATTTACTCTAGCCCCTTCAATAACAAATGTTTGCATCTCTGTACTCAGCACAAAGTCTGAATATGCAGAAGCTTCAATCTCAAATGACTGTCTTGCTCTTAATGTAGGTGTTCCTGATAATGCTCTTGCTTGAAATGTCCATTTATAAACCCTCCCAGTTGTTTCAGTCCTAACATATGAAGAACTCGATAAGGTAACAGCATTAGAAGAACTACCCCCTACTCCACTAGCTACAACTTCTAATTCTCCGTTGACTATACTTCCTGTATGATTGCCTGCATTTGCCCAATCTGTAATTCCTGCACTAAAATTACCATTCCTTGATGGAGTTATTATTAAATCTCCTTGTACAATATCCCATTCCTCAACCCCATAACTACCTGTACCTTTTATATGACCTTGTGGTAACTTAGCAAGCCCATCAGCACCTCTAAATTCATCTCTGAATGTTAGTAGTTTGAATGAGTTGTGGTAGTCTTGTGCTTGTTGTGGGGTTATTGCGTAATTTTTAATAATTGAATCGATATATAGACCTGTAAATAATGATGTACTTGGAGAATCTACAGCCCCTATATCAGTAGATGCTACTGAATAATCATTAGTATCAACGGTAATTCCAGCTTGTAAACCATCAATATAATACGTTCCTATACCATTAGTCCTTGTATATATAACATCAACATCATGGTTTAAATTTATATCACCAGTACTTATTGTATTATCAACCGCATTTCTTTTACCACTCCTTATTTTAGTACCAATCATAGCAAGAGTAAAGGCATTACTATTACCGCCAAATAATCCACCATTTATAGCAAAAGGGTTAATTCTACATAAGTATGAAAAATCATTTGTACCAAATATATGTGTATTAGGAATTGTTACATAATCATCAACTCCATCAAACCTCATCCCATCTTTAGTACTTAAAGCACCATTGATAGTTCCATTGTTTCCATTTCCACTTATATCAACCAATACTCCACTAGCACTTGGAATCATGTTGTATGCCGCAATCAATCCAACCTCACTACTCAAATCAGTAGGCTTTATTATCCTCTGTGGATTATGTTTTATTATACCTCTTTGTTTTCTGCTTAAGAAGTCTGAATATAGTTGGTTGCGTTCTTGGGTTGATAATGCATGGTTGTACATTTGTACATTAGCTATATCTCCATCAAAATAAAGACCTGTTGTTAAATGTTTACCTATTTTCACAGGGGAATCTGTTGTGTTTATAGTTGCTAATCCAGTAACCTGTAAAACATTATCTATATAACCAAAATAACTAGCTCCATCATATATCCATATAAACTCATGCCATTTAGTATCAATAGCTATTCCAGTATTATAATCATAACCACTTCCCCAAAATGAAAACATCCACTTTGATGTACTTGCGGATGAACCAACCCACATAGCATTTGTAGTACTTCCAGCCCCAAATACAGCCATCATAGCATTAGATGTTTGTATTGAAGAATTTGCCTTAGCTCTAATAACCATTGTTCTAGCTTGTGCTCCACTAATATTTACATTATTTGGATATGTTAATACAGTATTACTCCCATCAAACTCTAAAGCAAGACCTTTATCCGTATTAATGAAGCCTTTACCGCTACCTGCTGTGAATGTTCCTTTAACACCACTAACACGGTCTATCATTGACCCTATACCTTCACTATTAAAATCAAATATCTTCATTTATTTAATATGTTTAAGGGTGTTTGACCAAAACTGGGTTATTTCTTCTAATGATAGTATTCCTTCTACTACTTTGAGTTTAGGTATTGTGCCATCAAATGTTCTTGTTTGAGCATCAATATTACCTATAATAACATTAGTAGTTCCAGATACAGGAGTACCACTATCTTGATCTGCACTTCCTGATAGTGTAGGTGGGGTATCTTCATCACTTATAAAGATGTTAGCAGTACCTATTGAGTTTATTGTTATTGCAATAAATTGTAGTTTATTTAATAAAATTGAATTAACATTAGAATATACATACGATACGTTAGAACTACATTCAATTCTGTTTTGATAGGTAGCTAACCAAAATTTAGATGCACCATTATCATTTACTAAAATAACTCCATTGTTACCTTCTCCCATACTCTTAGGATTAATCCAACCCATTATGGTTTTAGCTTGTGTAAAACCTTCTAATGTTGTACCAGTATCAATCTTACTATCAGTACCATTAAATAAAGCTGCTCTGTTTACTCCAATTTTAGGGAATGTTATTGAGGTTAAGTCTAGGTCTTGTCGGATTTCTTGGATTATTATATCATCAAATTCAATTGTACTACCTACTAACATAAGTGATAATGCTAATAAATAAAAAGTAGTTGTTGTTGCTACAAATTCAGTATGATAGTTTTGGTATTCAGCTGTTAAATTAGGATTCTTATATACTGTTCCTACTTTTGCTATATCTCCTATAGATGAAAAGTTAACTATTTCAGTATCAGACTTAGCTTTAAATTGTACAGAGTACTTCTTCCCAACTTCCATAACCCCTAATCTACTTATACCGTGAAAATCAGTAACAGCACTATTTGACGTAAATATTAAATTCTTGTTTGTAGAATCCCATGTATTTCCCCCTCTTACTATACCATAATCACCACTTGTATCTGTAGAGAAATCATCATCAATAACAGTCTCATCAACACTCCCAACCATTCTATCTTCAGCATAACCTTTGGTTGAATCAAAGTCAATTAGTGTTTTTGGGGTTAGTTCGTGGACTTGTAATACATCGACATAACCAAAAATTGTAGCTCCTGTACAATTAATTCTTACTTCTGCCGAACCAGATGTTTTAGCTATAGCTTCAGCACTTAATTTTACCCAAGACCCAACAGTAGAGTTTGATTCTGTGAAATCTATAATAGCAGGGTTAGTTCTTTGTAATCGCAGTTCAGGAGCACCAGTGCCTGAAGCTAAATAAGACCAAGCTTCTATACGATATCTTCTTCCCTCTACAAATGAAATTGGGTTTGATAAAATGCCTGAATCATTTATACCCTCTATATAGATAGAATAATCTCCTGAGTATACTTTACCTGTTCCCCCATTACTTGCAGTATTAGCTTTAACTGCACTATTAGGAGTGTTATATAAACTCCAACTTGTAGGTAAGCTTACATCAACTGTACCGCCATCTTCCATTCCACCATTAACAACCAAATCACCACTACCTATCCTACCATCCAACCCACTCAACTTAGTATTCCAATTATTATGATATAAGTTTGATATTTCTGAGGGTGTTAATGTTCGGTTGTAGATTTCAACTAGGTCTATTGAGCCTAGAAGTTCATAATCATTATCAAAGTATGAACCAATTAAACTTAAATTAACACCAGTTCCTTGTGTTAATGGGATATTTGTAATAACTATTTCATTATCGACCCCTATAATAGACTGTGAATTAATAATACCATTAATATATCTTGTTACACCTGCTCCTGCGGTTATTATTCCCGTTGTTGCATTTATTTGAATGTTACCAACCCCATCTCCATTACTTCCCTGACAATTAAATAGTACTAATGCTTTTGCAAAACTTGTAGGATTACATATTATCCTAACACTATAAGTACCATTCAATCCGAGGTTATAATTAATCTTACTACTACTCCCATTAAACTCTCCTACTCCATTACTAAAAGCAACATCTGTTGGAGTTCCACCATTAGCTCTTACAGTGATTTCATCTCTAAGTGTTTCTCTAAATATGAGACCAGGATAGCTACTATATTTACTTTCTTTAGCCATTATATTGATTTCTTAAACTCAGACCAGCTTAATTCTCCTTGTAAATTATCAACAGCATCTTCTCCGCTAATCCATTCAGATTCTATACTTTTTTCCAATGCTTTTTTAGTAGTTAATTCAAAGTATGTAGCAAGCACTTCTCCAGTTACCTCTCCTGTATCCATATCTTTTACAGCAGGAATAAAAGGAGTTAGTTCAAATGTACCTTTCATTTTACTTAAAATCTCTTCCTTGAGCCTTGTCTGATCAGTATACTTACTTTTAACAGCACTATATATAGTATCAATACTATAATGCTCATTAATCGGATCATCTCCATCTTTAAATCCAAATATAAGACCATTATGTAATGTTTTAGCAAATGTTACTGCATCTACTTCAGGACTGTACTTATCCTTTATTAAATCTTTTAATTTATCTGTATTTTCCATAGTTATATTTTGCTTTCTTCTTCTAATGAACCAAGAGTATCAACCTTAACATGACTATCATTCCATAATATATATATCAACTCACTAGTATCAACACCGTCTGCTACTGCAACTCTAGTCAATCTGATTATATATATTGAACTAACAGTAGTGTTAAGTACATCTATCTCTCCAATATCAGTATAATTATGTTTACCTGCATTACCAGCTAATACAACATCACCAGTAGTAATAGTAGTCATTGCTGTAAATGAACCTCCTATGCCCGCTCCTACTCCATCAATAGTAAACTTAAACTCATTACCATCATCATCTGTTTCTATTAACCAATGTAAGTGATTTTCTATAGTTTGATTTAACTTAGCACTATGACTAGTCTGTACAAATATGTCTATATAATCACCTATTGCAAAAGCTAAAGCCTTAGTAGTAAATCCTGCTAAAGTTATATCTGTCCATGCAGGAGCACTTGCAGGAGGTAACTTAGCAGCAGATAATGAACCTTGCATATCATCCCATGTTACAGGACCACCACTTCTACCAACTTGTCTTGCTGTTACACTTTTATATTCCATAGTTATACTAGCTCTAAACTACCTCCATTTATTTCCTGATACTCAAACCATACAGTCATTTTAAAACTTATAGGAGCATCAGTAGTTGTAAAATTAAATCTTATAAATGTATCTACACCATTTTTCTGAGTTACATAAAAGGGTACAGCATTTTTAGTTGTGACTTCCAGTATTCTAACTTGATCAGCTAATGCAACACTATATGTTTCTGTAGATGCTTTATCTTTAGTAAAAAATGTACCAACAGGAGCACCACTCAAAACAGCACCAGGACTCTTTGTTAAATCAATAGCTAAAGTTCCGTCATATGCATCTGCATAAACATCAGTCATATTAGTTAATGTAGTTACTTCAGTTATCTCAGCCCATGTATTAAGAACCCGTATTGTACCATTAACTTTAAATACATTCAAATTAACACTACCTGTTCCAGTAATAGGCACATCTTCTACCATTATTATTTTACCTGATACTCTAAACAACATATCCCATAAGGAATTTAATGCTCTAGTAGCAGGTAATACTATGTTTGAGTTAAATGAAAAGTCCATTACAGTGCTTTTAAACGTTCTTTAATAATAACTGTATTAGTTGCTCCATTAGCTACAACTACATATCTGTAATTTTCATAATTAATATTATTTAATGAACCTGCAAATATTAATGTTGAATTAGTTACAGTAAATGATGTAACAGTTGAGCCAGTGCTGTCGTCAGTAAATGCTACAGCTTTCCAGTCTCCTGTAACTAAATCATCATCATTAGTTACCTCAACTGTTAAGGTCAACGTTCCATCAGCATCAATGAATTTACCAGTAAAACTAATATCTTTATGATCTCCTAATACTCTTTCATATTCATGAGTAGTAGCACTTACATCAGTAGTATCCTCTACGCTTACATTATAATTTTGGGCGCTGTCAGGATTATCGACACTAACTTTATCTTGTTGTGTATCTGAATCATAAGCCTTCTTTTGACCTCTAATTCCTATCTCATAAATATCTCCTATAGTAAATGGATCAGTTACACCTGTAATAGTTATTACATCACTAGATATTGTTAAATCAATTCCATCAACCCCTTGATAATACCATTTATGACTACCTGCTGTAGGTACAACACAAATATATTTGAGTTTTTCTGAAGTTATTGTTCCTAAATTAGATACATCACTTAATGTTATAGTTGTACCACTAGCATAAGTAGCAGCAAAATCATCAGGTGATGTATAATTAGCTGATGCTACAATACCTGCTATAGTACTAGTTCCTGCTGCTCCACCACTCCCTGATAATGCTCCTATTAAATCATTCAAATAAGCACTTAACAAAGCAGCACTTCCGAATGATGGAGTAACTTGGGTATAGTCAAGTTTTATAACATCTGGGTTCTGAGAATATATTCTCTTATTATTTTCTAAAATGGTTTGATAAATAAATACATCATTACCTATCATATCTGTTCTCAAACCACTAGTTTCTATACCTATAGGTCTACCATCTGAATAGGTAAGAATTAGCATACCTCCTGTTGTACTTATTGTTACACTCATTGTATTTTGTTTTTATATGTTATATTTTATATTAAGGTGAATTATCATACGAAGATACAATATTTACTCTTGCACCCCAATTAATAAGTTCTCCTGAACTTCCAGCATCAGATACTTCTACTATTAAAGCTTCATTTGTATCATCAGCAGCTACTCTTATATCAAAATTAGCATCTGATTCAACTATAACTGTCACATTACTAGCCCTTAATGTTGTATTATTAGAACCATCTCTTGTAATACATCCATTAATAGAATAACTAAAATATTCAGAGCCTACACCTATTCCTACTACTGTTATTATAAATGTCCATCCTGTATCTGATGGAATTATCATTTGTATAGATACTCCATCTAAGAATAATTCATACCAATTAGCATCTGAATGAGTTACTTGTTTATGTACTACATAATCTATAGCTTTGACTTCTGTATAAGTTGTTAATCCATCTATAGGAGTTTGTTCTTTATCACCTATAGAACGTATATTGCCACCATGTACTACAGCTAATCCATCTTCACCACAATAAACATCTGTTACATTATCATCGCCTATAGTAGCAGTGTTAGAGCCGTTGCCTATAGCATTTGCTCCTATTACTATTTCATTATTCACATTTGCTCCAGAGGAGTCAGAAGAATCTCCTATCAATATGTTTCCAGTACCAGACCTTAACGCATCTCCACAATCATATCCTACACCAACACATCTAGTTATAGTATTAGTACTTATACTGTTTGATAATGAACCAGAACCAATCCCAACATTATAACTACCAAGACAACTACTTAATGCACTGTATCCTATTGCTGTAGAGTTTGAACCTGTCTCATTATTATATAATGCAAGAGCACCAATTGCTACATTCTGATCTCCAGATATAATAGTATACGCAGACCTATATCCAACATATACATTATATAAAGGATTAGTAGTTATATGATGCACTCCATTTGTATTTGGAGCTACTTCTTTCCCTATAAATACACAATTTCCTAAATTTGTAGTAAATTTGCCAATAACAGATAACACCTCAGCATCATCTGTATCATCATAAGTAAGCTTAGTAGTACCTTCAACTCCTGTTCCAGTACCTACTACTATTTGACCATCTGCAACAGTACCAATTACTGTTATTTCAGTAACTAGTGCTGATGCAAGTAATGTAGTTAAAGTATGATAAGGTTTTATAACTTCTAATGAAATATATAAAGCATCGTTATCTTCATTAAGTATTAAAGTACCTTTTTGATAAAAAATACCAAATGTAGTAGTAGCATTCTTAATCCTAACAATCTCCACAGCTAAATTACTGTGGAGAGCTTGTTTTACTATTTTATTAGATTTAGTCATTGTTTAATTTTATGATTTCATTATATACTAATTGTAAACTTTGAGCCATTTTTACCCAACTATGACTATCACAAATGTTAATTCCATTATCTATCATTCTTTGTTTATCATTTTCAGATAAAATTAAAAAATTATTAATTGCTTTAGAAATTGATTCAGAAGTTATCCCACAATTAATAGCACTATCTTCATTTAAAAAATCACCCATACCATTTACAAATGATGATAACAATATAGATTTACTTGCTAATGCTTCTAAAGCTACAATACCAAATGGTTCATGTATTGAAGGTACTATTACAGCATCAGCACTCATTAACCAATCAATCTTTTCTTGTCCAAACTTCTCCCCTACATAATAAGCATTTGGTGTATCTTTACAATATTTAATCATTGCTTGAAATAAATCTTCACTACCTCCTTTACTATTACCTATAAATATTAAGTCTATATCATTAGGTATCTTTGCATCTAGTAGTGATTGAATGTTCTTCATTTCCGCATACCTACCAATATACACAAGTTTAGTTTTATTAATACCAGGAAATACAACATCATCTTTTTTAATCCATTCATTTAAGTTAATACCATTATGTATTACTATAGTCTTAGACTTTAAAAATGATGGAAATAGATTCATATAACTCTCAGATACTTGTACAATAGCATTTGATTCTATTAATCCTGACATCTCAATGCTACAAGCCATTTGATGTTGCATTGATTGTAGAGGATGAATATCTGTGATATGCTTAGCTATACTTAACTGGACTGTTGTGACTAATGGTACATTATAATGTTTTGCTAATATCCTACCAGCCCACATTGTACTCCAGTCAAAAGCATGAACTATATCAGGCTTAATATCTAAACTCATACCTTTCTCAATAAATAGTGATTGATTAAGAAATGTATTACAGATAGGGTCAGGATTACCATTCATTGTTTTAATATCCATTACAGGATAGAATGTATAGTTATCCTCAGTATATTGCTCTTCATCTGCTGAGCCAATAATATTGAATCTGTAATCCTTTGGGAAGGAAGCAAGCAGGTTTCTAGCCTGCTCACCCATTCCACCCATAGGTTTTCTTAATTTGTCTGGTATGAGTATTAGTATATTATTCATAAATAATAACATTTACTCCATATGAAGTATTTGGAGCTGCATCAACATTCTTTACTGCCATATGCAACAATGTATCGTCTCCTGATTGAGTTAGCCAACAAGATTCAAGTTGAACCTTCTTATCAAGTCCTAATACTCCGTAATCAGTAGCAGCGTATTCTCCCCAACCAACAAGTACTCCTATTCCTATATCTTCGTAAGTTAGTCCATCTGGCATAGCTGAAGCGGCATCATATTTTTCACCACCACCTTCTGGTGCAATGGGATTACTTGTATACCTTCTAGCCTTTGAATAGTCTTCTGCCACAAATAAAATAGTATTGAAATTCACTACATTATCACCAGCTAAGACATAACCTCGACTTACTACTTCTTGAGCATTTATAACTGATGGTGTACTTATACCGTTTGGATCATTTGCAGAAATAAGCACCCTTCCTGTCTTTCCTTGAGCAAGTCTACTAGTTGATGTCTGAACACCTTTTTGTATTGCGGCTAGACTTGCAGCAGTAATATCTTCACCAGTAAATCCAATCAAAGCACTGGTTTTGTTAGTGAGTTCTCCAAGATTAACTTCAACTACCACTCTAGTATCTGCATCAATAGCTGGAATTGTGCCAGATGCTACTTTTATGTCGGGGTCTGAAGGTGCTATTGCAGCAGCAATGGCTGCATCCATTGCAGTAGTATCAGGTATACTTATCATTTTACTAGCAGCTAATAACTGTGTAACTGTTTGTCCAGGAGCATTAGGTGCTACAAGTACATACATTGCATCTGTTGCTGTTACTGTAACTCTTGTACCAGCAGGCCATATTGTTCCTAATGGAGTACTTACAGTTGCCACTGTAACATTATCTACTGCATATTTTTTACTAAGTCTATTTTCCATGATTATTTGTTTTATAATTTGTATTTTTATATATTAAGGTAAGTCAACACCAACTTTTTGTAGTGAAAAATTACCATATTGAATTGTAAATGTTCCTGCCAAATCACATTTTGCATGTAATTTTACTAAATCTCCAGTATTAACATTTATATAACCACCTAACATTATTGGTGTACTATCTGCTCCTACTGGCATGTAAATCTCAGTTTGTACATTTACTGATAATAAATCAGTAGCTCCATTATCAATATATATACCTAAATTTATAGTTGCTAAATTTACACTATATTGTACTGATAATGGTAACATTACTTTATATATACCATCATCAATTATTGTAAATCCATCTGTAGTTTGTGTTAAATTTTCAGCAAATGATGAAGTAAATACCCAATTTGGTAACATTTGTAACCATGTATTAACATCACCTGCCCCAATTACTAATGAAGCAATTGCAGCATTAATATATACATCTCCAAATGCAGGTTCAAATATATTAGGTTTATTAAGTATTAACGAATCTCCTGCTACAGCATCCCAATCTGATTGTACATTAACTTCTGCCCCTGCAGCTACCCCTAATGTTGATAACATATTAGCTACATGTACAGTAAATGTGAGTGTTCCATTAGTAGTAATTGGACTACCTCCAATTGTTATTTCTCCACCAGCATTCGTAGCAGCAACACTTGTAACTGTTCCTGTAGTCTGTACACCATTAGGAATAATTGTCCATACTAAAGCTGAAGGTGTTGCATCAGTACATTGTACTAATTTATTTTGTGTAGTATCAAATAATATTGTTCCAAGTTCTGATACTAATAAAGCAGCTATTGCACCAGTTGTATAAGCTTCATATTTAGTACCACTAACATAAGTTACATCTGGTTGAACAGCAACTATATCTTCTCCACCAAGCACTACTGTATTAATTGCTAATGCTGATGTACTATTATTCTTACCACCAATTATTGCAGAATTAATACCAATAGCTTGTTTAATACCTTTTCCTGTTTCTACTTGTTGATGAATAAGAGTATTTACTCCTACAGCTTCTGAGTAATTTGTAGCATCAAAACTTAAACCACTTACATGAGAACCATTTCCAGTAGCCCTATTATAATATCCTAATACTACTGCATAATTTCCTGCTACTCTATTATTATATCCAAATCCTATAGCTCCAGTTCCAGATACTATATTTTCATATCCTCCAGCTACTGAATAATCTCCAGTTGCTCCAAGTACAGAACTTGCACCAGATGAATATGATAAATCAGTTGCGCCATCTCCTATATTTCCATAGTTTGCTGCAGTAGCTCCTACAAATCTCCATCCAGTATTACCACTTTCAGTAAGACTTTCTAATCCTGTTGAATCATTTATTACTTCAATATAATTTATATCAGCTACACCACCTTCAAGTCTATACTTCGTAGTAACATTGGAAATCCTTTCTTTAACTTCCATTCCTACAAATCTATAGGCTACTGGAATACTTTCTTTTGTAGTAAATTCCATATTAACTACATCACCTACATATGCCTTAACATCAGTAGGTTTAGGTGCTCTAGTATAAATACCATCATTTTGTTTGTTAGACATTAGCTTAATTTTAAATTTGTATTTAATTCAGTAGGCCATTTATACATATAAACATAATATGCTACACTATTTACACTTACTGTAGCTGCTGCAAGAAACATTAATTCTGTACCTGCTGGTGCTCCAATATCTCCACCATTTAAAGCATTATTCACATCTACCCATCTAGTATATTGAGGGGTTGTTGCAGGTACTGCAATCCAACCATATTCTCCTACTGCTGTTGCTACTGTTACTGTAATTGATGTACTAACATTAGCAACTTGTTTAGTTCCACCAAGTATTTCTGCTTCTACTGGTAATACACCAGTAATATTTTCTCCTGAGAAACTAGGATAAATCCAATTAGTTGTTAAATTAACATCTGATACATTATCTCCTGATAATGTCCATACTACAGAAGCAGGAATTGCTTTTGTGTAATTAGTAGCACCACTAGAATAACTTTCTCCTGTTACTGATTGAGCTACTATTTTAGCTTCTCCATTATCATCTAATTCTAAATTCTTTTCTGATATACCAGTACTTGTCCATGTAAATGTAGTAGGAACTATAGTAGCCCCAACTTCTACATATTCTGCATAACTAGTATAACTTAAATCTTCTATATTATCACCAGCAGGTGGATCATCAGTAGGATCAGGAGGATTTCCACTTCCATCACTCTCATTTAATGGAGTACATGTACCAAATGCATTTGTTCTATAACAAGTATTCAAAGCAGTAAATATATTATCTGGACTAATAGATAATCCATTAAAACAACTTGCCATTCCTTCAAAATCAAATAATACTTTTAATGCAGCTACATCATCACTATCAGAATCATCTGCATACAATCCAGTACTAGCTAGATTAACTCCTGTTTCATATTGTTCTATATCTAGTTCCATAACATAAAGTAATATATAAACATAAGATGTATATAATCTTACAAGATGTGTAGAATTAGGTGTAGTACCTCTAGCAGATAGTTGGGTATAAATACCTTGTAATAACAATAATAATGTTATACTATTTGTTCCTAATGAAGTTGTAAAACAACAGATATACTTTCTTAGAAAACTAGGAGAAAGCAACATATTTTGATACATACCCATTGAAGTTAATAATGATTGGGTATCATATAAATCTTGTGCAATTGGTGTTACAGTAGTATTTGTACAATTTAATATGTCATTGTCTAAACTAAGACAATCACATATCATATTCTTCATTGTATCAATCACACTTGCTTTTAATGTTGGAAAATTTCTTATATCATATGCTGAAGTATCTGTACCAATTCCATCAGAACTTGCATATATAATAGTTAGATTATAGATTCCTTCTCCATTAAATACTAATGTATCAGTAATTCCAGGAGCTACAAGATTTAATGTTTCACCAACTATTGAAGTTACACCATTCTTAACAGCATAAAGTTGATAAGTTATTGTATATGTTGCATGTGTATTCTCAATATAATATATTCCTGATTCTCTATAAAAATCATAGTAATCTGTCTTAATTTTCATATTAGTTGTTTTGAAAAAAGGGGAGCAGGAAACCCTAACTCCCCTCTGAGATTAAATAGAAAAATGAGAAATATCTTCTAAGTAGTAATTACAGGTGCACCTACTGCATTTACAATCAGACTTATCATATGTAATGGATAACCTGCTGTATTAGTTGGTGTTGCTTGTAATATAATATATGTGGATTGTGGATTTAAATAATCTTGCCATCCACCTCTTGAGAATTGACTATATTCTAAGCTACATATTGTATATTTAGTTGCTTTAACAGCAATAAACTCAGTATTTTGAAATGGTAAACCATTCAATCTAGATTGTCTATAAGGCCCTGGCATTCCAGTAAATCCTTCAGCTAAATACTCAAGTTCTTGAACATCATAACCAAGTCCTTCTTCATACACCATTGGTGTTGTAGCAGTAATAGTACCAAAAGTACAATCATCAGCTATTAATGAAGTAACAGCATGAATACCCCTTTGTTTGAAATACTTAGCATTTACATTTAAAAATGTATATGTTGAAGAGAATTGACCTACAGTGATAGCCATAGCTAAATCTGTTGAAGTTGTAGCATAAGCTCTAATTTCAGCTAAAGCTACTGCTTCAGTAATAGCTCCACCTGCATCTGCCCATGCACCAGCAGTTCCTGCTATACCACTTGCTGTAAATACAACAGGTGTATTAGTAATACCTGTACCAGATATTGACATACTGATAAACTGATCAGTATCATTTGCTAATGATTCTGCCCATTGTGCTACTACCTCAGCATCAGCATCATCAGATGCAGTGCCAGTACCTACACACTTAGTATTAGCCACAGCAAACTTACTAGCTTGATTTGCACCAAACCTTTGATAAATTTCAGTATTACCTCTGAAATCAAATTTAATACCATAATCATAATTAGTTGCTGTAGAACCACTTTGACATTCCAATCCAGAGATTGTAACTACTTGGTTAGTTGCAACATTATCATTATTAATAGTAAATCCTTCTATATTTTTCTTCTGGATATGTGTACCAGTTGAAGTATATAGTTTTCCAGCAGTTCCTAAAGTTCCATCACCCATGTAAGCAATATAAAAATTAGAAGGAATATCTGCTGCAGCAAATGGTGTACCTACTAGAGGCCATGCATTTAATCCTGTATCATAATCAAATACTCCCCATTCTCCATTAGCTAATAGTGTTGCTCTTGCTTTTTGATCATAAGCTTCTGCTATTACATTAGGAAGGAAAAGCACTTTGAATACATCATTGTTTCGACTCATAGTTGTAAATTTAATTGTTTAAAAATTGTTCTGTTCTTAGTATGTTATTTTTAAATTGATAACTCATTGGTGAATCTAAATCACCTGTTGTCATAAGTACTGCTAAATCTACTATTTCGCTGTGTGTGATATCTGGTAGAATACAATCTACATAACCAGTTAATAAAGTACCATCAGGTAATTTATAACCAGTTACATTGAATGCTTCAGCATTGTGTACATATGGGTGTTTCTTTAAGTAGTTTATTGTAAATTTTGTAACTGTAAAACCCTCATTAAATATTTTAATACCTCCATCAAAGAATCTGATATTACATTCTCTCCAATCAAAATCTGATTTATAGAATGTATTATTTTCACTTCTGTTGTTATGTTTTATAACTGAGGTTTCTAATTTAACATTCTGACAAGTACCATTACTTGCTAATAATGTTCCAGTAGATAAATAATATAAGTAATCATTAGGTAATATAGCATTATAGTAATCATCCTCAGTTAAAGGTTTTGATACTGATAGCTGCACATCATTTTTTACCATTATACTAATATCATCTATAGTTCTTTGAATCTTTTCAAACCCAAATTGATTTCTTAATCTAGGTTCAGCAACTAATAACATATATAAATCAATAGCTCTATTCAAAGCTCTATCAATTTCAGGAACTCTTAACCCAACATATGCATTACTATCTATTCTATTAAGCCTTTGTTTAAAGTCATAATGCATATTCTTTATGTTACCTGTTGTTGCCATTAGCTAGTTAATTTCTCAAGTATTTGTGCTTTCATTTTTTGATTCTGTGGGTCTGTAAAATAATTTACAGCCTCATCAATATTAAATCCAATTCTTTCACCTATATAAAGTATAGCATTTCCTTCTTTTGTTAATATGTTTCTATGGATACCTTCAAGTATAGATGCTCTTATATAAGTATCTGTGTTATCCATTGTTGCATATTTCAAAAAGTTGTTCAAATCTTCATCAATTAATTTATCAATTTCAACATCAAGAAAATCTTGACTTTGATTCCTCATTGATTTATGAGATAGTATTTGAATTATATTGATCTTTTCATCAGATGTCATTTTTACAGCCAACTGATTAGCTCTTCTTTTCTTTTGTATTTTACTAGCCTTGATCTTTGCTTCTTCAGCCTCATCAAATATTACAAAAGTAGCATCAGGATATAATCCTTCATTATACTCTTTCATTGAATTAGCAACAAATTTACTAGCTTTCAAAACTTTAACTTTAATAAAATCCAAAGGTTTCTCTGTATCAAATATAGTTGTTCTTGCAGGAAGTTTTATTGTAGCTGTAGATGAATTCCAAAAAGGATGAGGTTTCTCACCATAATTGTTAGACAAATCAAATCCTGTAAGTTTTCCATAATCTTCTTGCTCTTTCTTAGTTAATCCTGTTGCATATTTTCCTGTTTGACTATCATACAAACATTCTAATATTGTAGGCTGGGTAAAATTTTCTTGACCTTTCTTACCATGCCATTTCTTAAATTCTATTGGTCTCACTTCAACTAACATTTCTCTATTTTTAGTTTATATTTCTAATATCTCTACAAATCTAATCATTTTATTAATAAGTAGGGTATAAATTAATATACCCTACTTAAATTATCATCTCTAGTTTCTGCTTAGAATTAACTCACCACATCTAGTAACATCCTCAATATGAAGTCCACATTGTTTTTCAACATGCATTTCATAATAGTTACCTGAGTGACTCATTAGTTTTCCATTGTTAGGCCCATAAGGGTTAGATAAACCAGCTACATAACCTAATTTGTAACCACTTTTTTTATTAACAACCCTTAGATTTGATTTACTACCTTCACCTGTGAAGTCTAAGAAAGTAATTCTTTGTGACTCAATAGGGAATCCTGTTAATGGATCAATTTCAAAGTTAATTTCTCTATCATCATATAATGGATTATGAACTAATTCAAGTTCTGCACCATTAGCCATGATATACTTTGTGAACTGATAACCACCTTGTAATGCATTTGAACTATAAGGAGAACTGGTCTTACTCATTGTTAAATCTTGTACAATTTGAATGAAACCTGTTTTTTCTGCCCAATCTTGAATTGCTCTGTGGAACATTAACATACCATATTCACCAGTGAAACCTTTAATTTTCCTTTTAGAACCTGGCTTAACTCTTGAATAGAAAATATCCATTAGATATTCTTCAATAAGTTTTGCAGATAGAAAACTATATCTATGTACATGACTATCTTCTAGCTGCTCTTGCAAACCAGGGCCTGTATAAATAGGTCTACCATTAGCACCAAGTACTGTATCAGTACTCCTTGAATACCAGAAACCTCTTTCAAGTTCTCTGTACCATTGTTGCCAATATTCAACTTCAGCATATTTTACCCAGCTATCATGCCAGTTTCCATTACCATCTTGAATTTTAACAGCAAGTACTTCGTCAGCAGCATCACCTGTAACTTTATACTTCTTCCTGTATCTACCCATTCTGTTTGTCAAATCAATTGGCAAACTATATTGAGTAGAACCTGATTGTTCAGCAGCTTCCTCATACTGTGAGTAAAGCTTACCCCACTGTTGTCCAGGTGCTAGTAAAGCAGCAGGTACAAATGCATTATCATCATCACTCATCAATCTAACTGAATAGAGAGTTCCTGTACCACTTTTCCTTACTTCTTCTTGAACTCTACACTGATATTTCTTATTTGATGTACCTGGAAAGATAATATCTCCAGCTTCATACCAGTTTTCATCAAGTTTTAACATGAAATTACTCTTACCTTTACCAGGAGTTGTATTTCCACTTTCAACATTTTCAACACTAACCAAAGGTCTTGTTGTAGCCCCTTTTAAAGACCATTCCCATTGACTGCTTCCAATAGTTTCTTCTTTTCCCATACCAACTAAGTTTGTAGTCAATGGATTGTCAGAATATCTATGAGCAGTAAAAATCTGATTCATTTTACTTTCAAATACTGCTGGTTTTGCTATAAGAGCTGCTCCTAAATGGTTCAACTCTGTCATGTTAGCATGCCAAGGCATTTGCTTAGTGATCAGATTATTATGCAATTTACTCATAACTATAATTATTTATTATTAATTAAAAAAATCTGATAATTGTTTATTACCAGAACTTCCAGAATTAGTAGGTTTAACTTCCTTCCTTGTTCTCTGTAAGTTATTCTTTAACTTTCTTACTTGTTTAGTTTCAGTTTTCACTTTCAATGAACTCATATCGAAATCAGATTTAAGTAATTTTGCTAATAGAATTAACCCTTCATAATTGTTACTTATATCTTTCAATCCTTTCTGAAATTCTGTAATATATTTATTTTTACCAACCTTTACTGAAGGTTTTGTTATGTAATTAAGAAGTTCACCCTTTTCTTTTTTTGCTAATGAAAAGTCTTTGATTGTCTCAATCTCATCTAGTTTACCTTTTAATGTGGCTTTAAAAGTTTCAGCTTTTTCATCAGCAGACCTAGATTCATCTTCTGTTTTTCTAATGATAGCTGCTTTTTCTGCTTTTTCAATATCTCTTATTTTCTTATAATATCTTTTAGCATACTTCTCTTTTTTACCACCTTCTTCTAGCCATTCTAGTTTATCATCAATATCATCATCATCAAGATTCTCAATATTCTTATAATAATACTTTAATGCTCTAGTTTGAAATGATTCTTCCTCTATGTCTCCTGATGGATAATCAGAGACATTCTTTAGAGTCTTTAAAAATTCAGATGTTTTACCTCCTTGCTTTTTAAATTTCAAAAATGCTTTACCATCATCATCCATTTCTTCAAAAAAACCTTCAAAAGTTTCTTGCACTCTATTTTCAACTTCAGTCTCCTGTAGTTCAACAAATTGCTCTTGTGTAAGTTCTCCTTCAGGTATTTCTACAGATGAAAAAATTCCTTGTTCTTTCATCTCAGCCGCTAATACAGAAAAGAAGTCATCTGCTTTTTCAGTAGGTTTATCTTCTTCCTCAGTTTCAGTATTAGTATCATCTACAAAAAATTCTACTTCTTCTTCTGGTTCTGCTTCAGAACCATCTTCTGTTTCTTTCTTGGTTTTTGATTTAACCTTATCTTTAGGTTTAGGGTCTTCATCCTCTTCAGGAGTTTCAACAACCTTATTTTTGATTGCTTCTTTCTCTTCTTCTGTTAATTCAGTATCTGTAGTCTCAGTCTTTTGACCAAAAAACTCCATAGATTCTGTATCATCCCATTCAAAGGTTGCTAAATTAGTTTCTTCTGTTTCTAATTCTTTCTTCATTTCTCTACAAATTTAAGTTTAAATATTAATACTAGTCAAGTTTTATTCTTAACTCTTACTATATAATCGTTAATAGCCTTATACACTAGTTTTCTTATCTGCTTTTTTGTTTTCTAATTTGATTTTATCTTTATCTACCTCTTTTTGATGTTCAAATTTCTCTTCATCTAAGTTTTGTTTCCTTATTTTAATGTCAGCATCAATTGTTTCTCTAGCCAATTCTAATACATCAGGAATCTGATTATCATTAACATCTTTATCTTCTGCAAAACCCATTGCTAATATAGCTTGTTTTGCAACTTCTGTCTTTCTTCTTTCTTCTTCTTTAATTATAATCATTCTTTCTTCATGCTTCCATACTTCCTTCTCATGTGCTTTCAATTCTTTAGCCATCTCCTTTTCATGTTGCATCCTCTTCTCTTCCATTGCATTATTCTGTTTCCTCTTCTTATCTTCAGCAACCTCTAGTTGTTCTTCAGCTTCTGTGACACTATCAGTTTTAAGTACCTTAATAACATCTGACATATCAATAGTTTGATTCTGCATAGCTGTTAATCCTAGATTAGTAATAGCCTCCTTAATCTTAATAGCATCCATACTATTACCAATAAATAATCCCATCTTAGACATTGATAATAAATCCTTATCAATCTTTAAAATCTCTCTAGAGAAATCATCAAGTATGTAACTTAATGTTTCAATTTCATTAGTAGAATATGCTAATACTGCAACATCTAAGAATTGACTAAGTGCTTCTCTCTTAATAATATTATGAAAATCAAAATAAGGTTCTACAATATAATTACCTTGTGCAATTGCTTTCTCAGTAGTTTGTACTGCTTGATATTGCCCTATTCTGCCTTCCATCTCTTTAGTAACTCCAATACTGTCACCACATCTTTGTTCTATATAAGTAGCTAGTTCAACATACTTCTGAATATCAGATACCAATGATAGATCAATTTCTTTAGCAGCATTAGCAATATCAAAATTCCCTTTATTACCTTCCTCATTAGGATTCATCCATCCTATCTTTAAAGCATCAGTATAGTATAACCATTGTTTCATATCAATATCCATACTATTAGGTATCATATTAATATTCATTAATAACCATTTACCTTTATCAGATGACATTAACATCTCAATCCTATACATAATAATATTATAGTAATACTGATAAGTCTTCGTCCTATCAACTAAACTTGTAGGTTTACTATTTATATTATCATATATACCACCAGTATAAGGTAGTTTAACATTATATAAATTATCCATATCTTTAGGTTGAGAAGGTACTGGTCTCATCCTAACATATATATCTCTATTAATTTTATATCCTTCATAAACTTCTGGTATCCATTCCCATTCAACTGCTATATCTCCTGCTTCTGGATTCAATATATATTTCTCATCTACCAACTTCTCTTCTATATCTCCTGTATTTGGATCAACATAACCTACAAATCCCATCTTTCTTAAAGCTTTCCATGCTCTATGTAGAACTCTTACTTTACCATACCCACCATTATTATCATCAAAATTAAATTCAATTCTATTTGGATCAGTATTATATCCTGTATATAAATCATCAATCTGATCATCAGTTAGTTCATCTCCAAAATACTCTACAACTTGAGAAGGAGTTAACCATAATTCTGTACCTGCCCATTCTCCATATTGTACAAAATCATTATTAGCTTCCTTATCATATTGAAAACTCATAGGATTAACAGGTTCAAATTTTGGCTTACCATTAATTATTCCTGTCCAATATATCTCTTTAGCAGATATAGCACCATGTTTCCAACCCTTATTAAATTTATCTTTAACATTCTCTTCTTTAATAACATAATTAAATATCTGAGTCATCATTATTTCAACAGGGTCTTGATGTTTTCTTTTCATATAATGATCTACCTCTTCAGGAGTCATTGCTTGCATTTCCTGTTCTATAGCTTGTTGTACTTGTTGCTGTTGATCTGGACTTAACTCTTTACCTTGAGCAGCATATTTTAATTCAACTTGCTCTCTTATTGGTTGCATTATTTGTTGAATTACATACTCCCTAGTTCTGTTAAACCTTTCTGTTTCCTTTCTAGTTGTAGCTTCTTCATTAACTGCAGTTATTCTCCAAGCAAAAGGCCTTTCTAATTCCATACCTATTAATACCTTAATCTTACCTGATATAATATCTTTATTAGTAAAATCAGCAGGTAAGTCTCCAACATCTTGACCTAATGGTTTGTATACATACTCAAAGTCTGACTTATCAATTATACCATTAAATAGATTATAGTTAATTTTATTATTTCGTGAACCTTCACTATCACTAAAATCATGACCATAACCCATATCACCAGTATCACTACTATTTAGAGGTATTCTATTATCCAAATGATCAAGCATATTCTTATACCATTCTTGATCATTCTTATTTTTCTCATATCTAGATATTCTCATCTTTGTTGAATCAACTGTTGTTTTCATAATGCGTGTCTATTAAATAAGTGTAATTCTTTTAGTTGTTTTGCTACTTCAGATGTTTCAGTATCCTTATATTCCTTATCATCATCTTCCTCTATCTGAAACATAATCATCATAAATGCCATTACTCTATCAAAGTTCCCTTTTCTAGTATAACTAATTAATTCTTGTAACAATCCAATATCTATTATTGTTTCAAGATTTAATATTTTACCCCCATGCTCATCAAAATCTCTTTCAGTTAATAACCATTTCTTTATATATTTTTCTCCAGCATCCTTTAACTTTTCATTCATATGGATACCATAAACCCTAGATACTCTACTATTCTTTATATTCTTACTTATAACAGCATCAGGTTGTGCAGCCAACAAATTTAACTTTTTTCTTTTTCTAAAGTAACTTTTTACTTCAGTAACTTCATTTTCATGCATTAGCTCTAGATGATATAACTCTGCTAACAACTCTACATTCCTATTAAATACATCAGAAGTAGAAGGTCTACCAACATACCATGCCACTATTTGATCTCTAGTATAAGTAAAAGTATTAGATGATTTATAAATATAAAATGCACCTAAAGATTCTCCTTCACTTTGATCCTGCCTATATGGATCATATCCAGCTTTATAGAATCCTATACTAACATTAGCAATAGGTGGTTCTAATATTACAGGACATCCAGTTTTATCAGTAACTTTAGTTGGGAAATGAACTACAGGATTGAGTTCATTCTTCATATCAGGTTTTAGTGTAGCTTTACCTGTCTCATTATCTCTATATACAAATACAGGTTGAGTCTTCTTTAAATATAGTTCTTCTGCAATTACTTTATTCAATTGATTTCTTAACTCTATTACTGGAAACTCATTAGATGAATCAGTTAAGAATGCTTCTGCTGGATTCTGAGGATACTGCTGGATATACTCATTTAATGCAGTAGTACCAGTTGTATTCATTATAATCTCATCTCTCTTCTTTGTCTCATATGCAATTGCTGCTTCTTTATCTGCATTACCATCTAAATCAATAAATCCTGGCTTATTCCACCAATCAGGAACAAAGAATCCACACTTAGCAGTATCACTTATATTTTCATCCCATATATTCTTAAAAGGTAATAACTTATAACCTATAGGATTATAAAACATATCAGCAAAATCTGTAGTACCATGTTCCATATCACCACCAGTTCCAAATATAAACATTTGTCCAGTAGTATAAATACCATCTTCCATAGCAGGTTTAGTTTTCATATAAGATTCCTTTAAATTAGGAAACTTACCAGCTTCTTCAAATTCAACCAGAGTACCATCTTTACCAATAGCAGCTTCAGGATTATCCTTAAAACTGATTGCCATAACAGTACTCTTATATCCTTTCTCAACTGTTATATCATTCTCATCCTTTTCCTCATAAGATGCTTTCTTATGATCAATTTTAGAAGTGAAATCTCTAGCTTTAGCCCATCCAGTAAACTCATTAAAGAAGTTAATATAATCATTAGTCATCTTCATTGTACCTTCAGGATACAAATACTTCTTATCAAAAGCACCTATAATAGTAACACTATCTTCAATAGTATTATAATTATTAGCAGCAATCCAACCATTCTTATATGAAAATCCTTTCCTTCTACTCTTACCTACTATTATATGATAACCACCATTTAAATAATCAGGTAATATTATAACTTCCAATCCTAATCCTTCAAGATACTCTATATCAGCACCCCATCTAGCAATATCAATTACATGGAAATAATTATAATCCATACTCCAAAAAGAAGGGAATGTTACATCTTTCTGTGCACCACTCCCTGACAACATCTTTTGTAATATTCTTCTCTTAACTGGGTCTTTCTCTGCAGTTATCCTCTCATTTCCAATACCTTCTTGAGCTTTCTTAAACTCTGGTGTAATTTTAATCTGAGCAAAGTTTAGATAACCATAATGATTACCAGTTATATAAACTCCACCACTAGAATAACCCTCAATAGTCCTTCTTAATTGTTCATCCCAATAATCTTTCCAAGCTGGAGAATTCCAAGGATCAGCACAATAGTAACCATATTTTAGAAAATGCAATGCTTCTTCTCTAAAACAATTGGTATTAACAAAAATACCATCAGGATTTCTTATAGCATTGACTTGACTCATACTTTAACCATTCTTTTCTCACTATAAACATCTGTACATCCTCTACCTACTATCTTACAAGTATAATGAGGATACCTATATATTTGACTAGCTATAGGTTCAGTCTTCAATATCTTTAGTCTAACATTATCAATCATGACAATATCATTCTTCTTATATCTAAACCTATAACCTACCATATCCAATAATTATTTGGTGTAGTACTATTTCTACTATGTTCAACCCCAAGCATATCTGTAAAAGGAATCTCTAATTGATAATTTATTTCTCTAGTCTTAGTTAAACTAGAAACTACTTCTTGTTTAACATCTTCAGATAATACTTTATCTAATACTTCATATACTCTAAGTACATCTATTTCCTCAATTAGAACTGTTTTAAATGATTTTACTTGTGCCATAATTAAAATGTTTTTTCTTTTGATAATTCTATTCCTCCACACCAAACCCCATCTCCACTTAAATATCCAAATACTACTTCATACTCAGGTTCTTTATTTATACTATGATACCTCCAAGATATTACAATACCTTTAGGTGATTCTGGAGTAATATGATATACTTCGTCTCCTTCATCATACTCTAATTCTATAGTTTTAATCATATATTATTTTTTAATAAAATCCATTACATCAATTTGATATACAAATCTTCCTGCTCTTACCTTTGCTTTCCTAATATTTTCATACTTGGTAGTTATTTCATCAACATAATCAGTATACATTTTCATCTGATTAGAACCCATAAGAACAGTTGTATTACCATCCTTATATACGTGTAATCCATTTATTGATAATATAAGAAGTTTATCACACTCTTCTTTACTCATCATCTTATATATATGAGAAGGTACACTATCTTTCATTTTTAGATTTTTCAAAATGATTTATCTCTCTACCTGCTTTACCTTTAACATCCTCATATAGTTCCTGCTGTACCTTAACTTTTAAACTACCTAATGTTTTCAATACTTCATTTACATCTTTAAGTGCTCTAGTAATATCAGCAGGTTTATATAACAATGTACCTGTTTTAAAATTAACCTTATTAAGATCAAAATTGATAAAAAACTCATTCATCTTCTCAGCAGCAGCAATTGCAGATTCATAAAACCTCAAAGAAATAGATGCTTCATTCTGCAACTTATTATATACATCCATAGCAGAAATTACTAATTCATCTGTAGGAATTGCATTTATAATCTCATCATTTTCATTAGAAGAAAAACTAATGAGTATCTTGCTAGGTCTTTCATCCATTTTATATTCAATAAAGGGATTACTCTTTTTCCTACTACACATAAACTCAATAAAAGTAAACTTCCTAATTGCTAGTTCTTCAGTGTCTTCTTCCCATATCTGATTAAAAGGATAAATTAATAATACTTCTGGAGTTACACTTACTTTACCATCTCTAACTACAAATATATCCATTATAATATCTCTATTAAATTCTCATCAATATCTCTTGTCCTAATGATATTCAATTTTACACCATTAATATTTATATACTTTAATGTTTTATTAGGTAGTGTTTTAAATGGTAACATTCCCATAACATCATGTAATGCAGGTTCTAATATCCTACTACTAGTTATCTCATTAATAATAAGATGAGTGGGTGGTTTTGCCACCCTACTCAACTTATGATAAAGTAATTGGTCTATAAATTCCAATACATTATCCTTACTCAAATCTAATTTAATCTCACTCATCTTTCTATTTTATCTATTTATATTTTAATCCACTTACTAATCTCATCCTTAAATCTCTCAAAAGCTTTAGGATTCTTAGATATATAATCAGTTAACATCAACATAGTCTTATTATAACTAGACTGAGTTACTAATTCTTGTTCATATCTTTCTGTAGCTCTTTTCAATAACCAAACTACATTAGCTGGCATTGGTGTAAATTTACCCAAGTACTTAAACCTAATCTCATACAGTTCATCATTGGCTAATTTATTTCTCATATGTTGAAAAGGAGTCTTACAGATAGCTTCAAAATCTTTAAAAGGCATATCAGGATTGATAGTATTGTAATACTCTTCAATCAATTTTACTCTTTTCTCTGTTTTACCATTGTTATTAACTGCATGTTGTGTTTTCATCACTCTACTTATTAATGTTCATAATCTATCAATTTAAACTGATATAATTGTTCTCCATTTTCAGGAAATAATAGAGGTAATATAGTATTCTTCTCTATAAATCCCTTGTCTTTAAGACTTTTCATATAATTAGAAATTCCTGCATTAGATAAATTCATCTTACTTTTGACCATATTCCTAGCTGTAGTTCCAAATCTATCTTCTGCTATTGTTCCATTAAGAGACATAAAATTAGCTAGTATTTCAATCTCCTTTGGTGTCATATGTATAGGCAACAGAGGATTAATGATCTGTAAGTGAGTATTATAATAGTCAAGAGTTCCCAACTTTAGTACTTTTTTAATTATCATCTCTCAAATCTTTTAATCTATTTATTCAAACAAAGATATATAAAAATTTAGATAAAACTATACAAAAGTTAAGATTATTTTTTAACTATAGGTTAGAAGCCTGTTATATATAGGGTCTAGAAATAATTTTTTGGTAAAATTTTTATAGGGATAGTTATATATATATATATGAAATTCTAGAAATTTTTCACAAAAATTACATGAAAATGGGTGTCCTAAAAATTTCTACAAAATTTGTGTTAATATGACTGTCATAATTTTTCTAGGAAATTTGTGTTAAATTTGTATTAAATTTGTATTAGAGTAAGTGTCCCTACACCCACCCCCCCTCTTTATTTCCAGTTTTGGAATGCCCCCCACCCTTCCTAGCAGCAGTAATTTATTTCCAGCCATATAATAATACTAACATCACTACCTAACTCCCAACCTAACAAAACATTTACCTTTATATATCATCAGTATTAATTAATTCTTAGATATCATGAATGTATTATTAACAGTTGCGAAGTGTACTTCAAGTACCAATGGTGGACATGTTCTTACTCTAAAGGAGAAATCAGCACCAACCACAGTTAGCACACCCTTTGGTGATGTTGACAAGTCAGAATGGACTAATACCTTCTACATGAAAGTACATGAGCCTATCAAGGTTGGCTTCAGTGCTGAACTAAACCTCAGTGAGTATAACATAGTAGAGAGACCCTTCACCACTGACGATGGTAAGGACTTAGACCTCAAATGGCTACACATCAAATAGTCATACTCATAACATGCTACCCCTACATGGGGTAGTACTGTTATTTCTACAGTAACAACACATTTACCTTTATTTAATTTCAGCACATCATGGGATGTGGCAGGTATAACACTTGCAATAGCTTATTAGCTATAGGGGTAGGCAACCATAAGTCCTACCACTTCTTTTTATTTACAGTTATTAAAGGTGCTCTATATATA
>ERZ890953.211-NODE-211-length-34926-cov-7.507728_pt1 | contig 34926 bp, 28 predicted proteins | sample MGYA00521264_ERZ890953 | MGnify/ENA primary metagenome ERZ890953 (study PRJEB32303, sample SAMEA104408629) | aquatic metagenome | biome: Brackish water; feature: Chemocline; material: water | place: Baltic Sea | collected 2014-10-26T21:54:00 | depth 200 m ...
AGCAGGACCCCAAGGATCAGCAGGACCAGGACCAGCAGGACCCCAAGGATCAGCAGGACCAGGACCAGCAGGACCCCAAGGATCAGCAAGGGCAGGAAGAGCCTCAGCCCGACGACGGGACCCAGCAGGAGCAGCCCGAGCCACAGGAGCCGATGGAGGGAGAGATCGAGCCGGTGGGGGACCCAGAAGATCAGCAGGGCCAGGGCGGCCAGGACCAGCCCCTGGAGCTCACCCCCGAAGAGCTGAGCCGCGCCCGGGCCCTCGAGCGCCTGGACGAGGTAGAAGAGGGCTCGCCCAGGGTGGTCATCCAGGGTGAACAGAGCGAGGACCAGGACTGGTGATGCACCCCCGTGCCATCCGCTTTCCCAGCGCGTTGCTGCTGCTGGCGCTGCTGCTCTGGCTGCTGCCAGGCACGGCGTCGGCTGTCCAGGCGCACCTCGAGCTGGACGTGCGGGAGCTTCGTGTGGGCGAGACGGCTGCGCTGCGGTTGGTGATCACGGGTGGCCAGGCCGACGCTGCGCCAGAGCTGCCGGTGGTGCCCACCCTGCGCTTCACCCGGCAGCGCCCCACCACCGAGATCGTCAGCATCAACTTCAAGACAAGCAGAATCACCACCTACAACTGGGCGGTCCGGGCCGTCGACGTTGGCGATGCGGCCATCGGTCCCCTGCTGATCACGGTAGGCGGGCAGCAGCTGCGGGTCTCGGCGGTGCCCCTGCAGGTGGTCGAGGCGCCCCGTGGCGACGAGGGGCCCAACCTGCTGGTGGCCAGCCTTGATCCCACGCCCACAGCGCTGGCGCCGGGGGCTGCGGTGCCCTTCTGGCAAGGCCAGGCCCTGGTCTACCGCTTCTCGTTCTCCCACCGTGAGACCCTCTACGGTGCCGACTGGACCCGGCCGGAGTTCGAAGGGTTCGAGGCGGCCCCGGGGGCCGAGGCCAGCAGCCGGGACTACAGCCTGCAGCGCGGGGAGCATCAGTACACGGTACACGACGCCGATGTGCCTCTTCGCGCCGTCGGTGTGGGCCGCTTCGAGCTCGGCCCATCGGTGGTCAAGGCCCAGTTCCCGGTCGAGCGCAGCCAGCGGCGGCGCACCCGCGATCCCTTCGAGGACTTCTTCGGGGGAGGTCTGGCGGGCTCCATGTTCGCCGAGACTCGGGCCGAGGTGCTCGCGTCCAATCCCCTGACGGTCGAGCTGCGGCCCTTGCCCGCGGAGGGGCGGCCGGCGAGCTTCGAGGGGCTGGTGGGCAGCTTCGAGGTCCAGGCTGAGCTGGCCGAGGACAAGGTGCGCGTGGGCGACTCGGTCACCCTGACCGTCACCCTGCGCGGCGATGGTGTGCTGGCCGGCGTCGATCTGCCCGCCGTGGTCGACAGCGAGCAGCTGCGCTCCTACGACGACGAGCCCGAGATCATGGCGGGCCTGGTGGGTGGGCGCTACCGCAGCCGAGCCACGCTGCGCAGGGCGCTGGTGCCCACGGCGGCGGGCACATTCGCAGTGCCGTCCATCGTCCTGTCCTGGTTCGACCCGGCCAAGGCCAGCTACGTGGAGTGGGCGCTGCCCCCCATGCAGCTCGAGGTGCTCCCAGGCGAGCCGGGCGTCGCTCCCGTGGTCACCGACTTCGGCGGGGTCCAGGTCGCCAACCAAGAAGCGGTCGCCGCCATCGGTGAGGACATCCTGCCCATCCACGCCGACGCCCAGGTGCACGACCGGCGCTTCCGCCCTTCACACCCTCTGCCGTGGCTGCTGCTGCTGCTGCCCGGCGCGGCCCTGCTGGTGCAGCTGGGGCGGGATCTGCGCTCCAAGGGCGGCCAGCGCAGTCAGCTCAAGCGGGCTGTGCGGGCGCGGCTCGCCACGCTCCCCAGCGGTAGGACCGAGCGCCTGGCCGCCCTCGAGCAGGCTTTCCGCGAGGCGGCCGGCCTGGCCCTCGAGCTGCCGCCTGCGGGGGTCAGCCCCGAGCGACTCCTGGACGGCCTGGCCGAACCGCTGGGTCAGGAGGCTGCCGAGCTGTACCGCCGCCTCGAGGCGGCCCGCTATGCAGGTGTGGACCCGGGGGATCTCGAGCGGGCCGTGGTCGAGCAGGTCGGCCGCCTGCTGGGGAGGGCACGATGAACCGCTCCCTGCGTGTGTTGCTCCTGGCGCTCCCCCTGTTCCTGCTGGGGGCCGCCGACGCTGTGAGCCCCCAGGCTCGCTTCCACGAGGGTGCCGCTGCCTACCGCGCTGGCGACTATGCCCAGGCGGAGCAGGCCTGGCGTGAGGTGATCATCGCCGGCGCTGTCGATGGCCACGCGCTGTACGATCTGGGCAACGCCCTGTACCGCCAGGGCCAGCTGGGATCGGCCATCCTCGCCTGGCGCCAGGCGCTGGTGCTCTCGCCTCGCGAGCCCGATGCCCGCGCCAACCTGGGCCACGCCCGGGGCCAGGTGCGAGACCAGCTCGAGCCCCAGGGGCATGTGCCCCTGGTGTTCTTCTGGCAGCACTCCCTGGCGCTGCGCGAGAGCGCCACCCTGGGGTCCTCGTTGCTCGGCTTCGCCCTCGGCGCCTGGGCTTGGCTGCGCTGGCGCCGCCGGCGTCAGGCCAGGGAGCTCGGCTCCCTGCGGCCCGCCTCCTGGGTGGCGGCGGTGCTCGGCCTGCTCCTGCTGTTGTCCACGGTGGTGACCGCCCGCAGCCTGGCCTACGAGCCCGGGGCGGTGGTCCTGGCCACCGAGATCGCGGGGCGATCCGCGGTGGGGAGGGACGGCGTGGAGCTGTTCGTCCTGCACGAAGGCGCCGAGGTTCGAGCGGTCGAGCTCGATGCCGATCACGTCCTGATCGTCCTGTCCGATGGTCGCCGGGGCTGGGTGCCCCAGGCCGCCGTGGGCTTGGTACGCCCCGGCGAGGGGTGGGAAGTCGCCGCCGACTGAACTCGGCGTCACGCCTCCTGTGAATCCCTCGCCAAGTGGGGTGGAAGTCCAGGTGGCAGCTTGCTAGGAGCGGAGTAGCTCCCGGGACTCGTGGGTTCCGGTAACCGTGCTCTGGAGGATCCTATGCGTCGTGTCCTGCTCGTGCTCGCTCTGGCCGTCGTGATCGGTGGTTGCTGGAAGAAGCGGGTCAAGCACCTAAGCTCCGCCGAGTTCGACCACTACTACGCCCTGCGCCCCTTCATGAACGAAGACATCCAGAAGGGCTTCCTCAAGGGCAAGACCGAGGAAGAGCGCAACGAGTTCCTGCACACCCACACCTTCCAGGAGAAGCCCCTGTGGGACATCTTCTACCAGTACGACGAGGCCAAGCGTGAGGCCATCGTCTCTGGCGAGGTGGCCAAGGGCTGGTCGGCCGACATGGTGCTGATGGCCTGGGGCACGCCCTACGACAAGAAGAAGCTGGTGGGGCGTCCAGCCAGCCGCTCCGAGATGCTCGTCTACCGCTTCGAGACCGACGAAGACGGCACCATCATGGTCTACGACCCCGAGGAAGGCTCGGCCTACCACGCCATCCGGCACTTCACCCGCGAGGTGGTGTTGGACGACAACGTGGTCACCGAGATCCACGAGGAGAATGGCTGGTAGGCTTCTCAGAAGCTGAGCGCGAACAGCGCGATGCAGACCAGCCCGAAGGCCGCGGTGGCGGCGCCCACCAGGATGAGGCCCAGGGCGGGGTAGCTGCCGAGGGTCCTGTGCTCGCGCACCGCGCTGAGCTCGGCGTCGATCATGCCGCTGCAGACCAGCGACCTGCCGCACACAGGGCAGTTGTCGCCGAAGGCGTACAGCGTGCCGCAGCAGGGGCAGGCCATGGGGTCCACCGGGCCGGTGTCCTCCTCGACGTCGCTGCGCAGGCGCTCCATGCGCTCCTCGACCCGCTGGCGCCGCCGCTCCATGCGCTCGGCCTGCTCACGCCGCGCCCTGCGGATCTCCTTCGCCAGGGCGATGAAGCCATCTTGGCCGCCGACACCCATGAGAACCTCCGCTGCGAACAGCCAAAGGTACGCGGCGCCCCCGAGGCCATTCCCTGTCCCCGACCGGTAGGCCCGCTCGCAGGAGCCGCCCGTGGTCGTTGACTCCCCACCGGCCCGAAGCTACCCTGCGCCTCGCCAATCCCCCGCGCCGGAGCCGGCATGAAGATCTCCCTCATCAGCCCCTACCCGGACATCACCAACTACGGCCTGCGCTCCATCTCGGCGTGGTTGAGGTCCCATGGGTACGAGACCCAGGTGATCTGCATGCCCGACCGCATCGGTGAGGGCACCACCGAGCACGTCACCCAGCAGGGGGAGCGCTACCCCGCGCAGGCCCTGGACGACCTCGTGGAGATCCTGCGCGACAGCGACATGGTGGGCATCTCGTTGATGACCCACTACTTCGACTCGGCCAAGCAGATCACCCAGGTGGTGCACGAGCGCCTCGGCATCCCCGTGGTCTGGGGCGGCTTCCATCCCTCGGTGCGGCCGGATGAGTGCATGGCCTGGGCCGACTTCGTGGTGGTGGGCGAGGGTGAGCACACCACCCTGGCGCTGGTCCAGCGGGTGGAGCAGGGCGCCACCGCCGATCTGTCCGACATCCGCGGGCTGGTGTGGAAGCGCGGCGAGGAGCTGGTGCGCAACCCGTCCGGCACCCTCGAGCAGGATCTGGACATCTTCGGCATGCCCGACTGGTCCCTCCAGGATCACCACTTCCTGCGCGAGGGACGCGTCGTCCCCGCCAGCAAGGAGCTGCTGCGCACCTTCATCTCCGAGGGCACCGTCGCCGCCCAGTTCGGCAAGCTCGGCTACCAGACCATGACCGGTCGTGGCTGCCCACACGCCTGCGCCTACTGCGGCAACAGCTTCATGCGCAGCCTCTACCCGCGCCAGAAGTACGTGCGCTTCCGTACGGTCGAGAACGTGCTGGCCGAGCTCGAGTGGATCAAGCGGGAGTACCCCTGGGTCGACATGATGTGGTTCAGCGACGACAGCTTCTTCGGCCGCACGGTCGAGGACCTGCGTCACTTCGGTGTGGAGTACAAGGCCCGCATCGGTGACCCCATGTACCTGCTGGGATCCCCGGCCACGATCACCGAGGAAAAGTACGCTCTGATGATCGACGCTGGCCTGCTGTGCATCCAGGTGGGCATCGAGCACGGCTCCAAGCGCATCCAGCGCCTGTTCCGGCGGTCCAGCCAGGGCAACGAGAAGATCCTCGAGACCGCTCGCATCCTGGCCAAGTACGCCGACCGCACCGCACCGCCCCACTACGATGTGATCTACGATGTGGCCTACGAGACCCTCGAAGACCAGCTCGAGACCCTGCGCCTCATCGCCAAGCTGCCCAAGCCATACCGCCTGCAGGTCTTCACGATCATCTACTATCCGGGCACCGCGCTGCACACGCTGGCCACCCAGGACGGGCTGATCGTCGATGAGAAGGCCGAGATCTACGACAAGATGTTCTTCGAGCGGCACGACAGCTACGCCAACACCCTGCTGTTCCTCAGCCGTACGGGCAAGTTCCCCCATCCGCTCCTGAAGGTCTTGACCCATCCGCAGCTGGCCAAGGCCATGACCTCCGAGACCATGGGCCCGGTTGGCGATGCGGTCAAGGCGGGCCTGCGGGGTCTGCGTCACGCCAAGCGTCGCCACGGCCACCTGCCTGGGCAGGCCCTGGACGGGCTGCGTAGGTTGCGGGGTGGCCACGGTGCGCCCGCACCCAGGACCACATGACCCAGGCGCCAGCTCCCCTGCGCGTCGTCCCGGCCCGCCTGGAGGACGCCCCGGCGCTGCTCGCCCTGCGCAAGGCTGTGTTGGCCGAAGGGCGCTGGTTCGCCACCCATGTGGATGAGCACAGCGGGGGCCTTGATCAGGCTCGGGCCACCATCCACGCCCTGGGGCAGCAGCCCAATGGCCTCATGCTCGCGGCCTGGGAGGGTGACGATCTGGTGGGCCTGCTGGCGGTGCACGGCGAGAGGCTGGCGCGGATGCGGCACCTGGGCCGGCTCGAGATGATGGTGGCGGCTCCGTTCCGGGGCAGGGGGATCGGCGGCGCTATGCTGGCGTCTTGCCTGCGCTGGGCCGAGGCCAACCCGATGCTGCGCAAGATCTCCCTGGCCGTGTTCGCGGACAACGACCGGGCCGTCGCCCTGTACCAGAGCCATGGCTTCGTGCAAGAGGGCCGCCGAGAGGGCGAGTACCTGCTCGAGGACGGCAGCGTCAGGGCCGATCTGCTGATGGCGCGAGAGGTGTGATCGGCGCAGCCTCTGGCCCCTTGGGCTCACAGCCCGACAAGGTCAGTCTTCTGCTCTGCTTCGCGCCACGCGCGTTGGTGGCTATCGAGTGCCGCGGCCTCGCGCACTGCGTCGGGGCTGGTCCTCGGCGTCGGTGAGCACGGGGCCTTCGGGCGGGTTGGCCAACAGATACTCGGCGTGGGCCTGGAAGCTGGCCACCAGGTAGCTGCGCTCCACCGGGGCGAGGCGGGTGAGGACCGTGGTCATGTCGCCGCCCAGCTCGAGGCAGCGGGCCAGGGCCACTTCGGCCAGGGGGCTGCGCGGGTACTGAGCCACGAAGCCGCCGTAGGCCTCGAAGCGGTCGCTGGACGAGAGACCAGCTTCGCCGATGCCCCGGAAGGCGAGGATGTCGGCCCCGGCCTGCAGCGCGCTGGGGGCCGCAGGATCCGCGTGGGCGGGACCGGCGAGCATCAGGGCCAGGAGGGGGATCAGCAAGGACATCGAACGACTTCGGCAAAAGTTCCGCGCATCCTACGACCTCCGGCCGCATTCGTCAAGGTGTAGCGTACTTCACGGGTTCGGCGGCCCTATGCCAGGCTCGTCCAGTCGATGGGGCCCTCCACCATGCAGCGCTCGAAGCGCCCGATCACCACGTCCCATGCGTCCTGGAAGTAGGCGAAGGCCTGTTCCCACTGCTCGCCCTCGAGCCAGCCCAGGTGGGTCAGGGTGATCTGGACCTGTTCCGGACCGAAGGCCTCGAGCTCCACCACCACCCAGTTGCGGTGGCGGCGCACCTCGGGCAGGTGGGGCGGGGCGTCCCACTCGAAGCTCAGCATCCGCTGGGGCAGAAAGGAGAGGACCTCGAGGTCCTCGGCGCCACGGGTGCCCGGGGGGTTGTCCGGGAAGAAGTGCACCTCGAACAGTCCGCCCGGCCACAGCTCGATGCTGCAGGAGGGAGCGAAGAAGCTCTCCAGGCCCTGCTTGGTGGTCCAGCAGCGCCAGGCCTGCTCCAGGGTGGTCGGGATGGTGACCTGCTTGACGATGGCTTTGTCCATGGTGTCTCCAGACTCAGGAGGGGTCGGCGGGGGCGCCCACGGCCCAGGCCAAGCCTCGGGCCCAGCGAAGCTGGCGGCGCTCGTTCACGCAGCTGCGGCGGCGGCCCATGCGGTGGGCCAGCAGCATGCGCAGGGGGACGGGAGCCGCTCGGACCCCCAGCCAGGGAGCGCCAGCGGCCCCACGGACCGTGTGCAGGATGGTGGGCAGGTCGAAGGTGGGCATGGTCTGGTCCATGGCGGCCCGGCTGTGGGCCTCGTTCACCAGCCCCATGCGCATCAGATCGCCGATGCTTCCGTCAAGGGGCTCGAGGCTGCGGCGGAAGGCTTCGTGGGCGGCGTGGGTCGGGCCGGGGCCCAGGTGGAAGGCGGCCTGGTACAGGTCCGCGACCCGCGGAGAGCCGGGATCACCCGCCTGCTCGACGGCCTGTGCCAGCAAGCGTCCAGCCGCCAGCCCGGACCCGATGCCCGATCCGTGGCTGGGGAAGACCTGGCAGGCGGAGTCACCCAGCAGCGCGGCGCCGTGCACCGCCAGGCGGGCATAGGCACGACGCACCGGGATCAGCGCGCTTCCGCCGGGGCCCCTGGCGCCGAGCCAAGGCAGCTCTCGCTGAGCGCCGGCGAGCATGGTCAGCGCGTCGCTGCCGGGGTGGGAGGCCAGGGTGCCGGTGAGCACGTCGGCGTGTTCGATCGCGGGGTCCAGCTGGACGCTCACGGTGCTGAAGCTGCCCTCGGCGCCGTTGCGCGCCAGGAAGTCACCGGCCCGCTGCTGGGTGCGCTCGAGCCAGGCGGCCGCGGCCGCGGGATCCGCGATGCGGAAGCGGTACTGAGCGGCGTGACAGAGCTCGTTCGGTCGGGGAGCCGGGCAGCGCTGATCGAGGACGGGCAGGCGTCGTCGCACAGCGGCCTGCAGCCCCGAGGCGTCCACCAGCAGATCGCAGCCGAGCGTCAGGCGGGTGGTGCGCAGGGCAGGGGACTGCAGGTGCAGCACGCAGCCGGTGGGGCGCTCACCGTCGAGCAGCAGCTCGGTGAGCCGGGCGCCGCCGTACAGGGTGGCGCCCGCGGCGGCGGCTTGGGCGTGCAGACGGCGCACCAGCGGGGGAAGTGCCACCGCCCAGGCCGGGCAGGGATCGACGATCACCCGCCCGAACCCGGGCTCGGGACCCTCGATGAGGTGCCGGAAGTCATCGGAGACCAGCTCGTCTCCCGCGGGCCTCTCGATGCCCGCCTGGTCGAAGAGCCGAGGGGGAACCAGCACGGTCCAGGCCGGACCCGCCCGCTCCAGCGGCTTGGCGTCCACCAGGGCCACCCGCAGGCCCAGCCTGGCCAGCTGCAGGGCCGCGCCCGAGCCGGCGGTCCCGGCGCCCACCACCACGACGTCGTAGTGCAGGGAGCCGCTGCTCATGGCCGCCTCCGTCGGGCCAACAGGGGCATGGCCAGCAGCAGCAGGGCGGCACCCGGGCCGGGGGCGGCGGTGCAGCCGCAGGTGTCGTCGTCCTTGTCGTCGCCGGTGTCGCTGGGCTGGTCGCTGTCTTCGGGCTCGCCTTCGCTGTCGTGGGTGTCGCCGGGGCCGGTGTCGTCCGGAGGGTCGCTGTCGTCGGGCAGGCCGGTGTCCACCGGGGCGCCCTCGCAGTCGTAGGCCACGCCGTCGGCGCAGTCTGCCGCAGCGTCGTCCCGGTTGTGCAGGGCCAGCACGTACATGCCGGCGCCGAAGCCCATCATGGGCGCCGGGCCGTTGTAGTCCCCCGTTTCGGGGTCGAGCAGCTCAGGGATGATCCGGTTGTTCTCGAGGGCCTGCTGGGTGATCCAGTCCTCGATGGCCTGCCCAGCGTCGGGCTGGCAGCCCCGGCGGCGGGCCTCGGCCACGCGCAGGTCCACCATGATCCATTCCTGCTCGTCGTATGCGTCACCGTCGTCGTTGCGGCGGTAGCCGTGGCCCGAGGGTACGGCCAGGTGCTCGTCCCAGCGGGTGAAGCTGGCGGCGGCCACGGTGCCGGCGGCGTCGATGCTGCCGTTGGTGAAGGCGTCCACGGCTGCCAGGTCGTCGTAGCCCCAGCCCTGCTGGAGCTCCTCGAGGTTGCCGACCAGGGCGCCGTCGTCGTCCCGCAGCCAGGTGCACATGGCCTCGGCCACGCCGTCGGCCACGTCGCGGTAGCGCGCTGCGCCATCGGTGTCGCCGATGGCCTCGGCAAGGTCGGCAGCTTCCCGCAGGCCGCGCACCGCCCAGGCGCTGGTGTAGGTGAAGTGTTTCTGCTGCCCGTTCCAGTGTCGCTCCCAGATGCTCGAGTCGGCGACGATCAGGCCCCTGCCGTTGGACTCCTGCTCCACCAGCTGCGCCAGCACGTCAGCCAGCTTGTCGAAGACGATCTCCTGCCGATCCTGGACGAAGGCGATGTCGCCGCCGCCGTCCACCCACTGCCCCAGAGCCCACAGCAGCAAGCCGAAGTTGTCGAACTCCACGTTGGGGCCGTTGTGGTCGGCGTCGGACCACTCGGAGCCGTCGCCGTAGCAGCGGCAGGCCGAGACGGAGTAGTCCAGGCCTTGGACGTAGTCGCTGTACTGGGCGGCCTTGTCCTGAAGCAGGAAGGCCAGCGCGGCCTGGGCCTCGTCCAGGTAGCCGGCCTCGGTGAGCCCGCGGATGGCATAGGCGCCGTCGCGCACCCAGGCGATGTTCCAGGTGTGGGAGAAGCCTCCATCGCCGGCGGCCAGGGGCAGCGAGGCGGGGAGCTGGCCGTAGGCGGAGCCTTCCTCGACCACCTGGCCCATCTTGAGGGTGACCAGCTGCTGGCTGTAGACGGAGAGTTCGTCGTCGCTCAGGCCGGCGGGAGCGGTGCCCTGGGCGAGCCAGGCGGCCCAGGCGGCCCGCTCGTCGGCGAGGATCGTGGTGGCGTCACGGCCCGCGGTCCAGCTGTCGACCCGGTGAGCGACATCGGCGCTGTCCCAGTCTGAGAAGAAGGCCTGGACCACGCCGAGAGAGCGGGTCTCACGGGCCCCCACGCTCAAGGCCCACTGGTAGGCGCCGACGAGATCGTCACCCTCCTTTCGATCGTCCTGAGTGCCGCAGTCGCCGCTCAGGTCACCACCACCCCCAACCGCAGTCCACACCCCGGTGCAGCCAGTGTTCGTAGGCGTGTCGATGGGCACGTAGCGCATACCCAGACCCGTGCTCGAGCCCCACTCGGAGAGCAGCGCCCCGTCTTCGGTCCACAGGGCCTCTCCATCGTCATAGGCGCCGTCGCCATCGCTGTCCTGCCCCAGGTGGAAGTTGTGGAGCGAGAATGCGTCGAGTGAGACGGCGACACCCCCAGTGGGGGTGATCTCCAGGATGTGCACGAATCCCGGGACTTCCAGCGTCAGGGGGGCGAAGACGTACTCGGTGATGTCCAGGTCGCCTTGTGACCGGTCGATGGCCAGGATGCCGGTGCCCGGCTGGTAGCCGTACTCGCTCGAGGCCGTCAGCCAGCCGGTGTGGGCGTCGGCGCGGATCCCGAAGTAGCTGTCATACAGCAGATCCCGGGTCTCCTCGGAGCCGGCGTCGTACTGCTGGTACAGGTGGTCGGAGAACACGTCGATGATGGGCCCGTTGCTGTTGTCACCGTTGAGCACAACCACCGCGCGGCCGTTGGCGCTGACCAGCTTGTCGTAGCTGCGGTGGGGGTCGACGTCGGCCTGGGCGGCGAGGACGAGCAGGAGGCTGAGCAGGGTCATGGGAGGCCTCGGGCTGCGGAGCGTAGGGAAGCATAGGGCGCGGGACCAGGGGTCGCCACGCCCTCTCTAGCCTGTCCTATGGGTGTAGTCACTCAAGATAGAGTCACGCCGTCTCGGGTCGCTGGCCCGTCGCCTCGGGAAGTTCCCCCAGAAGTCCTGTGACCGCTCGGTCACATCGTGCTACCAGCCCACAGCGTCCAGCGCTCCAGCCTGGCTCGCCCCCAGCTCGAGAGGTTCAGCATGGGATTCCTGTGGTCCGTCGCCTGGCGCAACCTCTGGCGGCAGCGACGGCGCTCGCTGATCACGGCCTTCGCCATGGCCACGGGCGTGGCCCTGTGCATGTCCATGGTCGCGTTCACCGACGGCATGTACACCGACATGTTCGAGGTGATGGTCGAGCAGCAGCTGGGTCACGTCCAGGTGCACCACCCCGACTACCCGGCCAAGGGCCTGGTCTTCGACACCCTGAAGGATCGCGGCGCCCGGCTCGCGCAGATCGACGCCCTGCCTGGCACCGTGGCGGCCAGCCCCAAGATCGTGGGCTTCGCGCTGCTGGGGGGCGAGTCCAAGTCGGCGGGCGGCCAGGTGGTTGGCATCGATCCCGCCCGCGACAAGCTGGTGACGCCCTTGCACGGCCGCATCGAGGAGGGGAGCTACCTGAGCGTCACGGTGGGCCACGAGATGATCATCGGCCACAAGCTGGCCGAGGACCTCGAGGTGGGCCTGGGCGACGCCGTGGTGGCGGTCACCCAGGCCACCGACGGCTCGATGGGCAACGACCTGTACACGGTGGTGGGAATCTACAGGACCGGCGACGTGGCCATGGACAACAACGGCGCCTACATCCACATCGACGACGCCGCGAGCTTGCTGGCTCTGCAGGACCAGGCCCACGGGATCTCGGTTCTCACCGACCATGCCGACCACGTCGAGGCCTTCGCCGAGGAGCTGCGGGCCGCTGTGGCCAGCGACACGGTGCAGGTCCAGGCCTGGTGGGAGGCCTCCCCGGCCACCGCCGAGATGATGGGCCTGCGCGACGCCACGGTCTTCGTCATGCTGGGCATCGTGTTCACGGTGGCGGCCTTCGGGGTCATCAACACGATGATGATGTCGGTCTTCGAGCGCACCCGCGAGCTGGGCGTGCTGCGGGCCTTGGGCCTGCGGCCGGGCAAGCTGGTGTGGCTGGTGGTGTTCGAGAGCTTCTTCCTGGCAGCCCTGGCAAGCGGCATCGGGCTGATCATGGGGGGCTTGCTGGACTGGTACACCGTGGTGCACGGGCTCGACTTCTCTGCGTCCATGCCTGACGGCTTCAGCTTCGAGGGCATCATGCTCGACCCGGTCATGCACGGCGAGGTGCGGGTCTTGGGGGTCGTCGCCCCGGTGATCGCGGTGTTCTTCGTCTCGATCCTCGCCTCGCTCTGGCCCGCCTGGCGCGCGGCCAGGCTTCAACCTGTCACAGCCATCCGGGCGGACTAGGCCATGAAGCTCTTCACCATCGCGCTCCGCAACCTGCACCGGAACACCCGTCGCACCGCCCTGACCCTGGCCGCTATCGGCTTCGGCCTGGCGATGATGATCTTCACCGTCAACCTGCAGCACGGCTCGTACCAGATGATGATCGAGTCGGCCGTCAGCACCATGGCAGGCCACGTGGTGGTGCAGGCTCAGGGCTACCAGGACGACAAGGAACCCACCCAGCTGGTTCGAGACGCGAGCGCCGTCGCCGCCACCATGGCGGCCGAGTACCCCGACGCTGTGGTGGCCCCCCGCATCTTCACCGGCGGGCTGTTGATGTCCGCCAACAGCTCGGTGGGGGTGGCGTTGACCGGGTTGGACGCGGCCGCGGAGCTGCGGGTCCAGGATCTGCACGAGAAGCTGGTGGAAGGCTCCTGGCTCGGGGATGACGGCCGGGAGATCATCGTCGGCGTGGACATGGCCGAGACGCTGGACGTCGGTCTGGGCGACAAGCTGGTCTACATGGGCCAGAACGGCACCGACGAGGTCCAGAGTCGGCTGTTCCGTGTGTGTGGGGTCTTCCGCACCGGGTCGGCCCAGTTCGACGGGCGCATGGCCTTCGCGCACCTCGGTGCCGCACAGGAGATCATGGGGGGCGGCGACGTAGCCAACATGGTCACCCTGCACCTTGACGACCCAGACGATGCCTTCGAGGCCGTCCCGCGGCTCGAGGCCCTGCTGTCTCGGCCCGAGCTGGACGTGCGCCACTGGAAGGACGCCTTGCCGGAGCTGTTCGCCATCATCCAGGTGGACCGTGGCAGTGGCGACGTCATGCTGGCCATCATCGGGCTGATCGTGGCCTTCGGCGTGCTCAACACCATGATGATGTCCGTGCTCGAGCGCACCCGGGAGTTCGGGGTGATGCTCAGCGTGGGCATGAAGCCCCGGCAGATCGCGTGGCTGGTGCTCCTCGAGGGGCTGCTCCTGGGGCTGTTGGGGGCTATGGTCGGCCTGCTGCTCGGATTCGCCTTCTCCTGGCCCATCGTCCACTACGGCCTCGACTACGGCGCCATGATGGGAGGTGGGGACACCATGGAGAGCGGGGGCATCCTGATGGACACCGTGGTCCATGGCGTCTGGGACCCCGTCCGTATGGCCATCTACTTCACCGGGGCCGTCGTCTTCTGCATCTGCGCCGCCATCTACCCAGCCTGGACCATCAGCAAGCTGCGCCCGGTCCAGGCCCTCCGGCATCACTAGGAGCTTCCCATGTCCATCGTGAGCGTCCGAAACCTCACCCGCGAGTATCCCCAGGGCACCCACACGGTGCACGCCCTGCGGGGCGTCGATCTGGACATCGAGCCCGGTGAGTTCACCGTGCTGATGGGGCCCTCGGGCTCGGGCAAGACCACCCTGCTCAACCTCATCGGGGCCCTGGACGAGCCCACGGCAGGCACCGTGACCATCGACGGCCGGGAGCTGAGCGCCATGTCGTCGGGGGAGCGCTCCGACCTGCGCCTCGAGCGCCTGGGCTTCGTGTTCCAGTCATACAACCTGATCCCCGTGCTGAGTGCCTTCGAGAACGCCGAGTTCGTGCTGATGCTGCGGGGCATGGGCAAGTCCGAGCGTACCCAGCGGGTGATGGAGACCCTGCATGCGGTGGGCCTCGAGGGCATGGAGGACCGCCGGCCCAATCAGCTCTCGGGCGGGCAGCAGCAGCGCGTGGCTGTGGCCCGGGCCATCGCGGGCAAGCCAGCCCTGGTGCTGGCCGACGAGCCCACCGCCAACCTGGACTCGAAGACCAGTGGCGAGCTCATCGAGCTGATGAAGGCGCTCAACGAGCAGCACGGCGTGACCTTCCTCTTCGCCACCCACGACCCCAGCGTCATGGCCGCGGCCAAGCGGGTGGTGAGGCTGGTGGACGGGAAGATCGACGAGGATCTGCGGCGCTAGGCTCCGCGCGGTCTTCCGCGCCCCCATGGGCCGGGAGAATCTGATCCCGGCCAGCTTCGCGGGCTCTCGGGGGGGCTCCGCGTCGGTTAGTTTGCACGGCCCCGTCCTATCTTCGCGGAGTCCGCACGTGCCTCGACAGCCCTTCGACTACCAGGGTCTCGGCTTCATGGTCGGGATGGAGATCCATCAGCAGCTCCTGACCAGCCAGAAGCTCTTCTGCCACTGCCCGGCCGGCGTCTACACCACCGAGCACGACGGTGCGCTGCTGCGTCACATGCGGCCCACCTTGTCCGAGATGGGCACCTACGACGGCACCGCGTTGATGGAGTTCAAGACCCGCAAGGACATCATCTACCTGCTGCACCGTGACAACGTCTGCACCTACGAGATGGACGACACCCCTCCGTTCCTGGTCAACCAGGAGGCCATCGACATCGCCATCCAGATCTCCCTGGCGCTCAACTGCAAGATCGTCGACGAGATCCACATCGCCCGCAAGCAGTACCTGGACGGCTCCATCCCCACCGGCTTCCAGCGCACCGCCATCATCGGGGTCGAGGGCACCATCCCCTTCCGCGGCCGCCAGATCGGCATCCGCCAGATCTCGGTCGAGGAAGACTCCTGCCGCGAGGTCAGCGACATCGGGCACACCGTCACCTTCCGCACCGATCGCCTGGGTATGCCGCTGATCGAGGTGGTCACCGAGCCCGACATGAAGACCCCCGAAGAAGCCGCGGCGGTGGTCCGGCTCATCGGCCGGCTCATGCGCTCCACCCAGCGGGTGCGGCGGGGCATCGGCGCCTCGCGCCAAGACGTCAACGTCTCCATCCGTGGAGGCACCCGCGTGGAGATCAAGGGCGTGCCACGCTTCCCCTTGATCCCCGATCTGGTCCACTGGGAGGCCGTGCGCCAGAAGGCCCTGCTCGAGCTCCGCGACGAGATCCATTCCCGGGGCATCACCCCCGACACCCTGCGGGTGGTCAAGGCCGACATCACCAAGATGGCGCGCTCCGGCAAGCCGCCGTTCATCCCCGAGGATGCCGAGCAGGTGGGTGCCATCCGGCTGGACGGCCTGGCGGGCATCTTCACCCGCGAGACCGGGCCTCACCGCACATTCGCCAGCGAAGTGGCCGGGCGTCTGCGGGTCATCGCCTGCCTGGACCAGCTGCCCAACATGGCCCACACCGACTCCTGGCCGGTCTACCTGGACTCCGGTGCCCACGCTCAGTCCGTGATCAAGCGCATGGCGGCCGGGCACGACGACGTGGTCGTGGTGGTCTGGGGCAGCGCCCAGGACGTCAAGACCGCCCTCGAGGAGGTTCGCCTGCGGGTGATCGACGCCATGGAAGGCGTCCCCAACGAGACCCGTCAGGTCATGTCCGACGGCACCACCGACTTCGAGCGCATCCTCCCGGGCCCCGACCGCATGTACCCCGACACCGACAGTCCCCCCACTCGGGTCCTGGCCGAGCGGGTCGAGCACCTGCGCACCCTGCTCACCACTCCGCCGTGGGAGCTCGAGGAGCGCTTCCTGGGCCGCGGCGTGTCCGGGAGTGCGGCCAGCCGCCTGGCCATCCATCCCCACTCCCGCATCCTCGAGCAGCTGGACGAACAGGGGCTCGAGCTGCGGGTGGCCGGCCGCGTGCTGGGAGAGACCCTGGTTGGGCTGCGGCGAGCCGGCGTCCCTGTGGCCCGCATCTCCGACGAAGACTTGCTCTACCTGCTGCGCCAGCAGGCCACCGGCGAGCTGTTGGCCGAGGCGCTGCCGGGGATCCTGCGGCGCCTGGCCCGCGGCGGCTCGTTGACCGAGATCCTGGCAGAGCCGCGCTTCCAGCCCCTGCCCGGCTCCGAGCTGGCGGCTCAGGTGCACACAGCGCTTCCCGAGAACCTCGACGAGGCCTTGCGGGTCACCGATCCCCAGGCCCGCTTCCGCGGCCTGATGGGAATCGTCATGGGCAGCCTGCGCGGGCGCCTGCCGGGCCGTGACGTGGCGCCCTTGGTGCGCGAGGCGCTGTCCGCCTGAACCGAGACGGCGGCGTGGTGCTACTTGCGCCGGTGCCGCAGCATCTCGTCGATCTCGGGGACGCCGCCCTGGAGGATGAGGTAGCCGTTGTGGGGCTCGCGCTCGGTCATGTCGCGGCAGATGGGCTCGGTCATCATGCGCTTGACCTCGGCCAGGTCTGTGGTGTGGCCCAGCACCCAGCAGAGCTTCATGTAGGCCGTCTCTGGGATCATGTTGCCCAGGGGGATCACCCCGATGTCCAGCAGGTCGCGCCCGGTGTCGTAGACGTACATCTGCACGAAGCCCCAGAGGGTCTGCACGGTCATGACCACGGCCACGCCGGCGTCGGTGGCCCGGCGCAGGGCCGGGTAGAGGGGCTTGTTGACGTGGCCCAGGCCGGTGCCGGCCATGACGATGCCCTTGTACCCTTTCTCTACCAGGGCATCGATGATGTCCGGGTTCATGTTGGGGTAGTAGTACTGGATGGTGACGCGGTCTTCGAAGACCGGATCCACCGTGACATTGCGGTCCTTGCGGCGCCGCCGGTAGTCGCCCGCGATGTAGTGGAACTTGCCGCGGTCGGCGGTGGCCAGGGGCGTGGCGCCGATGGTCCGGAAGGTGGAGCGGTAGGACGAGTGCATCTTGCGCACCCGAGTGCCCGGATGCAGCAGCGAGTACTCGTCGGAGGTTGGCCCGAACATGCACACCATGACCTCGGCGATGTCGCTGAACGCCGCGGTGTAGGTGGAGTTGATCAGGTTGAGCGCCGCGTCGGAGCTGGGGCGGTCGGAGCTGCGCTGGCTGCCCACCATCACGATGGGGACCGGGGGGTCCTTGACCATGTAGGAGAGGATCGCGGCCGTGTGGTGCATGGTGTCGGTGCCGTGGCCGATCACGATCCCGTCGGCGCCGTTGGCGATCTCTTCGCCGATGGCCTTGGCCGTGCCGATGTACTGCTCCGGGCCCATGTTCTCGCTGAACACGCCGTAGAGCTTCTTGGTGGTGAGGTTGCAGATGTCGGCGAGCTCGGGCACCGCGCCGTACAGCTCACCAGGGCTGAAGGCGGGGATCACGGCGCCGGTGCGGTAGTCCAGGCGGCTGGCGATGGTGCCGCCCGTGCCCAGCAGGGTGACGTTGGGCTTGCCCGCCTTGGTGGGGAACTCCTTCTCGGGGATCTTGTAGTGGGCTTCCTTGCGACCCCGGAGCTCGGCGCTGGTGACGTTGTCCACGTGCAGGCCGATGTTGTACCCGGTGATCAGCTTGATCACGATGTGGAGGTCGTCCTCGGTCTCGGACCGTGGCAGGATCACGCCCTCGTAGGTGCCTTTGGTGGAGTGCAGGACCACGTCGCTCCACACCTGGATGCCCAGCTCCTGGAGCTTGGCGCGCGCGCGCCCCCGGTAGCCCTTCAGGACGTCGTCGTTGTTGCTCATCGGGATTCCTCCTGGCTGCTCCAGATAGCCCGCCGACACGCGCGCAGACAGTGGTGGAGCGCAGGGTTCCGCGCATGAGCCACGCCACTGAGGAACGGGCCGACTGGAGGGAAGGCGAGGGGATGGTGGTGGGTTACTGTCAATCTGTCCCACCGCTGACAGGTTGACACGATGTCCCAGAACGACACCATCCTCGTGGTCGATGACGAGCCCGCCAACCGGCAGGTCCTGTCGCGCATCCTGACCCGCGAGGGCTACGCCGTGGAGCAGGCCGACGACGGTCGGCAGGCCCTTGACCGGTTGCGGGCCGGAGGCATCGAGCTGGTGCTGACGGACCTCAAGATGCCGGGCATGGATGGGCTCGAGCTGCTGCAGGCCGTCCGGGCCCTGGATCAGGACGTGGAGCTGATCGTCATGACCGCCTACGGCACCGTCGAGGCCGCGGTGGGGGCCATGAAGGACGGCGCCTACGACTTCATCACCAAGCCCCTGCGGCGGGTGGAGCTGGTCACCACCGTGCGCAAGGCGCTCGAGAAGCGCCACCTGGCCACCGAGAACCGACGCCTGCGTGCGCGCTTGGCCGAGAGCGACGAGGTCATCGGGCGCTCCCCCGCCATGCGGCGCTTGCTGCAGGAGATCGAGCAGGTGGCGCCCTCGGAGGCGTCGGTGCTCCTCGAGGGCGAGAGCGGCACCGGCAAGGGGCTGCTGGCGCGACGGATCCATGCCTCCAGCCCGCGGGCCGGGGGCCGCCTGGTGACCTTCAACTGCGCGGCGATTCCCGAGACCCTGCTGGAGAGCGAGCTGTTCGGGTACGAGCAGGGCGCCTTCACTGGCGCTCGAGGGCGCAAGGAGGGCCGCTTCGACCTGGCGCGGGGCGGCACCCTGTTCTTGGATGAAGTGACCGAGATGTCGCCTGGCACCCAGGTCAAGCTGCTGCGGGTGCTGCAGGACGGCGAGTACGAGCGGGTGGGCGGCACGCGCACCCTCGAGGCCGACTGCCGGATCTTGAGCGCCACCAACCGCGATCTCGACCGAGCTGTGGCCGACGGAAGCTTTCGGGAAGATCTCTACTACCGGCTCAACGTGATCCGCATCGTGGTGCCTGCCTTGAGTCAGCGGCCCGAGGACGTGCCTCTGCTCGCGCAGTTCTTCCTGGCCCGCTACGCCAGCAAGAACCGCAAGGAGGTGGTGGGGTTCAGCGCAGAGGCCCTCGAGGCGCTCTCGGGCTACCGCTGGCCAGGCAACGTCCGCGAGCTGGAGAACGTGGTGGAGCGCGCCGTGGTGCTCACCCGTGGGCCGCAGGTGGCCCTGGACAACCTGCCCGAGCAGGTGCGCCAGGGGCGCGGGGCCCGCATGGTCCTGAGCTTCCGGGTGGGGACCCCCATCAAGGAGATGGAGCGGGCCATGATCGAGTCCACCCTCCGCTTCACAGGGGGTGACAAGAACCTGAGCGCCAACCTGCTGGGCATCACCGCGCGCACCATCTACCGGCGCGAGGCGGAGTGGTCCCGGGAGGACGCAGGCCAGGCGCCCCTGCCCATGGATGCCGGCGCGGCGGAGGAGGGCGCCGACTAGTTCCCCTTGCCGCCGCCTCCCAGGTGGTTGGCGCCGGTGACGTCCAGGGTGCCGTCCCATCCGTCGGGGATGCCCAGCTGCAGTAGCTGGGAGCAGCGATCCTCGTAGAAGCGGGCCGCGAAGTCCTCTGGGTCCCTGGCCCTCACCGACCTGAAGCTGCGCTCCGCCCGGGCCAGCTCGCCCGCGGAGAACTGGGCCACGGCCTGCTCGAAGAGTTCCCGCGTGGCCAGCTTGCGGGCTCGCCGCTCGAGCTGCTCACCCTCGAAGACGTCGTAGGCGTCCACGGCTCGGTGCTTGCCCTTGAGCAGCACCTTGCCCAGGTGGCGCGAGGCCATGACCTGGCCGTCCTTCAGCAGCGCGAGCACGTCCCCCGAGGCGATGACGGGGACGCGGAAGTGCTTGGTGAGGTCCTCGAGGCGGGCGGCCAGGTTCACGTCGCTCGAGATCACGGTGCCGTCCATGCGCTCCTGCTCGCCTACGGTGCCCAGCATGATGCTGCCGTGGTGGATGCCGATGCCCAGCCCGATGGGGGGATAGCCGCACTTGGCCCGGTGGCCGTTGTAGCGGTACAGCTCCCGGTTCATGCCCACCGCGGCGCGCACGGCATCGGCGCCGTCGTCGGGGAAGATGGCCATGATCCCGTCGCCCATGTACTTGTCGATGAAGCCGCCAGACTCCCGGATGATGGGCCCCATGCGTCCCAGGTAGGAGTTGATGAAGTTGAAGTTCTCCCGCGGTGTCATGTTCTCGGAGATGGTGGTGAAGCCGCGGATGTCGGCGAACAGCACGCTCATGTCACGCTGCACCTGGTCCCCGCGGACCACGTCCTCGATGCGCTCCTTGCCCAGCAGCCGCAGGAACTCGCGGGGCACGAAGCGGGCGTAGGCCTTGTTGGTGCGGGACAGCTCGATGTGGGTCCGGATGCGGGCCAGCAGCTCGGACCTGGAGAACGGCTTGGTGAGGTAGTCGTTGGCGCCCGCCTCGAAGCCCTTCACCAGATCGGCGATCTGGGTGCGGGCCGTGATCAGCACCACCGGGAGCTCGCTGGCGCTGTACTCTCGCCGGATGCGCTCGGTGAGCTCGTAGCCGGTCATCTCGGGCATCATCAGGTCGAGCAGCACCAGGTCGAAGGTCTTCTCCTGCGCGAGGCGCGCCAGGGCCGCCTGGCCGCTCGACGCGGTGGTGACGGCGATGCCGTGGGCGGCCAGGTGGTTCTGGATGACCGCCAGGTTGATGGCGTTGTCGTCCACGGCCAGCACCCGCCACTCTCCCCCAGAGGGCGTGCGGGTGGGAGCCATCACGGGCGCGGAGTCCTCGTCCGAGCTGGCCTCGATGTCGAGGGTGCGATCCTCGTGGATGACGCGCTCGCCTGGCAGCGCGCTGGGGCGCTCGGAGGTGACGGGCAGGGTGAAGGTGAAGCGGGAGCCCTCGCCCACCCGGGACTGCAGGGAGATCTCACCACCGTGCAGCTCCACCAGGCGTCGGGTGATGGCCAGGCCCAGGCCCGTCCCCTCCTGGGTCTGGCTGCGGCCGCGGAGCGCTTGCTCGAAGTAGCCGAAGATGCGATCGGCCTCTTCCTGGCGGATGCCGATGCCGGTGTCGCTGACGCTGATGGCCAGCCAGCCGTCCCTGGCCTCCGCCTCGATGGTGATGGTGCCCGCGGGGGTGAACTTGATGGCGTTGCCCACCAGGTTGAGCAGGATCTGCTGCAGGCGGTTCTCGTCGGCGCGCACGGCGGGGAGGTCCTCGGGCACCAGATCTCGCAGGTGGATCTCGCGGCTGTCGGCCAGGGGCCGAGACAGCGCCAGCACCGCCTCGACCTCGGAGCGGAGGTCCACCGCCTGAAGCTCGAGCTCCACCTGGCCGTGGTTCATCCTGGAGAAGTCGAGGATGCCGTTGACCAGGTGGGTCAGCCGCTGGCCCGAGCGCACGATCATGCCCAGGCTCTGCTCGGCTCGCTCGGGCAGGGCACCCGCGGCGCCGGCGAGCAGCGAGTCGGCCAGGCCGATGATGCCGTGCAGCGGTGTGCGCAGCTCATGGGAGGTGTTGGCCAGGAACTGGTCCTTGAGCTCGTCCAGAGCCTTGAGGTTGGAGATCATCTCCTCCTGGGACCTCCGGGCGTCCTGCTCGCGCTCCAGCAGCTGCTGGCGCACGCTGGCGTCGGCCTTGCGTGCCTCGGCGAAGCGATCCGTGAGGCTCGAGGACATGAGCAGCACGACCACAGTGCTGCCCGCGGCCAGGACCGGCGTGGCGAAGATCCAGCGGAGGTCCCAGCCCAGCAGGTGGGCCGCCACGGTGGCCAGAACCACTGCCAGCACCCCACTGCCAGCGGTGAAGAAGCGGGCAGTGCGCTCACCCCGGGCGAACAGCACGCCTCCCGCCCAGGTCCCCCCGACCGCGGCCACCAGCCCCAGCACCGCGGCGAGCTGTGCGTTGAAGGGGTAGCCCACGAAGGGAGTCAGCACCGCCCAGATCAGGGCCGCCACGGCGATGCCCTGCAGCCACTGGTGCTCCCGTGGGAGCCGCTCGGCCAGCTGCAGGAAGCTCATGGTGAAGGCGATGAAGCAGACCGCCAGCACGGCGGTGGCGGCAGCCAGGCCGGTGTGGGTCCAGGAGTCTCCACCGGTGATGCCGCCTGTGGCTCCCTCCTGGGTCACGATCAGCTGGAACAGGGCGTGGGGCATGACCACGCCCAGGGCGAAGTTGAGGTAGAAACGATCCCGCAAGCTGACGTAGAGGAAGAGGTTGTAGGCCATCAGCCCGAGCACTACGCCCAGGAGCAGCACCGGCAGGTGAGACGAGAGCGCAAGTGGGTCTTGGGCGGTGTGGATCATGCGGGCTGGACCTGGAGACGGAGCCACTGGATGCGGGATGCTCCAGTGGACTCATCGGCGTCCCGGCCCTCGCTGTTTAGCGTCGGCGCTCAGATTCCCGGCGCGCAGGTCGATCAGCGAGGGAGGTCGAGCCTGACGGTGAAGCCAGCTGCCGGCGCAGAGCTGGCGCGGACCTGGCCGCCGTGGTCGTCCAGGATCTGGCGTGTGATGGCCAGGCCCAGCCCGGTGCCCCTGGTGCGCTTGGAGAAGAACGGGTCGAAGGCCCGATCCAGAGCGTTGGGTTCCATGCCCCGGCCATCGTCGGTGACGGTGATGGAGACCCGCTCCTCCCCGATCGTCACGGTGACGTCCACGGTCTTGCCACCACTCTGCAGGGCATTGCGCAGCACGTTCAGCAAAGCTCTGCGCAGCTGGTTGCCGTCCATGGGGATCACCAGGACCTGTTCGGGAAGCGTCAGCCGCAGCTGCACGCCGGCCTGCTGGAAGGCGGGCTCCTCGAGGCGGCACACCGAGCGCACCAAGGCCCCGAGATCCTCGGGCTCGAAGGTGGGGGTGGGGTGGCGGGCCAGGTCCAGGTAGTGCTCTGTGACCTGCTCGAGGCGGCGGATCTCCTGGACGATGGTGGCCAGGATCTCGGCGGACTCGAGCTCGCCGTCACGGTGGAGATCGCCCAGCTCCTCCGCCAGCAGCTCGGCGTTCAGAGAGATGGCGTTCAGGGGGTTGCGCACCTCGTGGGTGACCTGAGCGAGCATCTGGCCGATCAGGGCGAGGCGCTCACTGCGCTCCAGGCGTTCCTGGGTGGCCGCCCGCTCGGTGATGTCCTCGCCCACCACCAGGCGTCCTTCGGCGCCGAATGGCACCAGCTCGAGATCGAAGCGCAGCTCGCCCACCGGGAGAGCCAGGTGGCGGCCGGGCTCCAGGGCGCGCAGGGGATCGGGCAACGCCTGGCCTTCGCGCACGCCCCATAGGCTGTGGGCGGCCGGGTTGGCCATGGTGACCTGCCCGTCCTCGACCACCACCAGGCCGATGCGGATGGTGTCCAGCACCGAGCGCAGGTAGCCCGAGACCCGCTCGAGCTCCTGGGCGCGCTCCACCAGGCGTCGATCGCGCTCTGCCAGGGCCCGCGCCATGGCGTTGAACTCGGCGGCCAGCAGCCCGATCTCGTGGCCGCCCTGGACGTCCACCCGGCCCGAGTAGTCACCCGCGGCGACGCGCTGCACCTCGGTGGTGAGCCGGGTGATGGGGCGCAGAGTGAGCAGAATCCAGACCATCATGACCGCGCCGGAGAGCACCGCCAGGCCCGCCAGGATCGCGCCCACCATGGTGGCCTGGGCCTGGGTGCGCGCCACCTGGACGTTGACGCGCCGGATCCCGGCATCCACCGTAGCGTTCAGCGTCTTGACCGCGGTCTCGAGCTCCTGGCTACGCTGGACAAGCTCTGCCTGCGCGGCCTGGAGGCTCGCCGCGTCCTCGCCCTCGGCGTGCTCCAGCCAGGTCTGTGCCGCGGCCTCGTAGTGGTCGGCCAGGTCCGTGAGGCGTCGGAGCTGATCCTGGATGGCCAGGAAGGCCCGCTTCTCGTCGGGGTTCTGAGCCAGCTCCGACCCGTGCCCGGCGGTGAGGAAGGCATGCCCGGCGGCGGCCCTGATCCCGTTGGCGTGGAAGCCCGCGCTGGCTCGGAACGCGGCCAGTGGGCGGCTGTCCCGCTTGGCGCCGTCCAGGTCCAGCCGCTCCTGAGTGCTGTCCAGCTCACCGCCCCTGCGGGCCAGGGGCAGGTAGCCCTCGTTGAGCACCCTCAGGCCGTCGCCCAGGGCCTGGAGTTGGTAGGTCCCGTACCCCATCGCGCCCAGGAAGAGCGCGAAGCTCATCAGGAAGGCCAGCAGGATCCGGTTGCGCAAGGAGAGGCCCATTCTTCGCTGCTAACGGGCCGCCAGTCGGTCGGCTCGCGGAGCCCCTGGATGGGCCGCAGAGGCGGCTTTGCGAGCCTTGCTCCGCCCATGGGGCTGTGATAGGAGCCCGACCCGCCCCAGCAGGGAAGAATCCCATGCTCGCGGCTATTCGGACATCGTCCCCCGGAGGAACCATGCGGTCCTGGATTCCCATTTCGCTCATGCTCGGCCTGTTCATCGTCGGCTGTGAGTCCAACCCGTCTACCAATCCTTCTGGCGGCATGGCCGGCGGCCCCCCCGCCGAAGACATCGGCGAAGTCATCGCCACGGTCGATGGCCTGTCCATCGGCTCTCGTGACTTCGAGAAGGCCGCTGCGCGCACCGCCCCCGCCGACGGCGAGTCCCTCAGCGACGCCGAGCGCCACGAAGTCCTCGATCGTTTGATCGCCGACAAGGTGCTCTACAAGGAGGCCCTGCGGCTCGGCCTCGACCAGGACCCCAAGGTCCAGAAGGTCATGGTCAACACCCTGCTGCGTCAAGAAGTCTACGCCCAGGTCCGCAACTCGGACTTCGGCGAAGAGATGCTCCAGGCCTACTACGACGACCACCCCGAGGAGTTCGTCGTTCCCGAGAAGGTCCAGATCAAGCGCATCCTGGTGCGGGTCAACGACGAGCGCTCCGACGCCGACGCGATGGCCGAGGCCCAGCGCCTGCGCGGCCTGGTGGCCGGCAACCCCAAGGACGACTTCAAGGAGGTCGCCTCCAAGCACAGCGAAGACCCCTACCGCCGCCGTGGTGGTGACGTGGGCTTCGTGTCCTCCGAAGGCAAGCCCGGCCTCGACGAGGTCATCGTGACCAAGGCCTTCGCCATGGGCGTGGGCGAGGTCAGCGAGCCCTTCAAGACCGACGATGGCTACAACGTCATCTACGTGGCCAACAAGCGCGAGCGCGTCGAGCGCACCTTCCAGCAGATGAAGGGCTCCGTGCTCCGCAAGGTCAAGAACGAGAAGCTCAAGGACCTCTACCAGGGCTACGTCGATGGCCTCAAGGAAGGCTCCAAGATCGAGATCAACGAAGACAAGCTCGCCGCCATCGACATCAAGGCCGCCGTCAAGGCCGCTCCTCCGGGCATGGAGCTCAACCCCATGCTGGCTGGGCGCGATGCCACGCTCCCCGGCGCCGAAGACGACGAAGATCTGGGCTTGGATGAAGAGGAAGATGTGGGCGGCGAGTAGTGTCGTCAGCACCATCATGAACCTTCGCACCCCCGCACTTCTCTTCGCGGCTGTCCTGGGCTTGTCCCTGGCGGCCGCGCCGTCGCGCGCTGAGGTCGTCGACCGCATCGCCGCCGTGGTCAACGATGACGTCATCACCTGGACCGAGGTCTACGAGATCGGCGCCGACCACATCGAGCGGGGCGCCACGGCCGACCCCTCGCGTCGGCGCGCCCTCGAGCTCGAGGTGCTCGACGTGCTCATCGGGCGCCGGCTGGTCGAGCAGGAGATGCGCCGGCTAGACATGGACGTGGGCGATCAGGACATCGAGCGTGCCCTGGCCGACATCGCACGCCAGAATGGGCTCGACCGCGAGCAGCTGCGTGTCGAGGTCGAGGGCAGCGGCATCGTCTGGGACGCGTACCTGGACGAGCTCTCCCAGAACCTGCGTGAGATGATGTTCAACCAGCAGGTGCTGGCCCCGCGCATCACCATCCGCGACGACGAGCTCCTCGACGCCTATCGTCGCGGCTCCGCGGCCCTGTCTGGCCCAGAGCAGGCTCACTTGCAGACCCTGTTGCTGGCCTACCCCGAAGAAGCCAGCGACGAGCAGATGGCTGCGGTGCTCACCCAGGCCCTCGAGCTACGCCAGCAGGCACTCGATGGCGCCGAGTTCTCCGATATCGCAGCCGAGCACTCCGCCGAGCCCTATGCGTCCCGGCGGGGCGAGATGGGCACCTTCCGTCAGGGCGAGCTGGTCGGGACCCTGGATGAGCCGGCCTTCGCCACCCCCGTGGGGTCGGTGGCCGCTCCCATCGTCACCCCGCAGGGCGTGTTCCTGCTGTATGTCGTCACACGCGACCAGCCTCCCGCCCCCGAGTTCGAGGCGGTCAAGGGCCGCCTGCAGCAGCAGCTCATGGAGCTGAAGTACGAAGAAGCGCGGGAGCAGTGGGAAGTCCAGGCTCGCAGGCGCGCGGCCGTCAAGGTGTTGCTCGAGAGCATGTAGGCGGTATCGGGTACTTCATGTGCTCCCGCTGAGGAAGCGCAGCATCACGTGGACACGGGCGGGGATAAACCCCGCCCCAACGTTCTCAGGGGTGCCCATGCGTTCCGAGCTTCCCATCGTCGTCACGCCCGGTGATCCCCTCGGAGTGGGGGCCGAGGTTGCGCTGAAGGCCGGCCGTCAGGCTCAGGGCCGCCTGGTGTTGGTGGGAGACGATGGATGGGTGTTGGCCGAGGCCGAGAGGCAGGGTGTGAGCTTGGCGCGCGTCGAGCGCCTCGACCAAGCAGGGCAGGGGATGTCGCTGCTGGTGCCCCCGCCAGGGGACGAGCCCGTCGAGGTGCGCGCCATCCGCTTCGGGGCGCAGGCTTGCCTGAGCGGGCAGGCCCGGGCCTTGGTCACGGGGCCCATCCACAAGGCGCGGCTGGCCGCGCAGGGCTTCGGCTTTCCTGGCCACACGGACTTTCTGGGTGATCTTTGCGGTGTGGAGCGTCCGGTGATGGCCTTTGTCGGGCGTCGCCTGCGGGTGGTGTTGGCCACCATCCACCTGCCCATCGCCCAGGTCCCCGCTGCGCTCAGCCGCCAGGGTCTGCTCCATGTGGTGCGCACCGCGCACAGGGCGCTGCGGGATCAGCTTGGCATCCCCGAGCCCCTGCTGGTGGTGGCCGGGCTCAACCCCCATGCCGGCGATCAGGGCGTGCTGGGCTGCGAAGAGCTCGACCTGATCGGGCCGGTCTGCGACGAGCTGCGGGCCGAGGGATTGATGGTCTGTGGACCTATCTCCGCCGAGGCTGCGGCCAGGGATGCCGCCGAGGGCCGGGCGGACATGCTGGTGGCCATGTACCACGACCAAGGCTTGGTCCCGCTCAAGGTGCTGGACTTCGGCCATGCCGTGAACTGGACCCTCGGCTTGCCCATGGTCAGAACCAGCGTGGACCATGGCACGGCGGACGACATCGCAGGTCGTGGCATCGCCGATGCCGGCAGCATGTTGGCTGCCATCCTGCTCGCGGACCGCGTGAGCTCGGGGCGCCCAGCCTGATCCCAGACGCAACGAACCCCGCCGCGGCGAGGCCGGGCGGGGCTCGAGAAAGCTCTAAGTCGTACTAGAAGGTGATCTCGCGGCAGTCACCGGTGTCGACCAGGGAGATGTCGGAGCCCCAGACCACACAGTCGACCACGGCACCGGCCTCGTAGGCGTCGATGCGCCAAGCCATGGTGCTCTCCATCGCGGCGTCGCCGGAGAACAGCGTGTTCACGCCGGACTCCTGGTCGGACCACACGGCGGTGATGGGCAGGGTGATGGCCCACTGGTCCCAGGCACCGTGGGGGTCGAAGTCGCCCTGGACGAGGTCGTGGTCCTCTTCCCAGGGAGAGGAGGTGTCCTGGGTGATGTACATCGAGACGTTCTCGGCCCAGCCGATCAGCTCGACTTCGTACATCCACTCGGTGGCGTCGTAGCCGTAGGAGACGACGTCGATCTCGAGGTCGTAGACCATGGGGTCGCCAGAGTCGGTGTCGTCGGTCATGCCGGTCTCGCAGACACCATCAGTGTCTTCGCAGTCCTTGTCGTCGCCGAAGCAGCCGATGAGCGCGAAAGCAGCCAGGGGCAGAAGGTACTTGGTCATGATGTGTCTCCATCTCTTGAGTTGCGCCCGCCTGGAACGGCGGTGGGCTGAGGTGTCCTGTTGGACCGGGACAGGCTACTCTCGCGGCCGCGAACCTGCAACGGGATTTCCGGAGGAATGTGGCCTGGCGGTCAAGTCGGCAGGCCGGTCGTCATCGGGTGGTTCCCGACGAAACAACCCCGCCCGGCGAGGCCGGACGGGGCTGTTCTGTTGGACGGAGAGGCGAAATCAGAAGGTGATCTCGCGGCAGCCGCCGTTGTCGACCAGGCTGACGGTGGAGCTGGAGCCGGCCCACACCACGCAGTCGGCCACGGCGCCGTCTTCGTAGGCTTCGATGCGCCAAGCCATGGTGGACTCCATGGCGGTGTCGCCGGAGAAGAGCGTGTTCACACCGGACTCCTGGGCCTGCCAGTCGCTGGTGATGGGCAGGGTGAGCTCCCAGAGGTCCCAGGCACCGTCGAGGGCGTACTCGATGTTGACCAGATCGTGGTCCTCTTCCCAGGGGGAGGAGGTGTCCTGGGTGATGTACATCGTGACGTTCTCGGCCCAGCCGATGATGTCCACGGAGTAGAACCACTCGCCGGTGTCGTAGCCGTAGGTGACCACGTCGATCTCGGTGGGGTAGTAGGTCCAGGAGTCACCGGTGGCGCCGGGGTCGCCGGAGTCGTCGGCGGTGTCGTCCTTGTCGAAGCAGGCGGTGAGGGCCAGGCCGAGGAGGGCGAGGAGGGAAAGCTTGTTCATGGCGTCTCCTTGAGGGCTTCTGATGCCGGGCGTGTCCAGGCGGAACGCGACGGGCGTTGAAACATGCCAGCGCATTCGCACGCTGAGCGCAGCACCCTTAAAGCAGCCTGCTCCGGAATGCAAAGCGACTGTGGGGGCCATGCTTTGGGCGGGTCACCCCCCCCCGGGATCAGCCCTCGGCGGCGGTGTCGGGTTCCTCCCACAACAGCTCGCAGGCGGCGGCTCCATCTACCCCGTCGAACAGGGAGGGCTGTGCTCCCCAGGAACGACAGTCGGCTTGTTCTTCGGTGCCGGGAGTGTAGACCGCCAAGCGGAAGCTGATGGCCTCGAGGGTCGTAGGATTGCAGAAGAAGGCCGTAGACGAGCCCGAAGACGCCTCGCGCCAGTCCGCGACCACGTCGAGCTCGAGGGCCAGCTGGTCCCAGGTGCCGTCGTGGGCGGCCGAGGTGGAGCGCACGGCGTGTCGCTCGACGTAGTCGGTGTCTTGGCCCATCCAGAGCTCTGCGTTGGCCGTCCACGCGAGCGTGTCGACCTCGAAGCTCCAGATCGCGTCGATGCTGTCGCAGTCCCAGCGGATGTCGCTGATGCTGGGCGGGTCGCTGTGCAGCGGCTCGCCTTCGGCGCCCGCGAAGCGCTCGTGGCCTACGCAGCCGACACAGCTTGCAGCCAGGGCGGCCAGAGGGAGCAGGCGGCGGCGGGGGAGGCGAGGGCTCATTCTTCCTGCATATCCGGAGCGATGGGGGCGCGTTCGGTCTGGTGGAAGAGCACGTCCTCCATGGTGACCAGCAGGCGGTCCAGGCCCCAGTCGTCCTTGGAGCTGACCGGGATGCCGCCGGTGCGGTCCGCCAAGGAGCGCCACTCCGCGGGCTCCACCAGGTCGATCTTGTTCAGCACCAGCACCGTGGGGGTCTGCCCAGCCCCCAGGGTCTCGAGGATCTCCTCGACCGCGGCGATGTGCAGCTCGAGCCCGGGATCGGCGGCGTCCACCACGTGCAGCAGCAGATCCGCCTGGATGACTTCCTCGAGGGTCGCGCGGAAGGCCTGCACCAGATCCTTGGGCAAGCGGCGGATGAAGCCGACGGTGTCGGTGAGGATGATCTCCCGCTCGGCGGGGAAGCGGAAGCGGCGGCTGGTGGGATCCAGGGTGGCGAACAGCGCGTCCTCGGCCTTCACGTCGCTGTGGGTGACCTTGTTGAGCAGGGTGGACTTGCCGGCGTTGGTGTAGCCGACGATGCTGGCCAGGGGCAGCCCCATGCGCTTGCGCCGGGCCCGGCGCTGATCGCGGCCCTTGGCCAGGCGGGACAGCTCTTTCTCGAGGCGCTTGAGGCGTTCGTCGGCCCGGCGGCGGTTGATCTCGAGCTTGCTCTCGCCGGGGCCCGTGCCGCCGATGCCGCCGGTGAGGCGGGACATGGCGGTGGGCATGATCGCCAGGCGGGGCTTGCGGTAGCGCAGCTGGGCGATCTCCACCTGGAGCTTGCCTTCGCGGGTGGTGGCCCGCTGGGCGAAGATGTCCAGGATGAGCTGAGTGCGGTCGAGCACCTTGAGCTCGGTGATGGTGGCCACGTTGCGCAGCTGAGAGGGGGAGAGGTCCTGGTCGAAGACCAGCGTCTCGGCACCCAGGTGCATGGCCCGGAGCAGCAGATCGTTGAGCTTGCCTTGGCCCACCAAGGTCTTGCCGTCCAGCTTGCGGCGGACCTGGAGCACTGAGTCCACCACCTCGAGGCCGGCGGCGTCGGCCAGGCGCTCGAGCTCTTCGAGGGACAGGTGGGCCGACGCTGCGTCGCCCGTGGTGACCGAGACCAGCACCGCGCCCAGACCGTCCTCGACACGGCGCAGGTGGTCGCCCTTGCGGAACTGGGCCTCGAGGTCAGCGATGAAGGCCACGAAGTCTTCGTCCCAGCCGTGGACCGAGGGGCGCTGCTCGATGCGCCACATCTCGGAGGAGCCGTCGGGGGGCATCAGGTGGGCGTACTCGACCGCGCCGGGTAGGCCATTCAGGCCGGCCTGGATGACGATCACGACGTCGAGCTTGAGCAGGGCCAGGTCGGTCAGGTCGTCTTGAGCCAGGGGCTCGCCGCGCAGGTGGGTGTGTACCAGGCGCAGGCCACGGAAGCGGCTGGAGCCAGCGCGGCTGCGGCCGAGCTCGGGGATGAAGAGCTTGTGGGCGTCGCCCAGGATGACGCTGACCACGTTGCCGCTGCGATCGATGAGCAGGCCGACCTGGCGCCCGATCTCTCGGGACAGCTCGGCGACGCGACGCGCCAGCTCAGGCCCCATGAAGCTCTCGGGCACCACGCGGCGGTTGTAGAGCTTCTCGAGGGCGCGGGTCTGGCTGGCTTTGATGCCGGAAGTGTTGCCGTGGACTGAAGGCAAGTGGGGGCTCCTTGGCGGAGCCCCCACCTATTCGGATTCCTGGCGCAAGCTACTTGTTCGGCGCCCGCGTGGTGAGCTGCTGGATGGCCTTGGGGATGTCCACACCCACCGCGGCCTTGAGCTCCTCGACCAGGGTGACAGCCTTGGCTGCACGGGACTCGCCGCCTGTGGGCAGCATGGTGAGGCGGTCCACCTTGATGGACTGCACGGTGCCCATCAGGTCCTTGAGCACGTGGTCGAGCTTCTGCATCAGGAAGATATCGCGGGCGTTGGGGCCGCCGGACTTCCAGGTGGCGATCATCACCTCGAGCACGGTGACTGTGGCCTTGCCGTCTTCGATGATCTTGCGCGCGTTGCCCTTGGCCTCGGCCATGTCGGCCTCCATCTGGGCCTGGGCCGGGGCCACCACGTCGGCCTGGAGCTGACGCTCGACCTGTTGGACCAAGGCGGTCTGGGCGTTGAGCTCGGACTCGGCCTTGGCGATGGCGGCTTTGACCTTACCCACCTCTTCGGCGATCATCGCCTCGCGGCGGGTCAGGGCGTCGGCCACGCGGCGCTCGGTCTGGGCCCCGACGATCTGCAGCTCCGCCTCGATCTCGGCGATGCGGGCGCCCTGGCGGTTCGAGGCGTCCTGGATGGTGGAGGTGGCGTGGGCCTGGGCCTCGGCGATCTTGGCGATCTTGATGACCTCGGCGCTCTGCCTGCGTCCGATGCTGTCCAGGTACTTCACGTCGTCGTAGACGTTCTGGATCTTGAGGGTGTCCAGCACCAGGCCCAGGCGGCCCAGATCCTGCTCGGCTTCTTCGAGCAGCTTCTCGGCGAAGGCGATCTTGTCCTCGTTGACCTGCTCGGGGGTGAGCTGGGACAGCACGCCGCGCAGGTTGCCCTCGAGGGTGTCCTTGGCCACCCGCATGATCTGCTGGCGGTCGGACTGCAAGAAGCGCTCGAGGGCGTTGGAGAGCAGAGGCTCGTGGCTGGCGACCTTGACGTTCGCCACGCCCTGGACGGCCAAGGGGATGCCACCCTTGGAGTAGGCGTTGACCACCGCCACCTCGATGATCATGTTGGTCAGGTCGATCTCGTCGACCGTCTCGAGCATGGGGATGCGCAGGGCGCGGCCGCCGCGGATGGTGCGGTAGCCCACGGTCCTGTCGCCGAGGCGATGCAGCCCGCCGGAGAACACGAGGACCTTGTTGGGGGGGCAGACGTAGAGGAGGTTCTTGGCGATGAGCACGGCGGCGATGGCCGAGAAGAAACCGACGACGGTGAGGACACCGATCAGAGCGATGACGCCTTCCATCAGAGCACCTCCACCTTGTTGGCGTTGAGACCGGAGAGGATGCCGGTGACATCGACCCCCGTGGATTCCCGGAGCTCGGCCAGCACCTGCTTGACCATGGCCGGGTAGGACGCGACGTAGGCGGGCAGGGCCTTGCCGTCGCCGTTGTCCAGCAGCACCACCTCGCCCACCTGGACGTTGTTGATGCGCTCGACCACCGAGGACAGCACGGTCTCGAGCTGCTGCAGCAGGAAGATGTCCTTGGCGTCGTCGCCAGCCTCGAGCCAGGCCTTGGTCATCATCTCGAGGACCTCGGCCAGGGCGCGGCCGTTCTCCTCGATGGCGGCGGCCTGGCCCCGGGCGCGCAGGCCGGCGGCCTGGCGCTCGGCCTGGGCCGGGAGCACCTGATTGGCGATCAGGCGGGTCTTCTCGAGCTTCTGGCGGATGTCCTGCAGCTCGACCTCGGCCTCGGCCCGGGCCTGCAGCACCATCTGGGTCATGCGCTCTTCTTCGGACTTGGCCTTGGCCTCCATCTCGCCCTTGTACTGGCGCAGTGCGTTGGCCTTGCGGACGATGGCGGTCTCGGCGTTCTGCTTGGCCACCTGGCCCTGCTGGTTCGAGTTGGCCTCGACCCGCTCGGCCTCGGCCCTGGCGTTGGACTCGGCGATCTCGGCGTCGCGGACCACGGCGGCGATCTGCTTGCGGCCGATGCTGTCCAGGTACTGGATGTCGTCGGCGACGTTCTGGACCTTGAGCGTGTCCAGGTGGAGCCCCAGCTTCTGGAAGTCCTCGTTGGCCTCGTGCATGAGCTCATCGGCGAACTTGAGGCGGTCCTCGTTGACCTCTTCGGGGGTGAGCCGGGCGAGCACGCCGCGGAGGTGGCCCTCGAGGGTCTCCTTGCCGACCCGGCGGATCTCGCCGGGGTCGCGGCCCAGGAAGCGCTCGATGGCGTTCATGATCTGCCGGGGGTTGTTGGTGACCTTGACGTTGGCCACCGCGTGGACCTTGAGGGGGATGCCGCCCTTAGAGTAGGCGTTGACCACCTGGACCTCGATGGGGATGTTGCTCAGGTCCATGCGGTCGACCTGCTCGATGAAGGGCTTGCGCCAGATGCGGCCGTGGAACACGGCCTGGTAGGAGCCGCGCTTCTCGTCGGTGATCTGCTTGACGCCCTGGCGGCCGGCCACCACGAGCACCTCGTTGGGACGGGCCACGTAGAGGAACTGCTTGGCGACGAGCAGGCCGAGCAGCAGTGTGATGCCGCCTCCTGTTCCCAGGCAGAGAAAGATGGAGATGCCTTCGAACATGGACCCTCCAGGGGGTGAGGAAGATTTCGAGAACTAGACTTCGGGGAGTGTGGGCATGGGGATGACCTCGGCCACGTCGTTCTCGACGGTGATCACGAGGACCTTGGTGCCGATGGGGATCTCCTGCTGCTCTTTGGTGCGAGCGAGCAGGTCGACGTCGGGGCCGTCCACCGGGATGCGGATCTTGCCCACGCCGCCGGGGCGGATGGTGAGCAGGACCCGGGCCTCGCGGCCCTGCAGGGCCTTGCTGCTGGAGACCAGGCCCGTGGCCGACTTCTTGAGGTAGCGGAACAGCGCGGCCACCGAGGTGCCGATGATCAGGCCCGTGGGGGCGGCCACCGCCAGGGTGACCATCGCGGGCAGGAAGAAGTACAGCATGGCGCCGGTGGCGCCGAAGCTGGCCAGCCCGAAGGTCCAGAAGCGCAGGGACAAAAACGGCAGCCAGCCACCGAACATGGGGCTGTCGGCGGCCTCGGCCAGCTCGGTCTGGGCCGCCACCACCAAGGCGTGGTCCACATCGGCGTCGGCGTCGGCGTCGGCGTCGGCGTCCATGTCCGCGTCGATGTCGGTGTCCATGTCGGCGTCGAGGTCCATATCGGCATCGACGTCCACGTCGAGATCCGCATCGACATCCACGTCGAGATCGGCGTCGACATCCAGGTCGGCGTCCGCGTCGAGATCGGCATCCGCGTCAGCGTCAGCGTCGTGGTCGCCGCCCCCCATCAGCAGGCTGGCCCCGATGAGGATGCCGCCCATGGCGAGAGAGCCGAGGTAGATGCCGAGGAGCATGGTTCACAACCCGCCGTACTGATGGAAGAAGCGGGAAATCCTTAACGGAGCCCGAGGTCCTTGGCAGCAGCCCATCCACTGTGGTGGGTGTCGGAGGGCCTGTCGTACGCGTTGGAGGTGAGGCTATTCCCACCAGCGCCTCAGGGGCAGGGAACCTCTTCCCAGGTGTCCTGGTTGGCCCGGACGCCGCACTCGTCACCGAGGTCGGCCATGCCGGCGGTCAGGAGCAGTCCGCCGTCGAGGCCAGCACTCTGGACCTGGAACTGCACCACCCGAGCCTGTTGGCTGCTGAGGCCTGGGAGCCGCTCGGTGGCGAGCAGGGTCGCGCTCGTGGCGCCGAGCAGCTCCACCGTGACCTCCTGCTCGATGTCCTTGACGCCGTGGTTGGACACGTAGGCCGTGACCACGGCCTCGCCCTCACAGTCGATGACGCAGACATCCACGATCTCGGCGGAGAGCTCGGTGTGTTCGGAGAACTCCACCACCCGCGCTTCGCCCTGCCAGACGTTGGTGGCTGGGTCGAGCCAG
>ERZ890953.212-NODE-212-length-34917-cov-5.736906_pt1 | contig 34917 bp, 34 predicted proteins | sample MGYA00521264_ERZ890953 | MGnify/ENA primary metagenome ERZ890953 (study PRJEB32303, sample SAMEA104408629) | aquatic metagenome | biome: Brackish water; feature: Chemocline; material: water | place: Baltic Sea | collected 2014-10-26T21:54:00 | depth 200 m ...
GATTCTGGCCTTCGCCAGAATGACGCTAGTCGCTTAACTTACCGGCATTGGGGTCTGACTAATTTGTCAGTGCTTCATTCTGGCGTTTGATATTAATCAGGTTGACTATGCGGTCGACCAGCGCTTCTTCTGAAATAGGTTTGGTAATAAAATCATTGGTTCCTGCACCGAATATGCCGGTAAAGTCTGTTACTTCGTCTTTTCCGGGCTCAACTGTCATTAACAGTATAGGTAAGGTCAGGAAATCAAAATTCAAGTCCTTTCTAACCTTCTGTATCAGCTCAAATCCACTCATTTCCCGGGTTAGTGTTAAATCACAAATTAATACATCGTAACTACCTTTATGGTCTTTCTCGAAATCCATTCTCAGTTCATTTAAGGCGGTTTCACCATCTTTAATATGTAAATATTTAAAATTATTTTTATCCAGAATAGAAGTTGTTATGGCTGCCGAGGTAGCACTTTGGTCGACGTACAGAATTTTTGCCGATAATCCATTGTCCTTACCCAGGAAGTTACAGATAAAATTAACCAGTGCCTTGTGGCCTTCTGCCTTATCAAAATAAGCGGTAATGGCTGTATTGGTATTATCTTCATCCGGATCGATGATATTGGTGGTGGTATCTCCTGATACAACGAAGATTGGCGTGTCACGATTTTTTTGCTGATTACGAATCTCAGTGATCATATCGTAGCCATTCATATCGGGTAGAGATAGCCCTGTTGTAATGATTTCAAAGTCATAACGTTTGGAGGCAGTGAGCGCTTCTTTAGCAGTGCCGCAGGCAATAATATCGATGTCAGGAAGATTCAACAGTAATTCTTTAAAAAGAATGGTTCTGGTGGAATCAGAAGCATCAACGATAAGCAGTCGTTTTTTAAAAAGCATAAATCTATTTAGGTTCTATTTCGTTTAAATGGCGGGCTACTGCCAGCCAGGATCCAGCAAGACCGAGCAAGGTGCTAAAACAAATAATGATTAAAAAGTCGGTAAAGCCAAAAGTAATTAAATGATACTGAGACTGGTATAGCATGTTTAGAGTAGAAATGGGGCCCGATAAAGCAATTAAACTTAATTCAACAATTAACCATGATAGTAAACCGCCAAATAAGCCATACCAGACACCACTGTATAAAAAAGGACGACGAATAAACGAGTTGGTCGCCCCGATTAATTTTGTAACGATAATTTCCTGGTATCTATTCTGAATATCGAGCCGTATGGTGTTGCCTATAATCAATAATACGGCGAAGCTGAATAACAGGCTAATAATAATGACCGTCCGTTTTGCTATTTCTATGATGGTAAATAACCTTTCCAGCCATTCAGTATCGAGTTTTGCTATGTCTACCTGAGGAAGTGCCTGTAGTTTTGAGAGCAGAGTTTTTATGGTCAGGGTATCGGTTTCAGGTGTTGGTAGCACTATCACAGCATGTGGTAACGGGTTGCTTTCCAGGTGATCAAGGCTTTTTCCAAAACCGGAGTTTTGTTTAAAATCTTCCAGTGCCTGAGTATTCGATATAAATACGGTTTCAGCTATGTCCTCGCGGTCCTTAAGCTGGTTATTAAACTGCTGTGCCTGTGCAGTACTTAGGTCCATTTTTAAATATAGAGTAATTTGAGTGCTGGCTCTTAAATCACCTGAAATACTTTGTATGTTTTTTAATAATAAATAAAAGCCACCCGGTAAAGTCAGCGTGATGCCAATTACAGCAACGGTCATCAGTGTCGAAGAAGGGCTGCGATAGACTTTTCCAAGGCTGAAAATCAGGGACTGAAAATGATGTAGTAACCAGGCAGAGATCTGGTGCAGGAAATTAGGACGATGCTGGTGTTTATTGTCACTCATAGGAATTTTCACTCCTTTCAAGATCGTTATGAATGATTTTCCCTCTATTCAAGGTTACTACTGGTTTTTGCAGCTCTTCTATCAGGTTAAGATCATGACTGGCCACCAGTACGCTTACGCCCACCTGATGGAAACCGACAAATATTTGCATGATTTCGCGCGACAGCACGGGGTCAAGGTTTCCCGTAGGTTCATCGGCCAGCAGTAACATGGGTTTGTGGACAACGGCACGCGCTATACCTACCCGTTGCTGTTCACCTCCAGAGAGGGTGATGGGCATAGATTTTTCCTTATTTAATAGACCCACCTTATCCAGCGCGGCGCGAGTTCTTTTAGCTATTTCATGATGCGCGTAACCCTGGATAATTAAGGGCAGGGCGACATTGTCAAATACCGGCCGGTCAAACAGTAGTTGATGATCCTGAAAGATAATACCGATATTACGGCGAATATAGGGTATGCGTGAACTGGCCAGTGTATTTAAATTTATTTTATTCAGTATGGCCTGACCACGAGTCGGTTTTTCTATTAGAGAGATGATTTTCAGTAATGTACTTTTTCCGGCACCTGAGTGTCCGGTTAAAAAGGCCATTTCACCTGCCTGTAAACTCAAGGTCACATTGGATAACGCTTCATGACCGCCCGGGTAGCGTTTAGTAATATTGTGAAATTGAATCATGACTGATGATTTGTATTTATATTTAAAATAACTGGTTATTTATTATTAGGTAATTTATCTGAATATCCAGCACTTGCCTGTTAAAACGACACTATACAATGACAACTGGTAACAGGTTTATTCTAGCTGATTGTTTGACTTGCTGGAATGAAAGTTGGTTTATATTTTTGACCGGGCAAAAATTTAACATGGGCTAATTGCCTTAAACCGGTTATTCCCGATCTAACAGAGCCTTAATAAACTCTGTAGAATCAAATACCCGTAAATCCTGCGCCGTTTCACCAACGCCAATAAATCGAATTGGGATTTTCATCTGTTGAGCAAGGCTGAATACGATGCCGCCTTTAGCCGTGCCATCCAGTTTGGTCAGGGTAATACCGGTTATCCCCAGTTTTTGATGAAAACTTTTAGCCTGGGCCAGTGCATTTTGACCGGTGCCGGAATCCAGTACCAGCATAATCTCGTGGGGTGCTTCGGGATCAATCTTGGCCATAACGCGCTTAATTTTTTCAAGCTCATTCATCAGGTTATCCTGTGTGTGCAGGCGTCCCGCTGTATCGGCGATTAATATATCTATATTACGAGATTTGGCAGATTGTAATGCATCGTAAATTACCGAAGCCGCATCCGCACCACTGCCCTGACTGATAACAGGTACATCCAGTCGATCACCCCAGGTTTGCAGCTGTTCTACCGCAGCGGCGCGAAATGTATCACCTGCTGCCAGCATGACACTGAGACCCTGTTCCTTAAATTGTTGAGTCAGCTTACCAATGGTGGTTGTTTTTCCAGCTCCATTAATACCTGTCATAAGGATAACAAACGGGTTCTTTTGCCGGTCTATCTTTAGAGGCTGGTTAGTGGAAGCCAGAATCTCCTGCATCGATGCTTCTAATGATTGAAAAACACTTTCATCATCATTCAGTTGATTTCTGGATAATGCTTCTGTCAGGCGGTCGGTTATTTTTTGTGTGGCTTCTATCCCGACGTCAGCCATCAGTAACTGGTCTTCGAGCTGTTCGAGTAATGCTTTATCAATTTTTTTCTGGCCAAGAAAAATATCGCTAATACCCGAAGTGAAACTGGCTCGGGTTTTTGATAGTTTACTTTTCAGGCTGGAGAATATTCCTGGCTTTTTATGCGGGGTATTCTCACTTTTAGTTTTGGTTTTTTTGAAACCGAACATAGATTGCAGTGTCATATCGTGGGCGGAGGCGATATGCTAACAGAAACGCTGCAAGATTGAATATTAATTGTTAAAGACTGGAATCGTATTAGATGAATAAAAACCTGTTTCTTTTATTAACCCTGTTTACAGCTTTACCGCTGCAGGCGAATACTGTGGAAAGCATGCTCGATAACGGTATGAAAATTATCGTGCGGGAAGATCATCGGGCACCTGTAGTGGCTACTCAGGTGTGGTATCGAATTGGTTCGACTTACGAACATGATGGCATCACTGGTGTCTCTCATGTACTTGAGCACATGATGTTCAAAGGCACTAAAAAGCTCAAGCCGGGAGATTTTTCAGAAATTATTGCGGCCAATGGCGGCAGCGATAATGCCTTCACTTCGCAAGATTTTACCGGCTATCATCAGCGTATCGCCAGTGATCGACTGGAAATTTGTCTTGAGCTGGAAGCAGACAGAATGCGCAATGTCATATTTCTACAGGAAGAGTTTAAAAAAGAAGTAGCCGTGGTTCAGGAGGAGCGCCGCTGGCGTGTAGACAACAAACCTAAATCAAAGTTGTTTGAACAATTTTATGCGACAGCCTTTCTGAGTAGTCCTAAACGTATACCAACCATTGGCTGGATGGGTGACCTGGAAAATTTGCAGATGCAGGATGCTGCTGACTGGTATCAGAAATGGTACGCTCCAAATAATGCCACACTGGTCGTTGTCGGTGATGTGAATAGTGCTGATGTTATACAACTCGCCACTAAATATTTTGCCGATCTAAAGCCATCCGACATTCAACCTCCCAAACAAACTCCTGAAATAAAGCAAAATGGTGAGCGGCGGATTAAACTGTATGGACAAACTGCCAACCCTTACATGATTATGGGCTATAAAACTCCGGTTTTATTAGGCAATAAAGAAAACAGAAATGATGTGTATGCACTGGATGTTCTGAGTGCCATTCTTGATGGTGGTAGCAGTGCCCGTATTGCTAAACATATGCTGCGAGGTGATGAAATAGCGGTTGAAGCTGGTACATCTTATGATCCTTTTGATCGTCTGGCTGGATTGTTTTTATTCGCAGGTACGCCTAACAAGGGTGTGACACCTGAGCAACTGGAGGCCGCGTTCACAGCTGAAATTAAAGATTTACAGGATAATGAAGTCTCTCAACAGGAACTTGATCGGGTCAAGGCACAGGTAATTGCCAGTAAAGTATTCGAACGGGATTCTATGTTTTATACGGCGATGCAAATTGGCATGCTGGATAGCATTGGTCATGACTGGAGAATAATGGATAGCTATGTGGATGATATTCGCGCAATTACTGCACAGGACGTACGACGTGTTGCCGCGGAATATTTTGATTCCAGTCAGTTAACGGTTGCCACTTTATGGCCAGAAAAACAGGATTCCAAATGAAACATTTAATTAAATGGGGGGCTCTGGTTTTATCAACCGTGGTCATGTTAGGTCTGCAGTCGGCTCAGGCTCTGGATATTAAAACCTGGACGACCTCAAATGGGGTCAAGGTATTATTCGTGGAAAGTCACGATTTACCGATGATCGATGTGCGCCTGGGATTCAAGGCAGGCAGTTCACGTGATGGACAGCAGTATGGTGTTTCCAGGCTGGTGAACGCGCTGTTAGTGGAAGGCACCGGTGAACTATCAGCCGAAGATATCGCGGAGAAATTTGAGTCTGTGGGCGCTGAATTAGGGCATAACTCGTTACGCGATATGGCATTTGTCAGCTTACGAAGCTTGTCTGATAAGGTGCTGTGGGAACAAGTGGTGGATACCTTTGCGAGAGTTTCTGCATTACCATCGTTCCCACAGGATGCCATTCAACGTGACCGTAAATCGATGTTGATCAGTTTGCAAAACCGCAAAAAAGAAATTAGTAATGTAGCTGAAGATAGTTTTTTTCATAATCTGTATAAAAATCATGTATATGAAGTAGGTCAGCATGGCACTAAACCCACTCTGGAATCGATTGTCCGTGATGATCTGCTACATTTTCATGCTAAATATTATGTCGCTAACAATGCGGTTTTAGCTTTGGTTGGTGATTTAACAGCAGAAAAAGCCAGGCTATATACAGAGCAGTTAACGCAGTATCTAAAACCAGGACAAAAGGCTGACTCCATTGCGCCTGTCACTGTGGAGAACAAAGGGCAAACCATTAAGATACCTTTCAACACCTCGCAGACTCATATCTTGCAGGGGATTCCTGTGATGGCACGCAATGATGCAGATTATTATGCTTTATATCTGGGAAATCATATTCTGGGTGGCAGTGGTTTCAGTTCTCGTTTAATGCAGGAAATTCGCGAAAACAGAGGGTTGAGCTATAGCGTCTATAGTTACTTTTTACCGATGGAAAGTAATGGCCCGTTTCAGATGGGATTACAGACAAAAAATCATCAGGCTGATGAAGCTGCTCAATTATTGCAACAGATGCTGGAAAATTTTATCAAAGATGGCCCTACCAGCGAAGAAATAGAACATGCTAAAAAGAATATAACCGGCAGTTTTCCGTTAAAAATTGATAGCAATGCAAAAATAGTTGAGAACCTTTTTGTGACTGGATTCTATGATATGCCGCTGGATTACCTGGATCGCTTTAATGCAAATATTATGGCGGTGAGCAAACAGGATATCAAAGATGCTTTTGAGCGTCGGGTTAAGCCTGAACAGTTAATTCGCATCATTGTCGGTGCAGAGTCATAGCCGTTAAAAGGGTTAGAAAATCGGTTAACAGGCCGTCAAAATCACAGATACGCATAATTGGCGGGCAATGGCGCGGAAGTCGACTGGATGTGCTGGATAAAAAGGGCTTACGTCCTACGCCTGACCGCATCAGGGAAACCCTGTTTAACTGGTTGAATCTTGAAGTTGCGGGGTCTCATGTACTGGATTGTTTCGCTGGTGCAGGAGGTCTGGGCATGGAAGCGGCATCACGTGAAGCTAAACAGGTGACGCTGGTAGATAAAGATCGCGCTATCAGTAGCAACCTGTCGAGTTTATGTGATCGGTTAGGCGCTAAAAATACTCAAGTCGTTCATAGTGATGTGCTGGTGTACCTTGCAACAGTCAGTGAGTGTTATAACCTGGTGTTTATCGACCCGCCGTATGATTTTCCCGAATTACGCACTCTGGTGCTCGAAGAGTTGATTGAGCGTCAATTACTGTGCGACGGTGCCCTAATTTACCTGGAATGGCCTTTAGAGCAGAAAATGCCGTTAAAATATGCCAACCTGTCCTGGGTTAAACAAAAAAAAGCCGGACGAGTGAGCTATGCTATAGCGCAATGGAGCGTAAGTCGTTAGAATCCCACAACTTTAAATTTGCATTGAAAAATCTTGAGTATCAATTCTATAGCCATCTATCCAGGAACGTTTGACCCGGTAACCTGTGGACATACCGACGTATGTAGACGTGCGTTAAATATGTTCGAACATGTGGTTATTGGAGTAGCTGATAATCCTCAGAAAAAACCTTGTTTTACACTTGAAGAGCGTATTGACATGCTCAATATCGTGTTTAAGGGAGAAAAGAATGTGTCGATTAAACCTTTTTCCGGATTATTGATAGATTTTGCCCGTGAATGCAATTCAAAGATAATTCTTCGCGGATTACGTGCAATTTCAGATTTTGAATTTGAGGTGCAACTGGCTGGCATGAACCGCACACTGGCGCCGGAAATTGAAACGGTGTTTTTAACCGCATCTGAACAGTTTGCTTTCGTTTCTTCCAGCCTTGTGCGAGAAATTGCCAGGCTGAATGGAGATGTATCCCACTTTATCCATGCTGAAATACATACACGATTAACTGCTAAACTGGCAGCCGCTAAATTTTAATATTGGCTGTTTGATTGAAAGATTTTTATTTTACTAACAGGAGTAAACCATGTCCTTGATTATCACTGATGAGTGTATTAACTGTGATGTCTGTGAGCCAGAGTGCCCGAATGAAGCAATTTCACCGGGTGATGAAATTTATATTATCGATCCCGATAAATGTACTGAGTGTGTAGGTCATTATGAAACTTCTCAATGTGTAGAGGTTTGTCCGGTCGACTGTATTCCAAAGGACCCGGATCACGTGGAAACAGAAGAACAGTTAATGGAAAAATACCACATACTGACCGGGACCTAGGAACCTGGTGGGTTAAGGTGACTGATAATCCTCAACCCGCTTACCCGGCACGTCAAATTAGCGGTTTTCATACCGATGAGCTGGGTGACTGGGTAGCCGATCTGGAATGCGGCCATACACGTCATGTTCGGCACCATCCGCCCTGGCAAAACCGTCCATGGGTCATATCAAAATCTACTCGCAATCAACAGTTGGGCAAACGATTAGTGTGTAAAAAATGCCTTCCACAGTTAACTTGAAATTTTTTGGTGATAAAAAAATTGAAGATAAACATCAACATTTAACATTATCTTTTAGACGCCCGGAAGCCATATGATAAACACGTTACTCGCCCAGCGAAAAAATATCTTGTAGAAGCAGGAAAATGGATGTTACCTGTGTCCACTCAAACGCATCAGTTGTCTTCATAAAATATTACTCAGGTTATTTTGATGGTATTCAGTAAATCTTATTTTCTACTGCTGATATTGATGTTCGCAGCGGTTGCAGAAGCGAACTCAAGTATCAAAGATGACTATTTCCTGGCGATAAAAGGTGGTATCAGCCTGGGCAGTTATGAGACAGGCTTGAATCGATCGCTGTTGAAATACATTCAGCACAAAGAACAATCGCAGCTGGCTCAACTGGTTGCTTTTTCCGGTGCGTCAGCTGGCAGTATTAACAGCGTTTTATCAGCTATTGACCACTGCATTGTGGACAAAACGATTGATAGCGGGTCACTCCGTATGACTGATTCACTTGAAAATAACTTCATGCAATGGACATGGGATATTGGCATCGATGATCTGGTACCTACCGGACAGCAAAGTATTCAGAACATTGACCTGGCACTATCCCCTCAGCAACAGCAGGGTAGCATTTTTTCCAGAGCCGGATTTGCCAACAAGAAAGCGATAATCAAAGAGCTGTTGAAAAGAAATGCACAGCCGGGCTGTAAAATTATTATTACCATGTCAATTACTATGGTTGAGCCCTATAGCTACCAGATAAAGGAGATTGGTGAAACCATCAATTTACAACGCTTTGTGATTCCAGTTGAAGTGCTCGAAGTGGATGGTAAGTTGAAGTTTAAAAATTTTTCAGTGACCTCATTAGAGTACCAGCAGGATACGATTAAAATCCCCAGCGCTTACTTAAGGCTGGTAGAAAATGAACAGGACTTTATTAGTTTTGATGATGTATGGAACCTGGCTCTGGCCTCCAGTGCATTCCCTCTGGCCTTTGAACCGGTGTCATTGTCATTTTGTTTTCCACACGAACTTGAGCAGCAGAACCAGCAGGATCAAGCGCAGGCTCGATGTACTTCCGGTAGGGCGAATAAAGCATATTTCAGTGATGGTGGACTGTTAGATAATTCACCCATCGGGGTCAGCCTGGAAGTAGCAACACAACACAAAAACGGGCCGCTAAAAAATATCAAACTGATTTATATCAACCCGGATTCCTACCGGACCAAAGGCGGGGAGGTCAAGAAACGTACACAAAGTCAAAGTCGATCCGGGTTATGGGATTACGGCATATACATGGCGGAATCATTTCTAACCGCAAAGCAACAGGAATATAGATCGGCTCTGCGCAAGATATTAAACCTTGACGCCAGGTCCTATTACATGACTAACCGCTATCATCACCTGTTGGCTGATCTTCACTATCACTTTGGCGCCTTTTATGCGAAAGAGTTTCGCTACCATGATTACCTGGTAGGTATTTATGATGGAGCAAATGTGATTGCACAGATTGAATGCGATAATCGCTCTGCTTTTGAAAAAAACATCAACCGGTTAAATACAGATTACCGCAATTGTGTACGTGAAGAGGTTCTCAAGTGGATACTGGATAGTCCTGTTATTGATCCAGTTGACCATTCTGTAGATGCACAAACCCGACGGGTTTCCAGTAACTTTTTTAAATATTTATATAATACTGAGTTTGATAAATCACTGGTTATACAGCAGCTGGAGAGTAACAGGTATATAGCGTTGACCAGGGCTTTTGGCACTGTAAATAAAACTGGAAGTGATGACCTGAATTATTCGCTCTATCTGCAAAACCTGGATAAACTAAAACTTAAGTTGAATCTTAATGAGCAGGATGATCTGTATAAAATACTTTATAGCGGTAAGAAATACACCTCACAGAAAGTATCACAGATTTATGAAAACATTATCCAGATGCAGTCGTTAGCCGCGGGTTGTGTTGCCTGTGAAAACGAACTGGCGAATGAAAAAATTGGTGATGCACTAAAGGTGATTAAACCGGTTGTAGATTCTTATCTGGACCACCTTGATTCTGGTATCTGGCCCTTACCCATCAAAGAAACTATTGCTATCAAATATGGTTTTAATATTTCGCAAAAAAATCAGCTGCTGAGCCTGGAGTTCAGACCAAAATCTTTACGCTTCAAAAACATTAGCACCGATTTTGGTGTTGCAATACAACACTTTGGTAACGAACTGGCTAATGATAATTACCGCAGTGCTTCGGTCGGGTTATCCTATCATCGGGATAGCGTAGTATTGCCTACGCTGGGATTTGGCTATCAATATGAAACTAAAGGCGACACGGTGTATGCCAGAGATCTTAATTCAGTGTATTTAAAAGCCAGCCTGTTAGATGAAGTATTCAGTATTAAATTTTTATACCGGCTGGATAAAGTTGAACAATATGCAATTACTACCAGAGATGACGTGGCCATTGAGCTGACTACAGATCTTTCAAAAATCTGCCAGATGATATTCCCCAGAGTTTGTAGATATTAGTATGCAGAAAATAACGGATTCGCTGTCCCCCTGGTGGGGAACTTTCAACTTCGAGCTGGACCAGAGCAAATTATGGCGTCTGGGTCCGCTGACCATGATCCTGCGCTGCCTTAGCGGGGAATGGCAAGTTTCTTATGAACGCATTGAACAATACGAAGACTCTGATATCAGTGTTTCTGATACCGATAGTATTCCAGAGGATCTGCCCGAGTTAACACGCTATGTCTTTCGTAACCCCTGCAGGAGTTTGAAAATCACTCCTTTACTGGCCGACCGCCCGGTAATCTCGCGCCCGCGCATACCTTTTAACCTGAGTGCTGGAGAAGAAATCACACTGTATGTGAGTTCACCGTTATGGATTGAACTGAGTGCGGGTAATAATGCTAAAAAGCTCGGTGAATTGTCTATTCAACGTCCTTCAGATACCTGGTTTGGTCCTTCAACTCTGCAAGGCGAACTATGTTATGCAACTACCACGCATTGCCGGATTAATCTGGTTGAGATTCCTGAAAGGCGATATCGGGCAATTACTCCGGTGATCATTCGCAATAATGCCGATACCACTTTATCACTGGAAAGACTTAATCTGCCTTCGCCTCAACTGTCCATTTATACGTCAGATGATGGTCGATTGTGGACTTCAACAGTCAAACTGACTCGAGAAAAAGATGGTGATATGGCTGCGCTTAGAGTCATTCATAAGCCTCCGAAAGAAGCCCCGGAAGCGATTATTTTAAGTCAGCCTCGAGTGGCCAGCGAGGCCGGAGTTTTTATCCGTGCTTTTAATGCAGTGTTTAGTTAATTACCCGAGTAATAAATGATGACCGAACTTTGGACTCAGATTGCCAGCTTTCTCACCAGCGACCGTTTATTAAGTGTGATCCGCGCCTTTATGCTTTTTTCGCTGGGGTTTCTTATCGCAAAGCTGGTGAGTGCTACTGTTGTAAAAATAGTCCAGAACAAGGTTGATAAGCATCGTAATATGCTGCTTAGACGGGGCACTTTTTACCTCATCATATTACTGTTTACGATCAGTGCGCTGAAAGAACTGGGCTTTGATCTGAGTGTATTACTCGGTGCTGCCGGTATTTTTTCGGTGGCGATTGGATTCGCTTCACAGACTTCAGCATCCAACCTGATTAGCGGCCTGTTCCTGGTGGCTGAGCGTCCTTTTAGTGTGGGCGATGTTATCCGGGTCGGAAGCACAACGGGCGAAGTGCTGGCTATTGACCTGTTATCGGTTAAATTACGCACCTACGACAATCTGTATGTACGTTTGCCGAATGAATCATTGATTAAATCGGAAGTCACCACGCTAACCCGTTTTCCGATACGACGAATCGATATACAGGTCGGTGTGGCTTATAAAGAAGACCTGAAAAAGGTGCGTGAAATTCTATATGCCGTAGCCGATAAAAACCCGTTAAGTCTGGAAGAGCCGAAACCGGCATACATTTTCCAGGGATTCGGTGAATCTTCGTTAAATATCCAGTTTTCAGTCTGGGCGAAAAGAGAAAATTTCCTCAACCTGAAAAATAGCATCCACGAAGAAATAAAAAATGCATTTGATGAAAATGGAATAGAAATACCTTTCCCTTATCGAACCCTGTATAGCGGTAGCGTGACGGAGCCGTTTCCTGTCAAACAGGTTAAACCAACTCCGACGAACAGAAATCAGGCTTTGTGAGCTTGTGTATTTCTGGTAGTTAACTAAAACTGTAAATAATGTGGCTTCCAATAATTATCGTGAACAGGCCAATTGCAGTCTGCAGGCTATTATTTAGCCACGTTAGTCCTTTGGCCGATGACCTTAATGGTAGTGCAATGGCTAAAGATAATAAGCCCATTCCCAGCATTGAACCTAATCCAAATAATAATATATAAAGCATGCCCTGCCAGGGAGAATTTATGTTTTCGAGTGTGAGTAATATCAATGCTGCAGATCCGGCCATGCCATGCATCAGGCCGACCAGTAAGAACCTTAAAGGAAATTTATTTTCATGCTGGTGTTGATGATTAGTCTCTGTATGTGTTATCTGGTTTGCATGGGAATGGGCATGAAAGTGAGTTTTGCTCAGATGATTATGCAGGTGAAAGTGTATTTTCTGCCTGATCACACGACGTAGAACATCCGCGCCCAGTATAACCAGCATCACTCCCACCAGAAACTCGAGTGTATGTGCTAGTGATTGCGGTATGATGCTGTCCATCCATATGACTATCGAACCTATAATAAACAGTGTAATGGTATGCCCCAGTCCCCATGCAAGCCCCTGTTTTATAGCCTGCTTAAAAGAATTTTGACTGCTTGCTAGAGCTGCAACAGCAGCAACATGATCAGCTTCCAGTGCATGCCGCATACCCAGTAATAATCCAACCACAAATAAACTGATCATGTTAGCCTGCCCTGTCGCTGATTATCTTTCAGCATGTAATAGATAGCTGTTGTCATAAAGGTTGCAGACAATACTATTTCTCGTTTAATTAAATGCATCATTCTCACCGGGTGATTTTTTCTGCTCTAATTGAGCGGCGGCTATAGCCGCCTGCCCGAGTGATATTCCTCCATCGTTAGCAGGAAGCTGATGTTGGGTAAGTACAGTAAAAGACTGTTGTGTTAATAATTTTTGACAGGCTCCGAGTAAACTCATGTTTTGAAAAACACCACCGCTTAACGCCACAGTTTTTATACCGGTTTCGGCGTTGATTTTGTGGATAACCCGGGTGATAGCCTTCGCCAGACCCAGATGAAAGCGGGCAGAAATATTTGATACTGACAATGATGACTGCAGGTCATTTAGTAACGCAGACCACATCGGAGCGGGATTAATTTCAAGCAGTTCATTTTGTTCGATATCAAAGTCGTAGCCATCAGTTGTTTCCCAGTCCTGCGGATTTATTAAATTCTCCAGTTCAATCGCAGCCTGACCTTCATAACTCTGTCTTTCAATACAAATTCCGAGGGCATACGCAACGCCATCAAATAACCGGCCACAGGAAGAGCTTAGTGGTGAATTCAAACCTTTTTGCATCATCTGTGAAATAGTTTTAAGCGGCTTCCCGGCCAGTTTTTGCATAACGCTTAGATCAGTGTACTGATTTAAAATCTGTGCCCAGTTGCAGTGAGTCTGTAAATGAGCAAAGGTATTACGCCAGGGTTCCAGGCTGGCCTGATTACCACCGGGCATAGGTGCAGGTTTTAATCGCGCCTTGCGTGCAAAACCCTGGTAATCGGCAACCAGAAATTCACCTCCCCAGATAGTGCCGTCTGTACCAAAGCCGAGACCATCCATAGCGACACCAATCACCTTGCCGTTTTCAATACTCCAGTTATTTTCAGCCAGGCAGGAAGCTATATGTGCATGATGATGCTGTACCTCGATCAACGGAATTTGTAATTCTGCGGCCAGTTGACGACCGTAGTTGCTGGACTGATATTGCGGGTGCATGTCAACCGCAATAGCCTGTGGCTGGAACTGGTAAAGTTGATGATATAGCTTCAGGTTATACAGGTAGTCATGCCATGTTTGTGGGTTGTCGAGATTGCCAATATGTTGTGACAGGGTGGCTTTGCCATCGCGCAGTAAACAAAAGGTATTCTTTAACTCACTGCCACAGGCCAGAATATTCAAGTTGTTAAATCTATCAGGCATATTAACAGGGGCAGGGGCAAAACCTCTGGCACGACGATAAATATGGGTTTGTGAAGAATGTATGCGTGCCACAGAATCATCGATACGATTGACAATATCGCGGTCATGTATCAGCAATACATCCGCAATGTTACCGAGTTGTTCAACAGCCTGTTGATTATCAATGCATTGAGGTTGATTAAAACTATTTCCGGATGTTAAAACGATCGGGGATTGCAGTTTTTTCATCAATAAATGCTGCAGTGGATTATTTGGTAACATAAAGCCAAGTGTTTTTTGTGCCGGTGCAATATTGTTTGCCAGTGAATTTTTAGTGTCTTTTTTATGCAGTAATAAAATAGGCGCTGCAGGAGATTGTAATAAACTGGCTTCGGTAGCTGACAGCTCACAATAGTGGCTAATCTGTGTTACTGATCCGGCCAGCAATGCGAGGGCTTTATGTGGCCTGTTTTTACGCTTGCGAAGTTGCTGAACGGCCTGTTCATTGCTGGCATCACAGGCAAGTTGAAAGCCTCCTATACCTTTAATAGCCACTATTTTTCCCTGTTTTATGAGTGCAGCAGCATCAATAAGCGGTTGCTCAGAGGGAATGATTTCGCCTTTGTTATCGCTTAACCATAATTTAGGGCCACAGTCAGGACAGGCATTCGGTTGAGCATGAAAACGCCGGTTGTCCGGATTGTCGTATTCCTGCTGGCAAAGCTCACAAAGAGTGAATTCTGCCATGCTGGTTCTGGCGCGATCATAAGGCAGTCCCTTAACAATGCTCAGACGCGGGCCGCAGTGCGTGCAATTAGTAAAGGCATAAGCATTGCGTCGATTTTGTGGATCATTAATATCTTGCAGGCAAGCGGCACAGGTCGCAGCATCTGCCACCATGCCGGTGTGAATTTCGCTGGCAACACTCTGCACGATGGAAAACTGCTCAAAGTACGAGACAGCTTCTATCACTTCACACTGTATGCTGTCTATACGTGCTAACAGCGGAGGATTATTGCGTAGCTTTGCCAGCATTTGCTGAATTTTTTCTGCACTGGACTGGGCTATGATCTGTACACCTGATCCATCGTTTCTTACTTCTCCCTGTATGCTGAATTCCTTCGCCAGTTGCCACACAACAGGGCGAAAACCGACCCCCTGAACCAGTCCGCAAATGCGGATTCGTTGCTGATGCATGCTAGTTGATTGAGTGAGCATGAATTAATGCACGGTACATACCATACAGGGGTCGAATGAGCGGATGATATGTTGAATTTTGATACTTTTTTCAAGCTCATCGCCTAGTACGGTGCCCTGTAGTGCAAGCTCCAGTGCTCCCGGCTGGTCCTGTGCATCTCTGGGTGAAAAATTCCACGTTGTTGGAGCAATAATCTGATAATTGAGAATGTGTCCATTGTCGATTCTGAGCCAGTGACCAAGACTGCCTCTGGCGGCTTCAATCATTCCAGCTCCCTGGGCCTGCTGAGGGATAGCAGCGCTTTTGCAGAAAGGTTCCCTGACCTGAATCTGTCTCGCCCATTGCTCCATGGCAGGAACCACCAGGGCCAGCTCCAGTAAGCGGGCAATGACCCGGTTACGCACATTGGCTCCAGACTGGCCGACCAGGTTTCGAATGAGTGGATGACCCTCTACCATCTGTCTGGCAATGGCCCCGACCTCCATGACCTGACTATTCAGCCGGGGGGCTTTACACCAGCTGTAACCACTGCTTTCATCGGTGTCCGGGATAGTGCTTCCCTGAAAGGGGTGTTTGGGTGTGCTGTTAGCGTTTAACCAGCTATGTGCAATATCTTCGCGGATATCATCCGGGTTGAGTTGCTGATGCTGCTGATTGAGCCACACTCCTGATTTGAATAAATGTGTATCGGTATCCTGATACGCGCCATAACTCATAAACTGGTCTGTCGCTTTTCCCAGCTCATTAAGATTAAGATTATCAGCAAGCCGGATAAATCGGGCAAAATCAGAATCGGGGTTTTGCCCGATAAACTGTTGTAAAGCCGCCTCACTATCCAGTTCGCAGACCTGTTCGAGTTCTGCAGCAAACAGCGTCTGCTGTAAAAAATAACGGAATGAGCTGATCGTGGTTATCAGTCGTACCCGTTCCTGTGCCTCGATGGGGCGAGTCGTTCCACCGGGTTGAATGGCCAGTGAGTGAGGCCATTTACCGGCTAGCAAGCCGGTAATATGGAGGAATGCGGCTCGCGCTGGCAACACGTCTTTTGCGGCAGTACCGGTCAGTGCCTTAAAGCGTAGCGCCGTATCTTTAAACCCGCTTGTATGCTGGTAACAGTCACGCGCAAAATCAGGCATGAAAAACAGGTAAAAGTGGGTAAGATGATCGGCCAGATTCTCAGTGGCGAGAATCAGATTAGTGGCCAGGCGTCCATTTTGTTCGGCACTAATACCCTGCGCTGAAGCGATGGCCTGTGCCGCTGCTACAGATTGTGAAACAGAACAGATACCGCAGATCCTGGGTGTGTAGACCAGTGCGTCACGCGGATCCTTACCCTGTAATATCTGTTCATAACCACGAAATAAAGGAGAGTTGACCCATGCCTTGCTGATCAGGTTTTCTTCAACTTCAAGTTGAACTTCAAGGTCACCTTCGACTCGATTGAAAGGTCCGAGTATACGTCGCGTCATGATTTTTTTTCCGTTTCGTGCTGGCCGGGTGAAATTTTTATCTGATCTGAAACAGCATTGACTTTTAAACGTTTGGGAGTGGCCGCTTTTGCCAGAGAAGCCAGTGCAATAAACCAGGCCTTGGGCATGTCTGTGGGTAAACCTACAGGAATTCCTGCAATTTTTGGTGTTTCTGTAAAACAATGCCCGGGTTCTTCAAATTCAGCAGCGGTACAGTTAATACAGGCGTAACCGCCTCGCAGACAGGAGCCTTCACCATTCCATAATCGTGTATTGCAATCAGCTCGTGCCTGAGTACCGAGACAACCCATGTGCTCCATCATGCAGCCCTGGTCAGAGGGCTGCACGGCACTGGCCTTGTATTCATAAAATTCATTACGTGGACAGCCGTGATGAACCAGGTGATCCGTGTAGCTTCGAGGCCGGTTAAAACTATCAAGGTGTTCAGTGTTAAGTTCACCCATGGCTAATTGAATCAATGTTTCAATGACCCAGTTTGGATGAGTAGGGCAACCGGCAATGTTGATGACCGGTAATTTGTCGGGGCTGATCCAGTTAGTGCCGAGCAAGCCGCCGGATTCCTTACCTTCGTATTGCAGGCCGGTGGCTTCACCCGGGTTAGAACCGGCCATGGTGATACCGCCAAAGGCGGCACAACTTCCAATGCCGATAGTAAAGTGAGCAACTTTAGCCAGGCTTTCCAGAACGCGGAACATGGGTCTACCGGTTCCGCTTAACATATGAAATCGCCCGCTACCATTTGGACCCATCATCACCGAGCCTTCCAGGCAGAGTGCATCAAGTTGTATCTGTTTGTTTTCAATACCATCAAGCAACTGTAGAAACTCATCGGTACTTGCTTCACTAAATGAAGGGTGCCAGAGTAAATTGATATTATTCTGTGTAAGGCTGCTGTAAAAATCAGGTGATTCTGCATTCAATACGGACATGCTGCAACCTCCACAGCCTCCGGATTGTAGCCACAATACATTGAACGGTTTCATATCGGTTGCTCTCCTGAAGGTAGACTGAGGATAAACTCTGCACCACCATCTGTATGTTGTTCGACCCGCAGGTTTCCCATGCATTGCTTGGTTGCCAGTCCGTAGCTGATGGACAAACCCAGTCCGGTACCAGCACCAACCGCTTTGGTGGTGAAAAAAGGATCAAATACCCTGGGTAGATCTTTATCACTGATACCGTAGCCATTATCAATGATATGAATATGCACAAATTTCTGCTGCTGAATCAGGCGAATAGTCAATAATGGCTTATCAATTTGCTGTAGCGCATCCAGAGCATTTTGTAGCAGGTTAATGAGTATTTGATGAATATGACCTTCATTATTGTTGATAATTAGTTTGTCAGGATAGTCATGAATAACCTTAACTTTAACTGGTGAAGCCTGTAACACCCAGCTGATGGCGCGGATGATTACCTGGATTAAGTCAACTGATTGAATGCTCTGATCCTGTGGAGTGGAATACTGGCTGAGATTGGCAACAATTTGACTGACCCGTTCGGCACCCTCCATTGAGCCTGCGATTAGAGGCGATATATCAGCCATCATTTTATCGATACGTAACTCTTTACGTAGACGCTTGCGCGTGTCTGTATCGGCATCCGCATGGATGGCATCGATATAAGTGGTAAAATTCGACTGATAGCCTTTGAGTGCAAACATATTCGCGTACAGAAAGCTGATCGGATTGTTCAGCTCGTGTGCAACTCCAGCAACCAGACGACCCAGTGATGCCATTTTTTCAGATTGAATGAGTTGCTGCTGTGCCGTTTTCAACTCCTCATGTGCAATTTGTAAAGACTGATAAGCCTTACGTAATTCACCCAGAGGCTTGCCGGTAATAACCAGGCCGCAGAGCTTGTTATTATGATCAAAGCGGGCATTACAGTTAACTGCAAGGGGAACTGGCTGTTGATCGGTATTGACTAAATCCACTTCGCAGTCAATTAAAGTTCCGGAGCGAATATGCTCAGGAAATTCGGCTACCATAGGCAGATATTGTTCACTGAATAAACTGGATAAAGGTTGATGAATCAGTTGTTCCTTTTGCAGCCCGATAGTATCTATAAGGGCCTGGTTTACCTGCTGAATTTTTCCATTGATATCACACACGATGAGAATTTCTGTCATCGCAGATACCACACTTTGAATAAAACTCTGTGCATCTTCCAGTGCGGAATTTTTTTCTTCCAGCTCTACCTGATAATGCACAAGATCGGCATAAATTTCATCCATGCGCTGGATGACTTCTATCCATGCGTGATCTTCAGCCTGGCTGGCCTGTTGTTGCAGTTCGGCCGATATTCCGGCCTGATCGGTCAATCGGGTGGATGAAGATTGAGTCTCAGAATTCATCATGCGGCATCGGTGATGGTCTCAATTTTAGAGTTTTTTTCCAGACCATAACGTTCCATTTTGTTACGTAAACCGACGCGTGACAGTCCCAGTTCCTGAGCCGTCTGAGTTTTGTTCCAGCGTAAGCGGATTAACGTCTCTTTTAAAATTCTGGCTTCAAGCGATTCGACACGTTCTTTTAATGTACCTTCTATACCGGTGAGTAACTCCATATCCGCCTGTGATTCTGCTGGAGTGGCATGCAGTATATGAGGTGATACCAGTTCAGAACCAAGAATATCTTTTTGTCCCAGTACCAGCATACGTTTGATTTCATTCTGCATTTCACGCACATTGCCGGGCCATTGATAAGCTTCAAAGCATTTCAACGCTTCTTCGCTGATACCTTTTACTTTTTTTCCCAATTGATCCATGGCCTGATTTAACAGGTTAATGGCCAGGGGGGTTATATCATTCCTGCGCTCGCGAAGTGGCGGAATGGATATTTCAAAAGTGGCCAGCCGGTAAAACAGATCCTGGCGAAATTTTTCGGTCTGTATATCTTCATCCAGATCACGGTTGGTGGCACATATTACCCGTACATCAACTTTTCTTCGGGTATTGCTGCCCAGAGGCCTTATTTCTCCTTCCTGTAAAACTCGCAGTAACTTGACCTGAAATGCAGGTGAAGTATCGCCGATTTCATCCAGAAAAATAGTACCGCCATTGGCCATTTCAAACAGGCCAATTCGATCTGCTGTGGCTCCGGTAAAAGCACCGCTTTTATGTCCAAATAGCTCGCTTTCCAGTAATTCATCCGGTAAAGCTCCACAGTTTTCTGCGACAAAGGGTTTATCCTGTCGGAGACTGTTGTAGTGTAATGCTCTGGCGCACAATTCCTTGCCGGTACCTGATTCTCCTGTGAGCAAAACATTGACATCATAGGGAGCTACGTTACGCACCAGGTTGCAGACATTATTCATGCAACTTTCAGGGCTTCGAACTATGCCCTGATCCCAGTCATAACGTGCTTTCAGGCTGCGACGTTTTTCAATCATAAGCTGTTCAATGGTATCGGGCCTTAGTTTTAACTCGACTGAGAGCAGTTCATTTTCACGCTGTAAACGAAACAGGTCAACAGCGTTAGTGAGCTTGCTGATTAATTCATTAGGATGCCATGGTTTGGTGATAAATTGATAAATACCCCCTTCGTTGATCGCCTGGATAATATCGCTTGAATCGGTAAACCCGGAAATAATAATGCGAATAATATTGGGATATTCTTCACGAACTCTGGTGCAGAATTCAATACCGGTCATACCGGGCATGCGCTGGTCACACAGTAAAATCTGTATCCATTCCCGCTGCAGTATCTTTAAAGCTGCCTCTGCATTTTCAGCTGTATGGATATCAAACTGTTCATTTAAAATCCGATCAATGGATTCCAGTGAACGAGGTTCGTCATCCACTACAAGAATGCTGGGTAGAGTACTCATCAGGCGACTTCAACGACGACTGGCTCAGCTTGCTGAGGTTGATAGCCGATTAACTTACTTTGACGTGCCAGCCGAATCCACTGGTACCAGTCTTCCATACCTTCTCCACTAATCGCGGAGACCTGCAAAATCTGGATTCCGGGGTTGACCTGTCGGGCATACTTTATGCACTTGTCGATATCGAACTGTAGATAGGGCAGCAGGTCAATTTTATTGAGTAACAAAAGGTCAGCGGCATGGAACATATCCGGGTATTTGATCGGTTTGTCTTCGCCTTCGGTGATAGACAGGATGGCTACCTTGTGGGCTTCACCGAGGTCGAAGGCTGCCGGACAAACCAGGTTGCCGACATTTTCGATGAACAATACCGAAGTTTCTTCTGGTTTTAGATGCTCGATGGCATGCCCTATCTGGTGTGCATCCAGATGGCAGCCTTTACCGGTGTTGATTTGCAAAGCGGGTACACCGGTTGCTCTGATACGATCTGCATCGTGACTGGTTTCCTGATCACCTTCGATAACTGCCAGAGGAATTTCGTCTTTGAGGTCGCTCAGGGTACGTGTTAACAGCGTCGTTTTACCTGATCCCGGGCTGGAAACAAGATTTAACGTGAGTATGCCCCTGCTGGTAAACAGACCCCGGTTGGCATTCGCATATTCATTGTTTTTACCCAGAATATCCTGTTCGATTTTAACCATACGCGACTGACTCATACCGGGTGCATGGGCATGTGCCGGACCATGACCATAGTGATGATGGTCATGCTCAGAATGATCTACATGTGTGTGATCATGATCATGGTCGTGTGAATGCTCATGACTATGGCCTTCTTCGTGTGAGTGGTGATGGGGTTCACCTTCAATTCGGGATTCGCCTTCACCACAACCGCATACTGTACACATTGGTCTACTCCTGTTGTTTCATAAAATGTTGTTTGTCGTGATGACATTGGTCATCAGTCAATTTGTAAATCTGCATTTTTTCGTCGATGCAGGGCAATAGTCATTGGCGTGCGTGATTTTGGCACTTTATACACAAAGTTGTAACGGGCAATGTGGTAACTCGGGTCAAAACCATAAAAATTCTGTTTCATTCTCGCCAGTTCCTGTTGTCTGTATTCGGCCAGTGGCTTTTGTTTTTCATCGATCTGGCGTTGTCTTTTTTTCTGTTGCAGGCGCCTGGCGTAACCACTATCGGTGGCCATCTCCAGCGCCTGCTGTTTGATGGTCTGTATAAATTCGCTGAAATTATTAGTAAACACAGCATCCACCAGACCCACTGCCAGTGCTTCGTCTGTGCCCATAGGTAAACGAGCCTGAGTAATATGCCTGGCATTCTCTTCAGTTGTGTAATGTGGTAACAGGTAGGTCCAGTATTCTGAGCCATACAGGTTTCCCATATCCTTGTAATGAGGGTTTAATATGATGCCCTCACGAGCCCAGACAGCATCCGCAGCACGAGCCAGAAACACACCGCCGGCTCCCGCATTACCCTGCAGGGCCGCAATGGTCAGCTGAGATTCGGTGTTAATGATTTCCATCGCCAGATCATCAATGGCATTGATATTACACCAGGATTCATCGGCCGGACTATCACTGGCCTCGATCAGGTTCAGATGCATACCATTAGACCAGTAGTCCGGGCCACCCATCAGCACAATGACTTTTGTGTTCTGGCGGCATGCCTGTTGGTAGGCCTGTAATAAACGCTGGCACTGTTGTGTGCTCATCGCACCGTTATAAAATGGGAAATGCAGGTAACCGACATCTGCTTCCTGCTCATACCAGATATCCTGATAGCCAGTATCTTTATCGGCAATAATTTCCGGCAGGTCGGCGATTTCTGTTTCCAGCACCATACAGGCAGGCAATTTAAAGGGGTGGCTGGCAGATTTATCACGCAGATGACCTATCCAGATGGCACCATCAATCGTCGCTCGACAAATACTGCCACCACAACGAGCGATAATTTCACCTGCTTTGCCGCGTAAACTGTGTTCTGGCTGAGCATCATAAATAAACAGTTTACGTCCATACAGTTCATCTGCCACACCGGGAAAACCATCGGCGCTACGAATTTTGCGCAGGATAATAGCGGTATTATCCTGCTGCCAGTCAATGGCTCTGGTAGGCTGCAGCATCAGCGGTTGCAGTCTGCCCTGAATAGCGGGGTTTGCATAATCCACCGGCTCGGGTGTAAATGTTCCGCCTTGAAAGCGAGACACGGCGAGCAGCACGGCTTCGACCACCGCTTCAGTGACTTCAAGATGATATAAGCTGGCCTTGCTTGCACGACGCATTGTAAATTCACCTGTAGCCCAGATATCACCCGCATCCATCTCACTATTAGCCTGTAAGATTGTCACACCCCAATGCGTTTCATTGTTAACAATCGCCCAGTCCAGGGCAGAAGGGCCGCGGTCACCGCGAATACCGGGATGTACAATCAGGCAGTTATGCTTGCGCCAGATATCTTCGGCAATAGCACGTTTCAAAAAGGGGGCAATAATTAATTCGGGCTGGAACAGCTCGACTGCCTGGGAAGCTACCGTATCATTAATATCAAACTCTACCGACACCACATGCCCGAGCTTTTTTAGCTCGACAAACAGCCGTTGTGACAGGCTGTTAAAGGCATGGGTGAGAAAAAGAATACGCATAGTGACAACAGACCCTAACAAATTCTCGGCAATTGTTCGCCAGTCAGCCAGTCGACAATCCGGCTACCACCAAAACTGGTTTCCATCTGTATGAAACCATGCTCGTTTTGAATGACTTCACCGATGATTGCTGCCTGCTGTCCTAATGGGTGAGCCTGCATGACCTGTAGCAGGCGCTGCGCATCCTGTTGGGCACAGATGCAGATTAGCTTGCCTTCATTAGCTACATACAACGGATCAAGTCCGAGCAATTCACAGGCGGCACTGACAGCGGGTTTAACAGGGATACTGCTTTCCTTTAAATTCATGCCCACCTGTGACTGCTGTGCCAGTTCGTTCAATGTGGTCGCCAGACCGCCACGGGTCGGGTCACGCAAACAGTGAATAGCGGGTACTGCGCTAACCATATCGGCAATTAGCCCATGCAGGGCGGCGGAGTCAGATTCAATAGTGGTCTCAAACTCCAGGTTTTCACGGCTGGACATGATGGCAATGCCATGGTCGCCAATGCTACCACTAACCAGAATAGCATCGCCGGGTCGAGCCAGCTCACCAGAAATATTGACTCCGTCGGGTATACGCCCGATTCCAGTGGTGGTGATAAAAACACCGTCGGCAGAACCCTTGTCGACGACTTTAGTGTCACCCGTTATCACAGGTACTCCGGCATCGCTGGCGGCCTGTGCCATACTGATTACGATTTTTTCCAGGTCGGCTAACGGAAAACCTTCTTCAAGGATAAATCCGGCAGACAGGTAAAGCGGGATGGCACCGGACATCGCAACATCATTAATGGTGCCATGTACCGATAATGAGCCAATATCTCCGCCGGGGAAAAACAGTGGTGAGATGACATGGCCATCGGTACTCATCACCATGCGCCCCCCGCTAACCTCAAAGGCGGCCTGATCATTGCCCTGACACAACAGTTCATTATTGAAATGTTTAACAAATATTTCGTCAATCAATTGTGCCATAGCGCGACCACCGCTACCGTGAGTCATATCGACACTACCTTTACGGATATCAAGACGTGTCGGGAATCGTCTGTTAGTATTTGGATTCATAACACCGCCTCCTGTATTGAAGGTTCAGGTTGTTGCTCTGTCTGACGGAATCGACCATAGCTCCAGTACGCAGCACAGGCGCCCTCGGATGAAACCATGCAGGAACCCATCGGGTTTTCAGGTGTACACACAGTGCCAAATAGTTTGCAGTCGGTGGGCTTTTTAAGCCCGCGGAGGATTCGTGGGCACTCGCAGCCCTTAACGTCAGAAGCCTGAATATCGGGTACATTGAAACGTTTTTCCGCATCGAACTGTGCATAGCTTTGCTTGATTTTCAGGGCACTGTATGGCACCAGTCCCAGTCCGCGCCATTCAAAGCTGCGACGCAGTTCCAGTACTTCGGAAACCAGTTGCTGTGCTTTGAGGTTGCCTTCACGAGTTACTACACGGGTATATTCATTTTCCACTTCATGCCGATTCTGGTTTATCTGGCGTATTAGCATCAAAGCCGACTGCATAACATCGAGTGGCTCGAATCCGGCTATAACAACGGGCTTCTGGAACTCTTCGGCAAAAAACTCATAAGGCTGGCTGCCGATAATGGAGCTGACATGTGAGGGGCCGAAAAAACCGTCAATCAATACAGAGCCTAATTCACGTACTTCAGGGGACTCCAGTATGTTCTGGATAGCGGCAGGAGTGAGTACATGGTTGCAGAATACACTGAAGTTTTTTAAGCCTTCACGTTGCGCCTGCTGGATAGCCACGGCAGTGGGTGGGGTAGTGGTCTCAAACCCGATAGCAAAGAATACGACCTCTCGCTGTGGGTTGTCACGGGCAATTTTCAGCGCATCCTGGGTGGAGTAAACCATGCGAATATCGGCACCTTTCGCCTTGATTTTAAGCAGGCTTTTACGTCCACTGGCGGGTACCCGCATCAGGTCACCATAAGTACATAGAATGACATCATGCTGTTGAGCCAGTTGAATGGCATTATCGATGCGACCGATGGGTAACACGCAAACCGGACAGCCTGGTCCGTGTACAAATTTTACATTTGCAGGCATCAAATCCTGTACGCCATAACGAAATATGGCATGGGTATGGCCCCCGCAAAACTCCATCAGGTTATATTGACGAGCTGGTTCGACCTCCCGGGCAATAGATCTGGACAGGTTTTGAGCCAGGTCGTGATCGCGGAACTCTTCTACGTATTTCACGGTTGCAGCTCCTGGGTTAAGCCGGCTTCGGCGAATAGTTGCAGAGTTTTCTCTGCTTCTTGCGGACTGATTTTGTTAAGCGCGTAACCCACGTGAATGAGTACAAAGTCACCCACCTGAACATCTTCCAGCAGAGCGATAGAAATATCTTTTTTGACTTCACCAACAGCGGCAGTAGCCATCGCTAATGCATGGTCAATGGCCACAATTTTTGCCGGTAATGCTAAACACATTATTCCGCCTCAAGTTCTTTGATTTTCATTTCGTCACCAGCCGTGACCTGTAATTGATGGCTGCCACAATCCGGGCATTCATCAAAACGCTGTTTTATGCTGACTGACTGCGAGCATTGCATACACCAGGCAGTGCCGGGTACATTAACTATTTTAAGTTTGGCTCCATCGGCCAGACTGTTACGCACAACAACCTCGAAGCAAAAAATCATCGCTTCAGGTTCGACACTGGAGAGATCTCCAATCTCCAGCCAGACGGTTTTAACTTTACTGAAATGCTGCGTTTGCGCTTCCTTTTGCAGTACCTGTAAAACGCCTTCACAAAGTGACATTTCATGCATCAGATTATGTCCAGATGATAACCGACGCAGGGGTCGATTGCGTTAATCATTATGCGTATTAACTGCTTCAGTTCCTGCTCGTCTTTGGCCTTGATGTTGACAAGGCTTTGTGCAATCAGACCCTGAGGATGAAAATTCCACTCGGTGGGCGCCAGAATCTGGTAATTGGTGATCAGTTGCTGTTCGATTTTAACGTGGTGAATCAGGCGTCCCCTGGCCGCTTCGACCTGTGAGATTGCTGATTGTCCGCTATGTGCATCCTGGGTGTTATCAGTGTTGTTAATGGTTTGCAGTAATGCTCGCATTTGCTGTGGTATTTGCGCCAGTTCAACCAGTCTTGCTACCCAGCGGGTAATCAGACTGGTATCAAATTCACGATGTAAACAGGCAATCAATGGATGATTAAACTGGCGACTGAGTGACGTGGTTTCATATTGCTTTCCCTGCCAGTCAGGCTGTTGTATGAACTGACTGGCATTTTCCGCGTTGAACCGGTCGAGCAGTTGCTGCTGATTCAATTCCGGCAGTTGCCCTAACTGGCAGAAACCCTGTGTCGTCCAGCCATGTTCACAGATAGTCAGTATGGAATGTGCGGCCAGGCAGTCAGTTAGCTTTGACCAGTTGTGTAGACTGTCAACAGTTTTGAACTCTAACCATTGTTGCAGCGGGATGCAAAAAACCTGATCCTGCAAATAACAATCCAGCTGGTCAATTAATGCTTCAGCTACTGAGATATCGTCATGCATATTGCTATCCAGTGAGAAAGCCTGGCCCTGCTCGAATAACGCCGATTTAAAATCATTTACCAGGCTGCTCAGAAAAGGTAATTTTTGCTGATTCACTTCCAGTTCGAACAGCCGGGGCCAGTCCAGAAAAATACGCAGCAGATGCTCCCTGGCAGTTTCAGCAAGTACCAGCAGATCACGTGCATGATGTATGCCGGGGGCATTTTCCAGTTGTAGCTGTTGCTCGATGCAGGATATTGCTGCACAGGATTGAGCGACTCCACAGATGCTGAATAGCATTGGAATGATAGACAGTGCCTGTTCTGGCGTTTTGCCGATTAAAAATTTTGCTGCATGTACCGGACGACTGGAAGTCACTTCAACGCATGCGGGTGCGTTTTCATTGCGTCGCAGTATTATTGAAATTTTCCCTTCAATCGCATTCACAGATTCTGTCTTCATGGTTTTTTATCACCGCGAAGCAGGGTGCCTCGCAATAGATCACGTCTGCTAATGGGTTGCTCCAGTTTCTGGGTGAGACTGGGTTGTTCGAGTATGGCCTGTTTTTGCTGGTCGCTGAGTGCCTGTGCGTCAGTTTGTATGTCACTCTCGCCAGGGGTGTTATCGGGATGCTGCACGCTGCCGTCCCAGATGCCCTCTATCTGCGCTGAATCGATATCGCCCTGCTCAATATTGTCATCATTCATTAATTCCCGGATGACAATCTGTGCGGTTTCGACAGCTGCACTATCGTCGGCAAATTCAAACATTGGTGAGAACAATGAACACATCTGGTATTTTCCAATAGTGTCTTCATAACCGGTTAAAAAGGTGTATTTACCCGACGGAAAACAATGCGTTTGTTTGCTTAATTCCTGTAGGTCATCCCAGTTCTGTGTTTTACCCGGTAGTAATATGAGGTTCATAAACCAGGGTGTCACCAAAACACCTATATATGATTTTTGCCAGGGTTGAAAGCCGATAGCATGCACCTTTATAACGTCATTCACTATGGGTACGTCAGCCATGCGTTGTTGCTGAATGGTATTGAATGTATGTTCCAGCAGGTCGGCTTTCAGCTGTATCGATGCTGCATGTAAAATTGAATCCTGTAAATCAGGATTGACAGCAGGCATGATCATTTTATCACCATAAAATCATTTTTCATGCCGTCACATTCCGGGCAGGTCCAGTGTTCGGGTAATGCTGAAAATGGAGTGCCCGGCACAATCTGCCAGTAGTCATCACCTTTTTCGGGGTCATACACATACCAGCAAATTTTACATTCCAGGCGTGTTTCATCTTTAATTTTACTGAGGTCTCCACCAAACGAGCCGGGAATGTGTTGATCTTGCATCATCAATACCTACTGGTAAATGGATAGTATTTCGGACAGTCGATCAGCGCTGTCATCGATATCTTCCTGCGAGGCACAGGCTACGGCAGGTACATCACTGATTTCAAGTGTGTTGAGGATCAGGGTATCCTGAGAATTAAAATACTGCACCCACCAGATATTACGCGTGGCGGTGCTACTGATCCGGCAATTTCCATATCCGCGTGACAGGATCACATTCGGCCCTATGCCCAGAGAGCTGGACAGGTATTCGATATCATCTTCTGTGTGTGGCAAAAGCGAGAGGTTGATGATATAGGGTTCTGAGCCTGCTTTGTATTCAGGGAGTCTATCGCCAAGTTCCGCCAGTAAAGGGGGAGCGTTATAAACAGTTTCAGGTATTTTGAGAGCCTCAATGTCAATATACTGCTGTGCATTGGCGAATGTCATGTCACTGACCAGAGCCGGTATGGCCCCAACTTCCATGGTGTCTCTGATAATATTTTGCTGTGCATCCAGATAATGTACTCGCCATAAGCCAGCAAGTACGGATTCCTGAATCTGTGCATTCAAATCTCCACCACATTGTATGCTGACTTCGCCATCGCCTAGTAACTGATCCATAAACTGACGATTGGCGGCATCCAGTTCATTCAGTTCATAGACCCTGTTTTTGTCACCTATTTTATAGCTGGATAGTTCCTGTTTTATTTTATCAGCAAATGCAATGGCTGTTTCCATGCCTTCTATTTCATCAGGTTCTGGAATGACGGGTGAGACAAACGTAGTCATTCCGGATGGTAGATCCATGAAATCCATCACCGAGCCGTCGCTGTCGACTGGTTGTGAACCGGGGCCGACAACGGCAGGGATTTCTATCGGTATGTTTATTTCTTTCATAAGGGGTACCTATTGGCCACAGCCGCTGACAGACGTGTTTTGTTCTACAATTACGCCGATGCCTGGTGCCGGCTTTGGTTGTGAAGTTAACAGTTCATTTATTTTCAGAATATAATCATTCCAGTCCTGGACTCGACTGATAACGCCCAGGAACTGGCCTTTACGTAAGAAAACCAGTGATGGCCACTCACTAAAGGCATAGCGTCCCTGTAATTTGCGTTGTGCAGACTGATCGATGACGGCGGCCTGAAAGCGGCCACCATATTCCCTGACCAGTTCAGGTAGAATCATGCAGACATCATCACTTTCCGGAAAACGGGTGGGGTTTTCTGTAAAAAACAATACACATTCCTGCTGTGACTGGATGAAATCATCGAAGTTCTGCATATCCAGAACAGGGTAGTTATACTGCTCTATCATGTTTTTAATTAAAGCTGAGGGCATATCATTTTTCTCGTTCTGGTGTCTTTGGGTTTTGCGTTTGTCGGGATAGTTCAAGCGCGATTAGCGACGGTGGTTTTGGTGGTTCACGGTCAATAAGATCGGCAAACAGCGCATCAATCGATTGCGTGTTCATGCCGTTTGTTGACAGGCTGCTATCGTTAGCCATAATCATATTGACCGCCTGTACCGCATCCGCTATTTTGATGGCATTATCTTCACTCAGTACTTCACGGGCACTGTTCAGAAAAACCAGCACCCAGGTACCTGGCGGCTGGTCACCAATCAGCAGGGTGTCGACCTCTCTTTGTATGCCCATGCCTTCGCAAATAGCATAGCCAAAACCGATTTCCCTGATTTGCATGGGTAGACCGATACACATTAATATTTTCCTCTATGGTCAACTTCACAGCTGATGACAGCTTCAGGCTCAAGCGGGTAGGGCTTGTATTCAATATTAAATGCTTTTGAATGCAGCACCCGGTCATCTCCAATGCGGCTGGCCAGTTGTGTAGAGGGACGGTCATTTTCGTAAGTGCTCATATTGACTTCCTGCCCGGCCAGTAGATGTTCTTTACCGAGTGGCGTCAGCCTTTTTGTCGCATGGATATCAAACTGTTTTAACCAGTCCAGTGCGGCAGTAATGGCGGGTTCGATTTGCTGACGAGTTTTGTTTTGCAGGCTGCCGCCAAAATCTTCAAGTTGCACCGGCTGTACGCCAATCAGTAATAGATGTTTCGGGTATCGCCCAAGCATCTCTGCCATCATCAGCACTTCCTGAAAACCGGTCTGATGCAGGCTCATCTTTTTAGCCCCCATGAATTTAGGCACATCATCGCCTTCGATCAATTTCATCTCACCGGGGTCAAGGCCATAGTCAATGGCATCGAAAATAACCAGGATGTCGGTCTGTTCAACGAATTGCACCAGGTAAATACCCTGAGTGCCACCATCCATCAATGTGACGTTTTCACTGAACTGATAGTGTTGATTGAGGTGTTCTACTGCCCGAACACCAAACCCTTCATCGGCCCAAAGGATGTTGCCTATACCTAGAATAAGTGTTTTTTTGTTCATTTTCATCAGGTAAATTCAATAATTGCATACTAGGATTTCATAATAATCATAAAATGTAAACATACTTTCCATAAAAATATAATTATTGCCAGGAACAGACTGCAAACTTGATAACCACTATTCTGCGAAATAATGTAAACCAGATATCCGCTTTGAATGGCAGTCAAAACCGGGTGGTCTCTTTAACTTATTGATCTATGTTAATAAATTTGTTGCGGGAACAGTTATTGCTGTAAGTCGGTTACTTACAAAAAACATTTGTCCGGGGGATGAAAACAATGACTGAAACTTTTTATGATGTAATGCGCCGACAGGGTATTACCCGTCGGAGCTTTTTAAAGTTCTGTAGCCTGACGGCGGCGGCTATGGGGTTGTCGCCGATTTACGCGGGTAAAATCGCCCATGCGATGGAAAATAAACCACGTATACCGGTGTTATGGTTGCACGGTCTGGAATGCACCTGCTGTTCCGAGTCTTTTATACGTTCAGCACACCCGCTTGCCAAAGACGTTATTCTGTCAATGATTTCGCTGGATTATGATGACACCATCATGGCTGCTGCCGGTCATGAAGCGGAGGCTATTATTGATGAAACGATTGAAAAGCATAAAGGTGAATATATTCTGGCCTGTGAGGGTAACCCGGGTTTAGAGCAGGAGCACACTGGCGGGATGTCCTGCATCATTGCCGGAAAACCCTATACCGAGCAATTGCGTCATGCGGCCAAAAATGCCAAGGCTATTATTTCCTGGGGTTCCTGTGCTTCATGGGGCTGTGTGCAGGCTGCAGCACCTAACCCAACCGGCGCAACTCCGATACATAAGGTATCGGATATTGGCAATGCCCCCATTATAAAAGTTCCGGGTTGTCCACCCATTGCAGAAGTTATGACTGCAGTCATCACTTATATCCTGACCTTTGAGCGCCTGCCTTCTCTGGATCGTCAGGGACGCCCGAAGATGTTTTATAGTCAGCGCATTCATGATAAATGCTATCGCCGACCTCACTTTGATGCCGGCCAGTTTGTGGAAAAATGGGACGATGATGCCGCTCGTAAAGGTTACTGTCTGTACAAAATGGGCTGTAAAGGACCAACTACCTATAATGCCTGTTCAACCATACGCTGGAATGGCGGGCTTTCCTTCCCGATTCAGGCGGGTCACCCCTGTATCGGATGCTCTGAAGATGGATTCTGGGATAAGGGCGGTTTTTATAACCGTCTGAGCAGTATTCATCAGTTTGGTATTGAGTCTAATGCAGATGAGGTTGGTATCGCAGCCGCAACCGTTGTAGGTGGTGCAGTAGCAGCACATGCCGCAGTCTCAGCACTTAAAAGAACCCAGCAAAAAGGAGACCAGGAATAATGAGCATTATACAAACCCCGAACGGCTATACATTAGATAACTCAGGAACTAGACACGTCGTCGATCCGGTGACCCGCATCGAAGGTCATATGCGTGCAGAAGTTAATATCGACTCGAATAATATAATAACCAATGCGGTATCCAGTGGCACCATCTGGCGCGGCCTGGAAGTGATTTTAAAGGGACGTGATCCGCGCGATGCCTGGGCATTTGTGCAGCGTATCTGCGGTGTCTGCACCGGTACTCATGCACTGACTTCTGTACGCTCTGTGGAGAATGCCCTGGGTATCAATATCCCGGAAAATGCCAACAGTATTCGTAACATCATGCAGCTGTCATTACAGGTTCATGATCATCTGGTGCATTTTTATCACCTGCATGCTCTGGACTGGGTCAATCCGGTGAATGCCCTTAAGGCTGACCCGAGAGCAACTTCGGCACTGCAGCAACAGGTGTCTCCACATCACCCTAACTCATCACCAGGTTATTTTCGTGATATACAGAATAGATTGAAAAAGTTTGTTGAGTCGGGGCAGCTGGGTCCATTCAAAAATGGCTACTGGACAAATCCTGCCTACCTGCTTCCTCCCGAGGCGGATTTGATGGCGGTTACTCATTACCTTGAAGCTCTGGATTTCCAGAAAGAGATTATGAAAACACGTACCATTTTTGGTGGAAAGGACACTCATCCTAACTGGACGGTCGGTGGAGTACCCTGTCCCATTAATGTGGATGGTACCGGAGCAGTAGGTGGGCTGAATATGGTGAATTTAAATCAGGTTCATCAAATACTAAAAGATACCCAGACATTTATTAAAAATGTCTATATCCCCGACATTCTTGCTATTGGTCAGTTCTATAAAGGCTGGTTATATGGCGGTGGCTTATCTGGTCAAAACGTCATGGCTTACGGTGACATCCCGGATAAGGCGAATGATTATTCTGCCGCAAACCTGATGATGCCCAGTGGAGCCATAATCAATGGTAACTTAAAGGAAGTACATGAGATTGACCTGACTGATCCTGAGCAAATTCAGGAACAGGTACCCCACTCCTGGTATAAATACCCTGAGGGAGTGAAAGGCCTGCATCCCTGGGATGGTATTACAGAGCCAGATTTCGATGTCAGCTCTGCCAAAGGTAGTAAGCATAATATTGAAGAACTGGACGAATCTGCCAGCTACTCCTGGATTAAAGCCCCACGCTGGCGTGGACATGCGATGGAAGTGGGGCCACTGGCTCGATATGTCATTGGTTTCGCCAAAGGTGATAAGGAAATAACAGAACAGATAAATATGGTGCTGAAGACACTCGATGTACCTGTTACCGCTCTATTTTCAACCCTGGGGCGAACTGCTGCTCGTGCACTTGAATCTCAATGGGCCGCTGATAAACAGTTGTATTTTTTCGAAAAGATGATGACTAATATCAAAAATGGTGACACAGCAACTCACGGAGGTGAAATGTGGGATCCTGCTGACTGGCCGAAAGAAGCTAAAGGTGTTGGCTTTACCGAAGCACCTCGTGGCGCCCTTGCTCACTGGATAAAAATAAAGGATACCAGGATTGAAAATTACCAGTGTGTCGTGCCGACAACCTGGAATGGCTCACCACGCGATGAAGCGGGAAATATTGGCGCGTTTGAAGCTTCGATGATGAACACCAAAGTCGAAGTGCCACATGAGCCGGTTGAAATTCTGCGTAACCTTCATAGTTTTGATCCCTGCCTGGCCTGTTCTACGCATGTCATGACAGAAGAAGGTGAAGAACTGACAACGGTAACAACTGGACCTATCGGTTCTTAACGGGGGTGGAAGATGACTACTTTGGCAACCAAGCAACATAGTGAACCGGCGGTTTATGTGTATGAAGCACCAGTACGCATCTGGCACTGGATCAATGCTCTGGCCATTACCGTACTGTCAGTTACCGGTTACTTTATCGGTTCTCCTTTACCGACATTGTCGGGCGAAGCAAGCGACCACTATCTGATGGGTTATATCCGTTTTGTGCATTTCGCCGCCGCTTATATTCTGGCTTTCGGGATGGCAGGTCGTCTTTACTGGGCGCTTGTCGGTAACAGCCATGCGCGAGAAATTTTTCTGCACAATATTCTCAAAAAATCTTACTGGGAAGGTCTCTGGCACGAAATTAAATGGTATCTGTTTATGGTTAAAGAGCCGAAGGCGTATATGGGTCATAACCCACTCGCCATCTTCTTTATGCACTGGATGTTTGTGTGGGGTATCGTCTTTATGATTTTCACCGGCTTTGCGTTGTATGGTGAAGGTAGCGGTTATGATAGCTGGCAATATACAATGTTCAGTTCATGGATTATTCCGCTGTTCGGACAGAGTCAGGATGTGCATACCTTTCACCACCTGGTGATGTGGTACATCATCTGCTTTGTCATTGTGCATGTGTATGTGGCGATCCGTGAAGATATCATGTCTCGCCAGAGCATGGTCAGTAGCATGATCAGTGGCTGGCGTACCTTTAAAGATCAGCGTGGCTGGAAAGATAGCAAAAAACTGAGAGATTGCGACGATAAGTAATAAGCCTTTCTGAAAATTGGAGATACCCGGGTCAACTTGATGACCCGGGTGTCTAAACCGGAGATCAAGCTATTGCTATCCAAATAAGATCACTGGGATGAATTGAGGATAAAAGGGTTTCTATTTAATTAGTTAGTATTTTTTAATTTTTCAAATTAAATATATAAAAAATTGAACCTTAAACTAACATTTTAGAAACTTCAAAAAGTTACTATCAATTTACTTGGCGGATTCAACTCTGAAGTGCAACGCAGTTAATTCCAGATCTAGCGAACGAT
>ERZ890953.214-NODE-214-length-34513-cov-8.970602_pt1 | contig 34513 bp, 29 predicted proteins | sample MGYA00521264_ERZ890953 | MGnify/ENA primary metagenome ERZ890953 (study PRJEB32303, sample SAMEA104408629) | aquatic metagenome | biome: Brackish water; feature: Chemocline; material: water | place: Baltic Sea | collected 2014-10-26T21:54:00 | depth 200 m ...
GCCGACGCCGACGCGGACGCCGACGCCGACGCCGACGCCGACGCCGACGCCGATGCCGACGCCGACGCGGACACCGACTCCGATGCAGACGCGGACAGCGACACCGACACCGACACCGGCGACACCGGCTACGCCTGCACGGATGCCGATCTGAAGGTCCAGGCCGAGGTGTGGGATGCCTCAGGTGCTGTGTGCACCACCTGCCCCGCCACCGACGTGCTCTCCATGGTGGCGGTGGTGAGCAACCCCTGCTCTGTGGACCTGGAGTTCGTGACGACGGACAGCTGCCTGGCCAGCCAGTGGGAGATCGTGTCGTCTTCGGGCATGGGCACGGCCATGGCCAAGATGTGCGGCGGCAGCATCACCGTACACTCGGTGCCCGCCGGCGGCCGTGTGGAGGACGCTCAGGTCTGGGGCACCAAGCGCCCGGGCAGCTACGGCCTGACCATCTACTTCGACGACCGCGCCGCCAGCACCGCCAGCACCTCGTTCTCGGTGCGCTAACGCTCCAGTGAGGGTGGCGGCGGTGCCACCAGCCGCAGCTCCCCGCCCTTGGTGGGGTGCTGCAGGACCAGGCGATGGGCGTGCAGGTGGTAGCCGAGGTCGCCGGGTCGGGCGCCGCTGCCTGGCGCCCTGCCCCCGCCTGTCCCGTAGAGGGGATCGCCCACCAGGGGGTGCCCTGCGAAGGCAGCGTGGATGCGGATCTGGTGGGGTCGGCCCGTCTCGATGTCCACGGCCGCCAGGCTGCTGGCTTCGTGCCGAGCGAGGACCTCGAAGCGGGACAGGCTGGCCTTGCCACCGGGCGTGGCGCTGAACAGCTCGCCCAGCACCGGGTCCGGCGTGAGGCCGATGGGGGCGTCCACCACGAAGCGGTCCTCGGCGGGCCGGCCGCTCACCAGCGCCAGGTAGCGCTTGCTCACGGCCCCCGGAGCCCGCCACAGGGCTTGGATTGCCCGCGCGGCAGGGGCGGACTTGGCGAACAACACCACCCCGGAGGTGCCTCGCCCAAGGCGGTGCATGGGGTTGGCGCCTGGAGCGTGGGCCCGCACCAGGGCCAGCAGGGTGTGCTCCTGGAAGCCTGCACCCGGCAGGGTGGGCAGGCCTGAAGGCTTGGCCACGGCCAGCACGTCCACGTCCTCGAACAGGACCTCGAAGTGCAGGGGGGCCGGGGGTTCGCGCCAGGGGGGCTTGGCCCAGGTCACCACCTGACCTGTGTGTGTCACGGCGGTAGGCTCCGTGATCTGCCCGTCCAGCCGGACCTCTCCACGATCGATGCGCCCACGCCAGGTGGCGTCGTCGATGTGCTGGTAGCGGCGCAGCAGGTACTCCACCAGCGTGAGGCCGCTGGAGTCCGGGCCGATGGTTCGTCGCAGGGTGTGGCCCTGGTTGAGCTCGTTCATGCAGGGTGGCTAACGCGCTGGCCTGGACTCTCCGGTCGTCGCGCTCTAGGTGGTCCCAGTGAACCGGGAGTCTCCATGGGATCCGACCTCGCCTCTTCGCTGCTCTGCATGCTCTCCTGCCTCGGCCTGGCCGCCTGTGGCGAAAAGGGGGACGACACGGGCGCAGCCTGGGATCCACCGGCGGCCTCGGAGGACTGGACCCGCGACCTGCTGCACACGGCGCTGGTGGTGGACATGGACTCCCTGACCGGCACGGCGACCATCACCGTGGCGGCCAGCGGGTCCACGGGCCTGTCCCTCGAGGTTCAGGGGCTCGAGATCACGGCTGTCACCGCGCCCGAGGGCCCGCTGAACTGGTCGGTCGCCGACGGTCGGCTGGACGTGGGGTTGCCGGCGACAGGGAGCGATGCTGTGCTGGTCGTGGAGTATGGCTTCGCCGCGCAGGAGACCTTCGAGGGCTGGATGGATCGGGGCTCCACCCTGGTGTGGCCCTACTTCTGCGGCAACCTCTTCCCCTGCCACAGCGATCCCGCGGACGGCCTGAGCTTCGATCTGGCCGTTCAGACCACCACCGACGGCAACGTGGCGGTCTACCCAGAGACCATCCCGGCCGACGCGCCCTCCTACCAGATCGCCTGGGCCATGGGCAGCTACGAGCGCCTGGACCTGGGCACGACCGCGGGAGGCGTGGGGCTCGAGGCCTGGTACCTGGCGGGCCACCAAGACGCCGCCGTCGAGGGCACCGAGTTTCTGCTGGGGGCGTGGGAGTGGCTCGAGGCCACGCTGGGGCCCTACCCCTACGGGGACCGGGCTGGATCGGTGGAGGTCAGCTGGGGCATGGGGGCCTACGGCGGCATGGAGCACCACCCCCTCTCCCACATCGCCAGCAGCGCGATGGACTCCCAGGAGACCCAGATCCACGAAGCCGCCCACGGCTGGTTCGGCGGCGGCGTGCGCATCGCCTGCTGGGAGGACTTCGTGCTGAGCGAGGGCACGGTCAGCTACCTGACCGCGCGGGCCCTCACCCAGGTGGCCGGGGACCAGGCCGGTGAGGAGCTCTGGGCTGCCTACGAAGGGGACCTGGACTACGTCGTCGCCCACGAGACCATCGAGAGCTGGCCCGACAGCTGCGGCGAGGTGGACATCCTCCAGGACGGGCTGTTCTCCCTTGGCCCCTACATGCGGGGCGCGTTCTTCTACAAGGCCTACGCCGAGCAGGTGGGTGTGGACGCGCTGGATGCAGCCCTGGGCAGCTTCTTCGTGGACCGGGTGGGCAGCGCCGCCACCATGCAGGAGCTGATCGACCACCTGCACCTCGAGACCGGGGTGGATCCCATGCCCCTGGCCGAGGCCTGGCTGCGCAGCATGGAGGACCCGCGGGAGACGCTGTAGCGGCGCCCACGGGGTCGCCCGAGCCCTCTGGTGCTGGGCTGTGTCCGTGCTAGGCTGCGGGCGATGAGCGTCACGTCCACCATCGCGGTCCCACCCGCTGCAGCTCGGGTTGTAGGCCTGCTGGGCGCTGCCTGGGGTGTGATCGGCATCTCGGTGCTGCTGCTGGGCGGAGTGTTCAGCATGGGGCCCTACGCCCTGAAATTATCTTGGACCGAGCTGTCGGGGCTGCAGCGAGGGTCCCTGCTGGTCTACCTGGCCTTCATGATCGGCGGCAAGGGAATCATGGGCTTTCACAGGGGGTTCTCGCATAGGGCGGCTCGCCGCGTCCGCGCCATCGCTCGGGAGCCCCGCCTGCTGCGCGTGATCCTGGCCCCGCTGTACAGCATGTCGCTCGTCCAGGCGCCCTGGAGCCGGGTGGCCCGTAGCTGGGGCCTGATGCTGGTGATCGCGGCCATCGTGCCGGTGGTCCAAGCCCTGCCCCTGCCTTGGCGCGGCATCGTCGATGCGGGCGTGGTCGCGGGGCTGTCGGTGGGGCTGGCGAGCTTCTGGTGGGCGGTCTTGGTGAAGCCGCTGCTGATCGTCAGGGAAAGCTCTGGAAACACTTCTTCGCCTTGAAGTCTCCATGGGACAATCCCTGGAGGTTTCATGCTGCCGGTCTATGCTCTGTCCGCTGTCCTGCTCGCCAGCCCCGCCCACGCCGATCCGGTCCGGCTGCTGGACGCCGGCTACACCGCCAAGCTCTGCGAAGCCTGGAATGGCACCTCGCTGCCCGCGGCCCTGGGCCGCTCCGGCTCGGGCTGGATCGACAGCGCGGGCAGTGAGGGCTCCCAGATCATCGTCATCTCCCGACGGGACTGCGACGGCTGGCCCAAGGTGCAGCTGGTCATCCAGGCCGACGAGAGCGGCCAGGCCGTCTGCCAGTCCGGCGGTGCCTTCCCGGGCGGCGAGCTGCAGTGGCAGTTCACCCCCACCACCGAGCAGTGGGCCGACTTCACTGACGGCTTCGGCGTGATGCAGATGCCCGGCATCATGAGCGGCTTCGTCGGCCCCTACGGGGTGGCGGCGGCCAACATCGGCAACTTCGAGGTCTTCTTCGCCGCGGCCGGCCGGCTGGCCCTGGACCTGGACGTGGACTGGAGCTGCGAGGGCGCCGACGCCGAGGATGTGGCCAAGAAGGTCGCCGGCATCGACCGCGTGGACATGGCGGCGATCCTGGACTGAGGGGGCGGGCTGTTGCTCAGTCTGCGGTCCCTGGTCGCGGCCTCGAGCCTGGTCGCGGCGTCTGTGCCAGAATGCCGCGGAGAGGAGTGCTCCATGGGCTGCCGCCACCGCCACCTGGGCCTGCTGGCCGCTTCGCTGCTGCTGTCGGCGTGCGGTGATCCCCTGGCTTCGGACAAGTGCAACGATCTGGTCGGGTCCCTGTGCGCCAACGCAGAGGAGGCCTGCCTCCCACCCGGCGACGCCGATGCCTGCGAGGAGGATCTCGAGGAGGTCTTCTCATGTGAGGACGCCTTGGACGTAGGCCCTGGCTACGACGCCTGCATGGACCGGGTCCTTGGCTCCCAGGAGTGCCTGCTCGACGTGGGGCTTCCCGAAGAGTGCGAGGGCGTGGTCCGGCTGCCTGAGTAGGCGCCACGGGGGCGCCAGCGCGGGTGCTGGGGTTCACAGCCCGCCCGCACCCCGGCCCCGACTCAGCCGCCGGGCAGGGCGGCCCCACCCCGGGTGGAGAGCCAGGGATCGTCCTGGGTGAAGAAGATGCCGTCGGGGCCCGCCAGGACCTCGGTGTCGCCCAGATCCGAGGAGCCCGGCGAGCAGGCAGCGTCCTGCAGGTCGCGGTCGGCGTCCAGCCCGTTTCCGGCGGTCTCGCAGCCCTCCACTTTGGCCTCGACGCCGCCCCAGCCGTCCAGGCCCACGGCGTTGTCTTGCAGCAGGACGTCCTGCACCTGGACCTCCAGGCCCGCCTCGGTGCCCAGCTCCAAGCCCGCCCCAGCCGCGCCCAGGGCGGTGAAGCGCTGGATGCTCACCCCACTCGCGGCGTTGCCCTGGGCGAACAGGTACAGGCCTGCCTCGCCTGCCCAGGCGCTGAGGTTGTCGTGCATGACCAGCCCCGACAGGCCCGTGCCCCAGGCGTCGGTGAAGTGGAAGCCGTTGCGCTGGGTGTTCCACACCAGGTTGTGGCTGTAGTCACCCGGGCTGGCGGCCTCGATGCCCCAGTCCACGTTGAAGATCACGTTGCCTTGCACCCGCACCTGGGCGATGCGGTCCTTGATGTTGATGCCGTCGTGGTGGGTTCCCAGCGCGAGCCAGCAGTCGTGGATCAGGTTGTTCTCCACGATCACCGAGGCGTGCGCGTCGAGGTCTTGGCCCTCGGCCCCCCCGATGTAGACGCACTCACCCCGCTGGTCCCAGATGTGGTTGTTGCGCACCACGAAGCTCGAGGATGGCAGCCCCGAGCGGGAGACGTAGTCCAGGGACACGGAGGGGGAGCCGTCGTTTCGGTGTACCAGGTTGTCCTCGATGATCACCTCGTCGCCGGCGCGGAAGTAGATGCCCTTGTCGTCGCTGCCGGTGACCTCGAAGCCTCGCAGGGTGATGTGGCTGCGCTCGATGTCCTCGTACCCTGTGGTCACCCCGGGCACTCGCGCCCGGGCGCCCGGGGGGGCCTCGACCCAATGGGGGTGGGCGTCGTCGATGTTGGTGACGGCCGAGCCGTCCAGGACCAGGCGATGGTCGCTGCCGTCTTCACGCAGCAGCTCCAGGGGCTCGGGCCATGTCTCAGCCCCGCTGCCGTCGGCCTCCTGGGCGCTGAACAGCACGCGCACATGCCCCTGGGCCAGCGCCCGGTCCAGGACCTCCCAGTCCAGCCACGCCCAGGGGGAGCCCTCGCTGCCGTCACCCTGGGGCAGGTCCGGGTCTACGTGGAAGGTGACGAAGGGCTCTGGGTCCTCGCTGACGTCGAGCAGCGGCAGGCACTGGCAGGGGCCGCAGGCTCCCCCGTCGCAGATCTGCACGCCGTGGCCGTCGCAGACGCAGGGTTCGCCGATGGTGTCGGGACCGCAGGCGAGGAGAAGGAGCAGAGGGAGCATCGTGTGAGTGTAGCGCCTCGCGGGCGGACTGCGGGGGATGGTATGGGCCGCGACCGGCCGCATGGCAAACGCGCGGTCCATGGCCGCGAGAGGATAAGCCGGGGGTTCTCATCTCCTCCCTCTGTTCAGGCATGACCTACCAGCCCGACAATCCCCTCGTGGTGCAGGGCGATCACACCCTGCTGCTCGAGACCCAGAGCCCCCGCTACCAGCAGGCCCGCGACGCCCTGCTGGGCTTCGCCGAGCTGGTCAAGAACCCCGAGTACGTCCACACCTGGCGCATCACCAAGCTGTCCTTGTGGAACGCCGCGGCGGCGGGGCGCACGGCCGACGGGGTCATCGCCGCGCTCGAGCGCTTCGCCCGCTACCCGGTGCCCCAGAACATCCCCGTCTCCATCCGCGACACCATGGGGCGCTATGGCCGCCTCAAGCTGCTGCGGGACGGTGAGTGGCTGCAGCTCGAGGCCGACCAGCCGGTGCTCATGCTCGAGCTGCAGGCCATCGCCTCCATCGCCGATCTGCTGGGGCCGGCCCGGGGTGAGCGTGCGGTGCAGGTGGTCGCCCGCAAGCGGGGTGAGCTCAAGCAGGTGCTCTTGAGCCTGGGCCATCCGGTGCAGGACCTGGCCGGCTACGACGACGGGCCAGCCCTCGAGATGTGCCTGCAGCACGAGACCACCGACGGCGAGACCTGGCAGCTTCGGGACTACCAGCTGGCGGCGGTGGACGCCTACCATGGGGGCCCCGACGCAGGCTCTGGAGTGGTGGTGCTGCCCTGCGGTGCGGGAAAGACCATCGTGGGCATCGCCGCCATGGTGCGGCTGGGGATGCGCACGCTCATCCTCTGCGCTGGCCACACCGCGGTGCAGCAGTGGAAGCGCGAGCTGATCGCCCGCACCAACCTGGGGCCCGAGGACGTGGGCGAGTACAGTGGGCGCATCAAGGAGCTCAGGCCCGTCACCATCAGCACGTACCAGCTGCTCACCTGGCGGCCGGGCAAGCACGAGGGCGCGCCCCACTTCAAGCTGCTCTACCAGGCCGCGTGGGGCCTGGTGATCTACGACGAGGTCCACCTGCTGCCGGCGCCTGTGTTCCGCGAGACCGCCTACCTGCAGGCCCGGCGACGCCTGGGGTTGACGGCCACCCTGGTGCGCGAGGACGGGCGCGAGGGCGACGTGTTCGCGTTGATCGGGCCCAAGCGCTTCGACCTGCCCTGGAAGGAGCTCGAGCACCAGGGCTGGATCGCCGCCGCCCAGTGCGTGGAGCTGCGGGTGCCCCTGAGCGATCCCGACCGTCTGCGCTACGTCAACGCCTCGCCCACGGGCCGCACCCGCATCGCGGCCCTGAACGCCCGCAAGGGGGCGGTGCTCGAGAAGCTCATGGCCCGTCACGACGCCGAGCAGATCCTGGTGCTGGGGACCTACCTGGATCAGCTGCACTGGCTGGCCGCCCGCTTCGATCTGGCGCTGATCACCGGCAAGACCCCCAACCGCGAGCGGGACGCCATCTTCGCCCGCTTCCGCAGCGGTGAGCTGCGGGTGCTGGCCTTGTCTCGGGTGGGCAACTTCGCCATCGACCTGCCCGCGGCCTCGGTGGCCATCCAGGTCAGCGGCACCTTCGGCAGCCGGCAAGAGGAGGCCCAGCGCCTGGGGCGCATCCTGCGTCCCAAGGCCGGCTCGAACCAGGCCACCTTCTACTCCCTGGTCACGGCGGATACACGGGAGCAGGACTACGCCGAGCGCCGGCAGCTGTTCCTCACCGAGCAGGGCTACCCCTACCGCATCGAGCTGGCGGGCTGATGCGGGCCATCTCGGTGTTGTCGGTGGCCAGCCCGGTGGTCTGGGACGAGCTCGAGGCCCTGGCCCCGGTGAGCGAGCACCTGGGCGCGGCCCTCGGTCCGCTGCGCCGCGAGGCCCTGCCCGGCTTCGAGCGCGAGCTCCTGCCTCAGCTGCGGCAGGGTGGGCTCGAGGTGCTCGTGCGCTTCGCGCGGCGAGACGCCGCGGCGCTGCAGGCGGCCCGTGAGGATCTGGCCCAGCGCATCCTCGAGCTGCCCGACCCCGCGCGGTGGGTGCTGTTCGCGGCTCAGCGCCACGCCCTGGACAGCGAGGTCTTGGGGGTGCAGGCCTGGGATCCAGTCGAGGACGTCCAGAGCGTGCGCGAGCTGTACACGGCTGGGCTGCTGCAGCCCCTGGACGCCGACAACGCCGCGGGCCGCTACCGGCTGCACCCCGATCTGCCGCCGCCCCCGGCGGTGACCTACGACTTCGACGAAGCGATCATGCCCCCCACCGACGATCTGGCCCCCCCGGGGCCCGGCGCGGTGGCCTTGCTGCACGACGTGGCCTCCCTGGCCGCCGCCGTGGCCCACGTGCTCCCCGGCCGCACCCTGGCGGGGGCCATCTCCAGGGCCGACTGCCGCAGGCTGGGTCGCCGCCTGGGGGTGGCGTCTCTGGCCAAGGACGGCAAGCTCGAGGCCCACGAGCGCTGGCAGCGGGCCCTGCGGGCCCTCGAGGCCCTGGGGGTGATCAGCACCGATCCCCTGTCCCGCGAGATCAGCCTCGACCTGGGCCTCGAGCGCACCCTGGCCGGCTCGGCCCAGGACGCCGTGGACCGCTTGGTGGACCGCCTGGTGGACCGCGATCTGCGGGTGGGCCTGCCCGCCGTGCGCGCGGCCCTGCGCCAGGCGGGCGATCAGGCTCTGGACGAGGTGGTGTTCCTGGACCTGCTCCGGGTGCAACACCGGGACATGATCTTTCCCCGCTGGACCCGCCGACGGGTGGCCATCTACCCGCTGCTGGACGGCGAACGGGTGGTGCCCTTCGACGACGTGGGCTGGGAGGCCATCGAGGCCCGCATGATCCCCCGCCTGCTGCGCCGCATGGAGCGTCTTGGCCTGCTGCGGCGAGCCACGGGCGTCTTCGCCGCCACCGACGACGGCCGCCGCTGGGCCCTGGGGGACGAGCAGCTCGGCTCTCCGGTGTGGATCAGCTCCGATCTCGAGCTCATCGTGCCCCCGGACGCCGTCACCCCTTGGGAGCGCTTCCAGCTCGAGCGCTTGGGGCGCTGCCTGAGCCGCGACGTGGTGGACCGCTACCGCCTCGAGCGCGAAGGCCTGGCCCAGTGGCTGTCCAACCACGAGCTGGACGAGGCCCTGGCCCTGCTGGCCCGACGCTGCCCCGCGGTGCCCGAGGCCGTGGAGAGCACGCTGCAGGCCTGGGCTGCGGCCGCCATGCGGGTTGTGCTCACCCATGGGGTGGTGGTCTGACCGACCGCGGGCCGCCAAGGTGGTATCCTCCCGGAAGAATATGCTCTTTCCAAGAGGTGCCCCATGCTGCTCGCCCTCCTCGTCGCCACCAGCCTGGCCGCCACCCCTGAGGACATCGCCCATGGCTGGTACCTCGCCGAGTCCGACCGCCTGCAGCAGGCCGCGCAGCTGGCGGCTCAGGCCTTGGCGGAGAACAACCACGATCTCGAGGCGCACCGGCTGTACACCTGGGCGCTCAAGGAGGGCATCCAGGACAGCGCCGCCCTCGAGCTGCAGTACCGGGAGTGGCTGGGCTCGGACCCCGACAACGACTACGCCAGGGTAGCCCTGGCAGGCCTGCTGGTGTCCAACAACCGGGAGCCGGGCGCCTGGTGCGAGGAGCTCGAGGCGATGCTGGACCCGCTGCCTACGGACACGGGCATTCGGTACTGGGCCCAGCGCTACCGCTACATCGCCCGGGCCATCTGCCCCGCGGATCAGGCCGAGGATCGCGCCGCCCTGCTGGACTTGGCCACGGTGACCCCGTCGGCCCTGGGCTTCAGCCTGCGCCTGCGCCTGGCCGAAGGGAAGGTGGACGAGGCCCTGGCCGCCGATCTGCAGACCTTCTACTCCATGGAGCCCTGGAACCTGGCCTTCCCGGGCAACCTGTGGGACGACCATGTGAAGGGGCCCGCCCTCAAGGCGGCCAGAGCGGCCGCCCTGGAGGCCGCACAGGCCGCGCTCGAGGGTGAACGCCCCGCGACCGCCCAGGCGGCCTTCCGCATCTTCGCGCAGGCTGGCAACGACGCAGGCCGCGTGGCCGCCGAGACCCGGCGCGCGGAGCTGGACCCCGAGTGGAGCACCTCGGACCGCGCGTGGAACGGCGAGCGGCTCTCCCTGACCCAGGGCGGGCGCAGCGAGCTGGAGCGCTGCCTGGAGCGCGCACGCCACAAGGCCTCCATCGAGGCGGCCCAGCAGTCCCTCGAGGCCCTGGAGCCGGCCATCCCACCCCACGGCCCCCTGCGCTCCATCTACCTGCGGGAGCAGGCCTACATCCAGTACCGAGCCGGTGACGAAGATGCGGCTTTTGCAAGCTTCGAGGCAGCTTGGCAGGAGGACCCATCGAACGCCAGCGCGGCCAACGGCTTCGCCTACCTCGCGGCGCTGCGGGGCCAGAAGCTGGACCTGGCGCTGGTGGTGATGGACTCCATCCTCGAGCAGACCTCCACCTACGATCCTTGGGTGGCCCACGCGGGCACCAGCTACGAGGCCTGGTCTGCGCGGGCGTCGGACCAGGTGGCCGCGCGGCTGGACACCCGGGGCTGGATTCTCCACCAACTGGACCGCACCGAGGAGGCGGCGAGCGTAGTGCAGCGGGCCCTGCTGCTCATCGGTGAGCCCGATCCCATCCTGTACTACCACCTGGGCTTGGTGCTGCTCGAGCTGGGCAGAGAAGACGCCGCCCTCGAGGCCCTCGGCCGTGGCCTGGCCCTCGGCCCTTCATCCGAGGCGGCGCTGGACGCCCTGGCCCTCGAGACCGCTCGGGAGCTCTTCGCCCGCCTTCGCTGGGCCCACGGCGGCCTGAACGCCTGGGTCGCCAGCCACACGCCACCGCGCAAGGCGCCGGACAGCCGGGCGGGGGAGGTCCTGCCCGATCTGGCCATCTTGGTGGACGACAAGCCGCGCCTGCTCTCGGACTTCGAGGGGGTCAAGGTGGTGGTGTTCTGGTCGGCCCGGAGCGCCTCGTTCGTGGACTCGCTGCCCTACTGGAAGGAGCTCTCCAAGCGCTACCACAAGGACCCGGTACACATGCTGGGCCTGTGCATCGACGAGCGCCCCGCGAACACCACCGAGTTCTGGCAGGGCTACCGGCTGCCGCCCCTGCTGATGGGCTGGGCGGGCCCCGCGGTCGCCGAGGCGGCCGGCGTCCAGGTCACCCCCACCGCCCTGGTGGTGGACGGCGACGGCGTGATCCGAGGTCAACTGGTGGGCCAGGTGGCCCTGGACGACGCGCGGCTGGTGAGCTGGGTCGACGGCGTGATGGCCGAGGCCTGGGAGGCCGAGCAGGCCGGAGAGTGAGCCCGGCCTACCACCGCGGCCCGGGGTCGTGGTGGTGGATGCCGACACCCAGCTCGAAGATGGGCAGCACGTCGCCACGGGAAATCAAGGGCTGGGCGCCCAGCATCAGCGTGGCGGCGTAGCCGTCTCCGGCAGGCAGATCAGCGCGCAGGTGCAGGCCGGGGGCGTTGTAGGGGAGGTAGCTGTGCCCGGCGGGACCGGGGTCCTGGGGATCGGAGCCCGGTTCGTCGAAGCTGCAGCCCTCCATGCACCGGGTGTGCCCGGTGTAGCCCCAGCCCAGGGCGGCGGTGATGGCCCCGCCGTCGTCCCAGACCCGCGAGGCCTGCCCCTGGAGCGAGGCTCCCAGGAAGGGGTCTGCGAAGGGCACCTCGCCCAGCAGGTCACCGGCGCCAGCCTGCAGGCCCAGCCGTCCGCCGAAGCGCCAGTCGGAGCCGGGGCGCGGCGCTGGGAGCCAGTGCAGGGCGGGGTTGATCCCCACCCAGCCGACGCCCACGTTACCGCCCAGCTCGAGCGCCAGGGGGGTCTCGCCCATTGGCAGGGCCTTAGCGCCCCTGAGGTGGAAGGCCAGCGGGTAGTAGTAGAAGGTCTGGGCGCCCACGTTGACGTCCATGCCCCCGGCGGCGGCAGCGTCCGGCGGCAGGGGCGCGTCCAGGTTGGCCGGGGGAGGGACGTGCATGGTGCTGCACCCCGTCAACGCCAGGGCGAGTCCCCAAACGCTGCGGGAGAGATGTGGGGTCATGCTGTGTTCGCCTCCGCCGTGCCTGCCCCAAGCGTAGCATGCGCCACGGCCAGGGTGCCGCGGCCTCCGCCTGCTCGGCTTGGTCAGGCTACCTGTGACGGAACGCCCCAGCGGCGACTCCTCGATGTCCCCGCCACATTCCACCCGAGGCCGTCCATGCCCGTTTCCTCCGAGCTTCGTTCCCAGGTGATGCAGCAGGCCCAGGGCATGCTGGCGCTGCAGGTGGCCTTCGTCGGGGTCGCCAACGACCTGTTCCTGGCCCTGCACCAGCACGGGCCGGTCACCGCCGCCGGCTTGGCCTCCGTCACCGGCCTCGACGCCGGGTACCTGGAGCGTTGGTGCGACGTGGCCTTCGCCACCGGCTACCTCGAGGAGCGGGCCGAGGGCTTCGCGCTCACACCCCAGGGGGATGCCTTCCGCAGCGATCTGCCCGACAGCCTGTGGCCCATAGCCATGGGGCCGGTGATGGGAGGGCACATGGCGGATCGAGCGGCCAGCTGCATGCGCAGCGGCGAGCGCCCTGGCGAGGGCGTGCTCAGCGAGCGCCCCCTGCTCGCCGAGTTCTTCGGCCCCATGCTCGAGACCCGCTTCGGAGGCATGTTCCGTCGCAGCATCCTCGACCAGCTGCCGCTGTACGAGGAGATCGACGCTCGCGGCGGCCTGGTGGTGGACCTGGGCTGTGGCAACGGCTGGTACCTGCGCGCGCTGGCGTCCCGCTTCCCGCAGCTGCGTGGCCTCGGGCTGGATGGCATGCCCGTGAACATCCAGGGCGCCCAGGACCTGGCGCGTTCTCAGGGCGTGTCGGACCGGCTCGAGTTCCGGCTCGGCGATCTGCACGATCTGCAGCTGGACGAGCCCGTGTCGGCCTTCGTGATGAACCGCGCCCTGCACCATGTCTGGGAGCGCCGGGAGGCGCTGTTGCAGGCCCTGGCGGCTCGCCTGGAGCCCGGGGGATCGGTGGTGATCTGGGAGCCGCGCTGGCCCGACGAGCGGGCTGCGCTGACGGCTCCGCCCCTGCGCGCCATGGCCTGGCAGAACCTGGCGGAGCATGTGCAGGGCAACCGCTTCCTGCGCCCTGCCGAGATCGAGGCGGCCCTCGAGGGCGCAGGGTTCGGGGCCCGGACCCTGCTCTTCGCCGAGGGCAACGAGGCCGTGGTGGTGGGCACGCGCAGGGGCTGAGCGTCGGTCCCCGTGCTCTCCCACTGCAGCCCAGCCTCGATGCCTGAGGCCGGCCTCGCTCAGGGTGCTTGCCGTCTGCCGGCACTTGTTGGTGCTCCGGCTGCGCCTGTGGCTTTGGCCCTGCTCAGCCGGACCCTGGAGGTCGCCTTGGCTCCCGGCAGCGCCAAGCGTGGGGCCCTGCGCCAGCTCGAGGCCTGCGGGCGATAGCGCACGCCGTCGGATCAGTCCCCGTTCTCGCCCCGCAGCAGCCCCGCCTTGATGGCGCTGACCTCTACCGCCTCGATGAGCGCGATGGGCAGGCCGCGCTCCTCGAGCTTGGTGATGCCGTCGATGGTGCAGCCGCCGGGGGTGGTGACTTGATCCCGCAGCTCGGCGGGGTGCATGCCCGTCTCGAGCACCAGCTCCGCGGCGCCGCGGAGCACCTGGGCGGCCATGAGCCGCGCGACATCCCGGGGCAGGCCCCGCTTGACCCCGCCAAGGGCCAGGGCTTCGATGACCTCGAGGGCGAAGGCGGGGCCGCAGCCGGCCAGGCCGGTGCAGGAGTCCATGTGGCGCTCGTCGATGCGGGCTACCAAGCCGACGGGTTCGAACAGGCGCTCGGTCAGGAGCATGTGCTCCTCGGTGGCGTATTGGCCCCGGCACAGGGCGGTCATGGACGCGCGCACCACCGCGGCGATGTTGGGGATGGCCCGGATCACCGGCAGCTGGCCCCCCAGCCAACCTTCGATGGCGAAGGTGGGCACGCCGGTGACGATGGAGATCACCAGGGCGTCCGGGCGCATGTCGTCCTTGATCTGCAGCAGCACGTCCCGGGCCTGATCCGGGTGCACCGCCAGCAGCAGCACGTCGGCGCCCAGCACCGCCTCGAGGTTGTCCAGCGTGGCGCGGAAGGCGCCGGTGTGGGCGTCCAGCCTGCGCTGGTGGCGGGTGGTGGCCACTACGTCCGAGGCCTCGTAGACCTCGGCGACCAGCAGCCCATCGATGAGGGCGGCGCCCATCTTGCCGAGTCCACCGATGACCGTCAGTCTGTTCGTTTCCATACCGTTCTCCTTCACGCCTGCGCAGGATGGGCGAGGTTAGCTTTGTGGCATGCCCATGCCCAGCTCCCTCCTCCGCTTCGGTGTCCTCCCTCTCGCTCTCGCCCTGGCTTCATGCGGCGACGATCCCAAGGGGGACGACACCGCCGGGGATGATCGTCTCCCTGGCGAGGACGCCACCGTGGTGGTCTTCGACGGCGAGCACGTCTACTTCGGCGACCAGGATCGGCGTTCCGTGGACGTGGAGGTGGAGTTCCCCGCGGAAGATGTCACCTTTGAACAGATCACCGGACGCTTCGCCCTGCGCTGTCCCGATGGCGGCTGCGATTGGTGGGACCGCTACGCCACCTTCGGGCTGGTGCTCGATCCGGGCACTGAGGCCGAGCGCTATGTGGAGCTGGACCGCTTCATCACCGCGTACCGGGTGGGCTTCTCCTGGCAGGCCGACCTCACCGACCTGCGCCCTGTGCTCACCGGCGCGCAGACCATGAGGGTCTTCATCGACACCTGGGTGGGCCCGGGCCACGAGAACGGCTCGGGGTGGCTGGTGGATGCCGCCATCGACTTCGTGGGCGGCCCGCCCCCCAGCCCCGAGCCCATCGCGAACCTGCCCGTGTGGGGTCACCAGTCCTGGAACGCCGGGCTCGAGGACAACCCCGTCGAGGTTCAGGTCGTGCCCCAGCAGGTGGAGCTGCCCGCCGATCTCTCCCAGGTGACGTTCCGGTCCTTCATCAGCGGTCACGGCTGGAACAACGGCCAGAACTGCGCCGAGTTCTGCGCCAAGGAGCACTTCTACACCGTGGGCGGCGTGGAGTTCGGTCGCGAGGTCTGGCGCGAGGACTGCGCCGAGACCGTCACCGACGGCACCCAGCAAGGCACCTGGACCTACAGCCGGGCCGGCTGGTGTCCCGGCGCTCAGGTCTTCCCCTGGGACACCGACGTCACCGCCCAGGTCCAGGCTGGCTCCTCCACCGAGCTCAGCTATCGCCTCGAGGACTTCGACTGGTGGGGCGACGGCGACCAGCCCTACTACTACATGTCGGGGATGTTGATCGCGTACCGCTAGCCATGCTGGGAGCGTCCATGCATCATCTCCTCCTCCTCGGCGTCCTCTCCTTCGCAGCCTGCGGCGACAAGCCCGCGGACGACACGGCCCCCCCCGAAGGCGACACCGACACCGATACCGATACCGACGCGGACAGTGACACCGACGTGGACTGGGACTGGTCCCACTGCCCGGCTTCAGACGCCTATGTGGGCGACCAGGGGTGGGGCGCCACCCTCGAGGTCACCGGCGGCGCCGTGTACTGCGGTCTGTTCGACGAGGAGCGCACCCTCGAGGATGAGCTCGCGGCCAAGGCCGTGCTCAAGGTCGTGCCGGGCGACTACCCCGTGCCCGTCGACGATGGCACCTACACCCTGGCGCTGCCAGCCTGCACCCTCACCGCCGCGGGCCCGGGGCCGGGCCTGGCCGGTGAAGGTACCACCCGGGTCCACACCTACGGCTGGGAGGATCAGAGCTTCGCCAGCCTCACGGGCTCCCAGCCCATGAGCGAGGGGCTGGAGCTGTCACACAGCCTGGTGCTCGTGGGCGAAGGCGAGGCCCCCAGCGCGCTGCGGCTCGACGGGCAGACCCCCGACGTCACCACCGGCGCGGGCGCCTACTTCTCCCTGGGCAGCACGCCGGGCGAGGAAGAAGACCGACCGAATCGGTTCGGCTCCTGCTTCGATCCTTCATGGACCCTGAACACCCACACCGTCACCTTTGACGGTGGCGAGGTGGTGCTCGATCTGTACATCGGCACGAGCATGGAGAGCACCGAGCCGGGTATCTTCCGGCACGCCGAGGGCGTCATCGACGGCCAGGACTTCGTGCAAGACGACTACTTCGGCCTCGTCTACCGTCCGGCCCACCACCACTTCCGGCGTAACTTTGCCGTGATCTTCGACACCCCCATCGGCACGGCCTGCTCCCTGCGGGTCGAGGGCATCGACCCCTACGCCACCGAGCCCACGGCCCAGGTCTCCACCGCCGACTGTGAGCTGGCGGTGATCGAGGAACGAGCTGTGAGCGCTGAGAGCCTGGACTGATCAGCCCCCGAAGTAGCGGTCCATGGCCTCGTCCCGGCAGTCCACCATGTCCTGTCCCCGGGCGGCGGCCGCGGCGAGGGCGGGGGGCACGGTGCGAATCCCGCTGCCCTGTGTGATCAGCAGCTCGAGCTGCCGATGACTCGCGAGGGGCTCGAGGCTGGACACACCGCAGCAGCCCTCGAGGTCGAGCTTCCGAAGTCCGCGATGGGGCGCCAGCGCCTCGATGTTGCTCAGGCTGCGGCAGCCATGCAGGTTGACCTCCTCGAGGCGGTCCCCGCCCGCCAGGCCGGCGATGCTGTCCAGGGTGCAGCAGCCCCTCAGGGACAGGCTGTGCAGGGTGGGATGCCCATGGAGGACGGCCCCGTCGATCACCGGCGGCAGGCCCGACAGATCGAGCTCCTCGAGGGCGTGCATGGCCGCGACCGCGGCGACGCTGGACAGCTCGCGGCAGCCCCCCAGGTGCAGGGTCCTAAGGCCGGTGAGGCTGGCGAGGGGGCCGATGTCCGTCAGGGTCCGACAGTCCCGCAGGTCCAGGGACTCGAGGCGCTCGAGGCCCGAGATGCCCGAGAGATCCACGAGGACCCGGCATTGCTTCAGGCCTAGCCGTCGCAGCTGCTCCATGCCCACCAGGGGGTCCAGCTGCTGCAGGTGGAACATTGAGCCCAGCTCGAGCCTGCGCAGGGACACCAGGGTCGCCAGAGGGGAAAAGTCGTCCACGGCGCCGCCGCGGTTCTGGGTGTGCCCCATGTCCAGGATCAGGGTCCGCAGGTCGGCGAGGGCGGACAGGGGTGTCAGGTCGGCCAGGGCGAAGCAGCGGCTGAGATCCAGGGAGCGCAGCAGGGACATCGAAGCGACCGCCTCGAGGTCCACCAGCTCGCGACAGTCGGTGACCGCCAGCGCCTCGAGGTCCGCGGGCAGCGCCAGCTCACCCAGGCTCCGCAGGCCCACCTGGCGCCAAATCTCCAGCGAGCCCGTCACCCTGGTTCCTCGCCCCGCGTAGCGATCTCCCTCGCACCCTCGTTCACCCGGGGGGAGTGGGCGCCGCAGCTCTCCATCTCCAGCAGGTCTTCGTCGCTGGCCGGGTAGAAGCCGAACTCCTGCAGCACGCGGAGCTTGGGGCGGATGTTTCCGGCCAGGTCCATGTGGAAGAAGCCGGGGAAGAGGTCGGGGTGCTGGCGGATGAAGGCGAAGACCTGGGCGTGCTCGTCACGGATCTCGATGTGGGCGAAGCGGCTGACCTCGTGGCCCGTGATCATGTACTCGGGCAGCAGATCCGGCGCGAACTCCAGCAGGGTGGGGTCGATGTTGTCTTTGTAGATCTGGGTCTGGGGCAGCAGGCAGAGCATGGAGGGCAGGATGCGGGCGCCCATCATGCGGAAGCTGATCATCTGGAAGACCGACTGGTAGAAGTCGTCCATGGTCTCGAAGGGGAAGCCCCAGACGTAGAACAGGTCGGTGCGGCGGAAGATCTTGGTGGCCTCGGCCACCACGGGCACCACCTGCTCCGCCGTGAAGCCCTTGCGGCACAGCTCGAGCACGCGGTCGGAGCCCGACTCCACCCCGAAGCGGATCTCCACGCAGCCGGTCTCGGCCATCCGCTTCATCATGTCGGCGTCGCTCAGGTTGATGCGCCCGAACGCCTTCCACATCATGTCCAGGCCTTCGCGCTGCAGGGCGTCGCAGAAAGCGAGCACGCGGCTGCGGCCGGTGAGGAAGTACTCGTCCTGGAACAGCACCAGCTTGGCGCCGCCCTGTTCCTTCAGGAAGCGCATCTCCTCGACCACCGATTCTACCGATCGGTGGTAGGGCTCGTGGTCCCAGACGGGGGCCACGGAGCAGAAGGTGCAGGGGAAGGGGCATCCTCGGGAGGTGATGACGCCGAAGCCGGTGTAGCGGCTGAGGTCCACATGCCGCCAGGAGGGAGGGGAGATGGCGTCGAGCTGCTGCAGCCGGGCGGGGCGTGGGGTGTGGACCACGTTGCCGTCGTCGTCGCGGAAGCTGATGCCCGGCACCCGGTGCAGGTCGCCGCCGTGCTTCAGGGCGTCCATGAGCAGGGGCGCGCTGGTCTCGGACTCACCGCGCGCGATGATGTCCACCCACGGGAAGCGCTCGAGGATGGGCTGCTCCACCGCCTTGGGGCCCACCCCCGCCAGGATCAGGGTCTTGTCGGGGTAGCGCTGCTTGGTGGCCTTCATGGCCAGCAGCGTGAAGGGCAGCAGGTTGGCCATGCACGAGAAGCCCACCACGGGGGCGGCGTCGGCCAGGAAGCGGACGATCTCGGTGGCGGTGAACAGCTCGGCGGCGTCGTGCTGCTGGTAGTCCCGGAAGTCCACGCGGTGGCCCGCCCGCTCGAGGGCGGCGGTGACGTACAGGGGGCCCAGGGGCAGGTGCCGCTCGCGCTCCACGCTGTCGTAGTAGCGCACGTAGAGCATGTTCAGGTTGAGGATGGTGATGTCGGCCATGGCTGCTCCGGGCGTTCGGCTCAGTCGGCCTGGTCTTCAGTGGGTTCATCCTCGGCGGGCGGCTCCGGCGCAGGGGCCTCGGGCAGGGTCGCGCTCATGCCGGCGCGGGTCTTCCACTCTTCGTCCTCGAGGGTGGGCTCGGTGGGTGCCGGGGTGGGCGTGATCTCCACCGGCGGGTACAGGTCCGGCCGGACCCCGGCGTTGGGCAGTGCGTGCTCGATGCGGGGGGGCGGCTCGTCGGGCTCGGCGCCGCCGCTGGTCTCCATGGGGCGCACGTCTACCCGATCGGGGGGGATGTCCGGACGGATGCCGCGGGTGGGCCGGGACTCGTGGGGGATCGGCTCCAGGGCGGGCTCCTCGAGCTCGGGGATGGTGGGTGGATCCCCGGGCTCCGTGGGGGGAGGCACCTCCGGCACGTCGGGCGCCACCCCGGCCATGGGGGGCGCGGCCGTGTCCCGGGGTGGAGGCTCGTCGGGTGCGGCGCCGCCCTCGGTGGCCATCTCGGACCGCTGCACCCGCTCGCTGGCCTCGACGGCGAAGTCGCAGGCCACGCTGCCGGCGCCACCCAGCAGCACCACGGCGGCGGCGGCCACCTGGCGGGACGACGGGCCCAGGCTCGAGCGGGGCACCGCCCCCGCCATGGCGGCCAGCTGTCCGTCGGAGATGGCCCCCAGCACCGCGACCTCGCTGCCGGTCAGGCCCACTCCTGCAGCCTCGGCGACCTTGGCCCGCCGCTGCAGCAGCAGCCTGAGGAACTCGGGGGAGGCGGCGGCCAGGTGCAGCAGCCGCTGGATGCCGGTGGGCACCGGGAAGCGGGAGGGGGCACCCTCGGGGGGGCGCCCACCCACGATGGTGGTGCGGGGTGAGGGCTGACCGCGGAGGTCGTCGAGCCCATCGGTCTTGTGGTCCTTGGCCATGGTTGCCTCCCGAAGCTCGGCTATCGTAGCAGGCTCGTCGCCCGATCGGCGCGGTGGTTAGTCACCGAAGCGGCCCAGCTTCACGCTGAGCACTTCGTCTCCGGCCATGGACACGATCCAGATGTCGCCGAACTCGTCGGAGGCGATGCTCACCCGTTCCTCGACCCCCAGGAACTCCAGGAAGTCGGGGATGGTCCAGGAGTGCCCACAGTGCAGCACGTGCTCGTGCTGGTGCTCGGCGATGATGTGGTCCGCCAGGTCTTCGTAGGGGTCGATGTCGGAGACCATGGTGAGCCCCTGATCCTCGGCCGTGGGCAGGCAGGTCTCCTGGGTGCGGTTGTAGTTGGTGGCGTAGATGGCGGTGAGCGGCACCTCGGCCATCACCTCCGCCAGGGCCTGGGCGCGGGCGTGACCTGCCTCGGTGAGGTGGGGGTCGCTGCCTTCGCTCTCTTTCTCGGCGTGGCGCACCACCCAGACCACCAGCGGTGAGTCGGTGTCCGCGTCCGCGTCCGCGTCGGCATCCGTGTCGGCATCCGTGTCGGCATCCGTGTCGGCATCCGTGTCGGTGTCCGCCTCGGGGGCGGTGTCGTCGGGGGAGATCCCGCCAGAAGGGTCGCAGGCCAGCAACAGGGCTGCGGCGGTGATCAGGAGCGTGGAGCGGATGGTCGTGGTCATGGCGTCACTCCTGAGTCCAGGCCAGCAGGGCATCGGGGCCCTCGAGGGCACCTTGGTGGCTGGGGACGATCCACTCGATCTCATCGGCTCGAGGCTTCAGGCGGGCGGCCAGGGCCTGCAGCGAGGCCATGCCGGCGTCGCGGTCGGCGGAGAAGACCGGAGGCGGCCCCGCTAGCTGGCCATCGGCCATGGACGCTGCGGCGTCGCCGATGAACAGCACGCCCTGGCAGAGCAGGGCGGCGCTGCCGAGGCTGTGGCCAGGCATGGCGAAGATCTCGAGCTCGAGGCCGCCGAGCTGTAGGGCTTGGCCGTCTTCGAGGGCCCGGGTGATCTGCAGACCGGTGGGCGAGGGCTCGCGCACCATGCCCAGCAGGTTGCCCGCGACCCGTCGACCCTCGACGAGCTCGACCTCGGCTTCGAGGGCGAACAGCTCGGCCTGGGGGAAGGCGCCGGCGCCGCCGATGTGGTCGCCGTGGCCGTGGGTGAAGACGATGGCCCGCACGTCGCTGGGCTGGTAGCCGCGGCGCGCGAGGGCGGCGGTGAGGGTGGCGGCGGCCGGGTCCATGCCTGCGTCCACCAGCACCACGCCCTGGGCATCCTCGAGGATGAAGGCTGAGGTGTAGCTGTCCACCACCCGCTCGATGCGCCCTTCGACGAAGCTCTCACCATCCACCAAGGGCATGCCACCCTCGAAGATGGCGCGGAGCCCCAGCGCCATGCCCGCACACAGCGCGGCGAGCAGGGCCAGGGGCGCCAGGAGCATCAGCAGGGTGCGCTTCTCCATGGGGGGTACCTAGAGGTAGAGGGTGGCGGCCCAGATCAGCAGCAAGAGGGCCAAGCCCAGCCCCGCGGCGATGAAGCCGAAGAGCAACACTGCGCAGCCGATGCGCAGCCAGGACTTGGGGAACTCGCCGGTGATGGCGCCGCTCTGGCCGTTGATCACGACCCGGTGCAGCTTGCCCCGGCGGCGGTAGGCGCCCACGTAGACCGGCAGCAGCAGGGGCTGCCCCTCGAGCTCACGGAACAGGTGGGAGCCCGAGAACGACACGGTGGCGTTGGCGCTGGCCAGCTCAGCGCGGTGCTGCTGGGCCAGCGCGTCGCAGGCGGCCTTGCGGGCGGCGGTGCGTGTGAGCTTGCCCAGCTCGAAGGGAGCCACGGCCTGATCGGCCCGAAACATGAAGGAGTTGGCACCCGAGAAGGGCGCGATGGAGTCGAGCTCGGCGCGGCTGATGGCGCTGGAGGATGGCACCAGCACGCCGCGGACGCGCTTGGTGTCGCTGCCGGTGCGGGGCCGCTTGCCCGAGCGGGTGCTGCCGCGCACCAGGGCGGCCCAGTGGGTCTCCACCTGACCGGACCAGATCCAGGCCGGCAGCAGCAGCGGGTCGAGCTCGAGGGTCGCGTCCCGCAGATCGCCTGGGTACCAGATGCTGGCCTGGGCCTTGTCACGGAACTTGGCCTGGGCGCCGGCCTGGTCGACCTCGAAGGGCAGGAAGGTGCCGGGCAGCTCGATGCCCTCGGTGGGCATGAGCACCACCGCTTCCGAACCGCAGAACAGGCAGCGGGGGTGGGGTGCCCCAGCGGGCATGGCCACCGCACCGCCGCAGCCCTGGCAGCTGACCGCCTGCAGGCCCGCGGGGCTCACGACAGGCTCCCGATGATGGCAGCCAGCCCGCCGCCACACAGCACCGCTCCGCCCACCACGGCGATGGTCAGCAGGACCGCGACGGTGATCTTGAACCAGGACTTGGGGATCTCGCCCACCACCTCGCCCGTCTGGCCGTTGACCAGCAGGCGCATGGGCTTGCCCTTGTGCTTGTAGGCCGCCATGTAGACCGGCAGCAGCACCAAGCGGACGTCGCTGATCTCCATCTCGGTGCGGTTGGTGACGTCGCCCGCTTCGTTGCCTGGCAGGAAGCTGCGGATGGCGGCGTTCTCGAGGTCCGCCAGCTCTTGGTTGGCGGTCTGCTCGGCCTGGCTGTGGGAGACGTCGGGCAGCTCGGCCGGCCAGCCGGCGATCAAGCCCGGATCGAAGGGGCGCGCCTGGCCCATGTCGAAGGGCTCGAGCTCGTTGGCCTCGTGCTCCGGCAGGCCCTGGGACCCGCTGACCAGGTGGTCGTCGTAGGAGGCCACGTGGGTGCCCGCGACCGGGTGCCACTCGGTCTCGCGCACCGTTCGGGTGCGGGTCTGGACCTTGCCGTTGACGATCGTGGTGTAGGTCTCGGTGCGGTACCAGTAGATGCCCACCCGGCCCTTGTAGGTGGAGTGAGCCACGGCGTCGTAGCAGTAGAAGGGCACCAGCACGCCGCGCAGGTCTTCGGGATCGAGGCGGCGCACCTTGCTGGGCGCCCAGAAGCTGGACTTCAGCTGGGTCTTCAGCCGCTGTGCGGCCTGGCGCTGGTCGAGCACGAAGGGGGCCACCAGGTCCACCGGCTCCTGCTTGCCGTCGTAGGCCACCAGGGGGCTGTCACAGAAGGCGCAGGCCTGGGACAGCTGCCCGGGGGGCAGGGCGACGTGGGCCCCGCAGTGGGGGCACTCGCGCAGCTGGGGGTCTGCGTGCATGGACAACCCATATCCGCTGGGGCTGGCCAGCGGGACCACTCGCCCATAGGGATGGAAGAAGCATGGGAGGCGGTATGGTTTTCTGGCAACAGAGCGGGATCGTTCAGCTGCTGATGATCGCTGGGCTGCTGCTGCTGGCCGCGGGCATCCGCCGCATCGTGCAGCGCTTCTGGGACATCGTGATGCCCGACTCCATGGTGGCAGGGATCATCGGCCTGATCCTGGGGCCGTCGCTGCTGGCGGTGCTGCCCTTCGACACCGACTTCCTCGAGAAGGTCGTCTACCACGCGCTGGCTATCGTCTTCATCGCCATCGGCCTGCAGACTCCGGTCAAGGCCAAGGCCACCGGCAACGCGCGATCCATGGCCATCGGCATCCCCCTGCTCGCCATGATCCAGGGGGCAGTGGGCCTGGTGGTGGTGCTGGTCTGGGCCGCCATGCGCGGCTCCCCTGTGTTCCCCGGCTTCGGCCTGATGGTGCCCCTGGGCTTCTCCCAGGGCCCCGGCCAGGCCCTGTCCCTGGGCAAGGCCTGGGAGAGCATGGGCTTGGCCGACGGCGGTCAGATCGGCCTGATCATGGCGGCCATCGGCTTCGGCTGGTGCGCCATCGTGGGCGTGCCCCTGATCAGCATCGCCCGCAAGCGCGGCTGGACCGAGGATCCCGGTCGGGATCCCGACAGCGCCGGCGGCGCCGACGCGCGCCCGCCTCCCCGCGAGCTGCGGCTGCCGCCCCCCGGAGGCATGGAGCCCTTGAGTCTGCAGCTGGCGGCTATCGGCACCGTCTACCTGCTGTGCTGGCTGATCCTGTGGGGCGCTGCCAACGCCCTGATCGAGAAGGGCCAGCTGGTGGCCCTGATCTTCGGCTTCCACTTCATCATCTCCGGCATCCTGGCCATGGTCGCCCGCCGACTGCTCGACGTGGTCCCGGTGCCCAACCGCCTGCACGACGGCCTGCTGGGCCGTATCGCTGGCACCACCGTGGATGTGGCCACCTGCGCGGCGTTCTGCGCCATCCAGATCGCGGTGTTGAAGGCCAACCTGCTGCCCATCCTGGTCACCACCACCACCGCGGGGGTGGTCACGATGGTGCTGTGTGTCTGGGCCGCCCGGCGGGCCTTCCCGTCGCACCCCTTCGAGCATGCCGTCGTGCTGTTCGGCTGCAGCACGGGCACCATGCCCACGGGTCTGGCATTGCTGCGGGTGCTCGACCCCGAGCTGCGCGGGCCCGTGGCCACCTCGGCCGTGCTGGGCGCCACCGCCGCCATCATCTTCGGTGCTCCGCTGCTGCTGGTGGTGATCCCCGCCGCCACCGCGGGCTTCCCGGGCAGCTTCCCGGGCACGGTGTACATGGCGCTGGGCATGATCCTGGTGTGGAGCGTAGTGCTGGTGCTGCTGCTGCGCTTCGCCGCGCCCTTCCGCATCATGCGGCCCTTCACCGACTTCTGGCCCCGCGGTTGAGCCCCCCCGTGATTCTCTCTTCGAACCGGGGTATCTGTATGGTCGTTGGTAGGGAGGATTGGCCATGAGTGGACTGTCGGCGCTGGAGTTTCGGACCATCGAGGATCTACAGGCGGGAGAGCACGCCTGCTGCTGCTTCGAGAACGACCAGGAACGTGACGCCTCGGTGGTCGCGTGGATCCGGATGGGCCTTCGACGGGGCGAGAGGCTGCTCTGCGTGCTCGACACCCGGCCAGCCAGCGAGCTCATCGCGCTGCTCGAAGAGGTCAACTTGCCGGTCGGCCCGGCCATCGCCAGCGGCCAGCTCGAGATCGACAGCGCCGATCGCACCTACCTCCTCGGCGGGAGCTTCGATCCCGATGCCATGATCCAGCGGCTCGAGCGTGCCGCACAGGACGCCGTGGCTCAGGGCTACCCCGCGCTCAGGGTCATCGCGGAGATGTCCTGGGTGCTGCGCAGTCAGACCGTGACCGCCCAGCTGTTGGAGTACGAAGCGCGGGTGGCTGAGGTCTTCGATCGCCGCGCCTTGCTGGGTCTATGCCTGTACGATCAGCGGCGCTTCGCCTCCGAGGACTTGCTCGAGCAGCTGCGCTGCCACGCGCTGGTGGTCATCGGCGATCAGGTCCACGCCAGCCCCTTCTGGGCGCCAACCAGCCATCGAGGCCAGCAGCGGGACGGCCACCTGCCGCTGCAGCACTGGCACACCCACATGCGGGTGCTTGGCGGCTTGGTGCGATCGCTGCAGGCGTCCGAGCGGCGCTACCGGCAGCTCTTCGAGGGGCTGGTCAGCGGCTTCGCGCTGCACGAGATGATCTTCGACGACCAAGGGCGCCCGGTGGACTACCGCTTCCTCGAGGTCAACGCGGCCTTCGCGGAGCTCACGGGGCTGCCAGCCGAGGAGGTCCTGGGGCGTCGGGTGCTCGAGGTGCTCCCCGATCTCGATCCGGAGTGGGTCGAGCGGTACGGGCGGGTGGTCCGGACCGGCCAGACCAGCCGGTTCAGGATGTTCTCCACTCCCTTGCAGCGGCACTACGAGGTGGCGGCCTACCGGACCGACCCGGGTCAGTTCGCCACCTTGTTCTCGGACATCACCGAGATCGTCCTGGGCGAGGAGCGGCGCATCGAGGCCGAGCGGCGGCTCTTCGAGTCCCAGAAGCTCGACAGCCTGGGGCTGCTGGCTGGAGGCATCGCCCACGACTTCAACAACATGCTGATGGGGGTGCTGGGCAACGCCAGCATGGCCCTGGACGAGGTGCCCCGGGGCGGCTTCCTGGACGAGTGCCTGCAGGACATCGAGATCGCCGCCAAGAACGCCGCGGGGTTGGCCAAGCAGCTGCTGGCCTACTCCGGCCGGGGCCGCTTCGTGGTCGAGCCCGTGGACTTGGCCGCGGTGGTGATCGAGATGACCAAGCTGCTCGAGGCCTCCATCCCCAAGAGCGTGCGCATCCGCTTCCAGCTGGAGCCCGATGTGGGGGCGGTCCAGGCGGACGTCTCCCAGCTGCGTCAGGTGCTGATGAACCTGATCCTGAACGCCTCGCAGGCCATCGGCGAGCGCAGCGGTGTCATCACCGTGGCCCTGTCCTGTATGGACTGCGACGCGGCCTACCTGGACACCACCTTCGCCGGTGAGGGGCTGGTCGAGGGCCACTACGTCTACCTCGAGGTCAGCGACACCGGGGTAGGCATGGACGCCGAGACCCTGCAGCGCATCTTCGACCCCTTCTTCAGCACCAAGGAGCAGGGGCGCGGTCTTGGCCTGGCCGCCGCGTTGGGCATCATCCGCGGCCACAAGGGCGCCATCAAGGTGTACTCGGAGCCTGACCGTGGCACCACCTTCAAGGTGCTGCTGCCCCGCTGTGGCGACTCAGTGGTGCCCGCGGTCTCCAAGCCACCCGGCGAGCAGGCCTTCCTGGCCAGCGGCACGGTGCTGGTGGTGGACGACGAGGAGCCGGTGCGCCGGGTGGCTGCGCGCATCCTGCGCACCCTGGGCTTCGACGTGCTGGTGGCCGAGGACGGGCGCGAGGCGGTGGCCATCTACAGCGCCCGCAAGGACGAGATCGTGCTGGTGCTGCTGGACATGATGATGCCTCGCATGGGGGGCGAGCGCACCTTCACCGAGCTGCGGCGCATCGAGCCCGAGGTGCGGGTGGTGCTCACCAGCGGCTACAACGAGCAGGACGCCGTGGTGAGCTTCGTGGGCCGCGGCCTGGCCGGCTTCATCCAGAAGCCCTACCCCAAGTCGGAGCTCGAGCGGGTGGTCCGGGAGGCCTTGGAGTGAGCTCGCTGCTGGTGCTGCTGGCTCTCTCAGCCGGTGTGGCCTCGGGCCGCGCCGCCGCGGGCGGCATCGAGACGCACGCCGTGGCCCAAGGCGGCCAGGGCTCTGGCTCAGGCAACGTCTTCGAGAGCGGTGGGCAGTTCGATGATGGGCGGTTTATCAACCGCCTCGCCGTCCAGGGCAGCCTCGATCTCGGCGCCGGCTGGCAGGTCGACCCCGGCTACCTCGACGTGGACGCCCCCGCGCTGCAGGCTCGCCCGGCGGGGTCGGGTGCCTTCTGGTGGCAGACCCGTGACCTGGACTTCGGGCTGGTGGGGGCGCTGCATCCCCGCTGGTACCTGGGCGATGTGGCCCCCATCCTCCAGCACCGTCCCGACGCCCTGGTGGAGCTGGACCTGGACGCTCGGGGCAGCGAGCGCGTGGGGGTGGAGCTGCGCGGCCGCTACCAGCTCGACAGCGCCCAGCGCTTTCCCACGGATCGTCCCGACGCCTGGCAGCCTTGGGCGGTGCCTGTGTGGGGGGCGGACCTCGCCGAAGGCTTGGCGCCCGCCCTGGTCGATCTGCAGCCCGTGGTGTCCTTGTACCCCGAGCCTGCCACAGCCCTGGATCTGGGCTTGAACCTCGAGCTGGATCAGCTGCGCTGGCTCGAGCCGCCGCGCACCCCTTTTGGCCGTGATCCCGAGCTGCGCTTGGCGGCTGGGCCCATCCTCGGAGCGCGCTTCGACCTGACGCCGGACCTGGCTGTGTTGGGCAGGGGCCAGGCCTCGTGGAACGCTTGGAGCCTCACGGGGGAGACCCAGCGTGGCTGGGACTGGCAGGCTTGGGGTGGCATCGACGGGCGGGTGGCCCAGATCCTGTGGCTACGGGTGCTGGCGGGCTACGGCGCCGGGCAGCTGCAGACCGCCGATCTGGACTCCACCCTCGGCCCTGGGTGGCTGGCCTCCGCCGAGCTCGAGATCGGACGCGAGGGCCCTCGGCAGCTCGCTGCAGGCTACCGCCACGGCCCCACCGACCTGCACCGTCGCGACGACCTCGAGCACCCCTACCACTACGCCTACCTTCACTTCGCCGAGTCGGGCCCCCGCTGGCTCGAGGCTTCGGTCGAGGTGGGCTATCGGCAACAGGGCGAGCTGGACAACGAGATCCCCACCGCCGCAGCGCTGGCCCGGGGCAGCGTCACCTTCTGGATGCTGGACTGGCTGGGGCTGGGTGGGGCGGGCTTCTACGAGCAGGGCATGACGGTCGAGGACGGCCTGCCCCGTGAGGGCCTGCAGTTCTACGGCGGCTATGGGGTGCTGAAGGTCGGACGGGTGCAGCCCCCGGAGTGGCGACGGCCTGGCTGATGAGCGCGGCGCGCATGGAGGCGTCGCGAGCTCGCCGAGCTACCAGTCCACGATGGTGAACAGGTATGCGGCGCCGCGGCCCGCGCCGCGCTCGTTGTTGTCCGGGGCGCCGGCCAGCAGATCATCGATGCCGTCGCCGTTCACGTCTCCCGCACCGGAGACTGCGCTGCCCGCGTGATCCGAGGCCTGGGCACCGATCAGGGTGGCCCCCGCAGAGCCCAGCGCGATGTCGCCCTGGACGGGCCCGAGCACCAGGTAGGCGGCACCAGCATCGGTCCCGCCCGCGGTGTGGCTGGGGGCACCCACCAGGAGATCGTCGAGGCCATCGCCGTCGGCGTCGCCTGCGCCCGCGACCGCTGCGCCAGCCCGATCGAACAGCGCCTCTCCCGTGAGCCGGGCCTGGGCATCGGCCAGTGACACCAGGCCCCTGACGGTCCCCGACAGCAGGTAGGCGGCGCCCGCGTCGCTGCCGCCCACGTCGTTGCCGCCGGCGCCCACGAGGAGGTCGTCCAGGCCGTCGCCATCGACATCGCCGGCTCCGGCCACCGCGCTCCCTGCGCCGTCGTGCGCCGCCTCGCCCAGCAGCCTCGCGTCGGCGGCGCTCAGATCGAGATCCGAGCCGATCGGCCCGAGGACGAGGTAGGCCGCGCCCGCGTTCGTGCCGCCCTGTGACCTGGCGGGCGCACCCAGGATGACGTCGTCCACGCCGTCGCCGTCCACGTCTCCCGCGCTGGAGACCGCGCGGCCCGCGCCATCTTGCTCGTCCTCGCCCACCAGCTGCGAGTCCGAGTCTCTCAGGGTGAACTCACCGCTGACCGGCCCTAAGACCAGGAAGGCCGCGCCCGCGTTCGCGCCGCCCTTGTCCGAGTAGGGGGCGCCCACCAGGAGGTCGTCGTAGCCATCGGCGTTCACGTCCCCCGCGCCCGCGACGGACCAGCCGGTCCAGTCGTACCTCTCCGTCCCGGACAGGCTGGCGTCGGCGGAGCTCAGGCGGATCTCACCGGCGGCCGGTCCCAGCACCAGGAAGGCCGCCCCCGCCTCGGTGTTCCCCGAGTCCAGGTATGGGGCCCCGCACAGCAGGTCGTCGAAGCCGTCGCCGTTCACGTCCCCCGCGCTCGCCACGGCGGAGCCGAGCCCTCCGTCGGTGTCTTTTCCGACGAGGACGGCGTCGGCGAGGCCGAGGTCGATGGCGCCGACGACCGGACCCAGCACCAGGAAGGCCGCCCCCGCATCCTGCACCTCCACGTCGTGGAAGGGGGCCCCCACCCACAAGTCCCCGTAGCCATCGGCGTTCACATCCCCCGCGCCCGCGACGGACAGGCCCGCGCTGTCGCCGTCCGCGGTGCCATAGAGGGTCGCGTCTGCGTCGTCTGCGTCGATGTCACCGCTGAGCAGGCAGGGGATCCCTTCGCCGTCGCAGTCGTTGACCTTGCCGTCCCCACAGGTCTCCGGAGCGCCAGGGTAGGTGTCGCCGTCCTGATCGTCACAGTCATCTCCGCGGTCGACCCAGCCGCTCGGGGCGTCGCAGGACGTGGTGGAGCCGCCGCCTCCGTACCCGTCGTCGTCGTCGTCCGGGTACCAGGTGGCGACATCGACCGCGTCGTACTCGTCCGTCTGGCCGTCACAGTCGTCGTCGATGCCGTTGCACCACTCGGCCGCGTCCGGGTTCACGTCGGGGTCGGAGTCGTCGCAGTCTTGCCCTTGCGTCCAGCCATCACCGTCCCCGTCCAGGATCTCCACCGCTGTGTCGTCGGGCTTCTGGTCGAAGTCGAGCTCGCAAGCGGCGAGGAGCAGGGGGGCGAGGAGCAGGGTCTTCGAGGCGGATCGAGCCATTCGAGCCTCTACGGATTGGGGGGCTGTGAAGTCAGTATCCGGGGGTGCGAGTGTCGTCCCGCGGGGGGCCGAGCTCGCCTGGTGCGGCCCGGCCGCTGCGCTACTCTGGCAGCTCCGCAGGGTCGTAGACCACCCCCGTCTCCATGAACACCCGGGCCTGGCCCATGGCCTCGTCGGCCTGGTTGAACAGGAAGTTGTGGGTGGCGCCGGCGAACTGCACCAGCCCACCGCTTCGACCGCCCGATAGGTTTCCGCTGGCGGGCATGGCGCCCGTCTCGAGGAAGGGCGCCTCCCACGCCGCGGGCTCGAGCAGGGGCAGGCCGCCCGCCAGGGCCAGCAGCTCGGTGGTCACGGTGGGCATGGTCTCGTCGTTCTCGCCCTCTTGCACCAGGTGGTTGATCGTGAGGTGGGCGGCGTGGCTGGCGGGGTCGCCGAAGCCGATGCCTGTCTCGAACTCGATGTACTGCTGCAGGCGCTCTTCGCTCATGGGCTCGCCGAGGTAGCCGTCCCAGTAGCTCTGGAAGCCGATCATCATCAGGCCGCCGCCCCCCGCCGAGCCCACGAGGGCGGTGCCGGCCTGGGCGTAGCGCTCCGGCAGCATGGCGGCGGTGGTGGTGCCGATGATGGCGCCCAGGCTGTGGCCCATGAAGTGGGTGGTGCCCAGGGTCGGTGCCTGGGCCAGGCCCTGCTCGGCGGCCAGGTCGGCCAGCAGACCGGGCAGCTGGGCCTCGAGAGCGATGGTCATGGCGTAGACGTCCGAGGCGCTCAGGGCGAAGCGGTCAGCGGTGTTCTCGAGGGCCGAGAAGTCGAAGAAGCTCAGGGCGTACCACTCGGAGTAGCAGTGGTCGCTGGTGGTGCTGTTGCGAACGTAGTGCTCGCGGGCATCGATGGCGGCGATGATGTAGCCCTGGCTGTTGAAGCGGCTCGAGGTGGACAGGGCCAGCTCCCGGCAGCAGGCGATGCCGTGCAGGAACACCAGCAGCGGGTGCTCGCCGCCATCGTCCAGGGGCGGGATCAGCAGGGTGAAGGCCAGGCTCTCGCCCTCGCCGGGCAGCTCCGTGCCGTCCAGATCCAGGGCCCAGCTGGCGTCGGGCACCTCGAGCTGGCCCTGCACGAAGGTCTGGATGTCCGGGTAGGCGCCCGAGGGCTGCACGTCGCTGGGCAGCAGGGCCTTGACCTCGGCGGTCAGCACGCCGCTTTCGTCCGTGGCCTCGAGCACGTGGGGGAAGGTGGCGTACAGGTCCCCGGCCTCGAGGGCCGCGTCGTGGGCGGCGCCCAGGGCCTTGACCCGGGCATTGGGCGAGGCGGTCTGGAAGCTGTTGAGCCAGACGATCTCGCCCATGTCCTGGCCGCTGGCCTCGAGGGCAGCCGCGGCGCCTTGCAGGCCCTCGGCCAGGATGGCGTAGTCGGGATCGTCCCAGCCCTCGAGCAGGCAGTCCATGGCCGCGGGCCGCTCCATGGCCGCGCCTTCGATGCTGGTGATGCCTGCCCACACGGCCACGGCGATGCCGGCGCCCTCGGGCAGAGAGCCTGCAGGGACCAGGTAGATCAGGGCATCCTCGGCGTGGTAGCGCAGCTCGAAGGGCAGGCTCTCCACGCTGCCCTGGTCGTAGCGGAACAGCTCGATGCGGTCCTGCACCAGGGTGGCCTCGTCCACGGGGGCGGAGAGGGGGAGGAGGATGGGGGCGAAGGTGGAGAAGCCGTCGGTCTCACCCACGCCGTCGTCCATGGTGGCGTGGGGCCAGTCCACCTGGAAGCGCTCGCCCTGGCGCTCGAGCCAGCGGTCCGAGGGCACGACCTCGTCGCCGATGCGCTGCTCGCCGGGGAAGTAGACGTGGAAGTAGCCCTCAACGCGCTCGACGCTGTCGGGGTCGACGCAGCTGGGTGGGGCGCTGTCGCCGGGCTCCGTGGTGCAGGCGACGAACACTGCGAGCAGTGGAAACATGGGTGCCTTCATGCCGCCATCATAGCCGCGCCGGGATCGGATTTGACCGCTGGGACCACTTGGTGATCGAGCCCACGGCGCCCCTGCGTGACACCGTCGCTGCTCGATGGTGTCCAAGAGGGGTGAGAGAAACCACCATGTCCCCCAGCCCCCGCCCAGCGCTGCTCAGCCCGCCCCTGCTGCTGGGGTTGGTGTTGCTGGCCCTGTCTGTGGCGGCGCGGGCGTACTTTTAGGGGGTCGCCCAAGAATCGGCCCTCGGTTCGGGTGCTCACTCTCGGTGGGCCAGCCCGCCCGGGTCGAGCCGTCGGAGAAGCTGCTGGCGTCTGGTGTAAGATTCGGCCTACTCGCGGTGTTCAACCCGCGTCACCCTGGAGTTCCTGTGCCTCGGCTTCGCCTGATCCTCGCCAGCCTGGCCCTGCTGCTGGTCGGCTGCGGCTCGCCATCGTCCGCTCTGGCGGGCGACGAGGCCTGGTCCAGCAGCCACCGGGGCCGCGCCATGACCGAGCGGGCCATGACCCGCGGCCGTGCCCGAGACGTGCTCGCGCAGCTCGACCCCCAGAGCCGCGCCATGCTGGACGAGCTGATGTTCATCGCCGACCTGCAGATGGCCTCGGGCAACGAGGCCAACCCCACGCGCATCTACCGGCGGGTGCAGCGCGAGCTGGCCAACCCCCAGGTGGTCAGCAGGCAGGCCGTCGCCGTTGTGCTCGCCGACATGGCGCGGGTGGTGGAAGCCAACCCCGGGGTGCCGGAGAACGAGTACGACGGGACCGGGTACGAGCTGGTGACCGCCATGTTGGCCTCCGCTCAGGGGGCCTTTCCCTCGGCGGGAACCTGCCTGGACCGCATCGCGTCCATGCCTGACCAGGTGGCGGTGGCGTTCTTGGTCCAGGAGTGGTTCGCGGACGACCACTACCACGACTATTGGGTGAAGGATGCGATCTTCGAGCTGCTGATCACCGGGAACTATGGGCCCCTGCCCCTGGCGATCATCGAGGACCGGCTGCGCGAGAGCTGGCCGTACCACAGCCCCGACAGCGAGTGGTCCCGGAGCGTGGCCGCGGGCCGGGCCATCCTGGGGACCGACTTCGACGACTGGTATCGTGAGGTTCGAGGCCACTCCTACAGCTGGGAGTGGCTCACCGCCTGGTTCTAGGCAACGCTTCATCTCGCTGGCCTGCTGGTGTATGCTGTCCGCCTCATACGGAGGTGGACTTGCGACCCTCGATTCCCTGCACGTTCCTGGTGCTATCCGCCCTTTCGGCCTGCACCGCGACCCACCGCGCGCGCACCGTGGGCAAGTCCCATGCCGCGGCCGATCTCTCCCTGGGCGGTCCCATGACCACGGCCCTGGGGGCACCCATCCCCATGCCGGTGGTGTTCCTGGGTGGGCGCTACGGCATCCGGGACGACCTGGACGTCTCCCTGCACTACAACCTCACGGCGCCCGCGGTGCCCAGCATCCCGCTGCACCTCGAGACCGCCGTGCACTACGCACCCATCCAGCCCGGGCTGGGCGAGCAGGCCGCCGATCAGGGCTGGTCGGTGGTGCTCGACGGCACCGTGGTGTGGATGTCGGACTTCGAGAGCGGGCTGATGGTCTTCCCCGCCCTGGGGGCCACCGGCGCCTACCGCTACAAGTTCATCGCGCCCTTCCTGGGCCTGACGGCTGCCGGCAACTTCTACCGGCCCTTCGAGCGCAAGAACGGGCTCACCCTGATCCCCCACGCGGGGCTGGAGTTCATGGCGGGCGAGCACTTCGGCCTGACCCTCGAGGCCGCCTTCATGGAGGCGGGCCACAACCTGTACGGCAGCGGACTCCAGTGGGTCTACCTGAGCCAAGACGACGAGAAGAAAAAGGAGATGGCGGTGCTCATGCCCATGATCGGCTTCTCTTGGGACTTCGACACCCGGCCCGGCGTCGGTGGAGGTGACCAGTGAACCGCCCTCTCATCCTGGCCTCTCTGCTGCTGGCCTCGGGCTGCACCGACAACACCCTGGACGCCCTGTTCTGGGAGAACGAGGGCGCGGGCAGCGTCGATGACTACCACGGGCTGCCCCTGTACCAGGGCGCCAACCCGCCCAGCTGGCTGGACGAGGACGCCATCGAGCGGCGCCTGTACGTGGAGATCGACACGGCCTTCCTGCTGGCCGACAACCTGCCCCCCAGCTCTGGCGACTTCATCCACGGCGTGTGGATGCCCGCGCCTGTGGACTGTCCGGTCAGCGAGTGTCCGCTCATCGACAGCGGTGTCACCTTCGTCTACCAGCACGGCAACTCCGGTGAGCTGTTCCGCTACTGGTACCGGGCCATCCCGCTGTGGAACATGGGCGCCAACGTGTTCATCTACACCTACCGGGGCTTCGGTATCTCCAGCGGCGATGAGCCCACCCGCGCCGCCGTGCTCGAAGACGCCCAGACCGCCATGCGCTACGTCCAGGGCCTGCCCGGCGTGGACCCCACCCGCGTCATCCCCTACGGCTACTCCACCGGCGCCATCCCCAGCTCATGGATCGCCGGCCAGAGCGAGTGGTCCGGCAGCATCGCCGGCCTGATCCTGGAGTCCGGCCTGGATAGCATCGAGAGCGTGCTCTACATGGGCACCGCCACCGAGTTTCCCGTCGGCTACTTCCTGGACGACACCCTGTTCGACGGTCCCACCTTCCTCGAAGGCGACCTGCAGGCGCCGGTGCTGAGCATCTGGGGCTCCCAGGACACCCGGGTGCTGCGCGAGCAGGTGGAGCGCTACCACCAGGTGCTCGAGGGCCACGACGACTACACCCACTACTACGGGGAGAGCGA
>ERZ890953.215-NODE-215-length-34478-cov-8.105772_pt1 | contig 34478 bp, 29 predicted proteins | sample MGYA00521264_ERZ890953 | MGnify/ENA primary metagenome ERZ890953 (study PRJEB32303, sample SAMEA104408629) | aquatic metagenome | biome: Brackish water; feature: Chemocline; material: water | place: Baltic Sea | collected 2014-10-26T21:54:00 | depth 200 m ...
GGGCTCGGGGGCCGAAGGCTCGGGCAGGGGCGGCGGTTGCACCGGCAGAGGCGGCGGCTGCACCGGCAGGGGTGGCGGCTGCACCGGCAGGGGCGGCGGCTGCACCGGCAGGGGCGGCGGCTCGCCGGGCAAAGGTGGTGGCTGGTCGACCGCGGCCAGCCCACCCCAGAAGTCCCCTGCACCACCGGCCATGGGGTGCAGCAGGCTGGCGGCCAGGGCCACCAGCTCTTCGCGCCGCTGCTCATCGCTGGGCACGGGCACCTCGACCTCGTGCAGGGTGCCCTGCAGGTCGCGCACCCGCAGGCGCCAGCGCTCGGGCTGAGCCGTGCGCTGCAGCTCCACCCACGGAGAACCCGCCACGCGGGCCTCGAGGGGGTCCAGCGCCAGCCCGCCCCCCAGGGTCAAGGCCACCTGCCAGCGAGACGCCGGCTCGCCCTCGGGAAGCAGGAAGGGCACCGCCGCGGCCGAGCGCGCCAGCAGCAGCGCCCCGCAGGTCAGCAGACCTGCCAGCCAAGGGGCCGGGAACCGGCGGGAGTGGGAGCCCATGGGCGCAGCTTAGCAGCTGAAGCGCCGGTGCTCCCGCAATCTCCGCCATCGTGCTACCTTCCTGCCCTTCCCCCCAGGCCCGGTCAACGCCATGCACCCTCGCCTCCGGCCGCTGATCCTCGCCTGCCCCGTCATCGCTCTGGCTTGCCACGACCCGCAAGGCATCGCCCAAGGGGCGCTCGAGGCGCGAGGCGTGGAGGACATCCGGCTGCTCGCCGCGGGCTCAAAAGGCGACTTCACCTTCGTGGGCAAGCGGGGCCAGGACGACTGCTCGGGCACCGTGGCCGTGCAGCCGCACGACGACGCCACCAGCGCGAAGCTCGCGCTCGAGTGCCTGCCCCCCGCGGGCGCCTGGACCAGCAGCCTGCCCGCGGGCGTCGACCCGGCCACGGTGGCCCAGGCTCGACGCTGCGACGGCGGCATCGCCCCGGCCTGCACAGCCCTGGGCCTGCTCTTCCACGCTGGCGAGGGTGTGCCCAAGGACCAGGCGCGCGCCAACATGTTGTTCAACCAGGGATGCGCCAACCAGGACGCCGAGGGCTGCTACCGCATGGCCACCTCCCTGCTGGCCACCGGCCCCGGTCGCGACGCCGAGGTCGACAAGCTGCTGGTCGACGCCTGCGACCTGGGCTCCGCTGTAGCCTGCGGCCAGGCCGCCCAGCGCCTGTACAACGCCGACGTCCAGGACCAGGTCCCCACTCTGGCGCGCGTGGCCCGCAAGGGCTGCGACGCCGACGAGCCGCAGGCGTGCCTGGTGCTCGGCGTGCTGCTGGCCTACGGCCTGGGAATGCCCCTGGACATGGACCAGGCCCGCAGGCGCCTGATGCAGGCCTGCGGTGCCAAGCTAGAGAGCGCCTGCGAGCTGGTCGAGTCCCTCTGAGCGCTTCACGACGACCCCGGAGTACCTATGCGCATCATCTGCTTCCAGGACGACAACGGTCAGGTGCAGTGGGGGGACGACAGGGGCGATGGCACCGCCACCGTGCTGGCCGGCAGCCCCTACTCATGGATCCAGCCCACCGAAACCCAGGCCAAGATCCACCGCATCCTCGCCCCGCTGCGCCCGCCAGTGGTCCTGGCCATCGGCCGCAACTACCGCGCCCACGCCGCCGAGACAGGCAGCGAGCCCCCCGAGAACCCGGTGCTGTTCTACAAGAACCCCGGCGCGGTCATCGGCACCGGCGACGCCATCCGCATCCCCGCCCACTGCATGGACCCACCCCAGGTGGACTACGAGGTGGAGCTGGCCGTGGTGCTGGGCACCACCGCCCGGGACGTCCCGGTGGACAAGGCCCTGGATCACGTGCTCGGCTACACCATCGGCAACGACGTCTCCGCCCGCCGCTGGCAGCGCATGCTGGGCCAGTGGTGCTACGCCAAGAGCTTCGACAGCTTCTGCCCCCTGGGCCCCTGCATCGTCACCCGCGACGAGATCCCCGATCCCCAGGTCCTGCGGCTCACCACCCGCATCGACGGCCAGCTGATGCAGGACGCCAGCACCGCCGACATGATCTTCCCCGTGGCCGAGCTGGTCAGCTTCCTCTCCCAGGGCACCACCCTGCTGCCCGGCACCGTGATCCTCACCGGCACCCCCGAGGGCGTGGGCTTCGCCCGCAAGCCTCCGGTCTGGCTGCTGCCGGGTATGGAGGTCGAGATGGAGATCGAGGGCATCGGCGTGCTGCGCAATCCCGTGGTGGGGCCACACTACACGCCTCCCAAGGACGCCTGCGGTTGCGGCTGCGGCCACCAGCACTGATCCCGTGACATCCCGGGCCCTGCCCGCTCCTTGACCCTGCGGGCGCTCCATTGGCGCCCTCCAGGAGCGGAGCATGCACAGGGTGTTGGTGATCGGTGGTGGCCCCGCGGGCCTGTCGGCAGCGGAGACCCTGCTGCGCAGGCGCGGTGACGAGATCGCCGTGACCGTGCTGACGGACAGGGCCTACCTGGGAGGCAAGGCCGGGTCGTGGGAGCACCCCGACGGGCGGGTGGTGGAGAACGGCCAGCACATCACCATGGGCTTCTACAAGGAGCTTCCCGCGCTGCTGGCCCGTGCCGGGGTCAGCCACCTGGGCACCACGGCGAGCAACCACGGCCGCTTCATCATCTGGGAGGACCGGGACCAGCGGGCCCACGAGCTGCACCTGGGGGCGTCCACCCTGCGGACCCTGATCGATGGGTTCGAGTACACCGGCTGGACCCTGCGGGAGAAGCTGGGCTTCTGCGCCACCATCGCCCGCCTGGCGCCCCGGGTGATCGCGGGGGTGCCCGAGGAGTGGGACGACATCTGCCTGAGCGCCCTGTGCGTGGAGTACGGCCTGCCCCACAGCCTCTTCGCCACCAACGGCTTCCGCTGCACCCGGGACGCCCAGCTCAACTACCCCGGCGAGATCTCGGCCTACTCCATGCTGATGACCATCAAGAAGGCCGGGCGTGACTTCCTGACCAGCGAGGCCCACTTCCCCGGGGGCGGTATGAGCCGCATCTGGTGGGAGCCGGTGGCCCGGCACATCCACCGGCTGGGGGGGCGAGTGGTGCGCATGAAGCGCCTGGTGGGCCTGGAGCATCAGGGCATGGAGCTGACGGGGCTGATCATCGGCGAGTCCCAGTGCGCGGAGCACGACGACGAGCCCTGCCTGCACGGCAGCGAGCGGCCCTGGAGGGGCTTCGACGAGGTGATCCTGGCCATCCCCCCGGCAGCCCTGGCCATGGTGCTGGAGCGCACCCCCACGCTCGCGGCGCTGCCCGCCCTGGCTGGGGCCGCCAAGCTGCGGCCCGTGGTCCCCTTGGGGCTACACGTCTGGCACCGGGCCATGGCACGACCCGGGCACCGCACCGTGGTGGCGGGCATGGCCCCCCCCCTCGAGTTCGTGGTGGACAACAAGCCCTTCTACGAGGAGTACGCCGACGATGGCCGCTTCGGCGCCTGCCTGCACTTCGTGGGCCAGGAGGCCGGCTACGAGGACATGGAGGACGAGGCCCTGCTGCACCGGGCCATGGGCGCCCTGCGCAGGATCCCCGGCTACGAGCACCTGGACGACGCCGGCATCCACAGCTGGCAGGTGGTGCGCAACCGCCGGGCCCACCAGCGCTACTGGAACGGCGAGCCGGGCTCCCTCAAGTACAAGCCCTGGCCCACAACACCCGTTGACCGCCTGTGGCTGGCCGGAGACTGGATCCGCAACGGCTTCGACTTCCCCAGCATGGAGTCCGCCGTACACTCGGGCACCCAGACCGCGGAGCTGGTGCTGAAGAGCCTGGACGAGCGGCCTGCGCGCAGCAGGGAGCTGGTGGCCGGGCTCAGGAGGCGCGCCCCCGCACCACCACCAGCGCGTCATTGACCAGGTGCAGGTCGGGCATGATCTCGTCGGGGGCGTAGGGCACGAAGTGCAACACCACACCGCCGGCTCCCTCCAGCTCGAAGTCGGGCCCCACGGGCAGGCCCAGGGCCACAGCCTCGGCCAGCCCGTACAGGGCGTCGAGATCGTCCGGACCGCACCGGATCATCACGACGTCGGGCTGACCGAACTTGGCCAGGCCGCGGGTGTAGAGCAGCATCCCCAGGATCTTGCCCTGATCGAAGCTGGCGGGCGCCACCTCCCGCCGGATGTCGAAGCCCCGGTCGGCGGCCAAGGCCAGCACCTGCTCGCGGGACCACCAGCGGCCGGCGTGGTGATCGTAGACCGGCCCGCCGCCCAGCTCGCACAGGCAGCGCACCACGCCCCAGGCGTGCTGGAGGTAGGCCAGATCCGCCGGGTCGGGGTGCTCACCCGCCACCTCGTAGCAGTGGTCGGCGGCGAGCAGGGCTTCCAGGCCGTCGCCGAGCGCAGCAGCGGCGGGCCCACGCCGAGGCTCTTCCCCGAAGCGCGCGAACCAGCCCGGAGCATCCTCGGCGGAGAGCTCACTCAGGTAGATGCCCTCGGGCGGCTCGCCTGCAGGGAGCCCGTGGCGGTCTCGGTCCAGGGGCAGCTTGTCGGGCAGGGGCCCGCGGGAGAAGACCTGGAACACCACATCGGCTGCCACACCGCCGGGGGAGTGGAGGGGACGGGGCCAAGTGGGAACAGCCATGGGAGCTCCTGGGAAACCGCAGGACCAAGCTATCCTCACCGCGCGCCACAGGCCGGGGTCGGCTAAGCATGCGTCCCCTCCCCGCCGCCACCAGGAGCCCCCATGAGCGACGCCATCCGCGCCCACTTCGCCGCCAACCGCCCCGCCTTTCGCCAGTACATCGTCGAGCTGCTCACCGAGCTGGTGGCCCAGCGCACGGTCAACGCCGGCAAGGCACGCCTGGACGAGTGCCCGGGCCAAGAGGTCCCCGGCGAAGAGACCCGGGTGGTGGACGTGCTGAAGCCCTACCTCGAGGCCCTGGACATCCCCTACGAGGTCCACGCGCTGCACCCCCGCCGCGCCAACATCATCGCCACCCTGGGCAGCGGCGGCCAGGCCATGGCCGTGGGCGTACACAGCGACATCGTGCCCCCGGGCGACGGCTGGGCCACCGACCCCTACGTCGTCACCGAAAAGGACGGGATGCTGCTGGGCCGCGGTGTGCTGGACGACAAGGGACCCATCGCCTGCGCCATGGCCGCCATGAAGCTGCTGGTGGAGTGCGGCGTGCAGCTGAACGGCCGCTTGCAGCTCGCGGCCATCGCCAGCGAGGAGTACCACGAGCAGGGCGAGCCAGACCCGGGCATCCACTACCTGCTCGAGCACACCACCTGGAAGCCCGACTTCGCCATCATCCCCGACATCGGCGAGAACATGAAGGGCATCGACATCGCCGAGAAGGGCCGCAGTGAGATCCATGTCACGGCCCACGGCAAGCAGGCCCACGGCTCCACCCCCGATCGCGGCATCAACGCGGTGTACAAGGCCGCCCAGCTCATCACGCTGATCGAGGGCACCACCCTGCCCCACACCGTCCACCCCATCCTGGGCAAACCCAGCATCAACCTGGGCCTCATCCACGGCGGCGCGGCCTCCAACATCGTGCCCGGCGAGTGCGGCTTCACCCTGGACGTGCGCTATGTGCCCGGCATGTCGGCCGAAGGCGTAGCCGAGCACATCCGCGGCCTCGCGGCTCAGGTGGCCGACGACTTCGAGATCCGAGTGGGCCACGACGCCCCTCCCCACGCCATCGACGCGGACAACCCCCTGGTGCACGCCGTGCAGCGCTGCGCCGAGCCCGTGCTGGGCTTCGTGCCCCAGCCCTTCGGCATGGGCGGCGGCACCTTCGCCAAGGCCTTCAACCTGGGTGGCATCCCCGCGGTGGGTTGGGGACCCGGCGACGACGAGGCCTTCCACGTGGTGGACGAGTACGTGCCCGTCGAGCAGCTGGTGGACTTCGCCGAGTGCCTGGCCCTGCTGGCCATGGATCTGCTGGGTACACGCTGAGCGCGTCGCGTCGAAAATTGGTCAGAAGCTACGGTCGGTGAAGCCCAAGGAAGACGACCGCGCGAGGTGGGGCTACCCTCTGTTGCCGACCGAGGAGCCACCATGTCCCGCTGCACACTCCTGCTCGCCCTGCTCCTGACCGCTTGCCCACCGCCAAGTGTGGGCCTCGACACCGACGACACGCCGCCTGTGGACACGGCCGACACCGACACCGACACCGACACCGACACCGACACCGACACAGACACCGACACCGACACCGACCCACCAGAGGGCGACTTCCACAGCCTCGGCTGGCGCTTGCATGACGACGTCGAGGCCCTGATCTGGGTGTCTTGGACCCAAGAGGTGGCGGCCACGGTGCATGTGGAGTGGGCCTTCGAAGAGGACGAGTGGATCAGCACCGCCAGCTGGGAGCTCGAGCCGGGTACCTACGAGAAGCTCATCGCGGGCATCCCCTACGAGCAGAGCGCGGGCTGGAAGCTGGTGGTCGAGGGCGGCGAGACCTTCGACGGCGACACCATCACCACCGGCGACATCCCCTCGGGCTGGCCCAGCCCCACCGTGGACGTCAGCGATCCCGACGCCTGGTATCCCCAGGGCAAGTACCTGCTCACCAGCATCAACCAGGACAGCGGCGGCTGGATGTCCGGCACCTACTGGACCTTCATCATCGACCGCCAGGGCCGTCCGGTCTGGGCCCACAAGGCGCCCCAGCGCCACTGGACCCTGTTCGTCCAGGTGGCGGTCGCCGGCGACCACTTCCTGTGGGACGAGGCCACCTACTGGGCCGACTGGGACGGCGGCGCCGGCTCCACGGTCCACCAGGCCTACCTCGACCGCGAGATCGGCGAGATCTGGACCCCCGGCCTGCACCACGCCTTCGTGCAGATGCCCGACGAGACCCTGGCCTGGGGTAGCCAGTACCACGGCGGCGAGGAGGCCCTGGTCAAGAAGGCCATCGACGCGGGCGACGACGACTCGGGCACGGTGCTGTGGACCTGCGACGAGGACTGGCCCGGCGCTGGGCGCTGCGAGTCCAACGGGCTGCACTACTCGGTGGAGCGCGACAGCTTTCTGTACAGCTTCTACACCAACAACTCCGTGGTCGAGGTCTCCAACGCCACCGGCGAGAGCCTGTGGTGGGCCGGCGAGGTCCGCAACGGCTACAAGTTCGAGCCCGCCGACTCCCAGTTCTCCTGGCAGCACGGCATCAGCTACAACGACCAGGGCCACCTCATGGTGTCCACCCACGCCTACAGCGGGAACTACACCACCCTGGTGCGCGAGTACGTGGTCGACCACGACGCCAGCACCCTCGAGCAGGTCTGGCACTACGACGCTGGCACCTTCGCCTCCACCAACGGCGACGCCTGGCGCCTGTCCAACGGCAACACCCTGCATTTGTTGGGCAGCGCCGGCGAGATCAACGAGGTCACCTCCGAGGGCGCCGTCGTCTGGCATGTGGACTGGCACGCCGAGAAGCTGCTGGGCCGCGGCCAGTTCATCGAGGACCTGTACACCCTGGTCTCACCCGAGGCCAAGTAGGGTCCAGAGGTCCACGCCTCGCACCCGCGCCGGGCAGCGTCGCGGCTACTTCCCGCCACCGATGTCGTAGACCACCGAGATGGTGCTGCCGAAGTCCGGCACGTAGTCGCCGTGGAAGCCCACCGAGACGAACTCGTCGTCATACGCCCAGCCCGAGCCCAGGTCGGGCTCCACGAGCTCGTCGTCCACGTAGACGAGCAGGCTGTCCTCCACCGGCCGGTAGGACAGGTAGAAGGTCCGCTGCGGCGCGCCGATGCGCGTGCCGATGTCGTGGATGATCTCGCCGTAGTCCGACTCGCAGATGTTGCCGTTGATCCCGTCGAGCTCCTCACCGATGGTGGAGTAGCGCTTGCCGGGCCAGCTCTCGTCGCAGCCTTCGGACACCTCCGGACCCACGATGGTGGAGACCACCACGCGGCCGTCGATGCCCTTGAGGCCCTGGAAGGCGCGGATGTACTCGGCCGTGGAGACCAGCTTGTCGGTGATGTCGTAGCAGAGCGACCCTTCCATGTCGTCGCCGAGCCAGTTGTCGTCCGAGCAGTCGTTCTCGTCCGAGACGAAGACCAGGGCCAGCACGGCATCGGGGCGCATGAAGCCGTCGTTGAAGTCCACGGCGTCGGGGTCGCTCAGGGCGTGGTAGGCGGCCTGCAGGCCCCGCTCCTTGTCCGAGCCCTGGGTGCCCACCTGGACGCGCTCCATGAACATGGGCAGGAAGTCGTCATCGCGGGTGAGGAAGGGGGGCTCTCCCACCAGCAGGCCCCGCGCTTCGTTGGCCTCGTCCATGTCCGTGGTGGTCACGCCGATATGGAAGTCCACCTCTTCGGCGGCCGCGCCCATGGCGAACATGAACTGCGAGAAGCCCTGGGCGACCTTCATCTGCTCGTTGGCCATGGAGTTGGAGTCGTCGATGACCCAGAGGATGTCCGCCATGTCGGTGCCGGCCTGGTAGAAGGCGTCCTCGAAGTCCATGCGCTGGATGTCGTGCTCGTTGGCGCAGCCCACCGACAGCGCGAGGCCGAGGGTCAAGGTGACGGGGCTGAGTCGAAGCATCATGGGGACCTCCTGCGATGGCGAGACCGACCAGGGACCACGCAAGAAGCGTACCACGAGCCCCACCCACCCGCGGGACCATGGGACGGGTGTTTCGGGCCTCCCGAGGGCCTGCCTGGGGACCCCATGCCGGGGCGGCGGCGTCGCAGTGGCGGCGCACCTGGCGGGTTCAGACCCCGGGGAGCGGCTGGAGCCGGACCCGCCCTCGCGTGGCGTCCGCCAGAGAGCGGGAGAGATCGTCCAGATCCCGCTCGTCCAGCTCCAGCTCGACCACCAGCCCCTCGGCCCGGTAGTCCTCGCCCAGCCGCTCCACGTCCGAGCGCTCGAGCACGGCGTAGACGGCGCCGAGATCGGTGAAGCCCGCCTGAACCCGCGCGCGCACGCGGTGACGGATCACGCAGGCCTGGGCGGTGCGCAGGCACTCGGACGCGGACCCACCATAGGCCCGCACCAGCCCCCCGGCGCCCAGCTTGACCCCGCCGAACCAGCGGGTGACCACCACCAGGACCCGATCGAGACCGCGCCCCTCGATGGCCGCCAGGATGGGACGACCCGCGGTTCCGCCAGGCTCACCGTCGTCCGAGAAGCGGTACTGGTCGCCGATGTGGTAGGCGAAGCAGTTGTGGGTGGCCCCTGCGTCCGACAGCTCCGCCAAGGCCACCATGGCCAGCTCCGGGGACTCCACGGGCACCGCCTGGGCGAGAAAGCGGCTCTTCTTGACCAGCAGCTCGTACCGGTGGGGCGCCGCGAGGGTGCGCAGCTCGGCCGGCTCGGCGCTCATGGGGTGCCTCCACGACGGCGCGCCAGGTGCAGGAAGGCCAGGGGGACGGCGATCAGGGCCAGCAGATCGCTGGGATCCGGGGTGACCGCGTAGCCTCGGCCGGGCGCCAGGGCATGCAGAGCGCGCACATGGGCCACCGCGGCAACGGGCCAGAGCTGCAGGGCCGCGAAGTAGGCCCCCGCCACAACACAGGCCAGCAGGATCGGCCCAAGGCCCGCCCGCCAGTGCCCCCGGCGCCGCAGCCTCCACACCACCCAGGCACCCCACTCGCCCACCGCCACCAGGAACACGGGCAGCAGAAAGCACAGCCCCAGGTCCGAGAGCTTGCCCGAGAGCCAGCCGGGGTGGTGGGCCTTGAGCCACAGGTCGTTGACCGCCACCAGCGCGAAGGCCAGCGCGGGCGCGGGGTGGAGCATGGCCGACCCTGGCTGCCCAGGCAGGGCCGCGGCGGGGGGCGTCGAGCTCACACCGGCCCCTGGCCCAGGCCCAGGAACCGCAGGCTGCTGCGCAGCACGATCATGTCGGTCAACAGCTCCACCGGCGCGCGATCGTCGCTGAGCAGCGGCGCGCTGGGGTCCACTACCCAGGGGCTGGGAGCGGTCAAGCGCCGCAGCCGGGCCAGCTCACGCCCGCCCAACCCGAGGGCCTCGAGGCCCGCGTCTTGCTGAGCGTCGTGGTGGGAGCCCAGCAGGACGGTGTTGCTGCCGTTGCGCACATCGACGCCCCGCACCACCGGGAAGACCCCGGCCAGGGTGGCGGCCAGGGCCTGCACCACCTCGTAGCTGTCGGCGTCGCGCCCCACGTTCAGCAGCACCGCGCCCCCCGGGGCCAGGTGGAGGTCGAGGGCCTGGAAGAACTCCCGGGTGCAGAGCTGGAAGGGCACATAGGGAAACTGGAAGGCGTCCACCAGGATCAGATCGTAGCGGCTGGTGTCCCGGGTCAGCCAGGCGCGGGCATCCTCGATCTCCACCTGGATGTCGGTGGGCATTCCCAGGAAGCGCTGCCCAGCCTGCACGACCTGAGGGTCCAGCTCCACACCCACGATCTCGCTGCTGGGGTACAGCTCCCGCAGGATGCGGGCGCTCGTGCCGCCCCCCAGACCCAGCAGCAGCACCCGCGAGGGCACGCCGCTGGCGGTCCAGGCCGGGGCGGCGCCGTAGTAGCCCCAGACGTCGAACAGGGGCAGGGAGCCGTCCAGGGGGTAGAGCGACTGGATGGCGTAGCCGTCGTTGAGGTACAGGGCGCGCATGTCGCCGTCCTCGACCACCTGCACATAGTTGGCCACGGTCTCGGCCTCGTAGATGGCGCCCTGCCGGGCCTTGATGGACCCCTGAGGCAGGGCCAGGCCCAGGCCCAGCAGCAGCAGCACCGCCCCCGCACCCAGCGCACGGCCAGCCCCCCGCAGCAAGCCCACGACCCCCAACAGCGCCAGGCCGCCGGCGCACAGCCAGAGTGTGGTGCGGGTGCCCAGCAGCGGGATGAGCAGCAGCCCTGAGCCCCATGTACCCAGCAGGCTGCCCGCGGTGCCCAGGGCGTAGATTCGGCCGGCGATGCGGCCGGTCTCCTCCCGGCTCAGCACGGCCTGGTGCAGCAACACCGGGCCTGCCGCGCCCAGGGCGGCCATGGGCAGGGCCAGCACCGCGTTGACCCCCAGGGCCGAGGCGGCCAAGGTGCCCATGGAGCCCCCGCGCATCAGCTCCATGGCCCCGCTCATCACCGGGCGACCCACCACAGGCAGCAGGGCCAGCAGCAACGCCGCGAGCAGCAACAGGCCCGAGAGCAGGCGCACCGGCCCCACGCCCCCGGGGGCCGCGCGCCCCGCCAGGCGGCCGCCCAGCAGCTGCCCGATGGCCATGCTGGAGAGCACCGTGCCGATGAGCAGGGCCCAGACCGGCGTGCTGGTGCCGAAGAAGGGCGCCACCAGGCGCGAGGCGGACAGCTCTGCGGCCATCACGGCGGCGCCGGTGCCGAAGGCCACCGCGTAGAGGAAGCCTCGGCCCATCAGCAGCCCCCTCGCAGCTGGCGTACCACCCGCGCCACCGCGGCGGCCGCGGCATCCATGGCGGCCGGGGCGCTGCCAGCGCCGGTGGAGAAGCGGATGGTGCCCAGGGCCAGGTGCTCGGGCACGCCCATGGCCTCGAGGGTGGCGGACACGCTGACCCGCTCGGCGTGGCAAGCAGCCCCCGCCGAGGCGGCCACCTCGCTGGCCAAGGCGTGCAGCACCGCGGTGGCCTGCACGCCGGGGAAGGCCAGGCTGAGGGTGTTGGGCAAGCGCAGCTGCGGGGGACCGTTGAGCATCGCGTCGGGCACGCCGGCCAGGATGCCCCGGTGCAGGCGCTCGCGCATGGCGAGCATGTGCGCCGCCCGGGGCTGCAGATCGGCCGCCAGGGCCGCGGCGGCGCCCAGGCCCACGATGCCGAGAGTGTTCTCGGTGCCCGGCCGGCGGTCCGCCTCGTGATCGGCGCCGTGGAACACCTTCGTGAGCGGCGTACCCCGGCGGATGTACAGCGCCCCCACGCCCTTGGGAGCGTAGAGCTTGTGGCCGGCCACCGAGTAGAGATCCACCCCCAGCGCGTCCATCAGCGCGGGGATCTTGCCCACGGCCTGGGCGCCGTCGCAGTGCACGATGACGCCGCGCTCCCTGGCGAGGGCCGCGATCTCGGCGATGGGCTGGATGGCGCCCACCTCGTTGTTGGCATGCATCACGCTGACCAGCGCGGTGTCCGGGCGCAGGGCGGCGGCCACGGCGGCGGGGTCCACGCGCCCCTGGGCGTCCACCCCCACGGTGGTGATCTCCCACCCCAGCCCGGCCAGCCAGGCGCAGACCCGGCCCACCGCCGGATGCTCCACCGCCGAGGTGACGATGTGTCGGCCCCGGGCCCGCTGCGCGTATGCCACGCCCTGGATGGCCATGTTGTTGGCCTCGGTGCCACCCCCGGTGAAGACCAGCTCGTCGACGGCACAGCCCAGCAGACCCGCCACCTGGCCCCGGGCGTGGTCGATGGCAGCCCTGGCGCGCAGCCCGAAGGGATGGGACGAGGACGGGTTGCCCCAGCCCTGCTCCAAGAAGGGCCGCATGGCCGCGGCCACCTCGGCGGCGATGGGGGTGGTGGCGTTGCTGTCCAGGTAGATGGGGTCGGGCATGCTCGCTCCGCGGCTGCTTCATCCCTAACCTCGGCGGACAGCTGCAGGGCCCCATGTCAACAGCCCGCCTGCGAGCGCCACGATCCAGCTATAGACTGTTCGCAACACCCTGGAGCCCCCATGACCCGCCTCGTCCCCAGCCTGCTGCTCCCCCTCCTGGCCCTGGCCTGCTCCCCCGTGGGTGGGATGTACCTCACGCCCCACGACACGGCCGTGCCCGAGGGCGACACCGACACCGACACCGACACCGACACCGACGGGGACACGGACGCCGACGCCGACACCGACGCAGACAGCGATGCGGACACCGACATCGACACCTACTTCCACCCCGACTACCTGGCGGTGCACGCCTACATCGGCGTCCAGGGCGAGGAGCTCAGCGACTGGGGCTACCAGGGGCACAGCCAGCCGCCCTACGCCTTCGTGATGCTGGCCCAGGAGATGTACTTCGAGACCGCCGACGACCAGTTCGTCTGCTTCCTGTACTACGAGCCGGTTGGCAGCCCCAGCTCCACCGACAGCCTGCTGTCCTGGGACGTGGAGTGGCTGCCCGTCTACGCCTCGGACACCTGCACCAACCTCGATCCCGACTACTACGGCGACAACCCCGTGGACGACATCGGGGTCACCAGCGGCTCCATCACCGTGGACCTGCTCAACGACTTCACCGAGGAGCTCCTCGAGGAGTCCTGGGGCTCCGACCAGTTCGACGAGAACGCGCTGGGCATGGAGGTACACCTGGGCGACTTCGACGACCACCTCGAGGTCTACTGGGACTACTACCCCGAGATGCAGCTGTACCAGGGCTGGGCCTACGGCGTGGACGACACAGGCAGCTGCGACTTCGGCACGGTGATCTCGCCCCGCGAGCTGGGCGGCGACACCACCGCCGTGCTCGCCTTCAGCTCCACCTACTACGAGGCGCCCGACGCCTGGCTGTAAGCGTGGGATGCTCATCGGCGTTCCGCGGGTCCTGGCCTCGACCCCAGGACCATGCCCGGGAACCATTCTCGCGCCCGAGCGTCAGACGAACCCCCGCCGAAGTCCCGACGGAGCTGCCATGCGCGCCCTGCCCTCCCTGATCTGCCTGCTGTTGATCTCCTGCCACCCCCGTCCCGACAAGGCGCGCCACCGGGACTCCACCATGGCCATGTACACGGTCCAGTGGGGGGACACCCTGGAGTGGATCGCCTGGGACTTCGACGTGCCCGGCGGCTACCCCACCCTGGCCAAGCTCAACGGCCTGCGCAACCCGGACCTCATCTTCATGGGGCAGCACCTGCGCATCCCCCGCAACGGCTACGCCACCGAGGAGCTGCCGCCTTGGCCGGCCATGGATCCCATCGAGGCCGCCCCCCGCGCCTGCACCGTCGAGCGGCTGCCCCAGCCCCAGCCAGCGCAGGTGCCCGGCTGCGCGACAGCGGCCTGCGTGACAATCGACGGCGGCCGGCAGCGCATCTGCAGCTGCGAGGCCCTCCAAGGCAGCCCCGGCCTGGTGCTCGTCGAGGGGGGGCGGCCGGTGATGGCCTGGCCAGCGCCCGTCCAACACACCCGGGGTCAGGAACCCTCCAGCGTCCACGGCACCGCCATGGACTTCGAGGTCGTCCAGGCGGACATGGACGGCGACGGTCGCCGGGAGCACGTCGTGGCCTTCCGCCGGGAGGCCAATGACGTGGGCATGTCCTGGTGGAACCTGGCTGTGCTGTCGGGAGCCCAGCCCCAGGCCCCCCCCCTGCTGCTCACGGCCGCCAACTACGGCGAGGGCAGCCTGATTCGCAGCGCGGGCTCGGGCGGCTGCGACCTGCTCAGCACCACCTGGGAGCTGGCGTGGGAGCCCGGTCGCGACATCTCCGGCTGGACCCTGCTGGGGCGCCCCATGCAGTACCGCGGCGGATCTCTCGGGCCCCTGCGGGACCGCCCCATCTACGCCCGACGGCTCTACAACAGCTTCCAGCCCGGCACCGTGACCCGGCCAGGAGGCCTCGAGGTCGGCACCCCATTGCAGGATCTGGTCCACCACAAAGCCCACCAGCGGGTGGTGGAGCCCGCCGCCCAGGCCTGGCGCCTGGACGAGAGCCCCGTGTCCATCGTTGGCGCTCAGCCCCGCCTGGATCCCGCGCTGGGGGTGGTGCCGGATCTGAGCCTCGAGAGGGAGGGCCACCGCTGGCAGCTGCAGTGGCGCTCATGGAACCAGGGCTTCGAGGCCCTGGGGGACAAGGCCAGCGGGCGGCTGTACCCCCCCGGCTACCGCCCCGCGGACACGGCCTGGCCCGCCGGACGCCAGGCCACCCTGGCCAGCTACGCGGGCATGTACGGATCAGGAACGCAGCTGGTGTGGCTGACCCCCTGATTCGTTCTGGCGTATACTCGGCGGGACTCCTGGTTCTCCGGCGCATTCCAGCCCACCGGCAGGGCCACCGCCCCCCGAGGTCCCATGCCGCGCTTCACCCTCCCCCTCCTGCTCCCGCTGGTGGCCTGCACGCCACAGGCGGGCGATGACACGAGCCCTCCGGACACCCAGACCTGCGAGGTGGGCATCGAGGGGACCTTCCCCGTCGACGGCGCCACGGACGCCTACTACCGCGGCGCGGTGGAGTTCCACCTGACCGCAGCCGACCCCACCGCGACGGTCATCGCGGACTTCCCGGGTGAGCAGACCCTCCGGGACGACGGCCTGACCGTGGTGTTCACCCCCACCGCCCCCCTGGAGCCTCAGACCACCTACGAGGTCGGGCTGGACTACTGTCGAGGCGCCCCCACCATCTCGTTCACCACCTCCACCTACGGCCTGCCCATCGAGGACCCCCTGGCGCTGCGCGGCCGCACCTGGGCCTACGATCTGCGGAACGCCAGGTTCTACGAGGCGGGCTACCTGGGGGACCTGCTGCAGACCTTCGCCGAGCGCGTGGGGCTGGTCTCGGTGGTGGGCATCCAGGGCGACGCCATCGACCTGCGCCTGGCGGTGGCCGACGACAACGAACCACCAGGCCAGGACTTCTGCGCCCGCACCGTGGACGTCACGGCGGTGGACTTCTCGGCCTCGCCCTTCCTGGCATTCGGCCCCACCTCCATCGAGTTCAACGCCTACCTGGGGGTCATCACCCTGCACGACATGATGGTGCGCACCACGGTGGCGCCCGACGGGGCCTCCCTGGGCGGCATGGCCCTGGCCGCCGTCATCGACGTGCGCTCGGTGTCCGAAGCGGTGGACATGGACACCGGCGAGCTGTGCGAGCTGCTCGAGGTCTACGGCGCCCCCTGCGAGCCCTGCCCCGAGGACAGCGAGCCATTCTGCGTCTCCACCGCCGCCGACCAGCTCGACGCCATGGAGGTCCCCACCAGGGTGGAGCGCATCCTCGAGGCCTACGCCGATCCGCGCTGCGAAGAGGAGCCCACGGAGGACCCCCCATGAGCCCCAGCTGGCTTCCCCTGCTGTGCTTGATGCTGGTGGGCTGCCCCACCGACCCCGACGGCCCAGGCCAGGACGACACCGGGCCCACCGCGGACGACACCGGCGGCGACACCGACGACACCCTGCCCCCCGTCTACCCCGACGGCCAGCGCATCCTGCTGTACCACGGCCACGGCGGGCCCGATGAGGACGAGAGCGGCTGGGGACGCTTCGATCTGGTGGACCAGCACTGGAAGGACGCCTACGGCTGGAACACCGACTACCGCACCAGCATCGCCGAGGATCTGAGCGACTACCGCGCCATCTTCTTCGTCGGCCCGGGCTACACGGCCGAGGCCAGCTTCGATCCCGCGCTGCTCGAGCGGCTGCGCGCGGCCCTGGGCACCGGCACCCGCATGATCGTGGTGACCGAGAAGGACGGCTGCGCCAGCTACGCGCCCAACGAGCTGCTCGAGGGCCTGGGCTCCACCATGCGCTTCAGCGGCGGCGGCCTGGGGGACTACCAGGTCGCCGAGATCGAGCTGATCTCACCCCACCAGATCACCGCCGGGGTCACCGCGCTGCGCTTCCGGGACGCCTGCTACCTGGACGTCGGCGACGGCGACTACCTGGCCCGCTACAACGACGAGTTCATGGTGGGCGTGGACAGGCCCGGCGCCGGCGGCGAGGTGGTGCTCATCGGCGACTTCGAGTTCATGGACGACTCCGGGCCCAGCGAGTGGGCGAACAACGCCCTGCTGGCCGACCGGCTGGTGGAGATCGATCCGGGCTTCGCTACTGACGGCGCCAGCGGCGCTACCGGCCTGTAGAGTCCGACAGCTCCATCCACCGCCGCAAGCTGCTGACGGGAAAGTCCCAAGGCCCGATGGTGGCCCCGTCGTCCCACTTCCACCAGCCCTGGTGGGGGCCGCGCACGATGTGGAAGCTCTGGGCGGGCATGTAGCCCTGGCCCACCAGGATGAAGACGCCCTCGGCGCCGTGGGCGACCCCCAGGATGATCACGGCGTGGCCCGGGGAGCCGGGCAGCACCAGCAGGTCTCCGCCCCTCGGGAAGTCCGCAGCGACGGTGTCGTAGGCAAGGGAGCGCGTGCCGGCCCACATGAACACGGCGCTCAGGTACTGATCCCAGCTCTGGGGAGTGGAGCTGCGCCAGGCCAGGCGGTTGCCCTGCTCGTAGGCCTTCTCGCCGTCGCGGTAGCGGGACCAGGGCATGCGGTCGCCGCTGGTGGCATGGAAGACCACGGGCTCGTCGTTCAGCTTCAGCCACTCGGCCCGCAGCCGGATCGCGGTGTCGGCGCACTGCTGCAGGTTCCCGGACACCAGGGGCAGCTTGACCACGTGGAAGTCACCGGGGACCACCCGTCCGTCGTAGGTGCGCACCGGCACCGATGGGGGCTCGAGCTCGAGGTCCTGCAGCCACGACGCGAAGCCGTCCGTCGCGTAGAGCTTGGCGGCCCGCGGGGGTGGGTAGGCCCCGGCCACGGTGCCCAGAGCCTGCTCCATGCCCAGCACGCTGGTGTCCAGCGGCTCGCCCACGGGGGCGCCGACGCTGTCGAGGCCCGAGCCCTCGCGGGAGACAAGCTCGGAGACGGCCTGCTCATCCCCTGCGCGGGCAGGCACGGAGGCCTGGATCGCCAGCAGCCCCAGCAGGGCCCCCGCCAGGAACAGCAGCGGACGTGAGGATGGCTTCTGGTGCGGCGGCATGAGCGTGTGGACAAGGCCCAACACGCGGCGGTTCCACGGCGCCGCCATCAGCCGCCCCAGGGGTAGCCCCCGCCGCACACGCCCCAGCCCCCGGCACCGTCGGCCTGGGCTTCCTGCACGGCCTGGTCGACCTCGTCGCAGCAGGGGTAGTCGGAGAACCACTCGTCCATGGGCAGGGCGTAGCCTTGGCGGGCGAGCTCGACGTTGATCAGATCGCCCCCCAGCTTGGCGTAGGCCAGGGCGCGGTCGTAGGTCCCCAGGCACTCCTCCGAGAAGAACAGGGTGAGCTCACGGCCCTCGATGCGCTCGGTGAGCCAGTCCTTGGCCTCGGTGCCGTAGCACTCACCGCCGGACAGCTCGGGGGTGTCCACGCACAGCAGCCTCACCCGGTCCACCGTGCTGCCGTCGGGCATGACCAGGGCCGGCTCGACGTCGAAGGTGTCGCCGTCGACCACCCGAGTGACCGTGACCGTGGTGGACTCGAGGCAGGGGGCCTCGACATCGGTCCAGCAGCGGTTGCAGCCGGCGTGCAGGGTGACGACGAGGAGCAACGTAGGGGAGCACTTCATGTTCTCCCGCCAGACCGAGAGCCTTGCACTCGCCACTGTCAGAACCTGAAGTCCCCCCCAACCTTGAGCTTGTGCTCGGGGTTGGGGTCGGCCTCGGGGTTGTCCAGATCGTGGATCTGTTCGTAGCGGGCGAAGAGGGTGAGCTGCCCGAAGAGCTTGCCCCGAGCCTGGCCGTACACGGACCAGTACTCCATGCCTGCGTCGTGGGTGTCGATGCGCTCGTCGTAGAACTTCACGCGGCCTGCCAGCTCTACGTCCTCGGTGACGTCCCAGATGACCTTGCCCCAGGCATAGCGGTCGTTCATGAAGCCGTCGGTGTAGGCGGAGCTGTCCTCCCAGACCTGCTTGGCGAAGGCCTGGACGATCAGGGGATCCACGGGCTGCACAGTGAGCCCGGCGCCCAGGGCGGACTTGGCGCCCTGGCCGTCGCTGTCGTCGTAGTCCTGGTCGCGGCCGCCGGTGGAGATGTCCTTGTCGCGCAGGTAGGCCACGAAGTCCAGCCCCACGTAGTCGATGGGATCGATGTCCAGCCGCCCCTCGACGTAGCTGTGGGTGATCTGCTCGGAAGGCACGCGCCACACGTCGCCCTTGGCCCGCAGCCGAATCCAGCCGAAGGGGTCGAAGACCAGCTTGACCTGCGGGCCGATCTCGTCGCGGTCGCGGTCGCCGCCGGTGATCTCGCAGTCGAGCTCCCCGCCGTCGTCGTCGCAGCGGTACTGGTCGGGCTCGGCAGAGCCGCGGCTGTGGGGGTTGTCGAAGCCCTCGCCGTAGTAGCGCATGGCCACAGAGGCCTCGATCATGCCAGGGTCGATCACTGTCTCGGCCCGGGCGCCCAGGCCGCCGGTGTCGGTGACCGCCACCTCGCCGAACACATCCACCATGCCCAGGCCGTAGGCGCCGTCCACGCCCAAGGCCCCGTAGAAGTCGCGGTTGGGGATGGGCGTGCCGGTGAACTCGAAGTCGTAGGCCTTGCTGACGTGCCCGCCCCAGCCCGTGAAGCCCGCGTGGATGCGCTTGGCCCAGATCAAGCTGGCGTTCAGCCCGACGATGTCCTCTCGATAGACCAAGGGGAAGGTGGGGTAGAGCACGTCCTCGTCGCCGGTGACGGTGTAGTCGTGGGGCGAGAAGTAGGTGTAGTAGAGGTCGTGGGGGTTGGATGAGGCGAAGAAGGTGAGGTCCAGGGTGGGACCCTCGGCGCCCAGGTGACGCTCGGTGCTGGCGGCCACGCCCAGCAGCCGCCGGGACACGGAGTAGGAGTCGTAGTCCTCGTAGTCCTCGGTGATCTTGAGGTCCTGGTAGAAGCCGTGGGGCCGCTGCTTGTCGGTGACGTCGAAGGTGAGCCGCTGGCCGAAGCCCGCCTTGTAGTGGCCCATCATCACGGCCCAGTCGCCGCGATCGATGGTGGCGTAGACCCGCTCCAGGCTCACCTGGGGGCGCATGCCCTGGACCGTGATGGCGTCGTTGTCGTAGCTGACACCGTAGACGCCTTGCTCCTCCGCCACCAACACGCCAGCCTCGAGCCACTTGTGGTACCGGACCTTGGCCTTGATGGACGCCACGGGCGGCTTGTCGTCCTGGAACTTGTCCAGGTAGCGCACGCTGACCGTGCCCTTGATGGGCTCGGGGGGCTCGGGCACCTTCATGGTGGTGACGAAGGGCTTGATCTCGTTGTAGATGGAGCGGCCCACCACCTCGCGGACCTGCCGCGCGTTGTCGAAGGACCTGTCGCCGCGCCGCTCGACGATGCGATCAGCCAGTCCGTAGGTCACCTCGGGCAGCAACACCAGATCCTCGCGGGACGCGGTGTTGAGGTCCAGGGGATTGTCGAACAGGTCGAGCAGCTGATCCCGCAGCTCCTCGTCGATCTCGCCCATGTACTCGAGCTCGATGATGTCGGCCTCGGAGCGCACCAGGATGGAGGTGCCGTAGTCGAAGGCCAGCAGTGTGGGCACGGCGGCGAGCAGCAGCAGCGGCGCCATGCGCCGCGACGGGAAGGAGCGAGCCATGACGGCCTACTCGCAGCTGGCGTTGCTGGAGCCCGGCGTGGCCGCGGACGCCACACAGAAGTCGGCCCCACTGGCGTTGGTGTCGGAGCCGTCGGGGGAGCGCGCCAGGGCGTCGCCGCCGCCCGGGTCGGGGGCCACCGAGCTGGCCACGCCGCCTTCGTCGTAGATGTAGTCTTCGTTGTTGGGGCCGTAGACCACGGCGTCCTCGAGGGCGCCCGCGCAGTCGCTGAGGTGCAGGCCGTCGCCGTCGGTGCCGTTGCCCATGTCGATGCTGGCCTGGACGTCCGCGCCGCTGACAAACTCATCGCCGATGAGCAGGAAGCCGTGGGAGGCGATGGTGGTGCCCGAGGGGATGGCCGCGGAGCCCGAGGCCGAGTCGGGGTTGGACTTGAACCAGGACACCCGCCAGCCGGAGGCGTCGATGTTGCCGTTGCCAGCGTTGTAGATCTCGACCCACTCGTAGCCGGCGTCGGCTCCGTCGGGGTCCACCACGAGCTCATTGATCACCAGCGTGGCCGCACCGGCCTCGTCGCAGGAACCGCCGCCGCCGCAGCAGGCGTCGTTGGCCAGGCCGGGGGTGCCGCCCTCGACCATGCAGGCCTGGAAGTCGGCACCCGACTGGTCGGAGTCCGAGCCGTCTGGGCAGCGGGCCAGGGTGATGTCGGAGCCGGGATCGGCGGCGATGGAGGTGGCCGTGCCGTTCTCGTCGAGCATCCCGTCCTCGTTGCTGCCGCCGTAGACCAGGGCATCCTCGAGCTGGCCGGTGTGGTCGTACAGGTGGATGGCGTCGCCTTCGTCGCCGTTGCCGAAGGACAGGGACAGGAAGGCGTCGGGCTCGAAGTCCACGGAGTCTTCCGCGAGGACCAGCCGACCGCCAGCGGGGATGCTCATGCCCACAGGCAGCACCTTCTCGGTGCCGTCGGTGGGGTCGGACTTGAAGACCTCGAGGGTCCACAGGTCCAGGCAGGCGTCCTCGGAGCCCACGTTGAGCAGCTCGACCCACTCGAGGCCGCCATCGGCGCCGGCCGGATCGACCAAGACCTCGTTGATGACGATGCGGACATCCGACGCCATGGACTCGCAGGGGCAGACATTGGCCTCGCCCGGCGTGACCGACTCTTCGCCCATCACGATGAAGTCGTTGGCGGGGTCGTCGCTGTCGATGCCGTCACTGCCGTCGCTGCAGCGCGCCAGGGTCTCGCCGGAGCCGGGCTTGCCGGCGTAGCTGACGGCCTTGCCGCCGGACTCGTCGGTGATCGCGTCGTCGTTGCTGTCGCCGTAGACCACAACGTCCAGGACTTCACCGCAGGCGTTGTACAGGAACACCCCGTCGCCGCCTGTGCCCTGGCCCAGGTCAAGGTCAACCTCGACGTCGGTCTCGGCCACCTCGACCCCGCCCACCAGCAGGTACTGGCCAGCCTCGAGCACCGTGCCCTCGGGGAAGCCCACGGTCTCGCCGGTGGAGGACTCGGACTTCATCCAGCCGATGTAGGCGTAGGAGAGATCGACGTCGTCGCCGCCCACATTGACCAGCTCCACCCACTCGAAGCCTTCGTCCGAGCCGGGGGCGTCCACCATGACCTCGTTGATGAGGACCTGCATCGCGTCGCAGTCGCCAGGGCCGGAGCCGGGGTCGGGGTCGCAGGCGGTCAGGGCCAACAACAACGCGGGGAGGAGTCGAAGCATGGGGGCCTCCAGGCCGAGGTGAGGACTGGGGCCTTTCTACACCGGAATCCCCCTGAGAGCAAAGACTTCCTCGCGGCAGCAAATCCCTGCCAAAGCCGCATGGTTCGCCGCTTTTCAACCACCGAAACGCTGCGTCGCGCGAGCTACCGGGGCGTGAAGGTCCCCGAACCCTCGGCGCACTTGACCGCCACCGAGTGGATCTGGTGGTTCTTGGTCATGATGTCGCCCGAGGCGTCCTTGAAGCGCTGCCCCATGATGCCCTCGTGCTGCCCCGCGGCGAGGCTGGCCATGTGGTAGGACCACTCGCCGTTCAGCGTGACCGTGCACTGGCTCCAGCCGAAGCTGGTCTCGTTGATCACGCCGATGCGCCGGGCTGGGCCGATGCCCGCCGACACCGTGGCGCTGCCCCGCAGGGCCTGGCCGCCGACGGCCGGCGCGGCCGCGGTGGGCTTGACCACGGGCTGCGCTGCGGGCGCCGCTTGGACAGGAGCCGCCTGGGCGGGGGCCGCCTCGACGGCGGGGGCCATGGTCTCGCACTTGCCATCGTGGATGGTCACGCTGCCGCCAGCGGCCAGCTCGGCCACGGTGCAGGCGGGGGTGCCGTCGACCAGCACGGTCATGCCAACCCAGGCTTCGCCGCTGGTGTTCATGACCACCACCTTCTGGGCTGCGGCCTCGGCCGGGGCCTGTGCGTCGGCATCCTCGTCGCCGCAGGCGATGATCACGCCGGCGATGAGGGCGGTGGGGACGAGGTAGCGAAGGGCGATGTGTCTGAACATGGAAATCTCCTGAAAGCCGGCGATTCTGGTAGCACGGTCGGCTTTTACTGGCTTGCCCGCGGGGACGCGCACGGGGGTGGCGGCGTGGCCGGGCGCCGTGTCTGACCCCAGCCTGCCCCCCCGTGGCGAGCCAGGGATGGGTAGAGGTGAAAGCTCTGGAACATCGCCGCCGTTCCGCGTGTCCCAAGCCGCGACCCCTCACGGAGAACACCATGCAGCCCCCGTCCGCCCGCCACCGCGCCCTCCCCCTGCCCTCGTCGTCCTGGCTCCTGCCGGTGCTGGCCGTGCTGGCCGCCCTGGGCGCCCTGGCCACCCTGCTGATCCCCAAGCTCGCCCACGCCGGCGGCATGGACTTCGCCGAAGAAGCCGAGCAGCGTATGAAGCTGAGCTTCGACCTGGACGCGGTGGAGAGCCAGCTCGAGGCGCCCATGCCCGCGCGTGCACAGGCCGCCAACGCCGCCATGCTGCAGGCCCTCGGCTACGCTGACGAGTACGGCTACGGCGACCAGGCTGGGTACTACACCCCACCCCCTTCCCTGCCCCTCGAGCCCAACTCCACCATGCGGGCGGTCACCGTGTTCCGCGACCGGGCGCTGGTGACCCGGGCCATGGACGCCAAGGTGGCCAAGGGCACCCAGTCCGTGACCTTCGAGGGCCTGCCCCTGGGCCTCAACGGCGAGAGCCTCGAGGCGTCGATCCTGACGGGCTCGGCGCGCATCGTGGGCGTGGAGCTCACCTCGGGCGCCGGCGAGGTCAAGGAGACCGAGCGCATCGACTCCATCCGCGACGAGGCCCGCCAGCTCACTGAGCAGCTGGGCCAGATCCGCGACCGCATCGAGGCCCTGCTCATGCAGCGGGCCTACCTGCGCAGCACGCTGCTGGACACCACCACCGGTGACGCCCCGCCCCCCAGCCTGGACACGGTCAAGGGCACCCTGACCTTCGTTGGCGAAGCCGAGCGCGGCATCGCCACGCAGCTGCGGACCGAAGAAGAGAAGGCCGAAGAGCTGGGCGAAGAGCTCCAGCCCCTGCTGATCAAGCTCGACAACCCCCTGGCCACCGGCAACAAGGTCAAGGTGGAGCTGTCCGCCGACGCGGCCGGTTCCGTCGAGGTCAGCCTGCGCTACCAGGTGCACGGCGCCAGCTGGTGGCCCGCCTACAACGCCCGCCTGGACGAAAAGAGCGGCCACGTCTCCCTCGAGTACTACGGCATCGTGGCCCAGAGCACGGGCGAGGACTGGGACGAGGTCCAGCTGCAGCTGAGCACCGCCAACCCCAGCGCCGCCGGCACCCTGCCCGCCATGACCACCTGGTACCTCGGGCGGGACGCGTACTACGGCGACTACAGCGTGGTGGACAACCTCATGGGCGGTCGAGGCCACTACCAGGACCCGGCCCAGGCCGCCGTGGCCGCCGCCGCGCCCACCACGGGCACCGAGGGGCTTGTACAGAGCGAGATGACCGCGGGCGTGCGCGGCTCGGGCGCCGTAGTCTTCGACATCCCGGGTGAGCGCACCGTGGCCGGCGACGGCAGCCAGCAGCGCCTGCCCATGGGCAGCCAGACCTTCGCCGCCACCATGGAGCTGGCCGCGGTGCCCAAGCTGGTGCCCGAGGTCTACCGCCAGGCCCGCTTCGAGTACCAGGGCCAGGTGCCCATGCTCCCCGGCGCCGTCTCCACCTACACCGGCGGCGACTTCCTGGGCTCCGGCACCGTGGACTCCGTGCTGCCCGGTGAGGAGCTGCAGCTGAGCTTCGGCACCGACGACAACATCGAGATCCACCGCCAGCTGGTCTCCCGCGAGCAGGAGCACCTGGGCATGGGCAAGAAGACCGTGCGCTGGACCTTCCACTTCCGCATCGCCCTGACCAACTACGCCGAGAACACCCGCACGGTGCGCATCAGCGATCAGCTGCCCGTCAGCGAGGTGGACGACGTCAAGGTCAAGCTCGAGGAGACCACCCCTGTGGACCTGGCCGAAGAGAGCGACGGCCCCGGCCTGCTGCGCTGGACCGTGGAGCTGAAGCCTGGCCAGGAGCAGTTCATCGACCTGCGCTTCAGCGTGACCGCGCCCAACGACGCCGCGGCGGCGAACATGGCGCAGTACCTGTTCTGAGCGCGCGCTGCCCCCCTGCGTCGCCGCGGGGGGAGGCGCCTACACCCTCCCCTCCCCTACCAGCCGCGCGAAGGCCTCGAAGCTGCGCTCCCAGGTCTTCTCGACGTCGGGGGGGAAGAAGCACCCGGGCAGCTGCCGCTTGGCCTTGTGGCGGTGCAGGCAGTCGCAGCAGATCGCGTGGTGCTTGCAGCCTGGGTAGGTGCAGGTGCAGCGAGTCTCGTTGAGGGCCTGCTTGCATTCCATGGTGCGGTCTCCGGGTGGTGGCGAGAGGGCGGCCCGTATCACGCCCACACCGGATAGATCCTCCGAAACCGCCTCTCGGAGTGCCAGCATGAAGCCCTACGTCCCCAGCGGGAAGACCGACGACGGCGCCCACCTGGCGCTCATCGTCACCGTGCTGGCCACCGCGGTCGCCGTGGGCGGGCTGGCCAACGTCATCGGGCAGTTCATCCGCCTGCTCCTGGTCTTCCCGGTGGTCATGGGCGCGCTGGTGGGCCTGGCCGCCATGCAGATCACCCTGGCCAAGAAGATGCGCACTCCCGCGCTGGTGATCGGGGTGGCGCTGCTGGGCGGGCTGCTGTGCTGGTTCAGCGACTTCGGCCTGGACTACCTGCGCACCCGCAGCGCCATCCGCGATCAGGTGGTCCTGGTGGCCGCCGACCTCGAGGAGCAAGGGCTGGGCACCCCCCAGGACGAAGACATCGACCGCTGCGTGGACCTGGCGCTGGTGAACTACGCCAGGGAGTGGCAGTTCGGGCCGCTACAGATGGCGGTGAACCTGCTGAACGAACCCCTCACCGACGACCAGGGCAACCTGGCCGAGCCCGAGCCCGACCCCAGCGCCACCCAGGCCTTCGTGGCCCACGTCCAGGGCCTGGCCGCCATCGGCACCACCATCTCGGACGTGGGCCGGGCTGACGACGGCAACAACATCGGGGCCATCGGGACCTACCTGCTGTGGATCTCGGAGCTGCTGATCATCGTCTGCGTGGCGGGCCTGATCGCCTGGGAGCAGGTGCGGCAGCCCTTCTGCGAGCGCTGCAAGGGCTGGTTCGCCAAGCCCGAGCGGCTGGTGGCCGTGGCACCCGCCAGCGCCGGCGCGGCCGTGGTGGCGGCCTTGGAGACCGGCAACCCCTACGCCCTGGGCCAGGCCTGGTCACCCTTCGACGCCAGCAAGCCCTTCATCGCACTGGGGATCCGCAGCTGTCCCAAGTGCCCCTCTGGGCGGCGCTTTGTGGACGTCGCGAAGATCACGGTGAAGGGGGGCAAGACCAAGCGCAAGAGCCTGCGCAAGGGCCTGGTGGACGCGGGCAAGCTCGACGCTCAGCTGGCAGGCCTGGTCAAGGCCGCCGACAAGGCCCAGCCCAAGCCGACCGCGGATCCGGCCAAGCTCACACCTTAGAGCGGCCTGCGCCCCACCAGCGCCACGCCGCGCTCCACGGGCAGGACCTCGAGGGCCTCGAGCCCCGCGGCCCGCATCCAGGCCTGGATCTCGTCCTGCCGGAACGAGCGGCCGCCCTCGGTGTTGATGAGCAGGCTGACCGAGAACACGGCCGCGTCCATGGCGCGCTCGGGGTCGGTGTCGTCCAGCAGGAGCTCCCGGATCACCAGCCGCCCGCCGGGGGCGAGGCTGCGCACCGCCTGCCCCACCATCCAGGCCGCGGCCTGAGGGGGGTGGGCGTGGAGCACCGCCGAGAGCACGGCCAGATCGTAGCCCTGGCCCAGAGGATCATCGCCGCACAGGTCGGCGGCCAGGGGGATGACTCGGGAGCCCCAGAGCTCAGGGGGCACCCGTGAGGCGGCCACAGCGAGGGTCGGCGGGCGGTCCACCAGGGTCACCTCCACCTCTGGCAGCGCCCGGGTCAGGGCCACGGCCAGGGTGCCAGGTCCCCCGCCCAGATCCACCACACGCCGCACGCCGTCGAGGGGGATGGGCAGCATGGCGGCCAGGGCCAGGTGGGCCTTGTTGTCGTCCATGGCCCGGACGAAGTCCCGGTGCATCCGGCGAGGTTGGCCGTCCCGTGGCAGGCAGCGCCCGCTGCGCACCACGTCGCTGAGCTGCGACCAGCGCCCCCACTGGTGCAGGTAGTGGAACACCATGCCGTGCATGGGCTCTGGGCTGTGGCCCGCCAGATGCCGGGAGGCCAGCGGCCCCGCGGCGAACCCTTGGCCGGTGCGCACCATCAGCCCCAAGCCCACCAGGGCCTCGAGCATCACGCCGGTGGCGCGAGGGTCGAGCTCGCAGGCGGCGGCGACCTGATCAGCAGTGGATGGCCCGGGCGTGCAGGGCGAGAAGAGGTCCAGCTCCACGGCGCTGAGCAGGATGCGGGCAGCGTAGGGCTGGCGCAGCAGCTCGCGCAGGGCGTCGCGGTCGGCCGGGCCCGGGCTCACGGCTGCGCCGCCAACAGCTCCCGCAGCCGTGCCAGGGCCTGGTCGCGCAGATCCTGGCGCTGGGCGCGGCCCTGGAAGCGTCCCCGAGCGCCCCCACCCCGACCCGCGATCAGGGGCAGCAGCTCGGGGCCCAGGGTGGCGACCAGCGGAGTCGGGCCGGCCAGCAGAAAGGACCCCGCCGGAGCGCCGGAGGTGAGCAGCACCAGGGCGTCGGGCTGCAGCGCCATGGCGCCGCTGGCCACCGCCTGGAGCAGGGGCAGGTCGTCGGCGTCACGGTGCAGGTGAGCCAGGCCCCCGCTGGCGCCCACCAGGCAGGCCGCGGCGAGCAGCTCGGCCAGCTCCGCCCGCAGACGGCGCAGCTCCCGCGCCTGCTCGCTCTGCTCGGCCAGCACTCGGTCCACCGCCGCGCTGTGCTCGGGAGGGGCGCACCGGAGGGAGAGGGTCAGGGCGCGCTCGCGGATCAGCCCGGACCGGAGCAAGTCCACGGCCCGCTGGCCAGCGACGAAGTGCAGCCGGGTGATGCCACCGTGCACCCGCTCGGTCCCCACAAACACCACCAGCTGCAGCTCGGCGGTGCCCGCCACATGGGTGCCGCCGCAGGTGTTGCGGTCGACGCCCTCGATGCTCACCAGCCGCACCTTGCCCCGGTGGTCGGCGGGCAGCCCCCGGCTGCGCACCCCCAGGCCGTCGAGCTCCTCGGGCTGCACCCAGCGGATCTGGAGGGGCAGGGCGGCGCGGATCTCCGCCTGCACCATGGCCTCGAGCTCGCCGAGCACCGAGGCCTCGATGTTGGAGGCGTCCAGATCGATGCTGGAGCGCTCGGCCCCCAGGTGGAACGCCATCGTGGCCAAGCCCAGCTGGTCGTTGGCCAAGGCGGTGATCAGGTGCTGGGCGCTGTGCTGCTGCATGTGGTCGTAGCGGCGGTCCCAGTCCAGCTCCAGCTGCGCCGAGCCCCGTGGGACCGCGCCGGGCAGCTCGTGGACCCAGCCCCCGTCGGCGTCTGCGCGCACCGAGAGCACGGGCTGGCCGGCCAGCGTGCCAAGATCATGCGGCTGGCCGCCCCCGCCCGGAAAGACGATGGTGTCGGGCGTGATGGCGATGAAGCCATCCCCCTGGGCGCGGCAAGCCACCACCTCGGTGCGGAGACTGCGGCGGTAGGCATCACGGAGGAAAGTAGGAGTGCGCATGGGAGGCTCGGGGCGGGATCACAGCGCTCCTAATCCGGTCGCTGACCAGGCACCGGCCACGTGCTACCTTCCTTCCCATCAGAAGAACCAGCCCGGCCTCCGGGCCCGTTGCAGACCAGGAGAGCACATGAGCCAACAGGGCACCCGGATCGGTCCCTACGCCCTGCAGGTCCAGGTGGCCCGCTCCGCGGGCTGCACCGTGTGGCATGCCGAGCGGGCCGATGGCAAGACGCGCGGGCCCGGCAAGGTCGTGGTGCGGCTGCTGGACGATCCCGGTGACACCATCGCCCAGGCCCGCCTAGAGCTCGAGTACCACCGCCTCAAGGCCTTGGACGGCGCGGGCGCGCCCCTGCCTATCGCCCACTACGCCGGCTTCGGCGCCCTGGTCATGGAGCAGCGGCTCGGCTGCACCCTGCGGGCGCTGCTGGACGCCAGCATGGCGGCCACCCTGGATCTCGATCCCGCCACCGCCCTCGAGGTCGTCCTGGGCGCCGCCCGCACCCTCCGCCACGCCCAGCAGCTCCCCGAAGGCCTGGTGCACGGGCGCCTGGCCCCCGCCGACGTCCTGCTGGGCCGCGACAGCAGCATCACCATCATGGGGTGGGGCGGCTGGAGCCCCCAGGCGTGGTCCCTGGGCATCGCCCCCGAGGTCATGCGCGGCCAGGCCCCCACGCTGTACTCCGACATGTACTCCATGGGCGCCATCCTGTGTACCACCCTCGAGCCCCGGGTCACCCACGCCCAGGGCCTCGACGCCGCGGTGCATCGGGTCCTGCGAAGCTGGCCGGCCGCGGGCCGCCTGCTGCAGAACCTGCTCGCCTCGGACCCCGCCGGTCGCTACCCCGACCAGGGGCCCATCATCCACGAGCTGCTCTCCCTGGCCCGACACCACGGCGGGGTCGCCCGCGTAGGTGAGCTGGCCGAGCGCTGCGGCAGCTTCCGGCGCGGCGGCGGCACGGCCATGGCCAACCTCAACGCCACCCAGGGTCCTGCGGCTCCTGTCGCGCCCACGCTCCCCCCCATCACCCCTCCCCCCGTGATCCCCCCGGTGGTCGCGCCGCCCCCTGTGGAGCCCGCGCCGCCGCCGGTAGAGCCCATGCCTACAGCCCCACCTGCCCACACTCAGGCCTCGGCCCCGGTCCAGGGCATCCCCCAGCCGGTGCCTCCCCGCCCGGCCGAGCCCCAGGCCCCGGCGCCAACCACTCCACAGCCCCAGGCCCCCGAGCCCCTGCCTGAGCAAAAGCCACAGCCACAGCCACAGCCACAGCCACAGCCACAGCCACAGCCACAGCCACAGCCACGGCCAGATCCAGAACCCGAAGAGATCGAGAAGACCGAGCTCCTCACGAGCCCGCCCGAGCCTGACCTGGCCGACACCGCCCAGGACGAAGGCCTGGACGAAGATCTGGACGAGCTCGACGACGGCCAGGGCGCCTCCATGCAGCTCATCGAGCGCGTGGCCCTGGCCCTGGTGGGCCTGCTGGCCATGGCCCTGCTCGCCTGGCTCGGCCGCGGGTGCATCGGCGGCTGATCCGGATCCCTTCCCCTCGACTTCAGCGCGTGGGTGAGCCCTGGTTCGGATACAAGGGTGCTCCACCCAGGGAGCAGCGCCATGGACACCACCTCCGTCACCCTGACCTACGGGGCCCAGGCCCTCGAGCTCAGCGTCCCCGACTCCTTCCTCGCGGGTCCCGTCATCCGCCCCGAGGCCCTCCCGCCCATGGACGAGGCCGAGATCCTCGACGCCATGCGCGCCGCCCTGGCCACCCCCGTCGGCCGCCCACCCCTGCGCAGCATGGTGGCGGGCAAGCGCGTGGCCGTCGTGGTCAGCGACGAGTTCCGCGCCGGCCAGCAGGAGCGCATCATCCGCGTGCTCTGCGAAGAGCTGGCCGCCGGCGGCCCCGCCCACGTCACCTTCCTGTGCGCCACCGGCACCCACGAGCCAAAGGTCTACGCCATGGGCATCGGCGCCATGGTGAGCCGCGCGGCCGAAGCCACCGGTCTCGAGGTCGACTTCGTCGCCCACAGCTGTGACGACCCCGCCCTGGTAGACGTCGGCTCCAGCCCCATGGGCACCCCCGTACACATCGAGCCCGCCTACCTGCAGGCCCAGGTCCGGGTCTACGGCCACGAGTCCAAGCACCACTACATGAACGGCTACTCGGTCATCGACAAGCAGGTGGTGCCCGGTATCTGCGCCCGGGCCACGGTGGCCGCCAACCACAAGCGCTCCCTGTCCCCCGACTCCGGGCCGGGCCGCAACCCCTGGCACACCGTTCCATCCCGCCAGGTCAACCCCTTCAGCCAGGACTCCCAGGCCGTGCGCCGCATGGTGGAGCGCATCGCCCTGGACACCGACGGTCAGCTGGTGGAGCGCCAGGTCGAGACCTTCGGCCTGGACATGATCTCCGACAAGAGCTCCATCTACTGGGTGGCAGCCGGTGATCCCGACTTCCTGTGCGCCCAGGCGGTGGTCAAGGCCGACGAGCAAGCCCAGTTCACCGTGGCCCGCACCCGCTACGTGATGATCTCCCCCGGGGGCCCCCCCGCCAGCCAGGCCATGTACGGCGTGCAGAACTGCTTCGACATGGCCATGCTGGGCGCGATCCAGCACGGCGGCGAGGTGCTGGTCTGCGCCCCCTGCGAGGGCCGCCCGGACCTGCCCCCCGAGGTGCGCGGCTTCGCCACCTCTCCCAAGTCCCTCGAGCTGTTCTGGAACAACCTGGTGCGCCTGCGCCACGAGCCCCTGGACGAGGCCTACCGCTGGATCGACGAGAACTTCCAGCTCTACCTCTGGAAGACCTGGCGCGTGCTGCGCAACTTCGGCCACGACAAGCTGACCATCCACGTGCACTCCCAGCTGCCTCCCCAGGCCCTGGCCGACGCCGGGTTCGTCCCCGTGGCCGACCCCCAGGCCTGGATCGACGAGCGGGCGGCCCGCGGTGACGGCCAGCTCAGGGTCATCGACAACGGCAACAAGCTGCTGGTGCTCGGACAGGATTAGTACGAGCGCAGATCCAGTCCCTCCGAGGCCCCACGGGAGGGCCTCGGCCGGTTAGGGGGCCTCCTGACGACAGGAGGAAGGCATGGACCGCGGCTACCCGTTCGGGCCCCACCGCTACATCGTCGTCGAAGGCCCCATCGGGGTCGGCAAGACCACCCTGGTCCACCGCCTGGCCGAGCACGCCCGGGCGCGGCTGATGCTCGAGATCTTCGAGGAGAACCCCTTCCTGGCCGACTTCTACCAGGACCGCGACAAGTTCGCCTTCCAGACCGAGCTCTTCTTCCTGCTCTCCCGCTTCCGCCAGCAGCAGACCGTCACCCAGCAGTCCCTGTTCACCGAGGTCACCCTCAGCGACTATCTCTTCCACAAGAACCTCATCTTCTCGGGGCTCACCCTGGTGGATGCGGAGTGGCAGCTGTACCTCGACATCTTCGAGGCCCTGTCGCCCCGGGTGCTCACCCCGGATCTGGTGGTCCTGCTGGACGCCCCCCTCGACACCCTGCTGGGGCGCATCGAGAAGCGCAGCCGCTCCTACGAGAAGGACTTCGACGCCAAGTACCTCGAGGATCTCGTGCTGCGCTATCGCCGCGAGTTCCAGCTCTACGACAAAGCCCCGGTGCTGGTGGTCAAGACCGGCGAGATCGACTTCTCCCGCGACGAAGAAGCCGTGCAGTGGCTGGTCGACGAGATCTCCATCCACACCGAGGGCCGCCACGTCATCGGTGGATAGCCGGGCGCCGGGGGTCTACCCCACCCAGCCCAGCGCGTAGACCAGCGCGATGCCCACCCCCACCAGGCTCTCGCCGGCGATGAAGCCTGAGGCCACGGGGATGGTGTAGTCCTCGGCGGCCTTGGGCTTCCACTTCTCGAGCCCCACGGCGATCAGCGCGCCCAGGAACATGTTGAAGGCGTAGAAGAAGTGGAAGGTGAAGGCCATGCCCAGGCCCATGGGCGAGGGCACCATCCAGCGCTTCTTCTCGGGCAGGGCGCGGGAGATCAGGGGCAGGGCGATGCCCAGCAGGCCGCCGATCAACAGGGCCCACTGGGCCGTGGGGTGGATGGAATGCAGGCCGGTGGAGAGCAGCTCGGCCACCCCACGCCAGGTCTGGGCCGCGGGGGCCGGGAACTTGTCGGTGCCCAGGTGGCTGGCGTCCGGGATGATGATCTGGAAGGCGCCCACCGCGAAGATCGTGCCGAAGAAGATACCCGAGAACTGGGCGATGAACTGCTTGCGGGCGTTGGCGCCCAGCAGGTAGCCGCTCTTGAGATCGATGAGCAGGTCGGCCGAAGAGTCGGCCACCCCCGCGGTGATGCAGGCCGCCATCAGGTTGACGTTCTTGCGGATGGGGCCCGCGAAGCTCCGCGGCGTGATGGCGCCGTAGAACAGCTGGGTGACCTTTCCCATGGCGCCCACGGGGGTGGTGTCGGTCTCGCCGGTGGCGCGGCAGGCCACCAGGGCCAGGAAGAAGGACATGACCACGGCCAGCAGGCTCATCCAGATGGGCATGTCGAAGGCGATGTACGCGATGGTCACCACGCCGATGGTGCCGAAGGTGGCGCCAGCCAGGAACCAAGAGGGGGGGACCTCGATGCGGGCCAGGGGGTCTTCCTCGGAGGCTGGTACGGCCTTCGAGAAGATGGTCTTGAGGCCCGAGAAGGCGCGCAGGGCCGTGCGCCACTGCATGCCGAAGTTCAGCAGGCCGCTGGTGACCATGCAGCTGACCCCGCCCCACAGGGTCCACTGCACCATCTCCCGGTACTCGAGGGTAGCGATGATCCCGTGGTGGTGCATGATGGGCACCAGGATGCCCCAGCAGAGCACCGCGCCGATGAGCATGGACGTGGCCGTGTGCAGGCCCATGATGGCGCCCGCGGCGATCATCAGGGCCGAGGGCTCGAAGGCCACGGTGCAGGCGGCGGCGCGCTTGCCGAAGACGGGCAGGAGCGCCGGAATCCAGCCGACGATGTCCCGGAACACGGCGATGAGCCCACCCAGGCCTGCGGCGATGCCCAGGCTGGCCGCGCTGCGAGTGGCGCCCTCGCCCGTGCCGTGCAGGCTCTTGAGGGTCTCGGCCGCGGCGATGCCCGAGGGGAACTTGAGCTGCTCGATGTTGATCATCTGGCGCTTCATGGGGATGGCCAGGGTGACCCCCAGCACCGCCAGGAAGAACACCCAGATCATCAGCAACCCGGTGCCCATGCTGCGCTCGTTGATGAGCATCCACGCCGCGATGGCGCTGACCATGGTGCCGCCGGTGGAGTAGCCGGCCGACGACGCCGTGGACTGCATGCAGTTGTTCTCGAGGATGGTCATGTCCGAGGTGGCGAAGCCCAGCCGCGCCACCCAGGCGGGCAGGTTCATGCCGCGGCACATGCGCATCCAGGCCTCGGAGAAGATCCGCAGCACCTTCCAGATGGAGAAGCTCAGGATGCAGGCCGTGATGGCCACGCCCAGGCCCCAGCCGGTCTTGAGGCCCACGTAGATGTTCACCAGGGACATCAGGCAGCCCAGGAAGCCGCCCATCACCACAGCTCGCAGGGTGAGCTGCTTCATGTCGTCGCCCCGGTACACCTCTCGGTACCACTTCATCTCGATCTCGAGGGGGGTCTGGCGGCCGTCGGCGGTGGGCTTCTGCACCAGCTCGGTCATGGGTCGTTCCAGGAGGCTCGGGGAGGCAGGGAGTCTACCTCGAGCGCGCCGCCGCGCGTCCCCTTCACCACTTTTTGGGCTCGGGCGGATTTTTCTTTTCGCCGAGCCGCCGCCGTGGGTCCAAGAGTGCGGACACCGAAGCCATCCCCCACCGGAGAACGACCATGACCCGCACCAGCCTCCCCATCCTCCTCGCCACCGCCACCGTCGCCTCGGGCTGCTTCATGCTGCCCAGCACCGAGCTCTCCGAGGTGCTGCCCGACGACCGCATCACCATCAACATGCCGCTGGCGTCGGATCTGTCCAAGGACGAGGGCCGGGAGTGGTCGACCTTCTACCTGTGGACCGCAGAGGTCACCGAGGACGTCAACCTGATGACGGGCACCGTGCTGTTCTGGGTCGACACCATCACCTCCCAGTACCCCGCCAGCTACGTCGATAGCGACCGCGACGAGGCCATCTGGGGCCCCTGGAACGACGGCCCCCTGGACCCCACCGAGACCCAGCTGCGCG
>ERZ890953.216-NODE-216-length-34385-cov-7.216429_pt1 | contig 34385 bp, 22 predicted proteins | sample MGYA00521264_ERZ890953 | MGnify/ENA primary metagenome ERZ890953 (study PRJEB32303, sample SAMEA104408629) | aquatic metagenome | biome: Brackish water; feature: Chemocline; material: water | place: Baltic Sea | collected 2014-10-26T21:54:00 | depth 200 m ...
CAGGAGCTCGACCATCCCAACATCGTCGAGTACCGCGGCTTCGTACATCGCACCGGCCACGCGCCCTACCTGGTCACGCGCTTCGAGCAGGGCGGCAGCCTGTACGACCACGTGCGACGCCGCAAGCGCCTTAGCCTGCGCGAGACCGCCTCCATCGGCCGCCAGGTGCTCGAGGCCCTGGGGCGCGCACACCAGGCGGGGGTCATCCACCGGGACCTCAAGCCCGAGAACGTGCTGCTCCAGGCCATCCCCGACCCCGGCGAAAACCCCCAAGTGTTGGTGGCCGACTTCGGGATCGCCAAGGTCCAGGGCCTGTTCTCCGACGGCCTCACCCGCGTGGGCGCCTTCGTTGGCACCCCCCAGTACGCCGCCCCCGAGCAGTTCGACGGCCTGCAACCCTCGCCGGCCACCGACGTCTTCGCCACCGGGGCCATGCTGTACTTCTGTCTTCAGGGCCAGCCCATGCTGCCGCTGGCCAACCGGCTGCCCGCCGAGGACGCCCGTGAGCTGCTGATCCGCAAGCTGCCCCCCAAGCTCGTGCTCCCCGACGAGAAGCCCGAGCAGGTCAAGACCTTCGAGCAGGTGCTCGAGGCCTGCATGGCCCCCGAGGCCGGTGAGCGCATCACCGTGCGCGAGATGCACGGCATGCTCGAGGCCATCGAGCACGGCTCCTTCATGCTCAGGCCCACCCGCACGGCGGTGCCGGAGCGAGCGCGCACCAGCGACACCAACATCTTCCTGTTCTCTCAGGACGGGCTGGATGATGACGGCCAGGAGGCCCCCACCGACCAGGGCCCGCCCCTTCCTCCTCCAGATGCCCCCCCTCCCCCGCCTCCTCGAGACGAAGCTCCGCCGCCGCCGCCCCAAGACGGCCCCGCCTTCGGCACCGACGCCCCGACCGTGGATCAGCCCCTCGCCACCAAGCGCGACGCGGCGCCCACCCCCGCCCAGGCCACAGCGCCAGCGGCGGATCCCAGGCCTCCGGCGCCAGCCCCCCCCAGGTCCCGCAGCCGCCTGCCCATGATGCTGGTGGCAGGGCTGCTGCTCGCGGTGATCTGTGGTGGTGGCGGGATCGGTGGCCTGCTGCTGCTGCGGCCCGACCTGCTCACGGGCGTCCCGGGCCTCGAAGGGCTCATCCCTGACGACAGCCCCGGCCCCCAGCTCGAGCAGGCCATCCAGACGCGCCTGAACACCCTGGCCTCCCAAGGCGTCGTACACTGCGGCATCCACGCCAAGGTCAGCGTCCCGGTCACCATCACCTCAGCTGGCCTGGTCCAGCCCGGTAGCGTGGTGGGAATCCCCGTGCAGAAAAAGGCTCGCTGCCTCGAGGCCTACCTGGCCGGCTTCTCCATCCAGCCCGCGCCCAGCGCCGCAGTCACGCTCACCGTGACGGTACCGCAGTAGCGCCGCGCTCAGTCCTCGGGGATCAGCGTGGCGTCCTCGACCACGCCGGCGCCCTCGCGAGGCTGGGGCAGATCGTCGACCCGCGCCACCATCACCGTGATGTTGTCGGTGGAGCCGTGCGCGATGGCGCGCTCGACCAGCACTTCGGCGCAGGCGGCGGGCAGGGGCACTTCGCGCAGGGCGTCGGCGATGCGCCGATCATCGACGAAGCCGGTGAGCCCATCGGTACACAGCAGCAGGATGTCGCCCGGGCGCAGGTGGCGCGAGCCGGTGTCGCGGCCCGGGTCGATGCGGACAGCGGCGTCGTCGCCGAGACCCCGAGATCCATAGACGAAGCTCTGCGCGAGGCGATCGGGCTCGGGGGGCGGGCTGCGCTGATCTCGCTTGGCGAACTCGCGGTGGGTGTGGTCGGCGGTGAGCCGGACCAGGGCACCGTCACGGAAGAAGTAGAGCCGGCTGTCGCCTACGTGGACCCAGAACACACGGCCGTCGAGCACCCATGCCCCCGTGAGGGTGGTGCCCAGCCGCACGCTGCCGCGCAGAGCGACCGTGGCATGCAGGCGCTTGTGGGCCTTGAGCACGAAGCGCAGCAGCGAGAGCTCCGGGGCTTGGCGCTGGCCCTTGGCGTACAGCATGGAGAAGGCCTGGACCGCTGCCGCCGAAGCCAGCGCGCCGTCCTCGTGGCCTCCCATGCCGTCGGCTACCGCCAGCAGCACCCCCGCGCCCTGCTCGGCGCGCACCACCTCTTTGTCCCCGTCGCGGAAGCGGATCTGACCGTTGCGGCAGACCAGATAGTTGTCCTCGTTGGCCGCGCGACCGCCGCGGTCGCTCTCGATCCCTGTGGAGCACACGAGGCCGATGGTGATGCCGTAGGACACGGTGCCCGCTATCTCCGGGTGTCAGGGGTGGGGAAAACGTAACAGACCCCCACGGGGAGGTCACCGTGGCCCGTCAAGCGTCCTCGAAGCGGTACACGCAGATCCCCGCGATGAGCATGTCGCCGTGGCGCAGCTCGAAGCCGGACCCGTCCTCGGGGGCGGTGCGGAAGCGCCCGTCGCCGCTGCGATGGAAGAAGGGCTGGAAGGACCCGTCGGGGTAGGCGTAGGCGTCGAGGTAGTCGGAGATCACCAGGCGCCCCTCGGCGTAGGTGGCGATGCAGTCGATGGGACCAAGGCGCACCGGTGAGGCCGCGCGCAGAGGGAAGCCGCGGGTGAACAGGGCGGCCACCAGGCGGTCCTCCAGATCCAGGGCCAGCAGCTGGGCGCGGGGATCCGGCAGCCAGGGCTCGCGCCGCAAGCTGGCGCTGACCGCGAAGTCCTCCTCGCCCTGGTCGTCGCGCCGTGCGATCTCGAGCACCAGGCCGTCGAGATCGTCGACCTGCTGAACCGGCTGCCCCTTGCGGAAGGCGCGGGCATCAGCGCCGTCCACCCGCTCGACCATACCGCGGCGGCCACGGACCGACAGGTGGAAGTAGTCCCGGGCCTCGAAGAGCTGCTTGGCGTAGGTGCGGTTCTCGGGGATCACCGCATGGGCCGCCCGGTGATTGCCGACCACCACGCGCCCAGAGACCATCCACCCCAGCTGCTGAAGGCGCCCGGGGCGGGACAGCGCTACCTGCCAGCCCGCCTCGTCGACCGCGACCACCTCGTCGGTGGCGGGGCGCCGCACACTAGGGCGAGAGGGCGGCGCTGGCACCGCGGGATCCACCGCCTGGCGCACAGGCGCAGGCGGCACCTCGGGCTCGACCCCGGTCGCCGACGAGGCCACCGGAAGACTGGTGGGCCTGATGCGCGGCGCCACCCGCTGGGGGCTGTCGCGGAGGTGCCGGGGCATGGGGGGCTCGATGCCCAGGATGGAGTCGAAGCCGGGATCCGTGAATGCGATCCCACCGGGCGCGGGACCGAGCTCACCCAGACCGGCGGCCACGGGGGCATCTTCGTCCGCCGCCAGCTTGGGCTTGGCCTTGGAGGGGATGGGGCTCGAGACCTGGACGACCACAGGGACCGCTGGCTGGGGCTCCGGGGGCGGCAGCAAGGCGGGGGGGGCTGTGGGGGAGGGAGGTGGAGCGGGCCGGGCTTCGGCCTCCGGGCTGACCGGCGGTGCCGGATCCGGCTCGGGCACGGCCGCGGGGGGCGGCGTGGTGACCTCGGGCTCGGTGCCGCGCTGAGTGGGCGGCGAGGACGCCGGACGCGCAGGAGCAGCCGGACGCGGGCCGAGGGCCGGCCCGAGATCCTCGAGGGGCTCGTCCACGAAGCTGTCGTCCGGTAGGCTCATGGCCGCCCTGGCCAGGGCGTCGGCCGTGAGCTTCTCGAGCTCGGGCGTGCGGGGGGGCGGATACGACACCTCGAAGAGGTTGTTGCCGACCAACACCTCGTCGCCCGGGAGCAGATCCAGGTGGTGCAGGCCCTTCTCGTCCCGCGTGGGGTGCAGGGCGAAGACGTCGTGATCACGGCGCACATAGCTGAAGCAATGCCGCGCCAGGTTGCGCAGCATGGGCTCGCCCTCGAGATCCATCTCGGCGTGGAGCGAGGCCACCATGATGGAGTCGTTGTAGAAACGGCTCTTGGGGATGTCGCCGGTGCGGGAGCGGATGAAGTCGCCTTCGCCCAGGTCCATGCGCCAGCAGAGGTTGTCGTTGTGGGGCTCGTCGGGCAGGCGGACCTTGCAGCGCCGGTCTCGGCCGATGCGGAAGACCGAGCCAAAGACCAGATAGGTGCTGCCCGCGGTGCGCCGGATCTCGCCGAGGTAGGGCCACCCGTCGGCGGCCACCGAGCTCAGGTCCCGGTACTCGAGCAGCTGGTTGGCCACTCGAATCTCGAGCTCGCCACGCAGCCGCACCGGCTTGTCCACCGGGGCAGGCCGCCCCGCGAGCAGGACACGGTCGGTGCGCGCCACGAAGTAGACCTTGTCCTCGCGAACCTGGAAGAGGGCCTCGGGGTCGGGCAGCGAGGTGCCGAGCTGGCCGCTGCGGCTGACGAAGACGTCGTAGCCCTCCATGAACACCGAGAAGTGCACCCGCTGCAGCAGCGCGCCGCGTTCCTTGAGGGTGAAGATCCGTTCCTCGACGGCATCGGGAACGATGGTGTGGTGCCAGCGGTCGCTCGCGCTGCGCATACTGGCGGAGATCCCGGGCTTGGCCACCGGACGAGGCTGGAGCTTTGCGCGGACCTTGCTGGCGGGCTTGGGCCCGGCCTGGAAGTCGTCGGCGCTGCGACCCGCCAGCTGCACAGCCGCGGGCTTGGAGGCGGCAGGAGCGGGCTGGGCGGGAGCTTCGGGCTGTCCGGGGGCCTCGATGCGCGTGATGTCGGAGCGACGGCCTGCGGGCTTGTCCGACGCCGAGGCGGCCGAGTCCGCGTCGCTGGGCTGATCCCGCAGGAAGGTGTCGACCACACCCAGCACCAGGAACGCCACCGCGGTGCCGCCTCGCTCGGTGACGGCCAGCACCGAGGGGCCCTCGGCGGACTGGACACTGCCCACCTCGAAGCGCTGCTGGTAGTCCGGGTTGATGACGTGAACCAGCGAGCCGTCCGGGTACTGCTGGAGCTGGTAGAGCGCCGGCGCCTCGAGCGCCTCGTGGGAGAAGTTGTCGAGCCAGTGGCTGCCCAGCGTGTAGCAGAGCTGGTCCGAGTAGAGCATCCCCACCTTGCGGTAGCCCTCCCAGGCGCCAGGGATGTTCAGGTGAACGGCCAACACCGGGGAGGAGGTGCCCAGAGGACCGGCGTAGGCGTTGGGCAGAAGGGCCGTGACGAACTGACCGGGCTCGAGGCCGATGCTGTGGCCCCGCAGCAGATCGCTGCCGTCGGCCACCAGGGTGACCTGGAAGCCGCGGTCGGGGAAGACCTGGTTGAACTGCGCCTGCCGGCACCACTCACGCAGGTTTCCCAGCAGAAACTCTGTGGTCTCCTGCCGCCAGAAGTCGCCCGTGTCGAGCTCGGCGCGCCGCCAGTCGGCCTGGTTGATCACCACCACGAGATCGGTGAACCCCGCGATGCCGTCGCCCAGCTCGCTGGTGAGGTGGTGAAGCAGTCCACCGCGGCGCCTACCCCGGCTGCTGAGTTCCCAGAGCAGCGCGGACCGCTCCACCAGATCCTCGGCGGTGGTGTGCAGCCGAAGCCGAGAGGCGAAGAACCCACCCCTCCCTTGCTCGCCGGCGATGAACGAGGCGTCGCCGCTGAGCCCGCGTGTTCCATCATTGGAGAAGACACGGGAGAACCAGTTGCCGAGCTGGGCCATGGAGACTCCACGGAGGGTCCACCTGCCCCTAACCGGGCCCCGTTGCAGGGACACGAACCCAACCGCGCCTGCTGCTCAGGGTTATCATGCGGCCTCGAGCCCTCCCCCACCACCACCCGCTGGTTCCCCATGCCACGAGTCCGCCCCAGGCTGCGCCTGGCCCTGATCCTCGCCGGGCTCGCCGGCCTGGCCTTCGTCGCCGCGGCCATCCCGCGCCTGGTTCCCCACCGACGTTCAGGGGTCCACGCAGAGCGCACGGCCGCCCCGAGAGAGGTGTCCACCCGGCGTGTGCGGGCCGCCTTGGCCCCCGATCCCGAGCTTCCCCTGGACCTCGCCGAGACCGATGTGCTCGTGGCCATGGTCTGCACCTTCCGCCGCGACCAGCTCGAGCCCTACGGTCAGACCCGACCCACCTCCCCCTTCCTGAACCTGCTGGCGCGCCACGGTGTGCTCTTCGAGCACGCCATCGTCCAGAGCTCCTGGACCCGTCCGAGCACGGGAAGCCTGGTCACGGGGCGCTGGGCCCAGGTGCTGCAGCTGGACGACCCTGGCGATGAGGCCTTCCACAACCGCGCCCTGGCGCCGGACTTCGTCACCATCGCCGAGGCCATGAGCGCCCAGGGCTACCGCACCATCGGCGCCTCGGGCAACCCCAACATCAGCAGCACCTTCGGCTTCGATCAGGGCTTCGACGCCTACCATGAGCCCGAGTCCCTGTGGCGGGATTCCTCGGGGCCCGCCCCCACGGGCGCGGAGCTCAACGCGCAGCTGCTGGCCGAGCTGGACGCCACCCCCAGCGATCAGCGCGTCTACCTGCAGGGCTTCTACGTCGACACCCACGCACCCCGGCGGCCGGCCACCAAGGCCCTGCGCAAGGTCCAGGTCGAAGGGGACTCCACCCCCAGGCGCGTGCTGGCCTACGACGCTGCGCTGCTCACCCTGGACGCCCACCTGGCCGAGCTCTACCTGGAGGTCAAGAGGCGGCGACCCAACCTGCTCTTCATCGTGGTGGGCGATCACGGCGAGGGGCTGACCTGGCCAGCCCACCACGGCAAAGGCCACGGGAACTACCTGTACACCAGCAGCGTGGATGTCCCCTTCCTGTGGTTCCACCCCGCGCTGCCCGAGCCAGGCCGTCGCATCGAGGGGCTCTCCATGGGCATCGACCTGGCGCCCACCATCCTGGAGCTGCTGGGCGGCACCTTCCCCGTGCCCGTCGACGGCAGCAGCCAGGCGAAGGCCCTGCTGGGCGAGAGCGAACGTAGCAGCCACGATCTGGCCTTCACCCAGACCTACTTCCGCCGCTCCGACAAGACCGCGGTGCTGGGCCAGGGCTACCACCTCATCCGAGACCGGGCGGCCGGTGGTGAGCAGGCCATGTACGACCTGGACGAAGCTCTGCAGACCGACGACGTCAGCGGCAACCACCCCACCGTGCAGGGCCTGCTGGCCGAGGAGCTCGACCAGTGGGAGCAGCGGGTCGCGCGCTCGCTGCAGCGACAGGGCGGCCCCGTCGAGGGCCAGCCCTCCAAGGGGATGCTCGAGCAGCTGCGCACGCTCGGGTACATCGAGTGATGCGGCGGGTCCGCGCCTGCATCGAGGTGCCCCGGGGCTCGTTCATCAAGCGCGAGCTCCACCAGGGGCGGCGGATCGACTTCATCTCACCCCTGCCGTCCCCCTTCAACTACGGCTACCTGCCCGGCATCCCCGGAGACGACGGAGACCCCTTGGACGCCGTGATCCTGGGCCCCCGCCTCCCGCTCGGGAGCCACGTGGAGCTGCCGGTGGTCGCGCGCGTGCGCTTCGTGGACGCGGGCCGCGGCGACCACAAGCTGGTGCTCTCGGAGGCACCCCTGACCCCCGCCCAGCGACGGGCCCTGGCGGCCTTCTTCCTGCTCTACGCCCGGGCCAAGGCACTGCTCAACCTGATGCGGGGCCGCCGCGGCGCCACCCGCTACGAGGGGCTGGACGAGGCGCTGGAATAGGGCGACTAGCGGGCGGTGTAGCCGGGCTCGACCTCTACCAGGCGGTCGGCGAAGAGCAGGTTGTCGCCCAGATCGTAGTTGGCGGTGTCGTCCAGGAACTCCAGGTCGCCGATGAGCACCACCTCGCCGCCCCAGCCCAGGGGCTGGTCCTTGACGACGATGTGGTCGCCCTGGTTGTGCACGATGTAGGGTGCGCCGTTGGTGTCGATGAAGCAGGGGTCGGAGAAGCGCAGCTCGGAGACGCCATCGGTCATCTGGTCGTTGGCCAGGAAGTCGGTGTCCAGCATCTGGAACTCGTCGGCGCCTTCGCCGTTGAAGCGCGGCCGGATGCCCCAGTTCTCGAGCAGGTTCTCGATGATGTTGGTGTCGCAGTTGGTGACCTCGTTGAAGATCACGATCCGGGTGCCGTGGCGACGCGCCCCCTCGAGCAGCTCGATCTGCTCGACGTCGAAGTTGCTGCCCGAGTAGATGCCCGGAGCCATCAGCCCGACCATGCGGTAGTCGCTGAGATCGTCGCCCAGGCTGCTGCGGACGTCGGTGTTCCAGCCGAACTTCTCCTTCCAGTGGGCGTCGATGTCGTCGTACTGGCCGAAGCCGCTGGACGCTGCGCCCTCGAGCCCCCCGTTGCCGGTGTACAACATGATGCGATCGCCAGTGGGGTAGACCGGCCCCTCGGGGGCGGTGTCTTCGGGAGGCGATGTGTCGATGGGCTCGGGCTTCTCGCAGGCCGCAGCGAACGCGCTGAGGATCAGCAGGACGGGGGCGCGCTTCATGGGGAGACCTCTCGGGTGACTTGCGTGGACAATCGCCTTCGAAGGGAGCTTAGCAGGACAGGGGACGAGCGTCCTCAGCGCGGGTGTTCACTGGTGTGGAGTCCTCCGATGTTCGCCTCCTCGAAGCACGGCTCTGGCCACCCTGGCTTGTCATGGCCAGCGTTCCGGCGTACAAGCTGAAGACGCCGTCCACCGCGGCCCGAGGGAGATCTCCGCTCCCCACTCCGCGCCCCTCATGGACCACCGCCCGACGGGATCCGAATGACGCTGCTCCTCCTCCTGGGACTGCTCGCCGCGCCCCACGCCGCACCGGACCCCAGCTGTCCTCCCGACGCCTCGGTCCGCTCGCTCAAGCGGCAGAACACGGCCCTCGAGCAGGCACTGTCGGCCACGCCGACCGATGCCGGCTCTCTCGACAGCGCCTTCGTGCAGGTCCAGACCCTGCTGGGCTGCGTCGAGGAGCCGCCCCCCTCCGTGGTGGGGCGCAGCTTCCTGCTGCTGGGTGCCTACTACCTGGACCAGGGCGACGCCTTCCGGGCCGATCCCTTCCTGGGTTCCGCAGCCCTGCTGGGGGGCGAGAGCGCATGGATCGAGTCCCTGGGCCCCGATCTCCACACCCGCTTCTTCAACGCCCTGGCCGCCGACCGCCCCCTGGGCGTGGTCTATGGCCCTGAGCTGCTCCTCGAGGGCCGGTTCCACCTCGTGGGCTCCCTGGGCCCCCCCCCGTGGCTCATGCCCATCGGCACCTTCACCTTCGAGTGGAACGACCGCTCCGTGCCCATCAACGTCAACGACCATGAGCTCACCCTGGTGGTCCCCAAGACCTTCGACGAGTTCGAGTCACTGGTCGACGGCGTCACCGAGTCCGACCTCGCCGAGCCCGACTACAACGCCACCATCCTCTACGACCGGCGGGCGGAGCGACGCGCCGAGCGCGAGGTGGAGAAGGTCAAGGAGAAGGAGCGGCCGCCCGAGCCGCCGCCCGAAGACCAGCCACCAGCCGACCCCGCGGTCGACGCGCTGTCTTTCTTCGACGAGCTCGCAGATCTCGACACCGACGACAGCCCTCCCCCGCCTCCCCCGGGTCCGGACGATCCCCCACGCCAACAGGGCGCCAGGCTGAGCGTCCGACCCCACGCGGGGATCGGTGCCGCCTTCACCGTCGCGGGCACCGCGGCCTCCGGCTCCCCGGTCGGCGACGCAGACTTCGGCGGGCTCGGGCTGCTGGGCGAGCTGGGGCTCACGCTCCGGATCGGCGACGCCATCGCGCTGCGCCCCGAGATCGGCTTCCGCAGCGCTGGCAACACCCCCGAGCTCGACCCCTCGCTCTTCACAGACGAAGGCTACGACGGTGAGGTCCCCGTGGAGCCCCTGCGCAACCGGCTGCGGCTGGGCCAGGCCAGGCTCCCTCTGCTGCTCCGACTCGGCCCGCTGGCCGTGGGCGCCGGCCCCGCCTGGGGCATGGGCTCGGCCCGTGTCACCGCCCTGACCAGCTGCGGCGAGGACAGCTCCTGCGTCGCGCCCATGAAGGGCAGCGTGATGGCCGGCGGCGGCTCGATCCTGCTGGGCTTCCGGCCTGGCGGCGCCCCCGTGATGACCTGGCTCGACCTCACCGTGCTCCACGACGGCGAGCGCGCCACCACGGCCGGTGGCCTGGTGCTGGCTTGGGAGGGTTCTCCATGATCCGCCGACCCGCAGTGTTCCTGCTCTTGCTGGCCGCTGGCTGCGGCACCAGCTGGGAAGCCATCGACGCCGATGGCGACGGCTTCACCCGCCAAGATGGCGACTGCTGGGATGCCGTCGAGGGCCCCGCCGGCCTCTCCGGCGCCGACATCCACCCCGACGCCTCCGAGACCTGGTACGACGGCGTCGACCAGGACTGCGACGGCCGGGACGACTACGACCAGGACGGGGATGGCTGGGTGCCCGAGGGCATGGCGGGCATCGCCACCGCGGGTGTCCCCGACAGCGGGCGGCTTCCCACGGGCGACTGCTGGGACGAGATCGCCAGCCCCGAAGGCAGCGACCTGGGCGGCGCCGACATCCACCCCGACGCCTCCGAGACCTGGTACGACGGCCTGGACCAGGACTGCGACGGCTCGAGCGACTACGACGCCGACTACGACGGCCACGACCACGCCGAGCACGGCGGAGACGACTGCGACGACGACGACGCCGCCATCAACCCCGACGCCTCCGAGACCTGGTACGACGGCGTCGATCAGGACTGCGACGGCCTCAGCGACTACGACGCCGACCGCGACGGCTTCGACAGCAGCGACCACGGCGGCGAGGACTGTGCCGACAACGACCCCGCCATCTACCCCGACCCATCGGTGGTGGAGCTCTGGTACAACGGCATCGACGAGAACTGCGACCTCAACGACGGCGACCAGGACGGCGACGGCTACTGGGCCGACGACTACGAAGCCCTGGTCACCGCGGTGGGAGGCGATCCCCTCGAGGTCCCCTCCGGCTTCGAGGGAGACTGCGACGATCTGGTGGACTCCACCAACCCAGGGGCCAGCGAGATCTGGTACGACGGCACCGACCAGGACTGCGACGGCTCGAGCGACTACGACGCCGACTACGACGGCTACGACAGCAGCGAACACGCTGGCCTGGACTGCGACGACGGCGACGCGGCGGTCAACCCCGAGGCCTTCGAGATCTACTACGACGGCACCGACCAGGACTGCGACGGCCGCAGCGACTACGACGCCGACCGCGACGGTCACGACACCACCGCATCGGGTGGGGGCGACTGCGACGATGGCGACCCCACCGTCAGCCCCGACGCCAGCGAGATCTGGTACGACGGCGCCGATCAGGACTGCGACGGCCTCAGCGACTACGACGCCGACCGCGACTCCCACGACTCCAGCGACCACGGCGGCGACGACTGCGACGACGCAGACCCCGGCATCAGCCCGAGCGCCAGCGAGATCTGGTACGACGGTGCCGATCAGGACTGCGACGGCCTCAGCGACTACGACGCCGACTACGACGGCTACGACAGCAGCGAATACAGCGGCCTGGACTGCGACGACGGGCGGCTGGACGTCTTCCCGGGGGCCACCGAGGCCTGGGACGGCGTGGACAACGACTGCAACGGCCTGCTGGACGACATGCTGGCGGCCGACGTGGCCCAGGGCTGGCTCGACGCCAGCGCCGCGGGGCAGCAGCTTGGCTTCACAGGGGCGCTCTCCTTCGGCGACATCGACGACGATGGCCAGCTCGATCTCCTGGTGGGCAGCACCACCGCCGACAGCTCCACCGGGACCGTCTGGGCCGTCGATGCCAGCCACCCCACAGCGCTGGGGGCTCCCGCAGCCAACTACGCCTCTCTCACGCTCTTCGGGGTGGACCCCGGCGGCGCCATGGCTTCGATGGGCCCGCGGCAAGCCGACGTCACCGGCGACGGCATCGACGACCTGGTCATCGGCGGGACCGACGCCACCGACAGCAGCAACAGCGCCCTGGCCCTGTACCAAGGGGGCCTCGGCCTCACCGGCGAGCTGACCGCTTCCAGCGCCGTGCTGGAGCTCACCGGCGCCAATGGCGCCGAGCCGCCCGTGCTCCTGAGCCACCTCGACATGGACGCCGACGGCGTGGCCGAGCTGCTCTACGCAGACTGGTCCGGTCAGGGTTCCTGGGGCTTCGTGGGCAGCCCGGTCTACTTGATCCAGGCAGCCGGCCTGTCCGGCTCCATCGACCTCGGCAGCGACGACATCAGCTACCTGTTCTCCTGGGACGAGGACCACCAGCCCGGTCGCGTCATGGGCGGTGGCGACCTCGACGGTGACGGCTACGACGATCTCGTCCTCGGCGCCCCTGGCTATGGTGGCGGTGACGGCGTCGTGGCGCTGTACCTGGGCTCCAGCCCCCTGCCCGCGTGGTCCTGGAACAGCTACACGGACTACGCCGACCTCGCCATCGAGGGCAGCTCCGGAAGCGGCCTCGGCGCCAGCGGCGCCCCCCAGCTCTGCGACCTCGACGCCGACTCCGCCACGGATCTGGTGATCGCGGATCCCAGCAACGATCAGGTCTACGTCTTCCTGGCCGCCTCGGGCCTGCTCGGCGGTGTGTACGGCGTCGATCAGGCCGATGTGGTGATCAGCGGCCAGGCCGGCAGCCTCTTCGGAGCCGCGATCCAAGCCGGCGACGTCACCGGTGATGGCGTGGACGACCTGTTGGTGGGCGCCCCGGGCAGCGACGACCCCGCCTCGCCGTCCACCACCTGGGACGGCGCCCTCTACCTGCTGGACGGCCTGATCGTCAGCGCCGGCTCCAGCGCCGATGTCAGCCAGGCCAGCGCCACCCTGCTGCCGGGCCAGGCCAGCCTGCTGGGTGCCGCCATCGTCATCCCCGACCTCGACGGGGACGGCGTCATCGACCCCGTGGTCGCCGCCCCGGCCCACGATGGGCAGGGCCGCGTCTGGTTGTTCCCCAGCCTGTAGCGGCTACTCGGTCGGGTCTTCGTCCCAGAGTTCCTGGCGGAAGGACTCCCCCAGCTCGTCACGCTTCTTGCGGGTGACGTCGATGGCGTCATCTTCCGCCGGCGGCTGTGCGGCGCCGACAGACTGAGCCGCGGCCGCTGGGGCCGCCGCTGCGCCCGCCTTGGCACCGACCCGCTGCAGGGCGCCCTCGAGCTCACCCTTCATGGTGGGGTTGGCTCCGAGCGACCCCAAGGCGCGGCCGTAGTGGTAGCTGGCGCTGTTGTAGTCGCGCGCTCGCTCCGCGACCTGGCCGAGCCCGTAGTGGGCCATGCCGTTGCCGGACTCCATGGACAGGGCCGCCATGAAGGCGCCCTGGGCGCCCACCAGGTTGCCGGTGTCCAGGGAAGACCACCCATCGCGCAGGTAGTCCATCACGCTCTTGGCGCTAGCGGCGGGGGCGGGGGCGGGCTCGACCATGGCCACCGCGGGCTCGACCACGGCGGGCTCGGGCTGGGCCACAGGAGCAGGCGCCGAGCTGACAGCCGGGGTTCTTCCACCCGTGCTGCTGCGGCCCGTGCTGCGTGCGCTGGGCGGCGGCGCGGACACGGTCTCGGCCTCAACGGGAGCCGCTGCGGGCGGCTCGCCAGCCACCACCGCCTCGAGGTCCAGGAGCGGCTCGGGATCGGGCTCGACCATGGCGGGCTCGGGCTCGACAGGCGGCGGCGGCGTAGACGCGGACGCTGGGCTGGCGGCGGCAGGCGTGCGGTCGCCCGTGGGGACCGGATCTCCAGCGGAGGGCTGGTCCCGGTTGAGGAACATCATGAAGAAGATCCCGATGAGGATGATGACCACAACGGGCACCGCCCACTTCATCCACCGCGCGCCCCCACCGTGATCGCCGAACACATCGGCCGCGATGTCCGAGGCCGAGGGGTCCAAGTCGTCGGCATAGAGCTGGTCGATGGGGCGGGTGTAGGGATCGTGGGCCGCCTCGGCCATGGGAGCAGCGACGGCGCCCACGTCAGCGCCCTCGTCGTGCCAAGACCAGTCCTCGTCGTCGTCGAGCTCGGCGGGGAGCTCTTCGGCCGGAGCCTCGACCATGGGGTCGGGCGCCTCCACCGGGACGTGGGTGAGATGTGGATCGTGGCCCAGGACGGGCGCAAGCGCCGGTTCGGGCGCATCGAACGCGCCCTCGGGGGCCGCCACCGGGGCAGCGTCGAGCGAGTCTTCGAGGGCCCCCACCGGATCAACGAGGTCGGGCTCGGGCTCAACAGGCGGCGGGGCGGGCTCTTCCTCGAGGGGGAGCAGCGTGGGGCTGGGCGGCACCACGGGGAGCTCGGAGGGTGCCACCGGGGAGGGCAAGCCGTCCATGAACACGGGGGCAGGGGGGACCACCGCTGGCTCGACGGGCTCTGGAGCCGACGGCAGATCCACCGGCACTATGGAGGGGGCCTCGGGGACCTGGGGGGCCTGGACCGCCGTGGGAGCGACAAGCGTGGGGTCGGGCACGGGAGGAGGCGGCACAAAGGCGCGCCGCTGCCGCTCGCGATCGGCCCGCAGAGAGCTGGACTCGACCGCGGCCGACGCCGGCGCTGCCGGCTGTGCGGCCTGGTCGTCCGCAGGCTCTGCGGGCCACGCCGAGCCCTGATCCACCAGCACAGCATCGCCCTCACCCTCTTCGACCAGGTGGGCTTCTTCGGGCTCGTCATCGTGGTGCGTAGGTTCGGGCAGCTCCGCTGCTGTGATGGCCGCCTCGGGCGGCGGGACCGACGCCGGCTCGTCCCAGGTGTCGTCAGGCAGGTCGGGAAGCCCAGGCTCGTCATAGAGCGGCCCGTCGGACACAGGCGGTGCCGGCGAGGCGATCTCGCGGGTGTGCACCTGGACCTCGCGCACGACCCCGGGCTCCGGTACGTCGATCTGAGGAGCGGGACGCACCAAGCCAGCCATGGGCGAAGGAACCCGATGGGCCCGCGGCCCCCAGCCCGGAGGAGCGAAGGGGAAAGGTGTGGGACGCTGCTGCTGATGCAGGACCGAGATCTCGAGGCGCACGGACGCCGGCCCATCCTCGCTGGGGGCCGGAGCGCTGGGGGCCGGAGCGCTGGGCGACGGAGCGCTGGGCGCGGAGACGATCCGGGGGATGTCCTGCTCGTCGCGATCGCGGGTGGCCATGCTCAGGGCGGTGAGGAAGCCCGACAGATCGGGCGGCCGCGCCAGAGGATCCGGGTCGGTGGTCTGCAGCACGATGCGCCGCAGGGGCAGCGGCACATCCTCGCCGGGATCCAGCGGGCCCATGCGCATCTTCATGCCCATGATGCGCGCCATCTGGGGCGCGGGCTTGAGGGCGGGGTCGATGGGGAACACGCGCACGCCGGTGATGGCCTCGTGCAGGATCAGCCCCAGGGCGTACACATCGGCCGCCACAGGGCTGCAGCCCTCGGGATCATCGAAGTACTCGGGGCCGACATAGGCCAGGGACTCCGCGTCCAGCTGCCCCTGAGTGCCCTCGCGGAACACCGTGCCGAAGCCGGTGATGCGGATGTGGCGGCCTTCGGCCAGGAGCACATCGGAGGGACGAAGATCGCCGTGGTGGGCGCCGTGGGAGTGGATCAGGGCCAGCGCGCCCGCCAGACGGCCGAACACGAAGCCCAGCTCTTCGAGCTGGAAGGGGCCTTGGTCCAGGCGCTCCTCGAGGGACTGGCCGCGCACCAGCTCGGTGGTCATCCAGAGCAGGTTGCGCTCGTGGTCCTCGCCCCAGCCGAGCACGTGGATCAGCGCCTCGTGCCGAAGCATCAGCAGCGGCTCGATCTCGGCGATGAAGTTGCTACGGGCCTTGGCGTAGTCGGGCGGGCGGGCCACCTTGAGGGCGCCGCGCAGGTTGAGGTTCAGCCCGTGCCGAGCAAGGAAGATGGCTCCGTGCTCTCCTTCGCCGAGGCGGGCTTCCACGATCCAGTCGCCGATCCGCTCCCCTTGGCGCAACATGAGGCTGTCTCCTTCCGCAGGTACCCCGCCGGTACAAGACGCAGCAGGGCTGTCTACATGCTGTGTATATGCCATATGCTCGCCACGCACACGATCTATTGACGCGTCAACTACCATGGGTGAACAACTTGTGGAAGAAGTGGCGCTCGAGTGCCCACGGCGGTGTGATCGTGCGACCACAACCCTCCCTTGTTCCTCCACTTTCGACAAACAAGGGAAGTCGCGCCGGTTTTCCACAGGCTGGCGCCGTGCCGATGGAATGCGATAGCCAATGTCTGGATTACCCGCCTTTCCAAGGCGCTTTTACACGCCTGACCCAGCCGGCCACGCCGACGGGGAGCGCGCCGCTCACGTCGACTATCCAGCCAGCGAGGTCCGATATCCCTGGAGAATTTTCAGATAATTGGCGCGCTCGTAGGCCTCGGGCTCCGCCACCCGGTCCAGACTCATGGAGCCGCGGGCCTGGCTCAAGCTCTCGTACTCGTGGTCCTCGAGCCACAGCTCCACGCCCCGGCGCAGCTGACCGATGTACTCCGGGCCCCGCTGCAGCAGCGCGGAGACCACCTGCACCACGTCGGCGCCCGCCATGATGGCCTTGATGGCGTCTTCCACGTTGTGCACCCCTCCAGTGACCGCGAGCTGGATCCCCACGCGGCCGCGGAGGATGGCCAGCCAGCGCAGCCGCAGCAGCAGCTCGGAGGAGGTGGACAAGGCCAGGGTGCGGGAGACCTCGAGCCCCTCGATGTCGATGTCGGGCTGGTAGAAGCGGTTGAAGATGACCAGCGCGTCGGCGCCCGCGTCTTCGAGACGACGAGAGAGGTTGGCGGGCGAGGAGTAGAAGGGCGACAGCTTGACCGCCACAGGGATGTTCACGCCCTGCTTGACCAGCCGAACCAGCTGGACGACCTCCTCCTCCACGGCCTGTCCGGTGCGCTCGGGGCTGATGATGGGAGCATAGACGTTGAGCTCGAGGCCGTCCGCGCCGGCCTCCTCGATCAGCCGACCGTAGCGCAGGAAGCCCTCGGGGTGCACGCCGTTGAGGGAGGCGAAGACCGGCACCTGCACCGCGGCCTTCACGCGACGCAGGTGCTCGAGGTAGGCGTCGGGCCCGAACCGGAAGTCCTCCACATCGGGGAAGTAGGAGGCGGCCTCGGCCGAGGTGTACATGGAGGCAGAGACGGCCTCGTGGGTGGCCATCTCCTCCGCGAGGACCTGCTCCTCGAACAGGGAGCGCAGCACGATGGCCGAAGCCCCCGCGTCCTCGAGGCGCTTGACGACGTCCAGTTCGTCCGCGAGGGGCGACGATCCGGGCATGAACGGGTTGGCGAGGGTGTGCCCCAGGTAGGTGGTGGTGAGGTCCATGGTGTGCTCCGCAGGTTTGAGGACGGGTGATGCAGCCCCGCGCATCCAGCAGGGGCCGGGGTCTCGTCCAACATGCGACCACGCGTCGATGGGGGCAGCGTGGATGGCCCGGAGCGTGAGAGGGACTACGCAGCCGAGAGGCACCTCCGCGGGTCAGCCGAGGACGCGGCCGCGCCAGCGCAGCCAGGCCCTCCAGGTGAGCACGGCCCACGCCACAGCCACCGCACCGACCCACACCACGCAGACCAGGGGCCACGGTGGGAGGACCCGCAGCAGGGCGGGGCTGTCGGTGGAGTTCAGCAGCGACGCGTAGAGCATCAGCGGAGCCACCAGGGGAAAGACGAAGGCGAAGAGGTTGACCCAGGACAAGAAGCGCTGGGGGCCCAGCCCAGGTGAGGCCCCAAAGGCCGCCCAGAAGACCCTGAATCCCGCCGAGGTCTCGGCGGCTGGGTACATGCCGCGGCGCTGCACCAGGTACAGAGCGAAGAGCTGGTAGGACAGCAGCGCCAGCAGCAGCTTGCCCGAAGACCCGTAGGCGATGGCCGCGGGAACGCCCCAGGCCTGCACCACGGCCAGCCAGATGGGGTTGATCTCCTGAGCCAGGTCGGGGGTGGTCCAGAGGGTGAGCCCGATGTCCTGCAGGTGGCAGACCAAGGCCAGCAGCCCCACCCCGACCGCCCAACGGCGCTCGCTGGGCAGCAGCTCACAGCGACGGAGCAGCAGGTGGAGGCCGACCGATGCCAGCACCACCGTCAGCCACACGAGCACGGCCAGGGGCAGGCCCAGGGTGCCCACCGTGTCGTAGGTCCAGGCCAGGGCTTCGTAGGCGGGGGTGTTCACGCTCCTCACTCCTCATCACCAAGCATGACCTGAACGCACGAAGCCCGCTGGACCTTGCGGTCACAGCGGGCTCGAGATCAGGCTTGGCGGCCCCAGAGGGACGGCGACGAGCCAGAGACTAGCGGGGCAGCACCAGCTCGCTCATGTGCTTGTACAGAGCCATCTTGTCGCGCACGCCCTCGCGGGCGAAGTTCACCAGGCCCTCGAAGCGAGTCGGGTCCATCTTCTGCACCATGCGGAACCGGGCCTCACCCATCATGAAGTCCATGATGTCGGCCTTGGGCTCGAGGGTGGAGTCGATCTGCAGGGCGGGCTTGCCCTCGGCGACAAGGCGCGGATCGAAGCGGTACAGCGGCCACAGGCCGGACTCGACGGCCAGCTTCTGCTGCTCGTGCCCCAGGGACAGGTCGAAGCCGTGGGCGATGCAGTGGCTGTAGGCGATGATGAGGGAGGGGCCGGGGAAGGAGTCGGCCTCGACGAAGGCCCTGACCGCCTGGGAATCCTTGGCGCCAATCGCGATGGCCGCGACGTAGCAGGAGCCGTAGTTCATGGCCATCATGCCGAGGTCCTTCTTGGCGATGTCCTTGCCGGCGGCCGCGAACTTGGCGGAGGCGCCGATGGGGGTAGCCTTGGAGGCCTGGCCGCCGGTGTTCGAGTACACCTCGGTGTTCATGCACAGGATGTTGATGTTGCGGTTGTTGGCCACCACATGGTCCAGGCCGCCGTAGCCGATGTCGTAGGCCCAGCCGTCGCCGCCGAAGGCCCACACGGACTTGGGCGACAGGTAGTCGACCACGTCGAGCAGCCGCTTGGCATCGACATCCTGGGCACCCTCGAGGGCGCCGCGCACCTTGGCGATGAGGGCACGCTGGGACTCGAGCCCAGCCTCGCTGCCGTCGTCCTTGCCTGCCAGGAGCCCTTCCACCAGGCCGTCGCCGAGGCGACCGGCCAGGCGCTTGACCAGGTTCGCGGCCACGCGGGTGTTGCTGTCCACCGCCAGGCGCATGCCGAAGGTGAACTCGGCGTTGTCCTCGAACAAGGAGTTGGACCAAGCCGGCCCGCGCCCGTTGTCGTCGGTGCAGTAGGGGGTGGTGGGCAGGTTGCCGCCGTAGATGCTGGAGCAGCCGGTGGCGTTGCCGATGAGCAGGCGGTCGCCGAACAGCTGGGAGACCAGCTTGACATAGGCGGTCTCACCGCAGCCCGCGCAGGCGCCGGAGTACTCGAACAGCGGCCGCAGCAGCTGGGAGCTCTTGACGTTGTGCTTCTCGAAGCTCTTGCGGTCGAGGTCGGGGATATCCAGGAAGAAGGTGTAGTTGGCGCGCTCTTGCTCGCGGATGGCGAGCTGGGGGACCATGTTGATGGCCTTCTGGCTGGGGTTGGCCTTGTTCTTGGAGGGGCAGGTGTTCACGCACAGCTTGCAGCCGGTGCAGTCTTCGACCGCCACCTGCAGGGTGAACTTCTGGCCCTTGAAGTCCTTGCCACGGCCGTCGGCGCTCTTGAAGGTCTCGGGGGCGCCCGAGAGCAGCGCGGCGTCGTAGACCTTGGGGCGGATGGCGGCGTGGGGGCAGATCAGCGAGCACTTGTTGCACTGGATGCAGACCTCGGGATCCCAGCAGGGGACCTCCTGGGCCACGTTGCGCTTCTCCCACTGGGTGGTGGCTGTGGGCCAGGTGCCGTCGGGGGAGAACGCGGAGACGGGCAGGTCATCGCCACGACCGGCGATGATGGTGCCGATGACGTTGCGCACGAACTCGGGAGCGTCCGGGGAGATGACCGGGGGACGCTCGAAGGTGCTGGTGACCTCGCCAGGCACCACTACCTGGTGCAGGTGGGCCAGGGTCTGGTCCACGGCGAAGAAGTTGCGCTTGACGATGTCTTCGCCCTTCTTGCTGTAGGTCTTGCGGATGGCACCCTTGATCTGCTCGATGGCCTCGTCCCGCGGCAACACGCCGGAGATGGCGAAGAAGCAGGTCTGCATGATGGTGTTGATGCGGGTGCCCATGCCGGTCTCTTTGGCCACGGCGTAGGCGTCGATCACGTAGAAGCGCAGACCCTTGTCGATGAGCTCCTGCTGGACCTCGCGAGGCAGGTGGTTCCAGGTGTCTTCCACGCCAAAGGGCGAGTTGAGCAGGAACACGGAGCCGGGCTTGGCGTAGTGGAGCATGTCGAGCTTGTAGAGGAACTCGAACTGGTGGCAAGCCACGAAGCCCGCGCTCTTGACCAGGTAGGTGCTCTTGATCTCGTTGGGACCGAAGCGCAGGTGGGAGGTGGTCCCGGTGCCGGACTTCTTGGAGTCGTAGACGAAGTAGCCCTGGGCGTAGTTGGGGGTCTCGGTGCCGATGATCTTGATGGAGTTCTTGTTGGCTCCCACGGTGCCGTCGGCGCCCAGGCCGAAGAACACGGCGCGGACCATGGCGTCACCCTCGATGTCGAGCTCGGGATCGTAGTCGATGGAGGTGTGGGTGAGGTCGTCGTTGATGCCCACGGTGAAGTGGTTCTTGGGCTGGGGCAGCGCCAGGTTGTCGAAGATGCCCTTGACCATGCCCGGCGTGAACTCCTTGGAGGAGAGGCCGTAGCGGCCGCCCACGATGATGGGGTCGGCGGTGAAGCTGCCAGCCACGCGGGCCTCGCGCAGGGCGGTGACCACGTCGAGGTAGAGGGGATCGCCGATGGCGCCGCTCTCCTTGGTGCGATCCATGACCGCGATGGCCTTGACGCTGGCGGGGATGGCCGAGATGAAGTGCTCGATGGAGAACGGACGGTACAGGCGGACCTTGATCACGCCGACCTTCTCGCCCTTGCCGACCAGGTACTGAGCGGTGTCGTCGGCGGTGGGGGCGCCGGAGCCCATGAGGATGACGACGCGCTCGGCCTGGGGGTGGCCGACGTAGTCGAAGAGCCTGTACTGACGGCCCATGCGCGCGGCGAAGCGGTCCATGACGGCCTGCACCTTGTCGGGGCAGGTGTCGAAGAAGGTGTTGCAGGCCTCGCGCTGCTGGAAGAAGGTGTCCGGGTTCTGAGCGGTGCCGCGCAGCAGCGGACGGTCGGGGGTGAGGGCCCGGGCGCGGTGGGCGGCGATGGCGTCTTCGTCGAGGATGGCGCGGATGTCGTCGTCGGTCATCTCCTCGACCTTGGTGACCTCGTTCGAGGTGCGGAAGCCGTCGAAGAAGTGCAGGAAGGGCACGCGGGTCTCGAGGGTGGAGGCCTGGACCACCAGGGCGAGGTCGTGGGCTTCCTGGCCGTTGCCCGACGCCAACATGGCGAAGCCGACCTGGCGGCAGGCCATGACGTCGCTGTGGTCGCCGAAGATGGACAGGGCGTGGGTGGCGATGGTGCGCGCGCTCACATGCATGGCGTAGGCCGTGAGCTCACCAGCGATCTTGTACATGTTGGGGATCATCAGGAGCAGGCCCTGAGACGCTGTGAAGGTGGTGGTGAGCGCACCGGCCTGCAGGGAGCCGTGCACGGCACCGGCGGCGCCAGCTTCGGACTGCATCTCCATCACGTCCGGGACCACGCCCCAGATGTTCTCGCGACCCTGGGCGGCCCAGGCATCGGCGTACTCGCCCATGCTGGACGAGGGGGTGATGGGGTAGATGGCGATGACCTCGTTGGTCCGGTGGGCGACGGAGGCAACGGCTTCGTTGCCCTCGACCGTGATCATGCGACGCTTGGCCATGATGTACGCTCCATGGAATTCTTGGGGAAAGGTACGCGGGAAGCGGGGTTCCGACGGGCTGACAGGCCCGCCTTCCGGGGAAATGGCGGGCAGTCTATGGCAGGCCACCGGGAAGTCAAGCCGTCCTGGTCATGGTTTCGACGACCACCCGAGAGAGCCGATGAGAGGCTGATCCTCGCCATGTGAAAAGCGTGTGACCGCGGCCAGCGTGACTCTGCCGGGGGTCACGGAACAGGCGGGCCACACATGGCATAGTTTCCTCGGCGCACATATTCTAGGCTCGCCATGACGCACCGAGACCTGGAACTGCAGCCCCTCGAGGGCCTCTACCGCTGGCTGGGCCCCACCCTCGCACGCTTCGCGCTTCGCCTCCTTAGCATGGAGGAGCTCCCCCAGGAGCAGATGAGCGGTCTGCTGACCACTCAAGACGGATTCTTCCGACGGGATCGGCACGTGCACCCCGCGATCCCCAGCGAGGGTTGGCAGCTCCAGCTCGGCGGCGTCGCACAGCCACGTGCCTTCGGGTACGCCGAGCTCGAGGCCCTTCCACAGCAACGCGCCGCCTGCGTGGCCGAGTGCGCGGGCAACGGCAACCACCTGATGGGCTCCGCGGGCCTGATGGGCCAGGCATGCTGGCAGGGACCGACTGTACAGAGCGTAGTGGAGGCCTGCGGCGGCCCCGGCGAGGCCACGCACTTCGTCTTCCACGGCGCCGACAGCATCGGCCCCCGGGGCGCGTATCACTACGGCCTCTCCTGGCAGGAGATCATCGACAGCGGCGCAATCCTGGCGCTGCGCCACGGCGACGAGCCCCTCACCCGGGCCCGGGGCTATCCCCTGCGGCTGGTGGTTCCCGGCATCTACGCCATGGCCTACGTCAAGTGGATCGTCCGCATCGACGGGCTCACGGAGCGCTGGCGAGGCTTCTACAACGACGTGCTCTACAACAACAAGCGCCTGGTGGATGGGCGCTGGGTCAAGGAGCAGGCCCGGTGGATCTCGCTCAAGTCGGTGCTCACCCGCTGCAGCGCCAGCGCCAGTGATGGTGGCTGGGAGCTGAGTGGCTGGGCATGGGGCGGAGGCCAGCCCATCCAGCGCGTAGAGGTCACGACCGATGGCGGCCAGACCTGGCACGAAGCGGAGCTCACCACCGTTCACACGGTCCAGGATCTGAGCGAACCCCAGGCGCGGCACGCCTGGACCGAGTTCCGGTGGCGCTGGGTGGCGCCCGCACCGGGCGCTCACCTGCTCAGCTCCAGGGCCACAAACGCCGCAGGACAGGTCCAACCCGAGACGGAGCCCATGGACGTCCGCGGCCACTACGATCAGGTGCGCTGGAAGTGGCGCAAGGTGGTGGTGCCGCACGGCTCCTGATCGCTGCGGACAGCACCCCCCGGTGGAGCACGTCGGCCGCCGGAGGTTAGCCTTCGAGCATGAGGTTCGCGCTCCTGGCCCCCCTGCTCGCCGCCCTGCTCTGTGCCAGGGCGGGCGAGCCCGATCCCGACGCCCCCCCCGCCATCCAGGCCAGCCTCGAGCGTATGCGCAGCGCGGCCGCGACCCTGCGCACCGCCACCTACACGCTGCATCGCCAGGAATGGAAGGACGGCCAGACCTACCCAGCCCAGGTGATGGCCATCAAGCTCCGCCGCCCGGACGACCTCTACATGCGCTGGACCGGAGAAGCCTACCAAGGGCGCGAGCTGCTGTACCGCCCCGGCTGGAACCAAGGCCGCCTACGGATCAGCGAGGGGGCCCTGGTGCCCACCGTGGATCTCGATCCCACCGGCTTCGTGGCCATGCGCGGCTCCCGGCAGCCGGCGTGGATGGCCTCGGTGCTCCGTACGTCCCAGAGCATCCTGGCGGGCGCCGATGTCCTGAGCGCCGATCCCGCCCTGAACGCCAGCTACCAGGACCTGGGCACGGTGACGGTGAGCGGCGAGCCCTCCCACTGCTACCGGGCGGACCTGCCCGTGGGCCAGGACCCGAGCCAGTACGCCGATCGCGTGCTGGTCTGCATGAGCCGGCGCCACGGTCTGCTCACGCGCTTCGCCGCCTGGGAGCTCAGTGACGGCGTCCTGAGGCAGATCGAGGACTACGTGTTCACCGACGTGGTGGTGAACCCCGGGCTCGGCGACGCCGACTTCGATCCGGACAACGACGCCTACGGTTTCTAGAGGCCAGCGCCGGCAGCCCGAGCAGGGCCAACCAGCCGGGCGCCGCCCCCCCGCCGCAGCCGCAGCCCGGGTCCCTGGCGGGCGGCAGGTCACCCCCACCGCCATCATCGCCGCTGTCCACGACGCCGGTGTCGCAGGGCCCTCCCGGCTCCCCCACCGCCTCGCACACCAGGCGCTTCAGCACCATGGGGTCGCCCTCGGAGCTGACCACGATGTCGCCGATGGCGTTGTAGGCGATGGCCTCACCCTGGACGTCTGACAGGGCCAGACCGCGGGGAGGATCGTCCCAGTGGGCATCGGGCAGGCAGGGATCCGCGCTCCACTCCCACGCCCCGCTGTAGGTGCGCACCACCACGCGATCTCCGTCGGGGTCCCAGTCAGCGCCGGTCACGGTGCGCGCGCCCCCCTCGCCCTCGAAGGACAAGGTGGCCACCAGCGCAAGCTGCGCGATCTGCTCGGCGGGATCACGGGGAAAACGGTAGACACCGCAGCTCTCGCCGTCCTCCTTGGTGATCAGGTCGATGCGGCCCGTGAGGGGGTGGACCAGCAGGGCCTCGGAGTTCCGGGCGACGCCGTCGGGGTAGCTGGCATGCCAGGCCGCCAACACCTCCACCGGGCGCCCGGCGGTGGGCTCGCGCACCGCATACACGCTGACATAGGGCCGCGCCCCAGGGTTGTCTCCCACGTCGCCGATGTACAGACAGGCGCCATCGCCATCGGGACAGGGACCGGCGGACATCGCCTCCCAGTCCCCGAACGCGGCCCCGACCACCGCGTGTTCTTCGAGGTAGGTGCCGTCCAGCTCGAAGGCGTAGAGCACCGGCTGGCCTCCCGAGTCGTTGTGGGTGAACCACACTCCAGGGCGCGTGCGGGCGAAGGCGAGCCCCGAGGACTCGGTGATGGGCGAACCCCCGACAGATCCCTGCTCCTGTGGTGCCCCATAGCCCTCACAGCTCGAGGCGAAGCTGCGCACCACCAGCAGAAGCAGCAGGGAAGCCACGCCGGCCATGGCCCCTCAAGCCCGGCGACGGCGGAGGGCGGCCAGCCCCAGCAACCCGGCCATCAGCGCGCCCACTGGAGCATGCCCGCAGCCGCCGCAGCCACCGCAGCCCTCCTCCGGCTGGCCGGCGCCCGTGTCGGAGTCCTCGGGGCTGTCTGGCTGGGGGGAGTCGGGGGGCCGGCTGTCGGCGTCACCGTCGGCATCCGTGTCGGTGTCCGTGTCGCCGTCAGCGTCGGTGTCGGTGTCGGCCTGGCCTGTGTCACATGGGCCGCTGCCAGGCCCAGGAGCCAAGCAGGCCAGCTGCGCGATGCTCATCACCCCACCCTCGGTGACGGCCACCATGCCACCGTCGAGGTCGAAGGCGATGGACTCACCCCGGGAGTCGCCCACCAGCTGGGGCGTGGCGGGCTGACCCCAGTGGGCCTCGGGCTCGCAGGGGTCGGTGCTCCACACGAAGGCCCAGGCGTAGGTGCGGATGACCAGCCGATCGCCGTCGGGGTCCCAGGCACCCCCAGTGACGGCGGTGTCCGGAGGCTCCGGCATCCACGCGTAGACCTCGGTCAGCTCCTGGGGCGCCTCGGTGGGCTCGTGGTGGAAGCGGAAGATGAAGCTGGTGTCGCTGTCGTGGTCCTTGGTGGCCAGGTAGATGCGCCCCGTGCGCGGATGCACGAAGAGCGCCTCGGAGTCCATGGCCACGCCCTCGGGGTAGAAGGCCGGGAAGGTGGCGATCACCTCGGCCTGCGCCCCGGGGGCCGGCTCCTCGACCACGTAGACCGCGATGCTGTCCCGGGTGCGGCTGTTGTCGCCGATGTCGCCGATGTACAGGCAGTCGCCTGGTCGGTCTGGGCAGGGACCGGCGCTGAGGTCCTCCCAGTCCCTGAACTCGGCGCCCGCGACGGTGTGGGCCTCGACGAAGGTCCCGTCGAGCTCGAAGGCGTACAGCTCTGCGATGCCGCCTGCGTCGTTGTGGGTGAACCAGATCCCAGGGCGGGTGCGCGAGCGCGCCAGCCCCGAGGCCTCGTTCACCGAGGAGCCCTTCATTTCGCCCAGCAACGCCAGGGGCGCATACTCGTCACAGGTGAGCGCCGACGCCACGCCGACGAGGATGAGAGAGGGCATCAGCATAGGGTAGATCATACCGCGGACACGGGGAAGCAGAGAGGGCGCTGGAATGCGCGGCTGATGGCTGCTACCATCGGAGCCTTCCGGAGGCACCCATGACCGCACTCCTCCTGCTGGCCCTCCCGGCCCTGGCCGTCGACCCTGGCACCACCTTCTACGTGGCCTCGGATGCCGGGGGTGCGGGTGCAGTGGACGCCCTGTCGGGCTTCGACCTCAGCGCGCCCGGCGCCGCCTCGGTCCAGGCCGACACCGCCGACGTGGGCAATGTCACCAGCGCCCTGGCCCTGGACCCCATCAACGGGGTGCTGTACGCCCGGGAGGTCGACGGCAGCGCCATCTATGCCTTCGACGCCACGGACTTGAGCCGCCTGCCCACCCTGGACATCACCGCCAGCGGCGCGGGCGGCGCCCTCGAGCTCGATCCCTTCCGGCGCCTGCTATACGCGGTCGAACAGCAGGGGCCCCGCTCTACCATCCAGACCTACTCCATCGACTACGGCTCCAGCTACGGAGCCGTGCTGGACGCCACGCCACAGGGCAACATCTGGGCCGGCGCCGCCCTGAACCACCTGGTTCGTGATCCCGCCACCGACGCGCTGTACGCAGCCCAGGGCACCCCCGCCAACGACGTGCTCTACTTCGACGCCTCGGGCCAGGGCTTCGGCGCCTTCACCTGGGCGGGCGCGAGCTCCCTGGCCGTGGGCGTCACCGGCATCGCCGGCCTGGCCCTGGACGCCGACGCGCAGGAGCTGTGGGTCGTGGGCCACACCGCGGCGGACCCCTTCGACGTCTCCACCCCCGGCACGGCGGGCTCCCTGGGCATCAGCGTGCCCGTCGCCGCCCAGCTGGCGGGAATGCACTGGATCACTGACGCCACCGGGGCCGACGATCTGGCCTTCAGCGACGCCTCCGATGACTCGGTGCAGCTGCTGGCCGTCGGCAGCAGCGCCACCCTCATCGCCCCCGGCGCCGTCGAGTTCTACCCCCTGAACGAAGCCGAGGCCGACGACGACGGCGACGGGCTGTACGACTCGGTGGAGCTGGGCGCCACGGGCCTGGCCATCGCCGCCTACAACGACCTCGACCCCACCACCACGACCAGCCCCGACGACGCCGACAGCGACGACGACGGCCTGCTCGACGGCGAGGAGGACGCCAACCTCGATGGCGCCCTCGACGCCGGCGAGACCGACCCCAACGACGACGACAGCGACGACGACGGCCTGCTCGACGGCGCCGACAACTGCCCGCTGGCGTCCAACCCCGACCAGGATGACCTGGACGGCGACGGCCTGGGCGACGCCTGCGACGACGACGTGGACGGCGACGGCTACGACACCGAGACCGACTGCGACGACGACGACGCCACCATCAACCCGGGCGCTGCGGAGATCTGGTACGACGGGATCGACTCGGACTGCGACGGCGCCTCGGACTACGACGCCGACAGCGACGGTCACGACAGCGACGCCTACAGCGGCGACGACTGCGACGACGACGACGGCACCATCAACCCCGGCGTCACCGACTACTGGTACGACGGCGAGGACAGCGACTGCACAGGCAACTCCGACTTCGACATGGACGCCGACGGCTTCGACTCGGCCAGCTACGGCGGCACAGACTGCGACGACGCCGACGCCACCACCTTCCCCGGCGCCCCCGACGACCCCTACGACGGCGTGATCAACGACTGCGACGCCAACGACGAGTACGACGCCGACGGCGACGGCTACCGCTCCTCCGAGTTCGGCGGCACCGACTGCGACGACTCCAGCTCGGTGGTCAACCCGGGCGCCGCCGAGGTCTGGTACAACGGCGTCGACGAGGACTGCGACGGCAACGACGACGACCGGGACGAGGACGGCTGGCCGGTGGACACCGACTGCGATGATCTCGACCCCACGGCCTACCCTGGGGCCCCCGGCTGGTCCAAGGACTGCGAGCCCATCCAGGACACCGCCCCTCCCGACGACACCGCCCCTCCCGACGACACCGCGCCCCCGGTGGACACCTCTCCCCCCGAGGACACCTCGCCCCCCATGGACACCTCCGACACCGACGTGGGCCCCCACGACACCGGCACCTGGAGCCGCTACGTCGGCGGCGGCGGCTGCACCTGCACCGCAGGCCGCAGAAACCCGGCCGCGCTGCTCGGCTTGGCTTGGCTGATCGGGCTCGCCGGGGTGGTCATCGCCGGCCGCCGCCGCGGCTGATTCGGGCAGTTTCCCAGGGATCACAGAATCATCTGGGGGACTTGACACCCTCTCTGGCGGGACCTACATGGCGCCCGCCACCCGGGAGGTCCCATGACCGCTCTGCTCTTGGTCCCGCTTCTGGCTCTCACGCCTGCCCATGCCGACGCGTGCAAGCCCATCTCGGTCCAGCGCATCGCCTCCGCCCAGGCCCTGCTCGATCAGTCCCTCGAGGCCGAAGCCATCGACCGGGCCTCCATGGTCGAGCGCGCGCGCATCCTGCTGGAGCGCACGAGCCAAGACGACACCGGCTGCAAGACCGCCAAGTCCCTGCACAAGCAGGCTGGCAAGATGCTCGCTGCGGCCGAGCCCATCTCCGTGGCCGCATCCCTCGACGACGCGCTGATGCACGCCCTCGAGCGGGTCGAGGCCCTCGAGCTGGCCGCCGAGCCCGACCGGGGCGAGGTCGAGGTCGTGCGCTTCATGCTGGCGGCCCTCGGCTCCTACTACCCCGACGACGAGCGTGTGGATGCGCTGGTGCGTCGCGTCATTGCCGTTCAGAGAGGTGAGAAGTGAACCTGCTGCTGCCCCTGCTGCTCGCGGCCTCCGGTGCCCACGCCCAGGACCCATGCAACCCACCTCCGGTGGGCCTGGAAGACCTGGCCTCCATCTTCTCTCTGCTCTACGAGTACACCGACACCGAGACCACCCCGGCCGATCCGGGCGGCTTCTGCCCCGACGACCTGGCCAAGCCCATCGACACCGATGACGCCGACGCCCGGGCCAAGCGTCTGGACGAAGGCGACCGCGAAGCCGCCGTCAGCCTGCTGGCCTACACCGCGGCGGTCACCGACTCCAGCCACGTCCAGGCCCTGGCCAACGCCGCGGCCCTGCTGGACTCCTTGCTGGGCTCCGCCATGGATGCCAGGGACGACTACGGGTACATCATCGACGCGCTGCTGCAGCTGGCCAACGACTCCGACGACCCCATGCTGCGCCGGCAGATCGCGCTCAACCTGTGGCGCCGCGGCCTGGACGACAAGAACGCCAACGTCAAGGCCCTGATCGAGGAGTACCTGCCCCCCGCCCCCGACTACGGGCTGATCTTCCCCGAGGGTGCGACCGAGATCAACGCGGTGCTGCACTCCGGGGATGACGGCTTCAAGCACAGTGACTTCGAGTCCGTCTTCGAGCGCGCCGGGGCCGAGGTGAAGAAGGAGAGCAACGGCGACCTCACGGTGACCTACAAGGTCAAGCCCGACGACCCCGCCCTGCCCGAGATCACCTGGAACATCACCATCCGTGACGCCGGCTGGCCCCCCAAGGGCGTGCTCGAGGACTTCAACGACGACAGCGTCAACGTCGGCATGTACGGCAACCACAGCCAGCTGGGCACCAGCATCGACGACGCGCTGATGCGCACCCCCGCCAACGCCGAGTCCACCGACCTGCACTGGATGGACGCCTGCAAGTCCAAGGTGTTCGCCTCACGGCTCACCCAGGCCTACCCCAAGGCCCACATCATCTACACCAAGAACTCCGAGTACTTCCACGACATGCCGCTGGCCTTCCAGCGCGGCCTGGTCGCCCTGACCAACCACTACGACTACGAGCAGATGGACCGCTACGCGGGCAGCGGCAGCCTGTACCAAGGCCACAACTACATCTACCCCCACGACGACGCCAAGCTCACCTACTTCGACCAGGACAACGACGGCGTCCCCGACAGCGAGGACCGCATCTACGACGTGGACCCCGGGGTCGAGGGCGAGCTGGGCTCCCGCGCTGTACACATCGCCAACACCTACATGGGCTACTCCGGCGCCTACGGCAAGTCCTCCGAGGACGACTACCGCCCCGACGGCATCTTCGACGGCCAGCCCGGCGGGCCGTACACCCAGATCACCGAGCGCAAGGACGCCTACGGCGACAAGAAGTTCTTCGTCAAGTTCAGCGACGAGGTGCTCTCCATGGACAAGTCCCAGCGCACCGCCAGCATCGCCGCCGAGATGGCGAAGCACTACGGCGTGGAGCACCGCTGGTCCGAGGAGAAGAACGAGGCGGGCGCCTTCCTGGTGGGTGCCGCGGTGTACGACGTCTGGTCCGGCTCCGGCTACGACCAGTACAACGACACCTACCTGGGCGACGTCTCCATCTCCAAGTGGGACCTGGGCAAGCACCTGGACGACCACGACTTCGTCACCAGCGCCAAGCTGAACGACTTCGTCAAGTACGTGCGCGAGCAGCGCGAGGGCGGCGAGGAATAGCGCCCACCCGGGCGGCACACCGAAGGGCGGGCCACCAGCTCGCCCTTCTTCGAACCAGGATCAGAAGTTCACGACCCTGAACGGATTGAGCGGCCCCTCGGCGTAGTTGTGGCGCTCGAACGGCACATAGTTCTCGGTGTAGAAGAAGGCGCAGATCTCGTCGGCGAAGAAGCGGCCCCTGGGGGTGAGCTGCAGGATCTTGTCGTCTTCGTACAGCAGGCCGTGCTCGCGCAGCAAGGCGATGCGGCGGGGGAACAGATCGTTGATCTCACAGCCCGTCCGCAGCTTGTAGTACTTCTTGTGGATCTTCCAGTTCTTGAGCGGCAGGATCGCGTTCCAGCGCTGGTCTTCGTCGGCGCTGCGCACCAGCCCCCGGTTGATGGGGATGGCGCCGCGCTCCACCAGATCGTAGTACTCTGCGAAGCGCTGCGGGGTGATGCTGAAGCGGTCGCGCAGGCTCGAGAAGGTGGACAGGCCAAAGCCCAGCTGATCGTGGAGCTTGCAGCACTGGTCCGAGGCGTAGTGGGAGTACTGGCGGGGGTTCTTCGAGAACACCCGGGTGAGGGTCTCCTCGAAGCCGGCCTGGTTCAGCGCCAGGATGGAGGCCTGCTTCATGCTCATCTGCATATCGACCGGCAGGAACTCTTCGTCCTGCAGGCGGCGGCGCTTGGTGATCACACCGTCGAAGTCGCCATAGGGCACCACCTTGAGCCGGTAGAGCTGGATCTCCTCGGCGCCCGAGGCGATGGCCCGGTGCAGGGTGGCCATCCAGGTCTCGTAGCTCTGGCCCGGGTAGCCGAAGATGAACTCGATGCAGACGTCGTCGTAGCCGGCGGCGTGGCAGGCATCGATGGCACGCTGCACGTCGTCGGCGCTGTGGCCGCGGTTCATGCGGTTGAGGATGCCGTCGTCGAAGGACTGGGCGCCGATGGTGAGGCGGGTGGAGCCGTAGTCGCGCATGATGCGCAGGCGCTCGGCTCCGTCGGGGCCGAGCAGATCACCGGGGTGCACGTCGTAGGCCAGCTGAGTGCATGGGCCCAGATCCACCCGCTTGGCGAAGTCGCTGTGCATCCGGGCGAACAACTCGGGGCTCAAGGAGGTGGGCGTGCCCCCCGCGATGAGCACCGAGCGGGCGCGGAAACGGTCGAGCCCCAGGGCCGCGAGCCAGTTGTCCATCTCCTTGGCGAGCATGTCCAGGTACTGCTCTTTGCGCAAGGGCGAGGCGTTGAGCCCCACTGGGTAGTGGCAGAACTCGCAGCGATGCTCGCAGAACGGGATGTGCAGGTAGATGGAGAACTTGTCGACGAAGGGGTTGTCGTAGCCCTGAAGCAGCTCGCCCGGCTCCATGCGGTCGTACATGGTGATGGGCGGGTAGTGGACCGACGGGAAGAAGTCACCATCGACGGTCACCAGTCCCAGCCCCTGCAGCTCGTGCAGATCGCGCACGCGCTCCTGGGCCAGCTCGAACAGCTCCTGGTCGTTCATGGCGATACCTGTCTCTCCTGCGAAGCCAAACGCCTATCGGGTCTGCACACCAAGGGCATGGTTCGTCCATGGAAAGGTTGGAGAGCGGTCCGCCAGTTCGCAGCGCGAGCGGATCATCCGACACCTACAACGATGCAGATCACGCCCGCCACCGCCACCAGGGCCCCGACCACCGCGCGAGGGGTGATGCGCTCGTCCATGAAGATGCGCGCGAGGGGAAGGATGAACAGGGGCTCGGTGGACATGAGGATCGTGGCCACCGACGCGTGGGTGTACTTGTAGCCCACCATCGTGAGCCAGAAACCGCCGAAGGTGACCACCAGCACTGCGAGCACGATGCGCCGCAGCAGGTGTGGATCCGCGAAGGGACGCAGCCAGCTGACCAGCTCGCCTCGCACCCACCCGAACATTCCCAGGCCCAGCATGCCGAAGGCGAAGCGCCAGAAGGTGCCCTGCAGGGCGGAGACGTCCTCGAGGCCCACCTTGGCCAGGATGAAGCCACTCGAGATGCACAGGGACGCGAGCAGGCCCCACCCGATGCCCTGGAGCTTGACCCGCGGGCCGGTCTTGTCCTGGACGGGCATCTGCTCGGACATCACCCAGGCGACGCCCCCGAGCACCAGGGGGATGCCTGCCAGCGCCAGCACACCCGGCCGCTCGCCCAGGAAGACCATGGCCATGAACACGGTCGCCACCTGGCCCACGGTGGCCAGCAGCAGGGTGAGGCGCGGATCGAGCCGCATCAGCGCCATGAAGAAGAACGTGTCGCCCAGCGCGATGCCCACAACGCCGGAGATGGCCAGGAAGAACACCGTCCGCGCGCTCATGGGGGTGACGCCCACCAGCAGCAGCGCGGCGCCCAGCAGCACCAGCCCCAGCAGCCCCTTGCCCAGGTTCATGCCCAGGGGGGAGGCCTCGTCGCCGATGCGGCGGAACAGGATCGAGCCCACGGCCCACGCTACCGCGGAGCCGAGCGCGGCGAGGCAACCCAGGACGTGGAAGGAGAGAACAGGCAAGGATCAGCCTTGGTGATCGGGTACGGTCAACACATCCAGCTCCGGGCGCAGAAAGTCGAGGTACACCCCAGCCACGGGTCCGGGGAGCGCCAGCTGCCGCAGCACCCAGGCCTCGTTGCCCGGGTCCAGCCGGTGCAGGGCGCACAGGCGCACCACCAGGGCCTGGTCCACCAGCAGGTCGGCCACGAAGCCCAGGTCGATCTCCTCGTCGGCGCTGCACAGCTTGATCGGACGCTGCCGCTCGACGCAGGCGCCCAGGCGCTCGAGCTCGAGGACCAGGGCGGTCTCGTAGGCTTCCTCGCGGAGCCGATGGCCGAGCTCGGCGTGGAGCTCACGCGCCACAGCGACGACGGTCTGGGGGGTGACGCGAGAGCCTTCCATCCCGAAGTTCTATTCCGCGCAGGCGCTGCGCGCAGGCATCCGCCCTTCAGCCGCGCTCTTCCCGCCCAAAGGGCCGGCCCAGCGCCGCGGGAGCACCCAGCTTGTGCCGCCAGGGCCCGCGGCCCGCCACCACCAACACCACCAGCGTGAGCAGGTAGGGCAGCATCTCGAGGACGTACATGTTCGTGTGGAAGCCGAAGGCCTGGATCCGGAACTGGACGGCGACCAGGCCCCCGAACAACCACGCCCCCAGAGCCAGTCGCCAGGGCGACCAGCCCGCAAAGATCACCATCGCCACCGCGATCCATCCCCGCCCCGCGGTCATGCCGTCGACCCAGGAGGGGGTGTCGGCCAGGGACAGGTAGGCTCCCCCCAGCCCCGCCAGCATGCCTCCGAAGACTGTGGCCAGCACCCGCACCCAGGCCACAGACAGGCCCGCGGCGTCGGCCAGGCGCGGGTTCTCCCCACAGACCCCCAGCCCCAGGCCGGGCCGTGTGCGGGCCAGGAACAGAGCCACCAGCACCACCAGCGCCATGCTCAGGTAGACCAGCACATCGTGGCTGAAGAACACCGGGCCCAGCAGGGGCAGCCGGCTCAGGCCTGGAATGGGCGCGTCGGTGAAGGAAGGGGCGACAGCGCCCACGAAGCCACGTCCGAAGCTCGAGGCCAGGCCCGCACCCAGGATCACCAGGGCCAGGCCCGAGACCACCTGATCAACCCTGAGAAAGACCACCGGCAGCGCATGGAGCAGGGCGAACGCCCCGGTGGCCGCCACGGCGGCTGCCACGCCCACCCAGGCCGAGCCCGAAGCGCTCGAGGCCGCGAAGCCCGTCAGCGCCCCCACCAGCATCATGCCCTCGACCCCCAGGTTGAGCACGCCGGCTTTCTCAGCGACCAGTTCTCCCAGCCCCGCCAGCAGGATCGGCGTGCCGGAGCCCACCGCCGCGGCCCCGATCACCTCGGCCACCTGGAGCCCGTTCATGCGCCCCCCCCTTCCCGCCGGACGACGCGGTACCGGGGGAGCCAGCCGCCCGCGAGCACCAGCAGCAGC
>ERZ890953.218-NODE-218-length-34101-cov-29.302179_pt1 | contig 34101 bp, 26 predicted proteins | sample MGYA00521264_ERZ890953 | MGnify/ENA primary metagenome ERZ890953 (study PRJEB32303, sample SAMEA104408629) | aquatic metagenome | biome: Brackish water; feature: Chemocline; material: water | place: Baltic Sea | collected 2014-10-26T21:54:00 | depth 200 m ...
ATGTCGCGGGCGATCACCACATAGGACAGCTTGCGCTCGAGATCCTTCCGACCGCTGACGCCGGCCGCCGCCGCAATGGGCGACAGCGTCAGGGAGATCTGTCCCACCTCCTGCCGTCCGCGGCGGCGCAGAGGAAACTCGAAGTTGAGGCTGCGGTTCAAGCGCGCCGCATCGTTCATGGCCTGTTCGAGCTCCATGCCGTAGCAAAGATGGATGTCTTTGAAGGGGCGGTTCAGCACATTGCGGCGCGGCACAGCGAAGAGCGCTTCGGCGGCTTTGTTCCATTCCAGCACGCGGCCGTCGCCGTCGAGCATGAAGATGGCTTCGCCGGCATGGTTGATGATGTTGCGGTACTTCTCCTCGGATCGACGCAGGCGGATCTGATCGGCCTGACGACGGCGGAACACGATCCATAATCCCCAACCCACCGCCACGAACAGCACCATCGACACGAGGGTCCAGAGTTGCGTTGCGACATCGACGCCGCCGACCTCCGGATTTTCAAACATGGCTCCGCCCGACTGCAGATGCGCCACAAGCTGGGCGAGGCCGTAGACCACCGCCAACAACAGACCCGCCGTAGCTGCAATCAAGACCATGAAGGGCCCGTCGAGCCAGGCCCACGACCTTAGTCGCCTCTTTAACTTGTTGAATATTAACAAGTTACACCATTTCTAGGAGAGGTCCGTATCCACGCCGAACAGCGCGAGCAGGCGCATCAGGTCATCATCGGAATAGAAGCGCAGGTTCAGCGAGCCCTTGCCGCCGTCATCGCGATCGATCTGAACTGGTGTGCCCAAAACAGCCTCGGCGCGTTCGCGCAGGGCGCGGATTTCCCGCGTCTCTTCAGCGAGGGCTTTTTTGCGTCGCGTCGAACGTGGCGCCGTGGCGTGACCAACCAGCAACGATTGCACGCGCTTTTCGCATTCTCGTACCGAGAGACCTCGGCTGCGGCACAGACGAGCCAGTCGCAAGCGGCTAGTAGAGTCGGTTACGCCGAGCAGAACCTTGGCGTGTCCCCTGCTGATCTGGTCCTCCTGCAGCATGTCTTGAATCTCTGTTTCGAGAGCTAAGAGACGCAGGGTGTTCGCCACACCACTGCGGCTCTTCCCGAGCATTACCGACAATTCTTCCTGGGTGGCGCCATAACCATCAAGAAGCTGCTGGAATGCGAGGGCCTCTTCCATGGGATTCAGGTTTTCGCGTTGAATATTTTCCAGCAAAGCGACCTTGAGAGCCTCGGTCTCCTCATAGGAGCAGACAATGGCAGGGATCTCCTCGATGCCGGCAAGACGCGCCGCACGAACGCGGCGTTCGCCGGCGACCAGGCAGAACTCGGGGGCGGGCCCTCCGGTACGGTCATCGGGATCCAGACGCTCTTCTAGCCTCAGCGGCGGCCGCTCTCCTGCGACAAGGTGCCTGACAAGGACGGGTTGAAGCACGCCGACCTGGCGGAGGGAATCCGCCAATTCATTCAATGCGTTGTCTTTAAATATCTTACGCGGCTGGCTGGGGTTAAGGCCAATCAATTCAAGAGGGAGCATCCGTGCTTCACGGTCGCCCAACTGGTTGACTGAACGGGATTGTGGAGCCTCGGCACCGGTGATCAGGGCCGAAAGACCCCGCCCAAGAACTCGATCGTTGCGAGGGTTCATTCCTGGACCTCCTCGACCTTGGCAGCAGCCTTGTCGATGTCAACAACCCCAGATCCACCAGCCTGGGCCGCCCCAACCTCCAGTGGCGGACGGTTGGCGGCGATCACCTCTTCGGCCAGCTCCATGTAGCTTTGGGAGCCTAGGCATTCGACATCGTAGAGCAGAATCGGCTTTCCGAACGATGGTGCCTCGCTGAGACGAACGTTGCGCGGAATTTTCGTCTTGTAAACCGTATCTCCGAAATACTCGATGGCCTCCTCGGCAACCTGATTCGACAGCTTCAAACGGCGGTCGAACATCGTCAGCAGCACACCCTCGATTCGCAGATCCGGATTAAGGCTCTTCTGCACAAGCTGAATAGTGCTAAGGAGTTGGCTCAGTCCCTCAAGGGCATAATACTCGCACTGAATCGGAATCAAAACCGTATCTGCCGCGGTCAAGGCATTCAGGGTCAACAGCCCAAGGCTCGGCGGTGTGTCGATGAGGATGAAGTCATATCGTTCGCGTACCGAGACAAGGGCGTGGGCCAGAAACCGTTCACGAGAAACCTGGGGTACGAGCTCGATTTCCGCCCCAGCAAGGCGTCGATCTGAGGGAATGATATCAAGGAAGGGAATTGGCGTCGGAATAACCGCCTCCTCTACCCTGGCGGTTCCAAGCATGACCTCATAGCTGGTGGCACCATAGTCCTCGACCCCACACCCACTGGTGGCATTGCCCTGAGGATCAAGATCCAAGAGCAGGGTTCGTTTTTCTGCAGCCCCAAGGCTGGCGCACAAGTTCACCGCCGAGGTGGTTTTCCCCACCCCGCCCTTTTGATTGGATACGGAGATGATCCTACCCATGGATCTCACCCTCTTCTGCCTTAAATGAGTGTTATCGGGAGATGTCATCGATGAACATAATCCCCTACACCGGGCGGTGTCGAGGCGATTTCTCTACTTATCCCCAATCACCAGGGAATAACGGTGGACAACATTGTGTGGCCCTGGATTGTTCCACGTGGAACATAATGCCCCCCGGGGGGCCCGGTGGCAGTGTTCCACGTGGAACAATGTATAGGTTATCCGAGATGTTGGCCTGCTGGATAGTATGAACAGAAGAGGATCGAGGCGGGTCGTCGAGAGGGATACTCAAGTATGAAAAAGCCTGGAGTGGCAGCACCAGAGAGGGAGGGAACCGGATTGCTGGGTCCATGGACCCCTAGCATGTCTGGATCCCCCTCCCAGTTGGCAACAAAACGGATGATCACAACATCGGTATCGTGTGAGCCTGGCATAAACGCACCGAGGCCGGCAAGGACCTGGCTGTCGCTCAAATGAAGGGCTTTCATTGAGATCATGATGACGTCGGGTTTGTTGATGGCCCTCAATGGGGGTATAGAGGTAGACCACAAATGCTCGTGAATCGACACACCAGACTGATTCATCGCCCGTGATGCCTGCTCAAGAAACCAGGCCCGTTTAGTTCTCGGTTCAATAAGGTCTGTGCCGATATGTCGCCCAGACAAGACCGGATCCGTCGCCAGGAGTTCGTGCCAAACTAAACCTGGAAAACCTCCGCCCGTCCCGAGATCGATATAATGCAGATGATCCGTCGCACGCGATTGTGCTAACTGGGCCATCAAAGCACGCCCAGAAACCAGACACTCGTCTATGAGCTCGTCGGTTTGGCGCACCGGGTCCTGGCGCGACACCAGGCTGAAGCTCTTATTCCAGCGCAGTACCATATCCCTCAATGTGACGATGGCTGGTGATCTCACGAGATCTTCCCCCTGCGAACCAAGACCGAGAGGATTGCTAGATCCGAAGTCCGTACTCCATCGATGCGAGAGGCCTGTCCAATGGTTTCCGGTCTCACCCGGGCCAACTTTTCACGAGCCTCGCTGCTGATCTGAATAAGGTGATCATACACGAAGTCATCTGGAATCTCGAGATCGTCGAGATGCGACTGTTCTTGAAGAAGCCGCCGCTGTCGGCTGATGTATCCGGCATATTTAATGGAGGTTTCGGCTTCCAGGCGCACGGCTCGCACCTGTTCGGGCGGCAACGACTCCGTTGTCTGCGCCAAAACTTCCTTGAGCGCCGGAGATGTTGATTCAAGCGTCGTTATAGATTCTTCCGGCCGGCGAAGTCGCGACCCGGTCTCACCTGGCTCAAGAATCTTCATCAACCGATCCGCTGCTGTAACTCTTTCATTCATGAACTCGATCTCTGCGTCGTCAAGCAGGCCAAGGCGCTCTGCATGTGGCAGCATGCGCCTGACGGAGTTGTCGCAGCGCAGGAAGAGCCGGTGCTCTGCGCGAGAGGTGAACATGCGATAGGGCTCGGTGATCTCCTTGGTGACCAAATCGTCGATGAGCACACCGATGTAGGATTCGCTCCGCTCCAGAACCAAGGGGGCCTCGTTGCTTAAAGACAACGCAGCATTGACCCCCGCGACGAGGCCCTGGGCCGCGGCTTCCTCATAGCCCGATGTTCCCAGAATCTGGCCGGCAAGATAGAGGCCGGTCACCAACTTCGACTCAAGGGTGCGGAGAACCTGCCACGAGGGCACACTGTCGTATTCTACGGCATATCCATAGCGCACGAACTCAGCACGCTCGAGGCCCGGAATGGCATGGACAACGGCCTCCTGGATATCGCGAGGCAGACTGGTCGACAGTCCGTTGACATAGATCTCAGGTGTTTCGAGACCCTCAGGCTCAAGGAACAAAATATGGGATGTCCGCTCCGCAAAGCGGACCACCTTGTCTTCAATCGAGGGACAGTAGCGTGGGCCGCGTCCCTCAATAGTGCCTGAAAACAAAGGAGATCGATCGATATTTGCCCTAATCAAATCATGGCTGATCTGGTTGGTCGCTGCAATCCAGCAAGGCTCCGATCGCGGTGCGAAACTGCGAGTGAAGACGGAAAACGGTTCCGGATCAGGGTCTCCGGGCTGGATTTCAAGTTGCTCGAGATCGAGACTGTCGATATGGAGACGAGGTGGAGTCCCGGTCTTCAGGCGCACCAATTCGAAACCCAGATCCGCCAGGCCGCCGCTGAGTTGACGGGAGGAGGCTGCGCCTTCCCGGCCACCCTCGGTACTCACATCCCCGGTATGCATGAGCCCCCCGAGGAACGTTCCGGCACAGAGGATCACCCGTGAAGACCCAACGGTTTGACCGTCGCCCAGGGCAACACCCACAACCCGGCGCTGGCCGGCGGCGTCGCTTTCGGTGAACAAGCCGGCAGCGTCTCCCTCGATCACCGTGAGGTTGGGGCAGGCCCTCACCAGATCCACCATCGCTGCCTGATAGAGGTGTTTATCGGCCTGGGCCCGGGGAGCCTGAACAGCGGGGCCTTTGCTGCGGTTCAAAATACGGAACTGAATCCCGGTTTGATCGATGACGCGGCCCATCACGCCGCCCAGGGCATCGATCTCGCGAACGAGATGTCCCTTACCGAGTCCGCCGATGGCTGGATTGCATGGCATCCTGCCGATTTCTGAGACGTCGTGGGTCACCAGGGCTGTCCTGCGGCCCTTCTTGGCAGCAGCGAGCGCGGCCTCGATTCCTGCGTGGCCACCGCCGATAACGATGATGTCATAGTTTTGTATCATGTTATTTAACAATTACTTACCAACGCAGAAACGTGAGAAAACCTCGCCCAACAAACGCTCCGAATACACGCGCCCCGTCACCTCGCCGAGTTGGGCCAAGACGCCAGACAACAAAGACGCCAGAACCTCGACCGCCGTGTGGGCCTCAGCTTGCTCACGCAAGAGCGCGAGATCGGTACGGGCGGCCTCAAGTCGCTCGCGGTGCCGTTGGGACAAAGCCCGCCCTGCGCGAGCCACCTCGTTCATGCGGCCGGCGTCTACGGCGACGGTCATCAGGCGGCGCAACTCATCGAGACCCTCTCCGGTCCGGGCGGAGGTCGCGACATCAAGACCATCGTACAGAGTCATATCTGAGGCGAGATCTGCCCGAGATCCGACACGCAGCACCGCCGCGCAACAGTCCTCGAACACGGTCGGCGCGCCGTCCAGGGGTTGGATCTGGAGCACGAGGTCGGCCCGCGCCGCTTCTCGCCTCGTGAGCGCCACGCCGGCCGACTCCACTCGGTCACCGTCGTCGCGCAGGCCTGCGGTATCGTGGAGCACGAACGTCACGCCCTCGATGGACAACCGGGACGACACCACATCGCGCGTCGTACCCGCCTCGTGGTCAACCAAAGCCCTCTGCTCTCCTAGCAACGCATTGAAGAGAGAACTTTTTCCGGCGTTCGGCGGGCCCATCAGGACGACCTGCACGCCGTCACGGATAAGACGCCCACCGCGGGCGTCGGCCAACAATGTGTCCACTGACTCAAGGGAGGAGGCGAAGACCTCCATCATCGACGCACTGTCGGGACCGACATCATCTTCGTCGCCGAATTCCAAGGAGCCCTCAAGCTGTGCGTGCAGTTCGAGCAGTGGAGTTTCGACAGCTGCGAGTTCACGACGCAATCCGCCGCGGAGCTGGGCCAGGGCGGCCCGCGCCGACAGGGCGTCGTCTGCATGGATGAGGTCTGCGACGGCTTCGGCCTGGTCGAGACTCAAGCGTCCGTTGAGAAAGGCTCGTCGTGTGAATTCCCCCGGCCCAGCCATGGCGGCCCCCGCCGACAGACAGGCGTCGAGCACCAACCTGGCTGTCTGTTCCCCGCCGTGACATGAGATCTCGACGACGTCTTCGCCCGTATAGCTGCCCGGTGCGATCATTGGTAGTACGACCGCCTGATCCACAGCTTCGCCGCCCTCGGGGTGACGGATCAATCCGACCAGAGCGTAATGGGACACGACTTCGCCGCGCAGCCCATCGTGATCGCACACGTTTCTGGCCACGGCAAGAGCGGCGGGACCGCTCACGCGAACAACGGCGATGCCCCCCTTTCCCGATGGCGTGGCGACGGCGGCGATGGTGACGGCGGCCGACTTCATCGAACATCCTTCCATGAAAACGGGGGCGAGCGCTGAGCGCCGCCCCCGTCCCTGATCACGACCGGGCGACGCTACTCGCCGCTCTGTTCCTCGGGAGCCACCGTTGCACCGGCGGGAATGATCACGACATGACGGTCGGGGCCTTCGCCCACCGTCGTGGTGTCCACGCCCTCGACCTCGGCGACTTCCATGTGCACGATGCGACGCTCACGCGCATTCATCGGATCCAGGTGAAGCGGCTCGCCCGTCTCCTTCACGCGGTTGATGGCGCCCTCGGCCATCTTCGACAACCCGCCGTCGCTGCGTTGACGGTAGTTGTTGATGTCCACGTTGATCTTCACATGTTCGCCGGCGACTCGCGTTGCAATGCGGTCGCAGAGATGCTGGACCGAACTGATCACCGAATTGCGGCGCCCCGCCATGATGTCGGCGCTGTTGGCGTCGGTCACCATGCGGACGTTGCGATACCCGTCTTCGCCCATGCTGACCTGGGCCCGGCTGTAGATGCCGCAACGGAGCAGCAGGTCTTCAGCGGTGCGGGCGATGGTCTCGTCGATGTTCGCACCCTCGACGGCGGGCAGGACCGAGGCCATCTCAAGAGCGGCGAGCGGATCGCCGGTCAAGACGGTGGCCGCCGGACGCTCGGTCGGGCGAGGAGACTCATTCCGTTCTTCATGCATGGGTGCAGTCTCCTTGGTGGCAACGGGCTGATTGATGGGTTCGTCTCGACGTCCGTCGCGGCCGCGGGGTCGCCGTTCGCGCGGTTCACGATGCGATTGGTTGTCGCCGTCGCGATCCCGACGCGGGGCCTGGGCGGCGGCGACTTCGACCTGGCGTTCGTTCCCCGGGCTGGCCTCGCGGGGCTGCTCGTCGCGGGGACGGTCGTCCCTGGGACGCGCGTCGCGACGGGGCCGCTCTTGCCTCTGACGAGGCTCGCGTGTCGGCTGAGCGTCGCCGTCCTGGCGCGCGGAAGCCGGCCGATCATTGCGGCTGCGTGACTCACGGCGGGGCTCTTCTCTACGCGCTCCATCCCGACGGGCTTCATCGCGGCGAGGTTCGTCTCCACGTGATTCATTCCGACGAGGTTCATCTCGGCGAGGTTCATCGCGACGAGGTTCGTCTCGGCGAGGTTCGTTGCGACCACCTCGCCCACGGCCTCTCTGTTCCTGGTCTTGGCGGTTGCGACCCTGACGGTCGCCTCCCGAGGCAGCGGCGTTCCGCTGATCAGGTGCTCCGTCCTCCTCGCCGCCCCGACGACGGCCGCGGCCGCCCCGGCGCCGGCTGCGCTTGCGACCCACAAGGCGTACCTCGACGCAAGCGGCCTTGCGACCGAGAACGCCGAACAGTCCGCTCTTTCCTTCTTCGATCACGGTGATCTCGACTTCTTCCTTGCGGGCGCCGAGATGGAGCAAGGCTTCGCTGACGGCCTCTTCGACCGTACGTCCCTCGCTGCGGATCATGTCGTTGTCTTGGCTCATGCTGTCTGAGGACCTCCTGTTGCGGGCGCTGAGCGGTTGACCTGCCAGGACTGAAGGGCTGTCATGCCCGTGTTGATCGTCCAGTAGATCACCAGGCCCGAAGGCATGTTGTACAAGAAGAAGAGCATCATGATGGGCATGACCTTGTTCATGGCCGCCATCTGTCCTCCAGCCCCACCGGTCTGGGGGGTCATTTTCGTCTGGAGGAATGTGGCGACGGCCATCACCAAGGGGAGCACGTTCAGGTGCGACCCGAGGATCGGTAGCGAGACCGGCAGCGTCGTCAGCATGTCCGGTTGCGACAGATCGTGGATCCAGAGCATCCACGGTGCGTGACGCAGATCTACCATGTTGTAGAGAACCTGGTAGAGCGCCAAGAACACCGGCATCTGGATCAGCATGGGCAGACACCCGGCCATTCCCGCCATCGGGTTGACCCCTTCTTCCTTGTAGATCTTCATCATTTCCTGGTTGTAGCGCTGCGCGTCCTTGCCATGCTTCTTCTTCGCTTCATCGAGGCGCGGCTTCAGGCGGGCCTGCGATTCGGCGGTCTTACGCATGGCTTGGGTGCCTTTGGCCGTCAGCGGCCAGAACACGAGCTTGCTCAACACGGAAATGACCACGATGACCCAACCGTAGTTGGGAATGAAGCGGTGCAGCCAGTTCATCAGGCCGAGCACCAGCTCCGAGATGGGTTGGATCCACTTCCAACCCAGGTTCACGGTGCGCTCCAAGGCGCAGCCGTAACCTTTCAGGCCGTCGAAATCGCTCGGCCCAAAGTAGTAGGACAATCCCGATGTGGCGTCGGAACCGGAGCGCCGCAGGGGCAGCTCAATTTCCCAGGACTGTTGCATGGTCTCGCGGTCGCCGCCGAGGCGGATGCGACCTTCGACCGCGTTGGTGATCGAGTCGGGCACGAAGCCCGCGATCATGAAGTATTTGTTCTGGGCGCCGGCGAAACGCACCGAGCCGCGGTAGGCGCCGAAGGCCTTGCCGTCGTCGCGGTCGAGGTTGGCCTGCTGCTTGAAGTCCAGCTCGTCCCCGACCATGGCGAATGCACGGAATGAGATCGGACGGCGCATGGCCGCCTTGATGGCCATCTCGGTGAGTTCGACACCCTGCGTCCAGGTGAAGCGGGCCGACACCGGCTCGCCGAGCAGGCGGGTCGCAATACCGAGGGCCGTGGCGTCGATCGTCGATACTTCATAGTTCACGTCGAAGTCATAGGCACCGGGTCGGAAGGTGTAGGTCTTGCGAACCATAATGCCGCCATCGGTGGTCGCCGTGAGCGACATCTCCCGCGGGCTGGAGGACCGAGAAAGATCAAGAAGAGACGTCCCTTCCGGCGAGAACACGGCGTTGGTCAGGTCCAACTCGCCGTGCTCGAACACGAGCACATCGCCGCGGGGTGAGGGGTCCAACTCTCCGCGGGCCGGCACCAGTTCCACGTAGCCCTCTTGTTCGATACCCGAGAACTCGAGGCCTTGCCAGCTCGTGATCACGCCGCCGTGCGGATCGATCATCAACTGGAAACGGTCGGTAACGACCTTCAGCGGAGCACCCGCGGTACCAGAAAATGCGAGCGGCGCAAAGGTCGGCTCGGTGGTTGAATCAACGGCGTGGCCATCATAAGAGGGCATCGTTGTGGGGCTGTCATTGATGTCGGCGGGTCTATCCGCCGCCCTTTCCACAGGTGCTTCGACAACCGTCGTTTCTGCGGCCGCGATCTCGTCGGGATCGGGGCCGTACCACTTCATATACAGCTTGGACCAAAGCATGAAGAGGGCGAAGAGAAGGACCATCGCGAGCAGGGTTCGTCGATCCATGACGTCAGTCTCCAGTCGTGGTGGCATCAGCATCCGGGACAGGATCGTACCCACCGGGATGCCAGGGGTGACAGCGCACGACGCGACGGCTCGAGAGCCAAAGGCCTCGGATGAAACCGTGCGTCCGCAAGGCGTCGGCGGCGTAATGAGAACAGGTGGGACGGAACCGGCACGTGGACGGCAACAGCGGCGACAGAAGCCGCTGGTAGATCCGGATCAACACATAGGGTAATCGCCACATGATCCCTTAAGCCGTAATCAACTGTCTGGGGCGTCGCCTTCTCCATCTTTGCTTGGCGCACTCCCACGGAGATCCGGGCCCGTCGTTCGGGGGCCGCACAGACTCTCCAGCATCGCGAGGGATTCTGCCTTCACGGCATGAATGTCGCAATCGAGAATCGCATGCCGCGCGACAGCGACAACCCAAAGGCCTGTCGGCGTGTCCGCGTTCGCGACACCGCTGCTGGACGCACAGCAGGCGGTGATCTCCGAGGAACGACTCGGCTCCTCGAAGATGACCGCCTGCAGCGTGGTTCGCAGGAGTCGCTTGCCTCGATTGCGTTGCACGGCGCCGCCCACCTTACGGCTGGCGACCACCGCCCTCGCGTCGTCTTCGGCCGGAAGCAGGTAAAGGACGTGTGTGCGTCCCACGAGCTTGTGGCCTTCATCGTAGACCTTGCGAAAATCCTGACGGCGAGTGAGCGATCTTGGGATCACCGAACACACCCCGGATTCCGAACGTCGCAGGATCAGGCCGACACGCGCTTGCGGCCCTTGGCGCGGCGACGCTTCAAAATAAGGCGTCCGCCCTTGGTCGAGCTCCGCTTACGGAAGCCGTGTGTGCGGGCGCGCTTGATGTTGCTGGGCTGAAAAGTCCTTTTCACGGACCATCCTCCTGTTGGTCTCGCTGGTCCGGATTCATCTGGAACGATCCAGATGCAAAACCGACGCGAAATACATGAAAAAACATCCGGACCCCGGATGAACCGGCCAAGAGTAGTCAAGTCTGATCCTTATGTCAAGATCGATCCCTCTCTCTGTCTTGTTCTCTTTGATTCCGGCCGGAACGATCTCCCCGTGTTGTCCACACAGCCGAACCCGCAGGCGACTGGTTGGTGATTCCACGAATTCATCATCTCAAAACCTCTGCCTTCAGGCAGTTACCGGGAATTTATTGCAGTCGTAACATTTGTGCTTGCAGGCCCATTTTGAGCGTGATAGGTTTCGCCCTACAGGTGTTGAAAACCCGAGAGAGGCAGTTTAAAGTTATCCACAATATCGAGAGTATGTGGATAACTTTTGTTTTATTCATCGTGATGGTTCTCTCAACACATTGCTGTTTTTACTGTTAGAGTGTTTGGTGGCTGGTGGATAAGCCATCTCTCAATGGGGACATACGCGCAATCCTAATCCTGCGCCTTCACAAGGGATCCTGCCGACCCATGGAAATGTCGCCACTTATCAGCTATTGGGACACGATCCTTGAATCCGTGCGGCGTAAGGTCAGTCTCCAGACCTTCGAAACGTGGTTTCTGCCCTTGAAGCCTATTTCATGGGACCAGGACGAGGTTCGGATTTCATGTCCGAATTTCTTCTTCAAGGATTGGTTCGGCGAGCATCATCTCGGGAGTCTCGAAACGGCTCTTTCCGGACACTTCGAGCGGTCTATTCATTGCACGCTCCAGGTCGACGCCGGTCCCGCCGAGGACAATAAGGACGAACTCTTCGACCTTGCCGACGCCATCCGTGAGCCCGGCGGCCTGTCGCAGGCTGATGAATCGACAGCCTCTACATCGCAGACCCAGCCGAACCGAGCCCGCCTCAACCGCGATTATACTTTTGATACCTTCGTCATCGGTGCCGGCTCGAAAATGGCGTATGCCGCAAGCGTGGCGGTAAGTGAGCGCCCTGGACACGGGTACAATCCTCTGTTCCTCCATGGCGGCGTGGGGCTCGGCAAGACGCATCTGATGCACGCCATCGGCAACGCTGTTCTCCGACGCAACCCCCGATTGCACGTGAGCTATGTCACGGCCGAGCAGTTTATGAACGACCTGATCTTCTCGATCCAGAAGAACAAGACCTACGAGTTCAGGCGTCAGTACCGCAACGTCGACGTGCTGCTCGTGGACGATGTGGCGTTCCTGGCCGGCAAAGAGTCGACCCAGGAGGAGTTCTTCCACACGTTCAACGCGCTGTACAACGACAACAAGCAGATCGTGCTGACCTCCGACCGTCCGCCCAAGGAGATCCCCACCCTCGAAGAACGGCTGCGTTCGCGCTTCGAGTGGGGCCTGACCGTGGACATCTCTCCCCCTGATCTCGAGACTCGCATGGCGATTCTCAAGAAGAAGGTGGAGACCAACAGCATCTACATTTCCGACGATGTGATCGAGTTCGTCGCCGAGAACGTGACGAACAACATCAGGAATCTCGAGGGGGCGCTGATCAAGCTCCTGGCGTTCGCAAGCCTCACCGGCAGTGAGATCAACCTGGATATGGCGAAAGAAGTACTCTCCTCCGTCTTCCAGGCCTCATCCGTCAAGGCGGCTTCGATCGCCGATGTTATGAAGGTGGTTTCCGACCACTTTGACGTCACGATTGATCAGCTCAAGTCCAAAAGGCGCACCCAGGACCTAGCCTTGGCTCGCCAGGTGGGCATGTATATCGCCAGAGAGAAGATCGGCGCTCCCTTCGAGAAAATCGGCCGCGTGTTCGGCGGGCGGGACCACACCACCGTCATGCACGCGCACAAGAAGATTCGAGGCATGTGCAGCGCGGAGCCCTTGTTCCGTGGCACCGTCAAGGATCTCATGGAGAGGCTTTGAAATGATTCGTTGTTCATTCACCTGCGTCGCGGATCATGATCAATGGGCGACTTATGCAGCCTCAAACCATCTGCACAACCATGTGGACAATATGAGGATGATCAGTGGATACAGTGCTCGCGCTGTGACGGGCTGTGGAAACTGTGGAACAACTCCTGAGATGTCCCCATCCTCGTCCACATCCGAGATCATCCACAATCCGGCTATTCTTACCGCAAATCAGCGTGATAACATGATTTATCCCCAGTATCCACACCCCCTACTACTAACTCTAACTTTTTATAATCAACTTGAAGAGGTTCAGGAGACTTCCTATCATACTCGTCCCTTCTCGTCGAAGCGAACGACCCATCCGAGCGGAGGCTCACAGTGAAGATCACGATCCCGCAGTCCGATCTCCAGAAGGCCCTGCAGGTGGTCGCGTCGGTCGTCCCAGGCAAGACCACTCTGCCCGTCTTGACCTGCGTGTTGATGGAAGCCGAAGGCGACTCCCTGACCCTGTCGGCGACCAACCTGGATATTTCGGTGACAACCAGGATCGATGGTCTGCAGATCCAGGAGAGCGGCCGAGCCGCAGTGCCGGCGGGTAAGTTTGTTTCATTCGTACGGAGCCTGTCGGCGGGCGAAGTGGTGATGACGGAGAAAAAAGGCAAGTTCGACGTGAAGTCCGGCAAGGCCTCGTTCAGCGAGTCGAGCATGAACGCAGATGAGTTTCCGTCGCTGCCGGTACTTGGTGAAGGCAACGGACTCGAGGTATCTTCGAACGTCCTTGTGCGCATGATCAAGACCACGGCGTATGCGGTATCCAAGGATGAAACCCGACCAGCGTTGATGGGCTTGCTCTGGGAGATCAAACCCACCTCGTTGGGTATGGTCGCCACGGATGCTCATCGTCTCGCACGCATCGAACGGAAGATCGACTGGGGCGTTACTGAAATCCGCAACCTCATTGCCGACACCCAGGGTCTGTTGCAGTACGTGCGTCTCGCCGAAGGGGAGGAGAAGACAAAACTCCATCTCGGCGACAACCAACTCAGCTTCCGGATCGGCGCCACGGTGCTCCACACGCGCATCCTCGAAGGCCCATTCCCCGACTACACGGCGGTCATCCCGAAAGCCAACGAGCTGAAGATGACCGTGGACCGTGAAGCCATTGCGAGCGCCGTGCGACGCGTTTCGATCACCGCCGATCGTATTACCAGTCAGATCCGGTTAGGTGTCGAATCGGGCCGCCTCGAAATGACAGCCACCGGTACGGATGGAAGCCGTGCTGAAGATGAGATTCCTGTGGCTTATGATGGTGAAGCGATGGAGATAGGCTTCAACTACAACTACCTGCTCGATGTCTTGAAGAACCTCACGACCGATGAGATCGTGATGTCGCTGAAGGACTCCCAGAGCGCCGCTCTGCTCAGCCCCGTGGGCGACGACACCGGAGACGTACTCTGCCTGCTGATGCCGCTGCGCCTGACCTCCGAGTAACGGACGATGCGCCTGCTGGAAGCATCACTGCTGGACTTCCGTAATCTCGCGGAGGTCCAGCTTTCGTTTTCGCCGGGTGTGAACGTGCTGCTCGGCGACAACGGGCACGGTAAGACCAACGTGCTCGAGGCTCTCAACTATCCCGCCCTTGCTCGCAGTTTCCGCGGCGCCCGTGATGAAGAGCTGATTCGCTTCGGTTCTGAAGCCTGTCATCTTCGCCTTGCTGTCGCCGAAGGCGAGAAGATCCTCGACATCGAGGTCGGGCTCGATCGTGGCGGTCGTCGTCGTATGCGCGTCGACGGCGACGAGGTTCATCGCCGCGTTGAACTCGTAGGGCGGCTCGCCACTGTGGTCTTCGATCCCCAGACCGTGGAATTGGTGCGCGGCGGCCCGGAAATGAGACGCCGCTGGTTCGACCAGGGCATCAGCAGCGTTGATTCAGAGTATCTGATCCACCTGCAGGCCGCCAACCGGGCCCTTAAACAGAAAGCCAGCCTGTTGCGTGATGTGCGCAGGGGGTTTTCCAGTCTCGGGACGGTGAGTCGAGACCTTGAAACCTGGAACGCTGAACTGGCTGCGCACGCCGCACCGCTGGTTCGAAAAAGAGCCGACTGGCTCTCCCGCGCGGCTCAAGCGGGTCGAGATTCGTACATGGATCTCTCGGACGAAAAACAGGAGTTGCAACTTGTTTACAAGCAAGGGGTTGGATCTGAAGATCCAGGGGGAACAGACGCTGATTTCTCCCGCGAAATTCTGGCGGTTTTAGACTATATTACATCGGATGAGATCAGGCGCGGACGGTGCCTCTCTGGACCCCAGACCGATGATGTGGATATCATTCTCGATGGCGTGAGTCTGCGTACGTATGGATCACGCGGGGAGACCAGGACCGCCGCCATCTCGTTGAAGCTGGCACAGGCAGAAATCGTGTACGGAATGCGGGGCGTGCGCCCCGTGCTCTTTTTCGACGATATCTTCAGCGAGCTCGATAAGGATCGCTCCAGGAAGCTCCAGGAGCGGACGGCCAAGGACCATCAAGTGTTCATCGCCACGGCGCGCGCCGAGGATGTCGCGGGCTGGGAGCCTGCAGGTGCGAGCACCTGGACGGTCCATGAGGGCGTAGTCACCATCCGCTGAGACGACCAGCATGTCACGAGACCGGAAGAAAAGCCGGCCCGAAGCCGTCGGGTCCATTCTCGATTCTGTTCTGCGACAGACGGGCCTGGATCGGCGCGCCGGGGAACGTTCTCTGCTGGATGCGTGGTCCGAGGTGGCGGGAGAACGCGTGGCCGGGCATGTCCGGGCGGTGGACATCGAGGACGGCGTGCTGGTACTCGATGCAGATCACGCCGCCTGGCGACAGGAATTGACGCTCCTTTTCCCGGAGTTGCTGCGCAACCTGCGCGCACGGTTCGGCGCCAACGCCGTACGCGAGATCCGCTGGCTTCATCAGCGGCGGGGACGCGGTGGACCCCGGAGTTGACGGATCGACACGGCGACGGTGAAAACGGACGACGTCGCAGGACGAAGATACGACATCATGGAACGATCCCTGGAGACGAGTGACGACATGAGCGACGACATCAACACGAACGAAAAACAAAACGGTACCGGCGACTACATGGCGTCGGGCATCCAAGTGCTCAAGGGCCTGGAGGCCGTACGCAAGCGGCCCGCCATGTACATCGGCGACACGGGCGTGCGCGGGCTGCATCATCTCGTCTACGAGGTGGTCGACAACTCCATCGACGAGGCCCTCGCCGGCTATTGCACTGAGATTTCCGTGACCATCCTGCCCGGCGACGCGATCCGCGTGACGGACGACGGCCGCGGAATTCCCGTGGACATGCACAAGACCGAGGGCAAGCCGGCCCTCGAAGTTGTCATGACGAGCCTCCATGCGGGCGGCAAGTTCGATAAGGGAAGCTACAAGGTCTCCGGCGGACTCCACGGCGTGGGCGTGAGCTGCGTGAATGCGCTGTCGTCCCTGCTCATCGCCGAAGTGCGACGCGACGGAAAGGTCTATGAGCAGCGCTTCGAGATCGGTGCGCCGATGACGGGCGTTGTCGTGAAGGGGGAGATCCCCGACCACGTGACCGGCACCACGATCACCTTCCAGCCCGATCACGACATCTTTCCCGAGACCGCCTATCACTACGACACCCTCAAGTCGAGGATGCGTGAACTGGCCTTCCTGAACAGGGGCATCACCATCACCCTCGCCGACGAACGCGAGGGTGAGACGCGCCGCGAGGACTTCCGCTACGAGGGCGGTATCGTGGAGTTCGTGCGTTGGCTCAACCAGAGCAAGACCGTCATCTGCGAAGAGCCGGTGTACTACGAAGGGGAGAAGGACGGAGTCCAGGTCGAGATCGCCATGGACTACAACGACGGCTACTCGGAGAACCTGTTCACCTTCGCCAACAACATCAACACCCATGAGGGCGGTACGCACCTCTCCGGATTTCGGGCCGGCCTCACGCGAACGATCAACGCCTACGCGATCAAGGAGGGCCTGTTCAAAAAGGAACTCAAGGCCCTGAGCGGCGACGATGTGCGCGAGGGATTGACGGCCGTGGTGTCGGTGAAGATTCCCGAGCCTCAATTCGAGGGGCAGACCAAAACCAAGCTGGGCAACACCGAGGTCAAGGGACAGGTCGAGGCCCTCGTCAATGCGGCCCTCGGCGCCTACCTGGACGAGAACCCGTCGGTAGCCAAAAAGGTCGTCACCAAATGCATCGGCGCCGCGCAGGCGCGCGAGGCCGCCCGCCGCGCCCGCGATCTCACGCGGCGCAAGTCGGCCCTCGATTCGGCCGCGCTGCCGGGCAAGCTGTCCGACTGCGCGAGCCGCGACCCGGCCGAATGCGAGCTCTACCTGGTGGAGGGCGATTCCGCCGGCGGTTCAGCCAAGCAAGGTCGCGACCGTCAGTTCCAGGCCATCCTGCCCCTGAAGGGCAAGATCCTCAACGTGGAGAAGGCGCGGCTCGACAAGATCCTCAACAACGACGAAGTGCGCACCGTGATCACCGCCCTGGGTACGGGCGTGGGCGCGGGCATCTTCGACATCACCAAGCTGCGCTACCACCGCATCATCATCATGACGGACGCCGACGTGGACGGCGCCCACATCATGACGCTGATCCTCACGCTGTTCTTCCGTTACTTCCGCGAGGTGATCGATTCGGGCTACATGTACATCGCCCAGCCGCCCCTCTATCGGGTGAAGAAGGACAAGCGCGAAGCATACTGCTACACCGAAGACCAGAAGGACCTCCTGGTCGAGGAAATGGGAACCAGGGGTGTCTACGTGCAGCGCTACAAGGGCCTGGGCGAGATGAACCCGGAACAGCTCTGGGAGACCACCATGGATCCCGAGCATCGCACTCTGACGCGCGTGACCATCGAGGATGCCGCGGCCGCCGACCACGTGTTCACCAAACTCATGGGGGACGACGTCGAGTCGCGCCGACTGTTCATCGAAGAAAACGCCGAATACGTAAACCTCGACGACCTCGACATCTGATCCGAGTGGAGACCCAACGATGACTGAGAAGAATATCGGCACGATCATCGATGCCGACATCAACGAGAAGATGGAGAAGTCGTACCTCGACTACTCCATGAGCGTGATCATCAGTCGCGCTCTGCCCGACGTGCGCGATGGCCTGAAGCCCGTGCACAGGCGCGTGTTGACGGCGATGAACGACCTCAATCTGCAACCCAACAGGCCGTACCGTAAGTCGGCGAAGATCACCGGCGACACCACCGGTAACTACCACCCGCACGGCACGGCGTCTGTCTACGACACGCTGGTGCGCCTGGCCCAGGACTTCAGCCTGCGCTATCCGTTGGTGGATGGTCAGGGCAACTTCGGTTCGGTCGACGGCGACTCCGCCGCCGCCGAGCGTTACACAGAAGCGCGCTTGACGAAGATCGCCATGGATCTGATGCGCGACCTCGACAAGGAAACCGTCGACTACGTGCCCAACTATGACGGCTCCCGTGAGATGCCGTCGGTCATGCCCTCGGTGATTCCCAATCTCCTGGTCAACGGCTCCGACGGCATTGCGGTGGGCATGGCCACGAAGATTCCGCCCCACAACCTGACCGAGGTGTGCAACGGCCTGATCGCCATGCTCGACGATCCCGACATCGACGCCGACGGTCTAATGGAGTTCGTCCAAGGCCCCGACTTTCCCACCGGTGGCATCATCCAGGGCCGGCGCGGTATCGTGGATTATATCACCACCGGCCGCGGCCGCGTCGTGGTGCGGGGCCGCACGGAGATCGAAGAGGACGCCAAGGGCCGCACGCGGATCATCATCTCCGAACTGCCTTACCAGGTGAACAAGGCGAACCTCGTGGAGAAGATCGCCAACCTGGTGCGCGGCGGACAACTGGACGGCATCAGCGACCTGCGTGATGAATCAGACCGCAAAGGCATGCACGTGGTCGTGGCGCTGAAGAAGGATGCCTATCCCCAGGTCGTGCTCAACAAGCTCTTCGCCCACACGCAGTTGCAGCAGACCTTCGGCGTGATCAATCTCGCCCTGGTGGGTCAGCGGCCGAAGGTGATGACGCTCAAAGAGACGATGCAGGAGTACCTGAAGTTCAGGGAAGAGGTCGTCGTCCGCCGCACCAAGTACGACCTGCGCAAGGCCGAAGAGAGGGCCCACATCCTCGAGGGCTACCGCATCGCGTTGGACAACATCGACGAGATCGTGGAGCTGATCAAAACGAGTGCGTCGCCCGACGAGGCGAAGACGGGCCTCATGGACCGCTTCGGCCTCTCGGATCTCCAGGCCCAGGCCATCCTCGACCTTCGCCTCGCCCGCTTGACGGGTCTCGAGCGCCAGAAGATCGAAGACGAGTACCGCTCCCTGATCGAGCGCATCGCCGAGCTCAAGGAGATCCTCGACAACCGCGACCGCCAGTTGCTGATCATCCGCGAAGAGGTCGAGGAGGTGCGCGCCAAGTACGGCGACGAACGCCGCACATCCATCGAATTCGCCGAAGACGACATGGACCTCGAAGACCTGATCGCGGACGAGGAAGTCGTCGTGACGATCAGTCACACGGGCTACGCCAAGCGCATTCCCATCGACACTTACCGCACTCAGGGACGCGGCGGCAAGGGCATCACGGCCATGGCCACCAAGGAGGAGGATTGGGTCGAGCATCTGTTCATCGCTACGACCCATCAGTTCCTGCTGGTGCTCACCGAACGCGGCCAGCTGTACTGGCTCAAGACGTACCACGTTCCCGAGGCGACGCGCACGGCCAAGGGCCGGCCGATCGTGAACATGATCGACCTCGCCCAGGACGACAAGGTTCACGCCATCGTGCCGGTGCGCGAGTTCACCGAGGACCATTTCCTGGTGATGTCCTCGAACAAGGGCATCGTCAAGCGCACGCCGTTGACCGACTTCAGTCGCCCGCGACGTGCCGGCATCCGCGCCATCAACCTGCTCGAGGACGAGCGTTTGGTGGACGTGAAGGTCACCGACGGCACCCAGGACGTGATTCTGGCCACCAGCGGCGGCATGGCCATCCGTTTCCATGAGTCGGATATGAGGCCCATGGGCCGTACCGCCCGCGGCGTCAAGGGCGTGACCCTCGGCAAGGACCAGTCCGTGGTGGGTATGGTCACGGTGACCGGGGAGAGCACGCTGCTCACGCTGACCGAGCACGGCTACGGCAAACGCACCCCCGTGGGCGACTACCGCGTGCAGAGGCGCGGCGGCCGCGGCCTGATCACCATCAAGTGCACCGAGCGAAACGGGTCGCTGGTGGGCATCAAGGAGATGATGGACGATCAGGAGTTGATGGTGCTTACGCGCAATGGCATCATGATCCGCATGGCGGTGAACGACATCTCAACCCTGGGGCGCAACACCCAGGGCGTGCGGATCATCAGCCTGAAGGGCGACGACGCCGTGGCCGGCATGGCCCGCATCGAGGCCGCAGACGAAGTCATCGAGACCGAATCCTGAGAGGACGGGCGGTCATGATCACTCACGGCAGCCGAGCGACCCGGATCACACCGCACCGAACGGGCGGCGTGGTTCTGTGTCTTTGGATCTGTCTCCTGTTGCTGGCCGCCGCGACGGCGCCGGCTGCGGAGTCGGCCAGCACGGCAGCGCTGTACGGGGATCTCCGTATGACCGTCGACGACGACGGCCTTGTTGTTCTGTGGACTGAAAACTGGCTCGTCGAACGCTCCCTGCTCAAGATTTCACCGCCCTGGACTTCCGTTCGTCGACGGGCCGCGATAGGTGACAGCCCCTCTGTTCTGCGCCTCGCCCACGAAGGCGTGGAGAACGGCAGTCGAGGATTTTCCCGTCGCGCCGACGACGACAGCGATGGCCGGACAGATGAGGACCGGCTCGACGGCGTCGACAACGATGGTGACGGACTCGTGGATGAAGACTTCGCCGCCGTCAGCGATCAGATGCATGTGGTGCATCGCACGGTCGGTGGCGAGGTGCGCCATCTCGAGACCTATCACTGGGACTACGAGCATCTTTGCGAAAGTCTCGTCGTGTCATGGACGCTTGATGGCGGACCGTCCGACGCCGTGCTCCGTCTTCCTGAGGGTGCCTGGCATGAGGCCCGCGTCGGGTGGTGTGCGCCGAAACGCAGCACTGCGGATCCGGCGGCCAGGCCCATGGCCGTCGCTCGGCTCGTGGATGAACATGGTGAATGGTGGCTGGGCGTTTCGGTTCTCGAGGGCGACGCTGTGCTGCGTATGGACGGCGGCGAGCTGCGCCTGACCGCGGCCGACCACATGGTGATCGCCGTGAGCGCGACCCCGACCCTGACCCAGCTCCGCAACCGGCAGGCAACCGTCTTCGCCCTCCATGCCGGAGCCCGCTCTGCACCCGACGCCGATCCGGTTCCCTGGATCGTGCCGCCCCCGACGAGAACCCCCGAGACCTCTGCTCCGACAGCCCTCCATCATGCCTCGGGTGATGGTTCGACGGTCGTCGAGATCACGACGCCTCCCGGCTGGAGCCTCATTCCAGATCCCGAATCTTTCCGCATCTCAGGTGTGGCCCTGGGCGCCCCGCGTCGTATTCGCTGGCAGCCGGGAGTCGGGACCCATGTTCTCGACGAGATCTGGCCGGCGGCGACCGCGCCGGCGACCCTGCGTCGTGATCACATTCTGCTGCCTCTTGTCGACGATGTCTCGAGCGGAGGCGTGTGGACCTTCACGTTCCCGCCGACAATCCTGCCCGATGAGGCTGCAACCCTGGCCATGCGCTCCGTTTCAGGCCGCAATATCGACCTCGTGCTCATGGCGGCTACGAATATCCAGCCGCCGATGAACACCCCGGAACCACCCCAGGGCGCGCCCGAAGAATCCATAGAAGAGAATATGCCGTCCCTTTCGCCGCACCTGTTGGAGAATTACCCGAACCCTTTTGTGGACCTGCTCCAGGTTCGCTTCAAGATCCCCGAAACGGTGGGTGAGGGGTTTGTTTGGGATGAAGACAAAGCACCTTTGCTCGCCCCTACGGATCTGATTCCATACACGTCGTCACAGCCGAGAGTAACGCTCAAAATCTACAATGTAGCTGGAAATGAAGTCGCATCTGTGTTTGATGAACCGTGTGATCCAGGGGAGCGGACCGCGAGTTGGAACGGCCTCGATGTTTCAGGTCGGCCTGTCGCCACGGGAACGTATTTCTGTAAACTTCAAATTGAGAACTGGTCTGTCACCAAAAGGGTTGCGTTGATCCGCTGATATGAAAACCCTTTTCGGCACCGGGAAATACAGATCTTCTTCATTTTGAATTCCACCACCACTCCTGTGGGCAGATGAAATCATACCATGATGTCGAATCGTGAAAATTAGTCCTTGTTCTATCAATTGAATTCTCCTATAATCGTCTCACTATTCGTCAAGTTTGAGCGCACCAGTGGTTAGCACACGATGGAGCGACCTATCCGTCCGAGGGGGACAGTCGTGAATGAAAGACTGGAACCGATCGAGGAAGCATGGAGCAGCTTCATTGTCGAGTTCCCATCGTGTCCGAAGATCAAGACCGATAGCGGAGATTCGACTCAGAGCATTCTCTTCCTTTGTGCAGCATCAGAGAAAAACCCCGCCGAATTGTGCTTTGCATTCTTTGGACCCCAGATCTTGCTTCGCCGCCTTTCAGAGGTGAACGCCGGCGCCGATGTGGCTTCGGCGCGTCTTGCATTCGTCTATGCAGCGGAAACGCCGGCGAATCTCAAATCGACCCTGGACCACTTCCAGGCCCGGTTCCCGGCGCCGATGCTGGTGAGTCAGCGCAGCAACGTGCAGCGCTCGGCTCAGCATGTGCTCGAGTATCTGACCCATGCCGTGCCCGGCGGAGCCCCTGCGGCCCATTCGGTCACGACCATGGATCCGGGTCTCGTGCCTCTGCCCAGCGATGTTCCGCTGTGGACCACCCAACTCCCTGGGGTTTCTCTCGAGGGGGCCGGGGACGACGGGCGGGATGTACACGCCACCACGGAGATCCAGGATTACCGCGCAGAGTATGCGTGCCGGTACGTTCTGCAGAACTTCAGCGAGAACATCAATCGCGACCGCATGGCCGAGATGGTGCACCTCTCGCCGGGGTACTTCTCGAACCTGTTCCGGGTCGAAGTGGGCATGAGCTTCAGCGATTACCTCATCCAGATTCGCATCGACAACGCAAAGAAGTTGCTGCGTCGATTCGATCTCTCGGTCGAGGAAGTCTCGAAGCAGTGCGGATTCAACAGCCTCGCGCACTTCAGCAGGACCTTCAAGGACCGCTGCGGCATGCCGCCGCTGAAGTTCCGCAAGTCGCCGCAGACCGCCGCCTAGGCAGCACGCGGCCGACGCGATCCAACGGGCCCCTCTCGTTCCGGGAGGGGCTCGTCTACGTGCCGACGGAGATGCCTCGTGTCGCTGGTCACTCTCACCGAAGCCTCTTTCGACTACACCCGCGAGCCCATTCTCGTCGACGCCGAACTGCGCCTTCATCCCGGCGAGCGGGTGGCTCTGGTCGGTCCCAACGGGGCGGGCAAGTCGACCCTGTTGGCGATCATCGCCGGCGAGCTCGAACTGCTTGCAGGACGTCGCGAGGTGCGCAACAACCTGCGCCTGAGATGGCTGCGCCAGGAAACCACCTTCGACCCCGGCGAGTGGGCCGGGTGTACGGTGCGGGCCATGGTGGCCGAAGCCGCTTTCCCTGAAGTGCTTGAATTGGAGCTGGAGCTGGAACGGATCGGAGCCGTCATCGGCGAGGCGGCCGGCGAGGTTGCAACTGAGCTGAGTCGAGAGCACGGGCGCCTGCAGGCGGAATTCGAACGCCGCGATGGATATACTTGGCGATCGCGCCTCGAAGCGGCTCTCTCGGGTTTGGGAGTTCCCGCCGATCTGTGGGATCGCGAGCCAGGCGTGATGTCAGGAGGCGAGCGTCGACGGGCGGCGCTTGCGGCCGCCTTGCTTGCCAACGCAGACCTGCTCCTTCTGGACGAGCCCACCAACCATCTCGATCTGCAGGCCCGCGAGTGGCTCGAGGCCCACTTGTCCCGCTATGGGGGATCGCTGATGGTCGTATCCCACGACCGCTACTTTCTGGACCGGTCGTGCGATCGCACCGTAGAACTTCGCCGGGCCAAGTTGTCGTCATGGCGCGGCAACTACTCGTCATGGGTGAAGGAGGCTGCGGATAGGCGCGTACGCGATACAGCGACCTGGAAGCGGCAACAGGAGAATATCGCGAGGACCGAGGCCTTCATCAGCAAGAACATCGCCGGACAGAAAACCAACCAGGCCAAGTCACGCCGGAAACAACTCGCCCATATGGAGCGGTTGGACCGTCCCGATGTCGAAGCGAAGCAGTGGCGCATCGACCTGGCGCCGTCGCGGCCGTCGGGGGCCAACGTGCTCGAAGTCGAGGGGCTGACCAAGGGTTTCGGTGGCACAAATCTGTTCCATGACGTGAGTACCCTTGTCGCCCGTGGTGATTGCCTGGGAATCGTCGGCCCGAACGGATGCGGAAAATCCACACTCCTGAAGACCCTGGCCGGCGAGCTTTTGCCTGACACCGGCCGTGTGAGCTGGGGTCATAATGTGGACCTCGGCCTGTATGATCAACAGCTGCGCCGTGTGTCGGACGACAACACGGTCCTTGAAGAATTGAGCGACGCCTGGCCGGGCGCCACCCTGGGAGAGCTGCGATCTTTCGCCGGGGCTTTCGGTTTCGGCGCCGACATGATCGACCGCCCCGTGGGTGCTCTGTCGGGAGGGGAAAGGGCCCGCATCGCCCTGATGCGCCTGATGCGCGAAGGGCACAACACGCTGCTGCTCGACGAGCCCACCAACCATCTCGACGCTGCGACTTGCGAGGCCCTCGAAGAAGCTTTGCGCGGTTATGACGGGACCCTGATCGTGGTTTCCCATGACCGTCGCTTTCTGGAGCGGGTGGCGACGCGGCTCCTCGTGTTCGAGGACGACAGCGTGATCCATTATGTGGGGACATGGACGGAATACGCGGTCAAAGCCAAGGAGCGTCGGGAGGCGGCGGCGGCGGCCCGCAGAGAACGTGCTCCTGAAATGGCGACGAAACCAATTTCCGCCATGGCCGGGTTGAGCAAGAACGAGATCAAGCGTCGCGAGGAATGGATCGCCGAAGTCGAGGTTCAGATCGAAACTTTTGAGGCGGAGAAGGAGGCGATCCTCGAGAGGATGACGAACCTGGATCTAGCTCCAGACACTCGTGTTAAGATCGCGCGACGCATCAACGAAATCGACACCGAGCTCGCGGCATGTCTTGCTCGCTGGGAAGAGTGGAGCAACGAAATATCCTGATGACGATCGTTCGATCCCACCCAGTCATCAGAGAGCCACGAACAGGGCAGCGCAAGTTCTCATAGCGAATCCCTCCCTCGAAATGCAATCTTACAGTCTGATCGACGTATACCAACACGCTAACGGCGGAGACGGGAACCAACACCATGGCGATGATCGAACACGATCTGGACAAGCAACGCGAACGAGTGATCCTCGCCGGCGTCGATCTGCCCCTGCGCTTCGGTGACGGCATCGGCGGCGACTGCGATCTCGAAGAGCTCGAGCGCCTGGTCGAGACAGCCGGCGGCACTGTCTACGGAGAAGTGCGCCAACGCCGCGACCGGCCGGCTCCGAGCACGCTGATCGGCAAGGGCAAGCTCGAGGAATTGCTCGGGGCGGTGAAGGAGACCGAGGCCACCCTCGTCGTGTTCGACAACGACCTCTCGCCGGCCCAGGGCCGCAACATCGAGAAGGTTCTCAACGGCGTGGAGGCGAAGCCCGACAAACCGGGCGATGCAGGCAAGGTGTCGGTCATCGACCGCACCGAATTGATCCTCGACATCTTCGCCAACCACGCCCGCTCCCGTCAGGCTCGGATGCAGGTGGAGCTGGCACAGATCCAGTACATGCTGCCGCGCCTGACCAAGCTGTGGTCCCATCTCGAGCGGCAGGCGGGCGGCATCGGCACCCGCGGCCCCGGCGAGACCCAGCTTGAAACGGATCGGCGGCTCGTGGGCAAGCGCATGACCAAGCTCAAAAAGGATCTTATCCAGGTGGCCGCCGACCGTGAAGTACAGTCGCGCCGCCGCCGCGAGCAGTACAGTGCAGCACTGGTGGGCTACACCAACGCCGGCAAGTCGACCATCCTGCGCGCCCTGACCGGGGCCGACGTATTGGTGGAGAACAAGCTCTTCGCCACTCTCGACACAACCACCCGTCGCATCGAGATCGATGAACGGCGCCAGATGATGGTGTCGGACACCGTCGGCTTCATCAAGCGCCTGCCGCACCATCTGGTCGAGTCGTTCCAGGCGACTCTGGCCGAGGTGGCCGAAGCCGACCTTCTGGTCCATGTCGTCGACGCCTCTCATGACGATCCCGAGCTGCAGATCGGCTCGGTCAACGAGGTGCTCGCCGACCTGGTGCCCGAAGACCGCGACACCCTGATGATCTTCAACAAGATCGACGCCCTCACGCCCGAGCGCGCCGAGACGATCCGCAACCGCTTCACGAGGCTGTTCCCCGGCGCCCTGGTGATTTCCGCCCATGATCCCATCGACGTCGAAAAGGTCCGCAGCGCCTTCGAGGCGCGGCTGCTCGAGCAGGAGCAGATCGTTCACATCGAGGTGCCCTACACCCGTATGGACCTGGTGGCGGTTTTCCATCGGACCGGGTCGGTGCTGGATGAGAAGCACACGGAGAACGGCGTGCTGATGGATGTGCGGCTGAAGAAAGAAGAGCTGATGCGGCTCGCCGGCAAGGACGAGGATATCCGGATCATCGAGTGACGCCGAGAGGAGAATCATGAGCGGCCCGGAGAGCCCGGTGCGGACCATCGTCGCCTTCCTCGTTCTTGTGGTGTTGTGCAGCGGGTCGTGGTTCGTGTTCGATCCGCCGCAACGCAGTCATGAAACCCGCACCAACCCCGCCCGACTCGAAGCGCAGGCCCTGCGACGAGGAACTCTCGAACTTCCCGAGCGCCTTCATGATACGGCCCTGCACGAAGGCCGTGCCTACAACGTGTTCCAACCCGGACAAACCCTCTTCTATCTGGGTCACGATCTGATCGGTGCGGATCTTGAGACAACCGCCCCCCGCGAAATCTTCGCCCTCTTCGTCCTGACGACCTTCCTGCTGTACGGCGCCCTGTTGCGGCTGACATGCGGCCGTAGCGTCGTGTCCCTGGCGCTGACGATCTCGATGATGTTCGGTGCACCCTACTTCGTGAACCTGCGTCCGGCCATGGACGGCGCGCCCTGGCGCCTCAACCACGTCTTCACGGTGTTGTTCACCGTGGCTGCATTGTTTATCCTCGCCCGCGGGACCAAGACCAGGGATCTCCTGGGCGCCGGACTGTTCATCGGCGCCGCTATGATGTTCCGCCTCCAGTCGGTCCTGCTGCTGGCCTTGCCGATGATGCTGATGGCTCAAGATCCGCGTCCCGGTCGTCGTGTTGGCTCCCTGCTGGTGTTTCCCGTGCTGGCTCTCCTGGTGGTGCTGGGGTTTCAGGCCGCCAGGTTCGGCACGCCCTTCGAAACCGGATATATGCTGATCTACGAGGGCCGTAGCGACGCCCTCGCGCTGCGCGCCGCCGAGCATGGCTTGATGTCGTGGCGCTTTCTACCCGAGAATCTCTGGCGTACGTTCCTGGCTATTCCCGTGCCGCGCTTCGAAGAGGGCGCGTTTGCAGGGCTGACTTTGGACGGCCGCGGAAACAGCCTGTTGTTTTCCCAGCCGATTCTGCTGCTGGGCCTGCTTGGGTTGCGGACGCCTCGTTCGGCTCGATTGTCGACCTTCGTCGTCGTCGCAGCGTTGACAAGCATGCCGGTGCTGCTGCACCACAATCCGGGCTGGCATGCCCCCGGCTACATGCGGATGGCGTTGGACTATCTGCCGGTATGGATCGCGGCAACCGCCTTGGCGCTCAGCACGGCCACGGCGCCGTGGACGTCCAGGGCGGCAGTGGTCTTGGCGGGATCCGCACTGGCCTACGGCTGGTACCTCCTTTAGATCGGGGCTGTCGATGAAGGACCAGTTCCTGCTGCGCGATGACGTCACCTTTCTCAATCACGGCTCCTTTGGCGCTTGTCCGCGACCGGTTTTTGAGGAGTATCAGCGCCTCCAGCGCGAACTCGAAGCCGAGCCCGTCGACTTTCTGTCGACACGACGGACGTTGCCGACCCGTCTTGCCACAGCCCGCGGACGTCTCGCGGAATTCGTCGGTGCCGACCGCGACGAGATCGTGTTCGTGCCCAACACCACGACGGGATTGAACATCGTCGCCCACACCCTCGATCTTCATCCAGGCGATGAAATTCTCACCACCGACCACGAGTACGGCGCCATGGACCGCATGTGGCGCTTCATCTGCGGCAAGACCGGAGCCACCATCGTGCGGCGAAACCTGCCGTTTCCTCTGGCCGATCCAGAGGAGGTCGTCGAGCAGGTGTGGGCCGGCGTCACCCGCCAAACGCGAGTGCTGTTCCTGAGCCACATCACATCGCCCAGCGGTGTGATCCTGCCGATCGAACCCTTGATCAGGCGCGCTCGCGAACGCGGCATCCTGACGGTGATCGACGGCGCCCACGGCCCCGGTCAGCTCGACCTCGATCTGCACGACCTGGGCTGCGACGTCTATGCCGGCAACTGCCACAAATGGCTCATGGCTCCCAAGGGCGCCGCAATGCTCTACGTGCGCGCCGACTGTCAGAATCTGATCGAACCCCTCGTCGTGAGCTGGGGCTGGGAGAGCGATCGGCCCGGCCCAAGCCGCTTCGTGGACGAGCAGGAGTGGACGGGAACGAAGGACGTATCGGCGTGGCTGGCCGTGCCGGCGGCGCTGGACTTCTTCGTGGGGCACGACTGGACGAAGGTGCGGGCACGCTGCCGCGATCTTATGCTCGAGTCGCGTGAGCGCCTTTTGGATTTGACGGGCCTGCCGCCGCACTGTCCACCCGACCCGTGGCTGGGCCAGATGGCGACGGTGCCGCTGCCGGCCGGCGTCGATGGCGAGGCTCTTCACCGCCGGCTGCGGTTCGAGCACGGAGTGGAACTGCCCTGGACGTCGTTCTCGGGGCGCGATTGGCTGCGGTTTTCGATCCAGGGCTACAACACACGCGACGACGTGGATCGGCTGATCACGGCGCTCGAGTCGGAGCTCGCCCGAAATCATTCGGACAAGGATGCAGGTCATGGATGAACGAGAACGCCAATGCCGCATCGCCGCCTCCCGCGCCGGCCGTCGGGCCGCCGCCGCAGGCGACTCCACCGCCTGGTTCGATCCTCTCTATCGCGCCGCCCGCGAAGCCGACGCCCCCGCGGACATCCCCTGGGTGGACCAGCGTCCCAACCGGTTTCTCATGCAGTGGCTCGACCGAGCGATGCCGGCGCCGTGCCGCGCCTGCGTGGTCGGGTGTGGCTTGGGGGACGACGCGGAGGAGCTCGCCCGCCGCGGCTTCAACGTGACCGCCTTCGATATCTCACCGACGGCCATCGACTGGTGCCGCGAGCGCCACGCGGCCACCGCTGTCGATTATGCCGTGGCCGACTTCAACAACCTACCAGCAGCCTGGCGCGGCGCCTTCGATCTGGTGGTGGAGGTCTACAACGTGCAGGCGTTGCCGCTCGCCGAGCGCGCAATATCGTCGGCTGCGCTGTCGTCGCTGGTCGCCCGCGGCGGGCGCCTCGTAGCGGTGTGCCGTGGAAGGTCGGACGAAGAGAGCGACCCCAAGGGACCGCCGTGGCCTTTTTCACCCAAGGAGATGGCGCTGTTCGCCACAGAGGGGATGACGGAGGAGTCGTTCGAGATCATCGACGATCCCGACGACGAGGGCGTGGTCAGGTTTCTGGGCGTTTACCGCCGCGTTCCTGCCGACTGATCGCCGAAGGCTCCCGCAAAATGAGCACCGATCCGGTCACAACCCCAGAACCGCCTCCAGCACGGGATCGCGACCCGCCGTGAAATCCTCCCATGTTTCGACGACGGGATGGTCCACGGGCACCCAGCCAGGATTGTCGGCCATGATTCCGAAACGAGTGGACGAACACCCGAACGGAAGTCCCGACAAAGGAAGCACGCCGCTCCACACCTGGCCGAAATGATCGGGTCGCTGGCCGGTGGGTTCCCCTGCGACCTCGGCCCCGGCCACCAGGACGAAATAGGCGGCGTCGAGAACGGCCGAGGAGAAGGTTCCGGTATCGGTCAGGACGAATGAGCGGATAGGGTGATCGCTTTCACGGCGTTCGGCGAGAGCCGCCGCGATACTCTTCAATTGGTGTGAGGAACCACCGCCATTCTGACGCAGATCCAGCACGAAGCGGTGGACATTCCGGGTGTCGAGGTGTTCCTGGATCGTCGCGCCCAAGGTGTCGAGAGACAGCTCTCGTGTATTCCGGCAGGCTCCGTATTTCACGTAGAGCGTGTGTTCATCCTCCAGGAACCGGATCCAGTTCCGGTCACGACGCGACCAGCGGAGAGCTCCTTCGCCTTCGGGCGGCATGGCGAGTTTCAGATCGGACGATGGATTGGTCGTGTCTGCAGTGAGGGTGACTTTGCGGCCGTCGTCGTGCAAGACCGTGTAGGTCACGGCGTCGGCTTCGGGGATCAGCCCGAGAGAGTTGAGGATCGTCGGCATGCGGAGCATCCCGATCGCCCCGGCACGTCGCCAGGCTTCTGTTTCCGCCGATACCAGGGGTTCCAGGGCCGCCATGACGTCGGCGGTGGATGAGTCTCCGCATCGGATCAACCGGCCGCCGACCAGATCGGCCAGATCCTGCACGGCCCAGGTCACCCGAATCTCGTCATCGTACAAAGCGAACCCGGCTCCCAGGGTCAACTGCCGGCCATCAGGGAATCCCACGCCCGTATGGGCGTCGCCCAGCGTAGCGACAACCCTCATCAGCTTCAGGGCGAGCTGAAAATCAGTGAGCTCGTCGGCTTCATCGGCGACGGCGTGGAGTGAGGCAACAAACGATTCCTTGTTCACGATAGCGAAGGGATCGGGATGTTTGATTTCGAGGATATCGATGAAGCGTTTGCAGTCGGCATGCCAGTCCGCGACGCGTGAACCCGTAGACTCCGGGGGCGTCCAGGATTCGATGACGCTCACATCGTCGAACATGGCCTCGCCGGACATCGAGAGGAAGCAGCTCACCGTCATCTTCTTCGCGCCTAGGGGCAGCAGGATGATCATCTCGGCCTCGGTCCACTCCTGCGTACCCTGGAAGCGGGTGACGAAGTCGCGCTGGAGGTAGTTTCCGTCGGCGTCATAGATGATGAACATGAGCTGACAGTTCGTGAATCTGTGACCATCCGGCTGCACGTCGCGGGACGCCGCCCGCCCCTTCACAGTCAACTGGGTCATGCCGATGACGGAGATATCCTGAGTGACAGCCATCCAGATTTTCGTTTCGGCGCCACCACCGAGGCCCAGGGCTGAACCGTCCGGCGAACCCGAGACTTCGGAGACGATGGAGACAGGTGCGTCACTTTGTTCGGTCGCTCCGGCACTGATCGTCCACCCCGCCGGCGTCCCATCGACCCACTCCTCGAACCCCCCGTTGATCACGAGCTCCTCGGCGGCGAAACACGATAAGGCGAGGACAAGAATTGTTGAGACCAGGAACACGACCTTCACCATGACCAGTACCTCCGGGATATCTTATTGATAGGCTGGCGAAGTTGCGCGCGGTGTCAATCGGACAGCCTGCGAACAAGCTTCTACCAATCCTTCCAGTGCGGCGCCCACCCCGACGCGTTCTTACCCGCCTTCAGCCCGCGGCGACTCCCGTCGGTCCCGCCGTACGAAGCGCCGTAAGCAAACCAACCGATCAACGGTACGAACAAGAGAAGCGACCACGGCACCTTCTTGTGAGCCGGACCGCTCGCCTTGAACCAGAGGTGGCGTTGCATGATCACGACGATCAGGACATAAAGAGCGAGCATGGCGATTTCCATGGGTCCTCCTTCTTTGATAATTGTATCGATAGGGAGATCCTATCACGAGGGCCGCCCCGCCGAAAAGAAAGTCCAGACGTCTGGACTCCCCCCATCTGTTCCTTGCCCCCCAACCCTCCAACCGATACCCTCGACGACGCCCCCGGCTGCGGGCAAGGACGCCCGGCCCCCGACCGTACGGAGACGCAGGTGAGAGAACTTCTGAGAAACCGCAGTTTCCTCTCGGTCTGGTCCGCCCAGTTCATCTCCGGACTCGGCGACAAGGCCGCCGTGCTGGCCTTCTTCTCCCTCATCCTCGACCGCACCGGCAACGTGGCCGACCTCGGCCTGCTCGCCGCCGCCCAGATCATCCCCGGCGTGCTGCTCGGGCCTGCGGTGGGCGTGCTCATCGACCGCTGGAACCGCAAGGCGGTGCTGGTGTCGGCCGACCTTTTGGGCGTCGTGGCGTGTTTGGCCCTCCCGTTGATCTGGGACCGCCTCGGCGTCGTCTACCTGGTCGCCGCGCTGCTGTCGGTGGGCCGCCAGCTCGCCGGGCCGGCACGTCTGGCCATCGTGCCCGACCTCGTGCCGGCGGAGCACCTGAACAAGACCAACGCCATGTCCATGCTCTCTCAGAACGTGATCCTGCTGCTGGGCATGGCGGCGGGGGGCATGGTGATCCACCACTTTGGTGTGGCTGCCGCGTTTCGCATCGACGCGGCGACCTTTGCCTTGTCCGCCCTTATCCTCACGGCTCACCGCTTCCACTACCTGCCTCGCGTCGATGCCGAAGTCGACCGCCGCGAACCACCGACACGCCAGCACTGGTCAGATGTCCGCCAGGGTGCCGTGTGGATCTGGTCGCGTCCCCGGCTGCGGTTCGCGGTGACGTTCCTGGCGACGGTCACCATCGTGACCGCGATGCAGCCGCCCCTCGTCTTCGACTTCGTGCGCAACACACTGGGCCGCACCGAGGCGCAGCTCGGTCTGATCTTTGGCGCCGCGGGCCTTGGCGGTCTGATCGGCGCGGTTGTCGCCGGCGTGATGCGTGAGAAGGCCGAACCCATGCGCGTGGTGACCTGGCTCATCGCCCTCGACGGCGCCTTCCTGCTGCTGTTCGCCGTGAACCGGAACATCACGTTGGCGTTGGGTCTGTTCCTGCTGTTCGGTGCTTTGAGTACCGGTGTGCAGGTGAACCTCGCGACCTTCCTGCAGCGCGAGACGCCGCCGGAGCAGCGGGGGAGGATCTTCGGTTGGTTGAGCCCGCTGCTCGGGCCGATCAGCCTGGCGTCGGTGTTGGTGGGGCCGCTGTTGGCTTCGGCGGTGGGGGCGGCGACGGTGTTGTTCGGGGCGGGGGTTGTGGAATTGGTGGCGGGCCTTGCTGGACGGATCGCGCTGGGGCGGCAAAGAAATCTGGAGTCCGACCAAGCCCTCGACACCGCAGTGCCGAAGGCCATTGCCGAAAAGGCCTGAGTCTCAGGCAGGATCCGGGTTCCGCAACAGGGCAATCCCCAATGAGCCGAACAATACAAGCGCCCACACCAGCGACATGATGGTCGTCCAGAAGAAACCCTGGTCCCTGATGTGCTCTGGCAGAGTGTCGAGTTCAGCAAAGCTGAGGACCAGTTTCCCAACCGTCAACACGGTCAGCATTAGCAACACGCCCCCACCGGCCCGGGGTCGTTGCAGCGTCAACCACGCGACAAAGCCGCCGACGATTGCGAAGACGGCGAAGGCGCCGAAGGTCGCAACGAAATCGATCGTCTGGAGCATGTCGCGCTGGGTGAGGAGAATGGACGCGCTGCTGATGATGGCGAACGCGCACCCGCCGATCAGAACACGAGCCACTCCGATCCTGGCGCCCCAGTACTGAACGACATAGCTGACCGCGAAGACCACGAGCGCGATCTGGATCAGAAACTCAAGGGTGAAATAGAGTCCGTGTATGCCGAACGGCGCCGGAAGGCTGCTGGCGTAGAACGCCATGATCCGGTTGGCGAGCAGAAGCAGCACAACCAGAAGCATGCTGTGGAATCCGGCTCGGTACATGGCGAGGCGGGTGTAGTCGTCGGCGTCACGGAGAATGCCGAATTCGCGGAGCAAGGGAGGGCCGATCACACCGAGGCCTATCAACCCCACCGGCGCGATGCCGAGTGGAAACGCAAGGGCGCCCACTACGACCATCCCCATCCCGATCCGATCTGCGGTCAACAGCTTCGATCCCTTGGCCATCACGCATCCTCCTTATGGTTCGATGACGATCCATCGTCCTCTACCAATTCAAATAGTTCGTCCACCCGCATTCCCAGTTCCTTCGCGATCTGGAATGCCAAGGTTGCCGAGGGAGCGTACTTCCCCTTCTCGATCGCCAGAATCGCCTGACGACGCACCCCCACCCGATC
>ERZ890953.219-NODE-219-length-34061-cov-4.335441_pt1 | contig 34061 bp, 23 predicted proteins | sample MGYA00521264_ERZ890953 | MGnify/ENA primary metagenome ERZ890953 (study PRJEB32303, sample SAMEA104408629) | aquatic metagenome | biome: Brackish water; feature: Chemocline; material: water | place: Baltic Sea | collected 2014-10-26T21:54:00 | depth 200 m ...
CCGCTTCGAAGAGGCTGGCTACACGACCATCCTCAGCATCGGAGAGCTTGAAGAGAACCGCATCGGCTCCAATTGCGGGATGTACGTAAGCCGCCTGGATCAGGCAAGGGAGGCAATATGCTAGTATTGGTCACCGGTGCGTCCGGCCATATCGGCTGCAACCTGATTCGAGTGCTGTTGGAGCAGGGCCACGAGGTCCGGGCACTGGTTCGGTCGGATGTACGCGGCATCGAAGGACTCACGGTTGAGCAAGTCCCGGGAGACGTCCTCGACCCCGATTCGCTGGACCAGGCCTGTGCCGGAGCCGAAGTCGTGTTTCATTGCGCGGCCAACATTTCAGTGGATGGATCCGTGGGAGACGACCAACTGCGGGTCAACGCCGAGGGCCCGCGCAACGTGGCCGAGGCCTGCCTCAAGGCTGGAGTTCGCAAGCTCATCCATTTCAGTTCCTTGCATGCCATCTCGGAGTACCCTCGCGACCAGGCCATCACCGAAGAGAACGGTCTGGTCAAGCCTGCCGAGAACCCCCTCCCCTATAGCCGCACCAAGGCCCTGGGTGAAGAGGCTATTCAGGCGGCGGTGGCCAGAGGCCTCGACGCGGTGGTCCTCAATCCGTCCGGCGTTATTGGTGGCCACGATTACAAGGTGTCGCACATGGGCGAGACGATACGGGACCTGGCCACCGGCAAGTTCCCGGCCCTCATTCCCGGCGGCTATGATTTCGTCGACGTCAGGGATGTGGTCAAGGCTGCCCTCGCAGCGGTGGAGCAAGGGCGCTCCGGTGAGCGCTACCTGATCACGGGTCACTATCTATCGGTGGTGGAGCTGGCAGGGATCGTCGCTGCGGTGACTGGCAGAAAAGCCCCAGGTTGGGTCTGCCCCATGTGGCTGGCTCGGTTTGCAGCCCCCTTCTCGGTGACCTGGGGACGACTGACCGGCAAGCGGGCGAAATTCACGAGTGCCTCGCTGCAGGTTCTGCGCAGCAATGGCCAGGCCGATCACGCCAAAGCCACCGAGGAACTGGGCCATTCGCCCTACCCCGCGCAGGAATCGGTGGCAGCGGTGGTCGCATGGCAACGCGAGGCCGGCTGGTACTAGGCGATTCTGCGCCTCACTTCTGCCCTACAAGAGAGCGCATCCCAACAACTGACTTGCGTGGACTCGGCGCGAACTACTTTCGCGAGGCAAAGAGAAGTGCATGCAATTGGCTGTGAAAGGCGGGGAGCCCCGGCACGGTTGGCAGCAGCCACCAACCGAGAACAATCAGTTTCGATGCAGTCGTGCGACCAACAATCTCGACTGATGACACCGCCAGGTCGACCCCCAGGTAGCCGCTGGATAGTCGCGCCGCAAGACTTCGGGCCTCAGCAAGCATCTCCTCCGGCTTGCCGCGGCCAAGAGTTATCTGCGCCCTGCCACCGTTGATCTGCTCTTTGATTACCGGGGCCGAGACAACTTCACCGTCCACAATAATGGCCAGTTTGCGCTCCACGCTCTGGCCGCTCAGTTCGCCGAAGCGTTGGCCACCTGACGCCGTGAAATTAACGGAAACATACGCCTCGCCCCATTCGTTGGAACCGACGACGGCCTCCGCTACGTCCGTCCCCGTAAGCCACGGCTCCCCATCCAGCACGTAGAGGAGATATTCTGGGGCGGCCCCTTCGAGGCGCGTTTGAGTACCGATGGCGAATGACGGGGTCATGGATATCCGAGGTGTAATCCAGTCGACATATGCCTCCAGAAGGTCTCGCCGCGGCGCTTTGAGGAGTTGCCCACCATACCCTTGGTTCACACCTATCTGGTTCGCTTCCTCGCCCTTCTCCTTGACGTACTCCGGCAGCCAGCTGAACACTCTCTCCGAAATCGCCCCTTCCTCTTCCACCAACTGGAATCGAAGGTCAACATCTGCCACCAGCGCCTTCTCCAGGAGCATGGAGTCCATGGACACAGATCCGGGGATCCAAATGACCAGTTCGTGGCCCCGGATCGAGATCATGGCCTCAGTGATGACAAGGTTGTCCAGGCGACGGCGGAGCACACCCTGGACGCGCCCCAATCCTGCAGCGTCCAATTCCCTGCCGGGAGCAACCGTGATGGCCCTACCCGGTTCCATTGGCAGATGGGGTAGTATCGTCGGTCGCAAGAACACATGATGAATGAAGCTGGTGACCAGGGATACTGGATGCCACGGCGAATCTGCCCCGACGCTGCTCTCGGGCGGCCATGACGGATAGCCAGGCAGCAAGCTGGACAGGGGCCCGCCGGGGGCGGCCTGAGCGGCTCCTGACAGAGTGACAACAACGACTGCGACAATGGTCCAAATCACTGTACGTCTGCCCATGCGTCGACCTCCATGGCCTCCCAGCCTACGGTGGTCGGCAGTCTATGTAAAGAAAGTCAGAACCGGGGCGGCCCGCGAACGTAAGCGCCGTGACCCGTGGCCCCACCAAGGCCCTACTACTGGAGGAAGAAATGAAAGGAACCCTGCTCCTGCTGGCTGCTGCCATCGGCCTGCTATCCGCTCCCGCCCTGGCCCAACACTCTCCGAAGGCGAAGTTCTACGAATTCCCGACCTTGACCATCGACGGCACTGTCAAGCAACCCACCGCCCAGTACCATTCGGCTCGGGATCGGGTTCGCTTCGACCGCCTGGCGAAGCTCAAGAAGAGCATGCTGGGGGAGTTGCAGACATCTGCGGCAGATCTTTCGCTGCGCTAGATTCGGCTAGAGGGTTCGTCGGTGGAGGTCGAGGAAGGAGTCCGGCGGACACTCTTCAGCAATGCGAGCGGCGAGGCTGTCAACTGCCATCTTGCGGGCTTCGGGAGACTCCCGATCCACATCCCAGGGCATATCAATAACTGTCACGCCCTGCTGCCGCAGAATCGACACCATGTGGGAAATCTCGCGGTCGAGGTCCATCAGGTAACGGAGATCGATGCCGGACTCACACCGCCGCCCTTCGCGCTGCGACATGCGCGACTCAATGCGATTGCGTGAGATCTCCGGGGCAACCAACATCCGGACACAGACGTTGGGCAACATCACTGAGGCTGTCATGGCGTGGTAGATATCGCGATAGGTATTGAACTCCCGCTGGGTCATTCCACCATTCTTGAGTTGCAGCCGCGCGAAGCAGGTATCACCGAAGTAACTACGGTCGAGGACGGCATGGCCCTCGCCGCTCATGGCGTGCCACTGTGCCTGAAGATGCATCCGGTAGCGGGCCTGCAGCAAATGCACTTGCATGACAAAAGCCCAGCGCGCCTGGTCACCGTAGAAATCTGCCAGATAGGGATTGGCATCGTTGGCTTCATCCGGCTCCATCTGGATCAAGGTATCATCTCCCAGGGCCGCACCGAGTTCTCTGGTCAACGAGCTCTTGCCAGCTCCGATAATCCCTTCCACGATCACTACTTTCCTGCGTCGCATCATGCCTTGCCCCCTCGTTGCATTCGTTCCGATTTCTTGCCAACCGCTTGCCGGTGATTGCGACAGGCTGTCCCAGATTCCGCCCCCCTGTCAAACAGTTGGCAAAACTTTTTTACGAAAACTGTTTTGGCCCGTCGTACCATTTTCGCTGCCCCCGTGTGATCATGGGGAAATGCGGCTCTTCCGGTAGCCTGAGGCACTAGCAAAACTAACGATCCGATCGGCGCTGCCAGACCCCAACTTTCACCGCAAATGATTCCGTATAATGGACGCAAGTAACCAAGAAGAAACAGAGTATTGGCTCACCGCGTTATGGAAAAACTGCGGGCAGCCATCTTGACTTTCGGCCACTTCCCTGCTTGACTGACGCCGCACAGGAGGGTCCAACCCTCGCACCAGGCGGTTTCCCCGGTGCGGCAAAGGAGGATGAAAGATGGCAGTATCCAAGGGCGACACAATCAAGGTTCACTATGAAGGCAGCCTCGATGACGGCACTCAGTTCGACAGTTCCTTCACCCGCGGCGAACCACTGGAATTCACCGTGGGCGCAGGTCAGTTGATCGCGGGATTCGACGAAGCCGTGGTGGGCATGTCAGTGGGCGAGGAGAAAACCATTCACCTGGAAGCGATTGAGGCGTACGGAGAATGGAACGCAGACGCTGTTCGCCGCTTTCCACGAAACCAGTATCCCCAGGGCCAGACACCAGTACAGGGAATGACCGTCGCCCTGGCGATGCCCAACGGCCAGCAGGTCCCGGCAATAATCTCCGAGGTCACGACAACGGAGGTCGCCATCGACCTCAATCATCCTCTGGCTGGCAAGCCTCTCAATTTCAAGATTCAGATCGTGGAGTGCTAATGCAGGCTAGAAGGGGAAGGGGCCCTTGAACTCACCGGGCCGAATGATCCTTCCCTGATAGCGCCTGAGCAGCCCCTTTGCCACGGCCTGCCGGATAGTCGGCACCAGCATCAGGAACCCTACCGCATCGGTAAGAAAGCCTGGAGTCAACAGAAAGAGACCTGACCCCAGCAAGACGAGACCACCCACCATCTCCGCTGCAGGCATGCGGCCTGCCTGCAACTCCCCGCGGATCCGGCGCATGGTAGCAATCCCCTGGTACTTGAGCAGGCTCCAGCCGGCGACCCCGGTGGCAACGATGAAAGCGATGGTCGGCAGAACGCCGATCCTCCCACCAACTTCAATGAGAAGCATCAACTCGACGGCCGGAACAGCGATGAACATGAGCAGCCACATGCCAAGAATATAGTAGCGGATATCGGCTGCGCAAGTGCGTTGCAACCCACCCTTGCCGAGTGTAGGCTTGACGGGTACCTGAATTCAGTTTTTGGAGGGCGCTCATGATGACCCGCACGTGCTTCCTGGTTATGGGCCTGTCTCTAGCCTGTTCGTCGACCAATGCCAACATTGATTCGTCTGGGGCGCCGGGCGACGACGTTGTCTTTGTGGCCGACGCCAGGGCCCCGGAGGGGGACCAGCGGTCACCACATGGCAAGGAGACGTTCACCGACGATATCCTGGTGGAGGGTGACAGTTCCTGGTCTCCAGGCTCGCCCGACGTCTCCCCAGAGCTCACCTTCGACGTCGCCCCCGACCTGCCCCCGGTAGCAGATGCCGCGGAGGAGCCGGACCTGCCAGTGGGTGAAGACGCCGTTGAAATGAATGCAGAACCAGATGTCCCGGTCATCTCCGGAGCCATCGAGGAGCCCTTTGATGACGACTCCATGTCCGACCCTGCCGCGACCACTGCCCTGTGGGGTACCAACAGCACTTTGACCCCTGCTGCGGCTGGTTTTGGTGACGGTAGCGACGGCGAGTTCGCACCGGTCTCTGACGTCATCCTGGATACCGCCAACGGCCCCTTCCAGTACACCTCCGTTCACATTCCCGAGGACGTTACGGTCTCGGCATCTGGCATCGCCCCGCTTGAAATCCTGGTGCAGGGTGAGGTCGATATTGCAGGTCTTATCACGGTTGCCGGCGACAACGGCGATGATGCCCTCGGCATCGATGGCGGCAATTCCCCTCTGGGTGGGGCCGGCGTGGCGGGAGGCTCCAATGGCGGCAGCGGCGGCGCCGGTGGCCTGGAGGCCGGGACGGACGGTGAAGGCATGGGGCTGGGAACCGGAGGAGTGTCCACCGCCATCGTGACCTTCGTCTCCCCCGGCGGTGGCGGCGGATTTGGTGCGTTCGGGGCCGACGGCATGGCGTTCAATGCCAACGCCGCTGGCAGCGGCGGACCCGACTACGGCACCAGCGCTCTGGTGGACCTGGAAGGTGGCTCGGGTGGCGGTGGCGGAGGCCCCTACGACCGCACCCCAGGGGACCCCGCCGGGGGCGGTAACGGAATCGTCGACATCGATGATGCTCCTGGTGCCGGCGGCGGCGGTGGCGGCGGTGCGGTGGCGCTGCGCGCCGGCAGCTCCATTAACATCAGCGGACGGATCGATGCCGACGGTGGCGACGGCGGCATCGGTGATTTCTCTGGCGGTGGCGGTGGCGGCAGCGGCGGGGCAATCCTCCTGGAGACCGCGGCAGAGTTGACTCTCGCCCAGGGGCTGCTCTCAGCCCGCGGCGGCAGAGGCAACATTTGCACCGATTCCAATCAACTGGCGTGGTGCTATGGCGGCGACGGCGGCGGTGGCCGCATTGTGCTGCGCACTGGTATCCCCATGACCGACGGCATTGTCAAGAACCCGGTACCGGTACCAACCTGGGCGCCGACCCAGGGAGGCGTAGACGGTGGGACCGGGGTTGACGGCGCCTTTGCGCCCCTGGCGGACATCGAACTCGATACCAACGGCGGGCCGTATTTCTTCAGTAGCGTTACTATCCCGGCAGGAGTGACCGTCACCGCGGTGGGAGACCAGCCGCTGCGTGTCTACTCCCAGGGCAACCTGGATGTGCTGGGCACCATCGATGTCAGCGGTTACCAGGCCGGCACTGCCTATTCCATGTGCTGTTCGCAACCTGGACCGCCGGAGGCAGGTGCCGGCGGTCTCCCCGGCCCCGGTGGTTACCGCGGCGGCACGGGCGGCCTAGCCGGCGACGGCGAGGGCGGTTCCGGCCCGGGGGGCGGTGCAGGTTCGCTGGGCTCCGGCTCACCTGGGGCTGGGGCTTTCGCCGGGGGCGGCGGGGGCGGCGGTTACGGCGAAATCGGCCAGGTGGGAGGCTGCCCGGAAGAGGCCGCGGGCGGCCCCGTCTATGGTGTCCATTCGCTGGAGCCGCTGGAAGGCGGTTCCGGAGGCGGAGGAGCAGGCTGGACCAATGTCGCCGGACCTAACCCCGGCTCGGGCGGAGGCGGAGGGGGCGGCGCAGTGCACCTGCAAACCGCCTCCATGCTGCTCATGCAGGGCACTATCCGCAGCAACGGCGGTACCGGCGGGGTCAACACGGGCAGCGGCACCGGCGGGTCCTTCGGAGCCGGCGGCGGAGGCGGCAGCGGCGGGGCGATCCTGGTCAAGGCCCACTCCGTCAGAGATTATGGCATCTATGAAGCAATTGGTGGAGGGGCCGGGGATATCAAACAGGGCGGGGGATGCAGCAGCACGGTTGATGTGCCGGGCCAGGGTCGCGGTGGACATGGAGGCGAGGGCCGCATTCGCTTCGAAACTGACGTGCCAGTGGGTTTCGTCTACCCCGTTGACGGTTCGTTCCTGGTGGACGAATACTCCGCCGAGTACCAGAAGAAGGCGGTTTCACTCTTCTACGATACCGGCGTGGACTGCCCCGACTACGGAGAACCCGCACTGGTACCCGCTCCATTGGCGAACAAGGTCATCTTCAGCATCCAGGGAGCCCCGGGCAGCGGAGGAGTGCCCGACGCTGGCAACGCCACCCCCTGGACCAACAGTATTGATGCCGTCGATTGCCACCGCTTCATCCGCTTCTCGGTGGAGTTCAAGACGTGGGGCCCTGGCGACCCGCTCCCGGCTCTGGAGGGTGTCACGCTGCCCTTCACCTACTCTCCCTGACCCTCTTTGATGGTCTCCAACTCTTCCCAACGAGCGTAGGCAATCTCCAGCTCACCTTCCACTGCGGTGCTGCGACGTCTGGCAACAGCCACCGCATCCCCGGGCTGCCGATAGAATTCTGCGTCGGCCAGCTTCTCGAAGAGGACCGCCTTTTCGCCTTCGAGTTCGTCGATGAGGGGTTCCAGTGCGGCCAGCTCTTGCGTCTCTTTGAAGGACAGCCTGCGGGGGCGCACCGGGCGCACCCGAGGAGTCTTTGGTGCCGCCACCGCACTCTCCGCCACCGGCACCGGCCGTTGGGCCAGCCAATCGTCGTAGCCGCCGGCGTACTCGACCACGGCACCGGCTCCCTCCAGGGCGTACGTGCTGGTCACCACGTTGTTGAGGAACTCTCGGTCATGGCTGACGAGGAGCAAGGTGCCGGTATAGCCGATGAGCAGTTCTTCCAGCAACTCCAGCGTCTCGACGTCAAGATCGTTGGTTGGTTCGTCCAGAACCAACACGTTGGAAGGGTAGGTGAAGAGCCGGGCCAGGACCAGTCGATTACGCTCGCCGCCGGAGAGTGACGCCACCTGCATGTCGACCCGGTCGCGGGGAAAGAGGAAGTTCGCCAGGTAGGCGTAGATATGCATGGCGCGCCCATCGAACATGAAGATTTCCCGGCCATCCGCCACCGCCTCGCGGACTGACTGCTCCGGGTCAATGGAGGAGCGCAGCTGGTCGGAATAGACCACCTCCAGCTCAACGCCGTGGCCCACCTTGCCAGCCCCCGGTTGCAACTCCCCCAGGAGCAGTCGCAGCAAGGTGGTCTTCCCTGAGCCGTTGGCTCCGAGAATGCCCAACTTGTCGCCTCGGACGATGCGGCAGCCAAAGTTCTCGATGATCAGATCATTGGTATAGCCGAAAGAGACCTCCTCGGCCTCCATGATCATGTCGCCGGAGCGCTTGACCCGCTGCAGCCTCAGCTTTGCCCGGCCCAGTTCTTCCCGGCGCTGGACACGCAGCTCACGCAGTTTCTCCAGAGCTCGCACCCGACCTTCATTCCTGGTTCGGCGCGCTTTGATTCCCTTGCGAACCCAGGTCTCCTCTTTGGCCAGCTTCTTGTCCAAAGCGCTCCAATTGGCCGCTTCCACTTCCAACTGCTGCACCTTGCGCTCGCGAAAAGTGTCGTAGTCACAATCCCAACTGGTAACCTGGCCTCGATCAATCTGCAGAATGCGGTTGGCGACATGACGAGCCAGCATGCGGTCGTGGGTTACCAGCAACAAGGTTCCCTCAAAGCGCAGCAGCCGGCCCTCGAGCCAGCCGATGGTCTCGATGTCCAGGTGATTCGTGGGCTCATCCAGGAGCAGCAGATCGGGACGAGCCACCAGGGCTCGGGCCAACAGTACACGGCGCTTGACGCCGCCCGAACGCGTCGTGAAGTCATCCTGGCCGTTCAAGGAGAGGTCGGCAAGGGTCCGCTCGACCTGCTGATAGAGCTGCCAACCGTCGGCCAGCTCCAGTTCCTGCTGGACCCTGGCCAAACGCGCCAGCTTCCCGGGAGATGACGAGTGGGCCACTTCGGCCGCCGCAAAATGGTACTCTGTCAACAACTCTCCCTGGCGCGCCAGCCCTCCGGCAACCACTTGATAGATGGTCCCGGTCAATTCTATGGGGACTTCCTGGGGAAGATATGAGATGCGCAGGCCCGGCTCGACGTAGCGCTCCCCGGAGGTGGGTTCCAGAAAGCCCGCCAGACACTTCAGCAGACTGGTCTTGCCCGAGCCGTTGCGCCCCACAAGAACAACCCGCTCGCCGCGTTCAAGTTGCAGGTCAGCCCCGTCCAACAGGGGGGGCTGGCCAAAAGAGATGCCGACATTTCGCAAAGAGAGCAGCGCCATATTGCTATTTCTTCTTCTTGGGGGGGCTTGGTTTCAAGACATCGGCGGGTACCTTCATGATCTCCAGGAGAAGCTCATCGCCAGCCTTCTCGCCATATCGCTTCACAGCCCGAAACCACTTCACTTTCGGGTTGGTGGCCCAGGCACGAAAGTTCTCGCCGGAATGATGGAAGTACATGTAATCATGTTTGGTTGGGTGCGTATGGAGGACCACACTGCGGTCGTCGAAGGGCAGCGCCGCGATATTGGCTCTGAAGTCCCCGTCACGGTACTCAAAGTAATACTCTGCATTGGAGAGATAGAAGAGCCTTACCGGCAATCCAAAACGGCTGGCCGCAGCCCCGATGTCCTTCAGGGTGCTGGGTCCGGTGAGGTCACCACGCACAGGAATCACGCGGCCTTGCGCCCACAATCCCCGCACGAAATCGAACTGCTCGGGCTGGGTCAGCCAGGTCTCCAGCCCAAGCTTCTTGTAGTTGGCGCGCTGACGACCGAGGTGGCGGGCGATGGAGGGCCCGTCCCGCCGGTGCATGGTGGCCAACACCTTTCGCCGTTGCGGGTCCGTCACCTCCTGCTCAAGGAGAGCGGCGAACTTCTCTTTGCTCTCTGCAGCCCACCAGGAAGTCAGTTCCTCGGCTGTTTTTGCCTCGCCGAACAGCAGCCCGTAGATTACATGAATGTCAGTAATGTACTGGTCGAAATCCATGCAAATGACCAGCTCTGGTCGGCTCCAGCCAGCCAGCAGGTAGTTCTGCTCCGCCCCGACCCCCAGTTGGATACCGCCGAGCTCTTTTGCGACATCACGAAAGAGTCGCAGGTGCCGCTCATTGCTGGTGGTGTAGTGCACGTCCCTAATCAGTTTCGGCGGCTTCGGGTCAAAGCGAACAGCCTTCAGAGCCTCAGCCAGTTCCAGGGCGATGGGTGCGGAGTCAGCCCCGCGCTTCGGCTCCTGGGCGAGGACCGGAGATGCCCATGACAGGGTCAGTAGGAGAACCATGAAACAACGGCGATACCGGACCATCTTACCTCCGACGAAAACCTCAAGGTGGTGGAGTATACCCGATTTCGCAGGATGGAGAAAGCCAGATTACGGTCCTTGACTTGCCCCCTCGGTGCGCCCTAAAGTGTAAGGGCACTGGAGGGAAACCCCGGGTGCACTCACCAATCAACACCAAACGGAGGCTCCAGATGGGCACTGTTAAAGGAAACGTCACATTGACCCCCGAAGTTGTAAACCAGATTGCAGGCCACTCCGCGAGAGGAGTTGAGGGATTGCACCGACTGGGCAAGGCCAGCTTCTTCAACAAGTTGAAGGGCGGCGACGCACTGGGCGATGGCATTCTGGCCGAGGTGGGTAACGAGGAGGTCGCCTTCGACATCGACGTGGTCATCGAATATGGCTACCCGCTTGAAGAAGTCTCAGAGCGACTGCGCAACAATATCTCGTCCCAGGTCAAGACCATGCTGGGGCGCACGGTGGTCGAGTGCAATATCAACGTCGTCGGGGTGCACTTCCCGGAGCCGGAAGTAGTTAAAGAAACTCCGCCCAAGCGGGTCAAGTAGCGACATGCATGCGCTCAACCGCATCATCACGGCCCTCTTCTCGTTGGCCCTGGCGGCAGCCTCACTGCTGACCATAGCCCTGGCGACGGGGAGCCTCTCTCCCGACCGACTGCAGATCATCGACCGGGCCCGGGACACGCTCACGCGCCTGCCATTGCTCGGGGCCACGACCATCGCCACGGTGCTCCTGATAGCCACCGGCACGCTGCTCTTCGCCGGGTTGCTTCTGGTGGCCCAGTTCCGGCGCACTGCACGACACGGTTATCTGGTGCGAGAGGATGACTCGGGGACCTTCACGGTGCAGCCAGAGGCAGTTGTGGACATTGCCGCTTTCGTGGGCAAGACCATTTCCGGAGTGGATTCCGTGGCCTGCACCAGCAAGCAGACCAAGGACGGAGAGTTGGAAGTGCGCTGCAAGGTCTTCTTCCGTCCGGGGGCGGCCCTCGAAAAGACCGGAGTATTATTCCGTGACGAATTCCGCCAGCAGCTTGAGGAGTTGACCGGTCTCAAGGTGGGGAAATTGGATCAGGTGGCGGTCTATCGGTCTGGACGTCCGGGGCGCGAGAAGCGCCGCCACCTGGTTTGAGGTGGGCGGCATGATGGGACTCTATCGTAGCGGCACTGATACAGTTGTTTGGGGAGTCTGTGGCGGCCTGGCCGAGGTCTTTGGCGTGCGGCCGTCAGTGGTTCGACTCGCCTTCTCTCTCCTCGGTCTGGCCAGCGGCATTGGCATCGTGCTTTATGTTGTTCTGGCGCTGGTCCTCCCCCTGGAAGGAAGAAGTTCCGGCAATCTGCTGGAGACCTTCCAGAACAACCTCGAAGAGGTCGTCGCCACCTTCCCGGCTCGGCGTCGCTCTCTCGGCGTGGTGCTGGTCGTTGCCGGAGTCCTGTTCTTCCTGGCGCAAAGCGGCTTTTTTGGTTGGCTCAGATGGAATACGGCGTTGCCCCTGCTACTGATCCTCGCAGGAGTCGCACTCTTCTGGCAGAACGACTGAGCGGCAACTGCCCGAGTTTCTACCACTCAACATAGACGACACCGTTGGCACCTTTGCCGCCCGTGGGGCGACTGCCGTTGTAGCCGCCGGCGCCACCGCCGGAGCCATGTCCTTGACCGCCTTTGCCGGACCAACTCGCACCGCCGTTGCCAGCAGTGGGGCCGGCCCCGTCGATGAGTAGGCCGCCGGCACCGCCGCCGCCGCTATGCGAAGAGGAGCCCGCAGCCCCGCCGGCCCCGGCAGTCAACGAGGCCAGCACAGCCCCGGCCAGGTTGTCAAAATGACCGCCACTGCCGCCCGAATAGGTGCAACCGTTCTGGCCGGCCGACCCGCCCTGGCCACCCTTTCCTGCGCAGCCGGAATTGCCGGCACCGCCACCACCGCTGCCGCCATTACCCCCACCCGAGCCATTGGTATTCCCGCCGTTGCCGCCACTGGCACTCAAGTAGCCCCCGAAGGAAGAGGTTGCCCCCTTGCTGCCCGGCGCGTCGTTGGTGTTGGCAACACCTCCATTACCGCCACCGCCGACCGTCACGGTCACCACGCCAGCAACGTCGTAATTGCCGTAGAGAACGTAGCCTGAACCGCCGCCGCCGTAGTGGCTGCCGGCACCACCACCACCGCCACCAACCACTACGACCCGCACAGTGCTTACCCCGGGTGGCACGGTGAAAGTCTGAGCGCCGCCGGTGTAAGTGAAGACCTTGTTGCCGGGCTGGTACTCCACGCAAGTCCCCGTCTGGCAGACGATTCCACCATCCTGGGTGCAGGCCGTGCCATCAGCCACGGGAGTGTAGAGACAGCCGCTACCAGCCTCGCAAGAGTCGTTGGTACATTCCTGGCTATCATCGCAGGTCAGGGCCGGCCCGCCGACGCAGGCCCCCTGGCTGCACTGATCCTGGGTAGTGCAGGCATTGGCATCATCGCAAGAGGCATCATTGGCGATGAAGGTGCAGCCCGCGGCAGGACTACAGCCATCGTCGGTGCAAGGGTTGCCGTCGAGACACTCAAGGGGTTCAGAACCGACACACACGCCGTCGACGCAAGTGTCCGTCTTGGTGCACTGATTGTCGTCGTCACAGCTACCATCAATGGCCGTGTATTCGCAGCCGTTGGCGGGGTGGCAGGTATCGAGGGTGCAAGGATTGTCGTCATCACAATCGAGGGCACCGCCCGGTACGCAAGACCCATTGTCGCAAGCGTCACCAGTGGTGCACGCGTTGAAGTCTGTGCAGACCCCGGCGGTCGGCAAAAACTCGCAGCCCACGTTGGCATCGCAGCTATCGGCGGTGCAGATGTTACCGTCGTTGCAGTTGAGTTGCCCGCCGCCGGCGCATTGCCCCAATTCGCACTTCTCGCCCACGGTGCAGGCATCGCCATCATCGCAGGGAGCAGTATTGAAAGTGTGAATGCATCCCTGAAGCGGCGTGCAAGTATCATTGGTGCACAGATTGTCGTCGTCGCAAGAGACCGCCTGAGTACCTTTGCAGGAACCGGCGCCGCAGATGTCGGCGAGGGTGCAGAGGTTGCCATCATCGCAGTCAGCTCCGTTAGCGGTGTGCACACAACCGGACTCCGGCGAGCACGAATCGTCGGTGCAGATGTTCTGATCATCGCAACCCAACGCACCGCTCCCCTGGCACTCGCCTTGAGCGCAAGTATCAACGGGAGTACAGATATTGCCGTCATCGCAGGGAGCAGCATTGTCGGCGTGAACGCAACCACCCGCAGGGTCGCAGGCATCGCTGGTGCACGGGTTCGCATCATCACAATCAAGCCACCCCTTGCCAACGCAAAGGCCACCAGAGCACAAATCGTTGAGAGTGCACGGGTTGCCATCGTCACATTTGCCGTCGTTGGGGACGTACTGACAGCCTTTCTTGGAATCGCAGGAATCGCTGGTGCAGTTGTTCTGGTCGTCGCAGGCCACCGCGATCTGGCCCTGACACTGGCCCTGGACACACGTGTCTGCCGCCGTGCAGAGGTCCTGATCGTCGCATGGTGCGCTGTTATGGGCGTACAGACAACCGCCCTGCGGATTACACGAATCATTGGTGCAGACATCGCCATCATCGCAGTCTACGAGCCCCTCGAAAAGGCAATCACCGCCACCGCAATGATCGCCGAGGGTACAGTCGTTACCATCGTCGCAGGGCTCAGCATTGGGCACGAAGGTGCAACCGCTGTTGTCGTCGCAGCTATCGTCAGTGCAGCCATTGGCATCGTCGCAAACCACCGGCACCCCGCCCCCGCATTCGCCTTCGAAACAGGCATCACCCACGGTGCAAGGGTCGCCATCATCGCAGGCGAAACCCTGGTGATCCGGCACCAGTGCACATTCGCCCGTCCCCGGGTCACATGATGCCTTGACGCAAACTCCGTCAGGCCCTTCCGGTGCGGGGCAGGTCACCACCGTTCCCGGATCCACAAAGCACTGGTAAGGCAACTTGTCGAGTTGGCAGAAGAGCGTCCCGTTGCAAAGGTCACCATCTTCCAGAACAGCACAGTCGGCGTTGTCCTGGCATTCGCAGTCCACCGCAAAACCACTGCACTCGCCCTGGCTGCACTGGTCGTTGACGGTGCAAGGGTCACCATCATCGCAGGGCCCGGCGTTGAACTCCGCAGTGCACCCGCCAAGACCATTGCAAAGATCGTCAGTACATGGATTGTCGTCGTCGCAGACAATGGGCAACCCGGTGCAGACGCCAGCTTCGCAGTGGTCACCCACGGTACAAGAGTCACCATCCGCACACTCACCTTCCGAGAGGACTTGATGATCGCAACCCGCCTCTCCCATGCAGGAATCCTTGGTACAGGGGTTATCGTCATTACAAGGATTGATGTAGTCCCCCTCCACTGCATTGGGTTCGTCGACCTCGCCATCGCAATCGTCGTCGATACCGTTGCATGATTCCAATTCCGGGACCGTGGCATCACAGTCAGTGAGACCCGCTTCGGCACAGAACCGCATGCCTTGACAGGTACCTATTTCATTAGCCACTTCACAGCCGGTCCAGAGCGACAACTCCACGGATCTTGAGGTGCAGGGGCAGACTCCGGCATCGGCAACACACTGCATGGTGGCGATGCCGTCCACGGTCTGGGCATCAACGCATGAAAAACCCCAGGGACAATCGCTGCCTTCAGCACAAACACTACCGCAGAACGCACCTTCGTCGCCGTAGTCCACGCAAACGTCCTCGGCACCGCTGGGACTCTTGCAGCTATCGCCACCATTGCACGGCTTGCAGAGATTCGAGACATCGGACACGCAAATATAGACCACGTCGGGGTCAGCACCCGCCACCTGCTTGCACGACCATCCCGGGGGGCAATCCTCCTGGCAAGGAACCGTGCAAACCGCCTCTCCCATGTGCTCCACACACCAGCTCGACTGGCAATCGCCATTGCCCACGCAGGGGTCCAGAAAACATCCGGTTCCCGGCTCACACTCGACAAATGGCGCGTCCGGTCCCGAATCGAAACTCAACTCCGGCTCGATATAGAGGTCGGGCTCATCAGAAGCTTCCCCTGAGGAAGCCTCGTCCGGGACCGCAGATACGTCAGTCGTCGGGGTCGCATCCGGAACGTCGGCAACAGTAATTGTTGTCCCACCATTGTTGCAGGCAAAAAACATCAGAGTTGCGGCAAACAAAAAGCCAGTATTGCGCATGAGGTGCCTCCGTAATCGTCACGCGATAGTACAGTCCGCGAGCCATTGCTGCAAGTCAGGCACCACGCGGGCCCGGTCGATTTTTTGTGCTTCTGCCCCTGCTCCTCCCGATATAGAGGATGGAGCAATCCTGCCCCAGCGACCGCAGCAAGGAGGCATCCATGATCTTTCAGTGGACCATTCTGCTACTCATTTCTCCCCTTATGATGCCGGCCATGCCGGCAGGACGACCGCCTGACCCCGGGGAACTGGTGATAACCGAGATCATGGTGGACCCACATGCGACAAAGGACACCTACGGGGAGTACCTGGAGGTCACCAACGTCAGCGACGACCCAGTCCAACTGCTCGGTCTCATAGTCCGGGATCACGACCGTGACTGGTGCCCGGTGACACGGCCACTGCTGGTCCCAGCCGGCCGGGCCGTGGTCTTTGCCCGCCGCTGGGAACCGTCGGCCAATGGCGGGTTCTTCCCCAGCTACCTCTGCACGGGCCATGCGCTCCACCTCAAAAACGACCGCGACAGCATCGTCCTCGACTGGTACGGGGTGGACATCGACGAGGTCACCTATCGAGCCCGGGAGTGGCCGCTAGAACCGGGCAAAGCCATGGAACTGGACCGCTCCTGCTATGACTCGGCCATCAACGATGAACCGTCGGCGTGGGCCAGGTCACGCACCCCCATGCCCAGCGGCGACTTTGGCACACCCGGGAAATAGGGCACCGCCAGAAAGGCACTGCGAAAATGTTTGCAACCTCTACCCAGATGAGTAGACTCGGCTTGAAAAGCGTAACTCAAAACGGAGGCACGCATGCCGCCAGTTGCCCGACCGGTCCTGATTTCGCTCATTGCTCTGGCCCTCGCTGCGTGCGAGCAGTCACCGGCCTCCTATGATTACCACGGAGCCACCGCAGACCTTACAGCACCAGATCTGGGCGCCACCACCGTTGACCTTTTCGCTCCCCCCGACGGCGACACCCTGGACTCTTTGCCAGATGTCGAGGAGCAGGACATGCCGCCACTGGACGATGATGTCGTGGCAGGAGATCAGGAGCCAGGAAACGACAGTGCCGACAGCGATGCCGAGAGCGAACCGGAGTTGAATTGCGGCGAGGTGTTACTCACCTACGCCGGGGCCCCGGGCGTGCAGGAAGTGCTGGTCTCAGGTTCCTTCAACGATTGGGGCGACAGCGCCGCCACCGCAACGGTGCTGACTGACGACGACGGGGACGACACGTGGCAGGCATTGGTAACCCTCCCTCCCGGCAGCTACCAGTACAAGTTTGTTGTCGACGGCGTGTGGCTGGCCGACCCGGCCAACCCCAATCAGGCTGACGACGGCTACGGCGGCATTAACTCCGTTCTTGTTGTCGCACCCTGCCCGCAGCCCGGTGCTCTGACCCTCAAGGATCATGCCACCGATGAGTTCGGCGGTTTTCACGCCACCTTCACCGCCCTTGCCGGGGAAGCACCGGCGCAGGCTGAGGTCTCCGTCACGGTGGACCACGAGCCCGTGGCCGATGCCGTTGATGTCAACGAAGATACTGTGGAGATCACTGTCGAGGGTTTGCCCCAGGGCATCCACGATGTGCGGGTCACGGTGGGCGACAGGACTTACCTGCTGAAAGTCTATGTTGACATCAGCACCGATTGGCGAGAGACCATTCTCTACTTTGTTATGACCGACCGTTTCGCCAACGGCGACGCCGCCAACGATGGGCCGCTTGAAGATGTGGACTGGCGGACCAACTATCAGGGTGGGGATTTCGCCGGCGTGACCCAGAAGCTCGAGGCGGGCTACTTCGACGACCTCGGAGTCGGGGCCATCTGGCTGAGCTGGCCCGTGGACAACCCCGGCGGCTTCCACGATGGCGGGCGCCCTTCCCAGCACTACTGCGGCATGGACCCCAAGACCGCCCCCATGGAGGGAACTCGCTACACCGGCTATCACGGCTACTGGCCTTCGGACCTCTACAAGACGGAGGAACACTTCGGCACCATGGCGGAACTGCAGGCACTGGTCACCACTGCCCATGCCCACGGCATCCGCATCCTCCTCGACTTCACGGCCAACCACGTTCACGAATCATCGCCCTTCTTCCAGGAGCACAAGGATGACGGCTTCTTCCACTTCCCCGCAGAAATCTGCCAGGACGTGGGTTGGGACAACAAACCCGTGAGTTGCTGGTTCACCAGCTACCTGCCGGATCTGAACTACAGGAATGCTGCGGCCATTGAGGCAGTCCTCGACTACGCCATGTTCTGGGCCAAAGAGACCGGTTGTGACGGCTTTCGCCTCGATGCTGTAAAGCACATTGAGATGGAGTTCGTGCACGCACTGCGCGCCCGAGCCAAAGTAGAGATGGAACTGACGGGGATCGATTTCTATATCGTCGGCGAGACCTTCACCGGCGATGCGGGACTCATCAAGAGCTTTATCGGGACTGACAAGATCCATGGGCAATTCGATTTCCCGGCCAACATGCAGCTCCTCAAGGCCTTCGCCAGAGAGGAGATCGGCCTCGACGAGATGGATGAAGCCGTGCGTACCGCCAAGGCCAGCTATGGCCCCGATGCGATCATGTCCAACTTCATTGGCAATCATGATATCGCCCGGTTTGTCAGCCAGGCCTCGGGGATGATCTCCTGTGGCATCTGGGATGTGGTGAGCAACATAGCTCAGGGTTGGCTGGCCCCACCCAACAAACCGACCAACGCGGATGCGTACAATCGCCTCAAGCTGGCCTTCACCTATATCATGACCATCCCCGGCATCCCCCTGATCTACTACGGCGATGAGTTTGGCATGCCGGGCGCTGGCGACCCCGACAACCGGCGCATGATGTACTTTGGCAACGACTTGAGCTTCGATGAAACTGACACCCTGCAGTTCTTGCGGCAACTGGGCACGGCTCGCAATGCGCACCCGGCTTTGGCCCGGGGTGATTGGCTCGGTCCCCTTTGGTCCGAGGGGGACTTTCTGGCCTACGCCCGCACCGCCGCTGGTGACCGCGTCCTCATCCTCATCAACCGCTCAGCTGAAGCGAAAACGGGCAAGATAGACCTGACCCAAACCCTGATCCCAGGCGGCACAGTACTAGTCGACGTCTTTTCCGGAACCAGCGTTACCGTGGATCAGAACCTGCAATTCTCTTTCTCAATTCCCGGTCGCTCCGCGGCGATTTACACTCAGTAGTGCGCTTGGCGTTTGCCAATTCCCACGCTTTGTCAGATAATCGGCACCATAGAGACCGCCGCCCATAGCACGAGGAATCGCCATGAATCGTTTCGCCCTTGCCGCAGCCCTTCTGCTCGCAACAACTCTCCTGCTGGCGTGCAGCAACCAGGGGGGCGTAACACTCCTCAAGGATGCCATGGATTCCCAACAGGGGGACGGCAAAACTGTGCTGGACATGGCGGTCGAAGAGAGCCTCAGCGACCTGCGGCACGACGCCTGGACTGAGGACAACCGTGGCGATACTGCCGACCTCCGCGACGAGCCCAGCGACTTCGGCACACCTTGCTCCGACAACGACGACTGCCTTTCCGGGCTGTGCATCCCGCATCGGGGTGAGCTGGTCTGCTCCCATGAATGTGTAGAAGAGTGCCCCGACGGATTCATCTGCAGTGCCATCACTTCCGGCGGCCCGGACATGTTCTTTGCCTGCATCAGCCTCTACCCGTCACTCTGCTTGCCCTGCTCGTCCAGCGACGATTGCGAGCCGGGCCCAGGCGTGCCCACGGCCTGCGTCATCTACCCGGGCGAGGGCTCCTTCTGCGCCACCCAATGCACTGAGGAGATTCTCTGCCCCGAGGGAAGCTACTGCCTCGACGTCGATACCATGGAAGGGGGCAGCGGCAACTACTGCACCAGGAACCAGGGCCCCTGCGAGTGTACTCAGTTCGCCATTGCCACGGGCCTCAAGACGCCCTGCTCGGTGACCAACGACTTTGGCACCTGCTCCGGCAACCGGGTATGCCAGGCCGATGGTCTGACCGAATGTAATGCAGCAGTCCCCAACGAGGAGTTCTGCAACGGCGCCGACGACAACTGTGACGGCCAGGTAGACGAGGGTACCTGCGTCGATGACAACCCTTGCACCCTGGATGAATGCCAGCCCAACCAAGGCTGCATCTTCACCCCACAGGAGGGGATGGAGTGCGACGACGGCGACCCCTGCACGGTTGCCGAGCTGTGCCTGGCCGGCATCTGCCAGGGGTCGCCGGTGACTTGCAGCGATGACAACCAGTGCACCGATGACCTCTGCAGCATCGACGGTGGCTGCTCCTTTGAGCCCAACCAGGATGCCTGTGATGACGGTGACCCGTGCACCGTTGGCGATACCTGCAAGCTGGGACTCTGCACGAGCACACCGATTGCGTGCAACTGCACGGTCGATGCCGATTGCAAAGCCCTGGAAGACGGCGATGCCTGCAACGGCACTCTTTTCTGCGACGTCTCGCAGATCCCATATCAATGCCAGCCCGTGCCCGGCAGCGTCGTTGACTGCCCGGCACCGGAGGGAAAGAACAAGCTCTGCATGGCCGCCTGGTGCGACCCGTCGGACGGCAGCTGCTCGCTGGTTCCAGCCAACGGGGGAAACCCCTGTGACGACGGCAATAAGTGCACTTATGGTGAGAGCTGCAGCGACGGCGCCTGTGTTGGCGGCAAAGCCCTCAACTGCAATGACGGCGATCCCTGCACCGATGACGCCTGCCAGGCGACGACAGGCTGCACAGCCACCTTCAATGACGCCCCCTGCGATAATGGCAACTTCTGCACCACCAATGACTTCTGCGTCGCCGGGGAATGTACCGCGGGAGAAGCGCTCAACTGCAACGACAACAACGCCTGTACCAACGATATCTGCAACCCGGTCAAGGGCTGCCTGCACACCAACAGCAGTCAACCCTGCGACGACCTCGACCCCTGCACCGAGCAAGACTCCTGCTCCGGCGGATTCTGCCTGGGCACCGTCCCCAAGAATTGTAACGACAACAACCCCTGCACGGACGACATCTGCGTTCCCCTGGCGGGTTGCTCCTACAACAACAACAGCAATCCGTGCAGTGACGGCAATGCCTGTACGGTGGCCGACAAGTGCGTCGGTGGTTCCTGCAATCCCGGGAACACCCTTGATTGCGATGACGGCAATGTCTGCACCAACGACTCATGCTCGCCTGCGGAAGGCTGCCAGCATGCCCCCAACAAGTCCCCCTGCGACGACAACAACTCCTGTACCTCGCAGGACCAGTGCGCTGCGGGCAAGTGCATCGGCAGTGCCGATGTTGATTGCGACGATGACAATCCCTGCACCAAGGATCTCTGCCTCGCCAATGGTGGTTGCCAACACGAGAATGTGGTGGCACCGTGTAGCGATGGCAACCCCTGTACTGCGGGGGACATTTGCGCCAACGGCGAGTGTCAACCTGGAGACTCTGTGGATTGCGACGATGGCAACGTCTGTACTGCCGATTCCTGCAGCCAGAGCAATGGGTTGTGCCTCCATTCCCCCACCCCCGGGGATTGTGACGACAACAACCCGTGTACAACGAAGGACGCCTGCGGTGGTGGCAAATGCGTCGGCACTACTCCTCCCGATTGCAACGACCAGAACGTTTGCACTACCGACTACTGCGACCCGGCCAGTGGCTGCGTTCACCTGCTCAACAGCGCACCCTGTGATGACGACAACCTTTGCACCACCAAAGACCAGTGCAACCTCGGCGAGTGCGCCGGCGGTCCAGCCCTCTCCTGCACCGACGGAAATCCCTGCACCGACGACGGCTGCAACGCGGCGACCGGCTGCACCTTCACGCCCAACACCACACCTTGCGACGATGCCAACGCATGCACTGAGGGCGATACCTGCAAGTCCGGGTGGTGCGTAGGCGTCGCCTCCAGTTGCGACGATCTCAACCCCTGCACCGCGGACAGCTGCGACCCGGGGGTCGGTTGCCTGCACCTGCCTGCGGCGGGTGCTTGTGACGACAACGATGCTTGCACCGGCGATGATCTCTGCGCCAATGGACTGTGCGGCAGCGGGCCCGCAGTCAACTGCAACGACGGCAACATCTGCACTGCCGACGCCTGCGACGCCGATACCGGTTGCACGCACACACCGACGGACGGAGGGTGCGACGACGACAATGCTTGCACCGTGGGTGATTCCTGCAATGAGGGCACCTGTCAAGCCGGGGGCATAGCCCTTGACTGCGACGACAGCGAGGTCTGCACCGATGATTCCTGCGACCCTGACCTGGGCTGCCAGCACACCAACAACGCAGTAGCCTGTGATGACAGCAACCAGTGCACCGTGGGCGATGTCTGTGCCATTGGCGTTTGCACCGCCGGGCCAGCTACCCTCGACTGCAGTGACAACGACCCCTGCACCACCGACACCTGCGACCCGAACCTCGGGTGCCAGCACTCGGGAGGCGGCTGCCTGCAATTCAGTCACGCCTTCAGCGCCGGCCCCACCACAGGAGCCGCCTGCAACAAGTGGAACGCCTTCCGGGCCACGCTGACTGGCAACTACAGCAAGGTCACCATCAAGGGCACTTACGACCAGGTCGGCGTCTCCTGCACCGGGGCCAGCGCCAATGCCATCTGCAACTCGCTGCGCACCAAATCGGCCGGCTCCTGGAGCTGCGGCGGGCGGACCTGGCGCACTGGGGACTGCGGCGGTGACATCGAGGTCAACGCCAATGGCGACATGTGCAATTGTCCGGGCAACGGTTACACCGTGCGACCCTGCATAGACTACCCGGGGTCGTCAAACCCCAACTGGGGCGGAGCCCTCACAGAGACCTGCAACAGTCCAACGCAAACCCTTGAACTGATTTGCCAGTAGGGACCATGGGAACCGCCACCGGAAGTCTGCATGATACCGGCGAGTTTCGTCGCCACGGCCTGTTGGCAACGGGACTCTACCTGGTCACCATCATGGCTGTGGGCGGTGCCATGTGGGGGTTCATTTGGAGTCATGGGGCGCAACGGCCCCAGGTGACTCTGCCTGACACCGGCTCCAGGTGGGCCGACGACACCCCGGTGATTGCCGGGACCGGTGCCGCCCTGCCACTTCTCCACCACCTTACCAGGAGTTGGCGTCAAGCGGGCGGGCAGACTATCCAGGTGGCCCCAAGCATCGGCTCTGGTGGCGGACTCGCCGCCTTGCGGGACGGTGTTATCGACTGCGCCATCGTCTCCCGTCCTCTCACCGCCGAGGAGAGAGCCGGCCGGGTTGTCCAGCAACTGGCCATGGCCCCCATCGTCCTGGCCGCAGGAAGTAATGTCCCCATGGAGAAGATCACCCCCAGGGATCTGGTGCAACTGGTGCGTCCAGCTGCCACTTCAGACTCATCCAGCGCCGGGTTTGTCCTGCGCGAACCGGGAGACTCCGGGCAGCAGTTGCTGGCAGAGGCTCTCCCGGACCTGGCAGCAGCACTAGCAGACGCCACGGCCCATGAGTCCCGGCCAATGGCTTTCACCGATGCGGACATGGAACGACGTCTCCTGGCTCGCAGCAACCTTATTGGGGTCTTCGACCTGGGCACCATTCGCCTCCGCTCCCTACCACTCCAGGTGCTGCCCATTGAGGGACTCTCCACAGAGCTGGTCCGCCCCTTCACCCTGGTTTGCCACGCTGAGCATCGGCTTGACGGCTTTCTCCACTACCTCAACACGACGCCCGTGCGTGAAGCGCTGCTCTCTTTTGGCTATCAGCTGGGGGAGAACTAGCATGGTTTCTCGCACCTGGCAGACCAGTCTTACCTATCGCCTCGGCAGAACCGTACTGCCGCTTTCCGCGGTGGCGGCCCTGCTGCTGGCACTTAGCGCCCCGGTGGCCTGGTTCGCCCTGAAGTACGGCGAGCTGACGCTGCGGGCCCAAGGCACAGCAGCCCGAGTTGCGGCGGAGCTGGGGCAGTTTGTGCACGAATCACCCCGGCTCTGGCCGTACAATACGCCGAAGATAAGCCAACGCATGCAGTCACTGCTGTCCCTCGATGCCGACACCTACATTGCCGTCGTGGGCCCGGGGGGAGACAGTGCGTATGAGCGAGACCCGCAAGATGGCCCCTATCTCTGGCACCTGGAAACTCTGTCCACTGCGGGCGGCACTGGCGGATGGGTCGTTGTGGGGGTCTCGGCCGGCAAGTTCCTGGCTACTGCGCTCACTCTGCTGGCCGGTTTCGGCCTCCTCGGGGGTGTTGTCGCAGGCTTGCTCTTCATGCTGCCAATGAAGGCCATGCGCAGCACCGAAGAACAGCTCAGCACTACTCTGGGTAGCTTGAGCGAAGCCCAGGAGCGCCTGCGCGGCATCAATGAGGAACTGGAACTGCGCGTCCGGGAGAAGACTCAGGGACTGGTCGATGCCCACGACCAACTCACCGCCCAGCAAGAAGCTCTTCAACGCCTCGCAGCCTCTCTCTACAATGCCCAGGAGGAAGAGCGTCACCGGATCGCCGCGGATCTGCACGATTCCGTGGGGCAGATGTTGACGGCAATTCGCGTCAATCTCGAAACCGCAGAGAGGATGCAGGAAGAAGGTTCGGACGGCGCACCATTGGGCCCGCTCCTCCAGCACACCTCGGATCTCGTTAATCAAACCACCGACTCGATCCGGCAGGCCATCCATCTTCTCGAACCGCCGCAAATGCAGGAGGGCGGCCTGCGTCGCGCCCTCAAAGCTCTCGACCGGCAGTTTGAACTGACCCCCTATGAGATGGTTGTGGACGACTCTGGGCTACCTGAAGAGCGGCTGCCGGCAACTGTGGAGGCGCTGGCCTTCCGCATTGTCCAGGAGGCGCTCAACAACGCCCTACGCCACGGTGGTGCCGACGTTGTCAGGCTGCGCCTCGATGTCCGGGAAGGGGTTTTCCTTGTCGTTGTCGAAGACAACGGCAGTCGCGGGCGCCAGGTCTACAAGGAAGGGCACGGCCTCGCATCGTTGCGCGACAAGGTCCAGCTACTGGGCGGCCAGTTCAAAGTTGAGCCGCTGCCAAATGGCCATGCTGTAGCGGCCTCCATCCCCATTTTGACCGTCACTCCAACTGCTCCGGAGCGCGATGACGACTGAATCGATAGTGCGCATCCTGGTAGTGGATGACCACACTATCGTGCGCCAAGGGCTGGTCGCCCTCCTCTCTGGAGTCACCGATTTTGCCGTCGTGGCCGATTGCGGCAGCGGCTTGCAGGCCGTCAGCCTGGCGGAGAAGCACCGGCCGGACATTGTGCTCCTCGATTTGAGCCTGCCGGACATGAACGGCGTGGAGGTCATCCACGAACTGGCGGCACGCAGCCTCCCCACCCGTGTCGTCGTCCTGACCATGCACGCGAACCCCGACTACGCCAGACCGGCCTTGCGCGCAGGGGCGGCTGGATATCTGATCAAGGGCTCCGATATCGGCGATCTCGTCACCGCCATTCGCAAGGCAGTACAAGGTGAAACCCACTTGAGCCCGGTAGTCGCCAGCATGCTTGTGGATTCACCGCCATCACCCTTCAGTGACCGGCTCTCCCCGCGGGAGGAAGAAGTACTCCGCCTGGTTGCCCAGGGGAAAACCAGTAGAGAGGTCGGTTTGCTCCTGGAGATCAGCCCGCGTACTGTGGACAACCACCGGCGCAATATCATGGAGAAGTTGGGGGTCAACGATGTTGTCAGCCTGACCAGAGCTGCAATTAAGGCTGGCCTGGTGATGCCGGAGTAGTCAGGCCAACTGACCCTGGCAACTTCGTCGCGTCGCAAACTCACGCCGGATCTCCGCCAGAAAAGCGCTCTTGTCCAATTTGCCGTCGGTGTCAATCAGCCAATCCGGGGCCAATGTGCAACCCAGGAGCCCGTCACTCACCATGCGCTCCACGACGATGTTCGGATGGACTCGTTCAAGTACATCGACAACGCCTTTGACATACTCGGCCATGGTCAGCAAAGGCACCTCGCCGCGCCGCCAGCTATCCGCCAGCACAGTCCCTTCCACAACATAGAGCATGTGCAGTTTGATTGCATCGATACTGGCGGCCGAGAGACCCCTTGCCGTATTCAGCCAATCCTCACGGCTCTCACCGGGCAGACCAAGAATCTGATGCGCGCAGACAAACAGGCCCCTCTCCTTGCAGGCCCCAATAGCTGCCAGAGAAGCCTCCGCCCGGTGCCCTCGACCGATGGCTGCCACCGTCTCTTCCCGCAGGCTCTGCACTCCGATTTCCACCGAAACCCAGGTACGATGCGAGAATTCTTCCAACAGTTCCAACACTGCTTCCGGCAAGCAATCGGGACGGGTACTGACGGAGAGCCCAACCACACCAGGCTGAGCCAGCGCCTCTTCATAGAGGGGTCGCAGAACCTCCACGGACGCGTAGGTGGAAGAGAACGATTGGAAGTAGGCGACATACTGTTCGTGACGCGGACTACCCGCCCGGTCAGCCCGGAAACGAGCCATCTGCGCCGCCGGACTCCCCAACTCACGCAGACGTCCGGTCCCCCCCTCAGCGTCGCAGTAGACGCATCCCCGCCACGCCAAAGAACCATCGCGATTGGGACAGGTGAACCCACCATCAATGGGCAACTTCCGGACCAACCCCCCAAAGCGTTCCTTCAAGTAGCTGGCAAATGATCGATAGGGTACTTCCCGCATCCTCGAGCCTCCACCCCATCCATACCGCCATGCGCACCTCACATCAAGGCGGAATGTCCCGAATCCGCTCCGGGCCAGTACTCACCGGCTAGGTAGATCTACTCACTGCAGCAATGCCGTCGCTCTGCTAGAGTACGGACAGGACGCTGGGGCCTTCGCGGTTGGCCGTTACGAGCGGCAACCGTAAGGGAGCGGGGACCGCCTTTGCGATGTTTCTAGAGGAATCATGAACTTCATCAAATCTGCCTCGTTGAGCATACTGCTGCTAGTCGCCACCATTGTCTGGGCAGAGGAAGCGCCCAGGCAAGACCCACCGGCCGAAACCTCAAACGATGTCGAGTTGGGGGCCGTGACTGTAACTGTCGACCGCGGCGAGCGGCGCAAGTTTGAGGTCAGGCGCTCCGTAGAGATTCTGGACGAGGACGGCATTGCCCAGCGCCAGCCAAAGAGCGTCCCTGACCTCCTCGACGAGACTCCGGGGGTGATGGTTCAGAAGACCAATGCGGGGGCCGGTGCCCCCGTGCTGCGCGGCCTCGTCGGGCCGGACAATCTGATTCTCATGGACGGCATCAGGATCTCTAACAGCACCTACCGGACGGGCCCCAACCAGTACCTGGCGATGATCGACCCATGGTCGCTGCGGGCCTTTGAACTGCTGCGCGGCCCTGGGTCTGTGCTCTATGGATCCGATGCCATGGGCGGGGTGCTCCATGCCATCACCAAGGATCCGCGCCGGCTTTCAGAGAGGGCGTGGGGACTGAGTGGACGCCTCTCCTTTGCCTCGGCTTACCCGGGGCTGGGTGGCTCAATCCAGGGAGATTTCCGTGACGGGGACTACGCCGGCTATCTTGGCGCCACCTTCGATCACTTCGGCGAAGTCAGAGCCGGCGGCAACATCATCCAACCACTGAGCAGCTACCAGCGCGCGGCCGTGCGCCACAAGTCGGTAGTGGAACTCGCCCCCGGCTATCAACTCACCGCGGCAGTATTCGAAACCAGCATTCGCAACGCCGGCCGCGCCGACCAGCTCAACCTCGGCAAGCACAGCACCTACGACAACGACGACCTGCTCGCATATGTACGACTGGACCGCATCGGGGAAGGTTGGCAGCACCGCTTCCGGGTCAACCTCAGCTACCATCTCACCAACGAGTTGGAGAGCGGAGTCCGCTGCGCCAGGACCGGCGACGTGGTCGCTGACCGGGCGGCTTGCCTCGCTGCGCAGCCGGACCAGCTCACGAGGCGGACCGAAATGCAGGACACGGTCCACACTCCGGGCCTTTTCGCCACCCTCGAATCCCGCTCCTGGGACAACCGCATGCGCACCATCGTCGGGGCCGAAGGATACTTCGACTATGTCGACTCCTCGGCCCGGGTGGCGAAACCGGATGGGTGGGATTGGCAGGACGGTGAGCGCGGCCACTTCTCAGCAGGCTCGACCTATGCCTCCCTGGGCACCTTTCTGCGGGGCGAGCTCGACCTCATCAAGTCCGACAAATCCACGGTCACTGCCGATGCCGGCACCCGCCTCTCCTACTTCGCCGCGCATGCCCCTGACGTGCCGGGCCTGGGCAACGTGGATTACTCCCACGCAGGGCTCATCGGGTCCGCGGGAATTGGCTATCAGTACGCTCAGCTGCTCCATCTCTACGCCGACTTCTCCCAGGGCTTCCGGGCAGCTAACCTGCAGGAGACCACGGAGATGGGCGACACGGGAATCTTCTTCGAGGTCCCCAACGATGGTCTCCGGCCGATTCGCTCCGATACCCTGGAGTTGGGCATGAAGCTCAACGCCCCCCACTTTCACCTGGGTATCTCCGGCTGGTACAGCAAGTTGACTGACCTCTATGGGCGCGAGGTACTCACCGTGGCTGAGATCGCCGATCTTGGCCTTGACGAGGGCCTACTCTCCGGGCAGACAGTGGTGCGACGCATCAACCATGCTTCAGGGGACTACCGGGGCGTCGACCTCACCCTTGAGTCGCGCAGATTCAGCGGTTTCTCGGCGTACGGAGCCGTCTCCTGGATCGATGGCAACGTCGAGGATGAGCCGGGCAGGTTCGTCAGCCCTCGCCGCCTGCCACCCGTGGCCGGGAGCGCCGGCCTGCGCTACGAAACGCCAGGCGGTGACATCTACGGCGAGTTCTTCATCCGCTGGGCGGCAGCCCAGAGCAACCTCAATCCCGAAGACGAGGCCGACTATCGAATCTGCGAAGACCCTGACCGTCCGGGGCAGTTGCTGGACGATTGTCAAGGAACCCCTGGTTGGGCGACCCTGAATTGGCGAGCCGGCCTGCTCGTCACCCCCAATCTCGCCCTTGACTTGCGGATTGAGAATCTTGGCGACACCCACTACCGGGTCCATGGCAGCGGCATCGATGCGCCGGGTTTCAATGGCATGGTTGAACTGCGCGGGACCTACTGAGTCACCTCCCTCAGGGGCAGCCGGGCCATAATTGTCTCGGCCACCTGCTGGGGATTGTCATCATATCGCACCGTCAGCACAGGTATTGCGCGAGTCTGCAGCGCGGCGGCAGCCTCGGCGTTCTGCTTCTGGGCTTCATCGAAGGCAGCCGTACCCATGTATGGGCTGTAGAATTCCCCGGGTCCGGGACGGCGCGGCACGGCGCGGCTGGCAGCCAGTGCCGGCTCGGATTCAACCAGCACCACGAGGTCAGGCTCCAGCAGAAAGCCATCCACCGCGTCAAGGAGCGTGGTATCGCTGAGCTGCTCCAAATGCTGATAAGCCACCGAGGCAAGCGCGTAAAAACGCGTTACCACCACGGCCCCCCGCTGCAACGCAGGACGAATCTGCTGCTCCTGCCGGCTGAGCCGCTCGCAGGCGTAGAGCAGGGTCCGCTCAAAGGCATGGACTGGGTCAGGAGCGATGGTCTGGAAGCGTTCGACCATGAACTTCCAGAGCTCCGATTCGAAATCGTAGCCGCTAGCCACCCCAGCCTTCCCGGAAGCACTGAGGTCGGCCATCAAAGAATCCCCGATGGCATCGAGGACGACACCATCAATGCCCTCGAGTGACACCAGACAACCGGTGCGAACCGCCAGCCGCTTCCAGGTCTGCAGCAGGCTGATACCGGCGTGTCCTGACAGGGTGCGCCCCAGCTGCAGCACCGCGGTCCGATCCCGGCTGGTAAGCATCTCGTAAAGGCTCTCCCACTCCCGACGACCGGGTTCCAGGACCCGCTGGGGGCCCTTAGGCAGGAAGGCCTCTACCTGGCGCCCCAGGGCGGCACCCAGCTTGCACAACAGGGCGGCGCTGAAAGAGTACCGGCCACTTTCGAGGGACTTGAGGTGAGGGGCGCTGATACCCAGCTTCTGGGACAACTCCTCCAGGTTCATTTGGGCATCGAGGCGAAAGGCCTGGGCCCGAGCGCCGATGAAAGCGTTGAGTTCCTGGTCTTCGTCAGTCTTGCGCGTCCTGGGCATTATTCCCCTAGTGAAGATCCTGTGTTCTGAACATCAACTCCTGGGCAAAGCGAAGACGCTCCAGTTGGTCAAGAAAGAACTGCTCCCAGGCACCGTTGCCGGCATACCACATCCCCCCCGGCTTGTCCGCAGTCAACTGGCGATAGAAGAAGAAGGAGTCATAGCTGATGCCGTACTCACCCCCCAATCCGTTGACACTAACCTCTGCAAAGGGGTTGCCCGTACAATCCAGGCCCGGATGGGCTGTGGGGAGGTAGTAGCGGTCTTCAGGCATCTTCGCCAGAGCCTCAGCAAGATGCTTGGGCTCGGCGGGCAAGGACTGGCTGGAGAAGCCGTAGAAGATGGCGCTGCCAGGTCCGTAGGACGGGGTCACCGAGTAGATCTGCCCCTGAGTTGTCGGATAGAACTTGTCCAGCTGGCCAGCTACATTCCATCCACCCTTGGCCGCGTGGGCCGCACCCATATGTGCATAGAGCAACGTCTCGTCATCCGGAATCGCTTGCTGGAACGTCCAGATCAGAATCTGCTCCCGCTCCATCATCATCTGCATCAGGTAGCTCTGGTCCCCGCCGCCCAAAGAGCCCATCATGAAATCCTGGGAGACGAAGACCGCCCCCATCCAGAGGGAGTAGGCCAGGTACTCTACCTCTTCGCAGCTAGCCTCATCGGAGAGCGCGGCGCAGATGGCCTCAATGTGGTCCAGCACCATCTTGTAGTAATCCTCGGCATCTTCCACGTATGCCGTCTCGAGGCCCATCATGCCGTAGCTCTGGATCTCTCGGGGGGCCGGCAGAGTATCAAGCAGCAACCCCACCGCGACATCATCGGTCATCTCGGCGGCAATAGCCGTCAACTGCTCATTGACCCAGGCCAGCCGCTGGGGCACGTCTACCCCCACAACATCGAGGTCGTAGCCCTCCAGGACCAGCTCATGAGCTCGCTCCGGAAGCAGCCGGCGGAACATGTTCTCGCCATACATATCGGCCCCGATAGCCTGCATCGCCGCAGGATTTCCCGTGGCCAGAAAGTCCTGCAAGTCCGCAGTAGTATCCATGCCGATCTCCAGGGCCAGAACCCGCACCCCATGGTACCGCACCAGATACTCAAAGAGGTCAGCGCTGGCTAGTCCGATCTCATTTGAACCGTGGACTTCGCCCATGAAGAAGGCCTGATGCCCCTCGAACTCCTTGCCAAGAATCGAGAAGTCCCAGCCGTCAGCACCAGCCGCCGCACAACGCAACGGAAAGGCGTTGTTCTGCGCAAAAGTGGAAATTTCGTTGCTAGAAGTCGGTGCTGCTGTCACCGCCCCGCAAACCGCCAGTTCGGGTTGGTCGCAGAGACTGCTGGGAATCGTCACTTCGGGCTCTTCCACCAGATCCTCAAAGGGAACGACGTCCTCCCCCGCGACCTCGCCAACATTGGCGAGGTCCGCCTCCACGTAGACGTCCTGACCAAAGAGATCCGGCGCAGCCTCAACATCGTTCGTAACCTTGGAATCGCTACTGGACGAACAGCCCGCACCAAGCAGAAGAAGCGTTACCAGGAGAGAGAGGAAGTATGGTCGCAGCAAGGGAATCATCATGCACCTCGTGGCATCGGGAACGGTCCGGCGACCACCTGTCGCGGTGAGCATCATACTCATTTGAGGTGATTATTCAATCGGTGGGACGCAGACTCGGACTTAGTAGGTGACCTTGATCTGGCCATGCCCCATGCGGACATCAGCCGTGGTGCTGCTCGCGGTAACACCCCCCACGTAGGAGGACCCGCCTCCACCGCCGCCACCGCCGCAGTTCTGGTGGCCGCCGCCACCGCCACCGTAGTATCCGCCGCCGCCGGAGCCAGCGCTGCCGCACACATCACCGTCAGCCTCCCCCGCTCCCTTGCCACCCTGGCCAAGTTCCCCGGCAGTGCCAACGATGTAGTCGCAGCATGCAAGCCCCGTTGCCCCGGCCGCGCCGCCGCCAGCCTGCGTCCCCGCCTTCCCCCCTCTCCCGGGGGGCTGGTTGGGAATGCTGTCTGTTCCATCCTGGCCCGAAGTGCCGCCACCGCCGCCGCCGACTCCGCCCGTCCAGCCGCCAGAGCCGAAGCTGTATCCCGCGTGCCCGCCACCGCCGCCGGCAACGATCTTGCGGTCGCTCAACGCGGTGCCGCCGACCCGCACATCCGAGCCGCCGCCACCCCAGCCTTTGGCCCAGGAACTGACGTTCTTGCCGCCACCGTTCCAGCCCCCGGCACTACCTTTGCCCCCCACATAGAGGTGCAGAATCTGGCCGGGGGTGACCGCCAGCGTACCAGTGGCCTTGCCACCCTTGCCGCCGTCGGGTACTTCGAAGCCATTACCTCCACCCTGTGCGCCATAGGCTTCAACCACCACCGACTTGACACAAGGCGGCACCGTCCAGTCCTGCGTTCCGCCAGTGTAATCAAAGGTAATGGAGCCGGTCTCGCAGGCATCGATACACTCACCAGCCCAGCACTCCAGATCCTGGCCACACTCCGTACCGTTTGCCACCGGCACAAACTGACAGCCAGCCCCGGGGGCGCACGCATCGTCAGTGCACCCATTGGCGTCATCGCACTCCACCGCAATCCCCGGCTGACACTGGCCCGCACCACAGATGTCGCCATCGGTGCAGGCGTCGGCATCATCACAAGGTGCGGTGTTGGGAGTGTTCACACAGCCATCGACGGGGTGGCAGGAATCCGTGGTGCAAAGCTCATTGTCGTTGCAGCTGATCCCGGCCCCACCACCACACACGCCCCCGGCACAGAATTCATTGACGGTACAGGCATCACCGTCGTCGCAGGGGACCGTATTGGGCACGTGCACACACCCGGCAACGGCATCGCAAGAATCATCTGTACACAAGTCGTCATCGTCGCAATCCAGGCCCGGACCGGCCTTGCACATGCCCCCTCCGCAAGCGTCGGCAACGGTACAGGCATTACTGTCATCGCAGGGCGCGGTGTTGTTCAGGAATTGGCAACCGGTGTTGGGGTGACAGCTGTCGGTGGTGCACAGGTTACCATCTTTGCACTCCAGATTGCCGCTGCTGATACAATCCCCGAGGTGACAGTGGTCACCGGTGGTGCAAACGTCGGCATCGTCACAGGGGACGCTGTTGAGCAGGTGCAGGCAACCCACCGCCGGGTCACAACTATCGGTGGTGCAGAGGTTATCGTCGTCGCACCCGGGCGCAGTACTTCCCTTGCAAACCCCGGCAACGCAAGTGTCTACCAGCGTGCAGGCATTACCATCGTCACAGGCCGCCTCCTTGGGGACAAACTGGCAGCCAAGTTCGCTGTCGCAGCTATCGTCGGTGCAGGGATTCTCGTCGACGCATGCCGCGGCCGGCCCCGGAGCGCATTCCCCGGCCAGGCAATGGTCCCCGACGGTGCACACATCACCATCCTGGCAAGGGGCCTGATTGGGCGTGTGGACACAGCCTGTATCCGGGTCACAGCTGTCATCCGTGCAAGGGTTATCGTCAGCACAAATTGCCGCGACGCCGGCGACACACTTACCGACCTGGCAACTGTCGCCGATGGTGCAAGCATCACCGTCATCGCACGCGAATTCATCATGGTCCGGGATCAGACTGCACCCTCCCGCGGCCTCGAGGTCGCAAATCGATTGCTGGCAAATAGCATCAATACCGGTCGGAGCCGGACACTCCACCACCGTCTCCGGCAGCACCACACACTGATAAGGCCACTTGTCCTTGTTGCAGCCTAACGTGCCATTGCAGAGGTCTCCGTCTTCGAACTGGGCACAGTCCTCGTCTGCCTGACAGTCACATGCCACCGGCGTCCCGAAACAACTGCCGTCCCCACAATAGTCACCGACTGTGCAGGCATCCCCGTCATCGCAGGCTGAAGTGTTGTTGGTGAACTCGCAGCCGCCAAAACCGTCGCAGGCATCATCGGTGCAGGGATTGCTATCATCACAGGCCACCGGGGAACCAGCGCAGACTCCCTCTGCGCAATGGTCACCGACGGTGCAAGCATCGCCATCAATGCACTCACCCGCGCTCAGCGCCTCATGAACACAGCCGGCCTCTCCTTTGCAGAGATCAGTGGTGCAAGCATTGCCATCGTCGCAGGGGCCCACATACTGACCCTCGTGGAATGTCCCCTCGTCCACATCACCATCACAGTTGTCGTCAACCCCATTGCAGACCTCGGCTGCGGGCACCTGGGCATCGCAGTCCCCCAGGCCATCGTCGAGGCAAACCCGCTGGCCCACACAGGCGCCAAAGTCGTTGGCCCGGGAGCAGGGGGTCCACAACCCCAGAGATACCGAGGTATCGGTGCAGGGGCAGACCCCCGCATCCGCCACGCACTGGACAGTGCTTACACCGTCCACCGTAACCGTCTCCAAACAGGAGAAACCCCATGGGCAGTCCTCGTCAACGGCACACTTCGCCCCGCAGAAACTACCC
>ERZ890953.220-NODE-220-length-33931-cov-8.164541_pt1 | contig 33931 bp, 24 predicted proteins | sample MGYA00521264_ERZ890953 | MGnify/ENA primary metagenome ERZ890953 (study PRJEB32303, sample SAMEA104408629) | aquatic metagenome | biome: Brackish water; feature: Chemocline; material: water | place: Baltic Sea | collected 2014-10-26T21:54:00 | depth 200 m ...
CTTGTCACCACAGGCCATGGCCGAGATGAGTAGTGTTGTGAGGAGCATGGATCTCCACATTGGTCCTCCGTTCCAGACGGGTCGCCGCGACCGGGGAAGCCGCCTAGCGCTCCATCACCTTCCATCCTACCCCGAGATCCAGGGTGACCATGGGTGGAAGCGCGGCCCTTCCCCAGGGGGAAAACAAGCCGCCCAGGCCGAGAGAGAGGAGCAGCTTGTCGTCGGCGAGCAGCCCCCAGCGCCCGCCGATCTCGGGGCCCACGGCCACGGCGTTGTCCAGGGCGCCTACATAGCCCCGGGACCAGGGCGGGTGTAGCTGCAGCCAGCGGGCCCGGGCGCCCACGACGAAGGCGGCGCGGAAGGGCCTGAAGCCCCCACCCAGGCTGACGGACTGCTGGTAGCGGGAGGGCTCGATGAGCAGATCCACATCCCAGCGGGACCCACGACCGTCGGCCAGGCTGAGCAAGGCCTGGGCCCCCACGGGCTGGGGCCAGCCCAGCTTTCCAGCCAGGTACAGCCGGTCTGGAGGCAGGGGCCGTTCGTAGGGCGAAGCGGCGCTGGTGGCGTCCACCGGGGTGTCGGGGGCGGCCAAGGCCACAGCCGCGGCGAGCACGGTGGCCGTGATCAAGCTCATCACCGCGCCTCCGCCAGCGCGTCCAGGTAGCGGACGGTCAGGGCCAGGGCCCGGTTGCGGTAGGCGTCGGCCTCGGACAGGATCTCGTGCCGGGCGCCGTCGACGAAGACCTTCTGGCAGCCGGGAGCGTCGTCGCACCAGGCGTCCTGGGCCTCGGGCAGCACGATCTGCTCGTCGCCCACCTGGAACATCAGGGTGCGGGTGGGGGTGTGGCGCCCCAGGCGCTGCAGGACCTCGGCGGCCCACATGGACTCGCAGACCCAGCTCCAGCTGGCGCCACCCACCCGCAGCTCCGGGTACTGCTCGTACAGCTGCTTCTTCAGGTCGAAGCGCACCTGGCTCTGGGTGACCTGGCTGTCCTCGAAGGCGTGATCGGGGTCGTAGTCACCGTGGCCCACGGTGTAGGCCGCGCCGGCGCTGGCCGAGCACACCCCAGTGGCCAGGGTCTGGGCGACCGCCAGGGGGAAGGCCCCGGTGTCGACCCCGAACATGGGGGAGCTGAACACGGCGCCGTCGAAGACCTCGGGATGCTGCCACAGGTACAAGGCCGCCACCGAGGCGCCCATGGAGTGGCCCACGACGAACACAGGGCCGTCCTGGGCAGGCAGCACCACGCCGTCCATCAAGGTGGCCAGGTCTTCGACATAGTCCTGGAAGTACTCGACGTGGCACAGGTCGGACCCCTCGAAGAGGCGGTCGGAGGCCCCATGGCCCCGGTGGTCCATTGCGTAGACCGTGTAGCCCTGGGCGTTGAGATCGAAGACGTTCTCGGCGTGCTTGGCGGCGGCTTCGGTGCGGCCCCCCAGCAGCACCACCGCGCCCTTGGGCGCGTTCGCCGGGCTGACCCGGTAGCGGATGGTGATGCCGTCGACACCCTCGAAGGCGCCCTGCTCGAGGGCGAACCAGGGCTGCTCCACCTGGGCCTCGAAGCGCTCGAGCAGGTCGATCTCACTGCTGAAGTCCGCCGCTACAGGGCTGTCGGCCGCCTCGAGGTCGATGGGCTCGAGCTTGTCGGGGAGCGCGCAGCCAGCGGCGAGCAGCACGCCGACCAGGGGGAGCGCCCAGCGCGGGAGGCACACCTCAGTCTTGCTCGATCCAGGCGCGCAGCGCGCTGCCATCTGGCTCACCCAGCTCTGCGGACGCCACATCGACCAAGGCCGGCAGCGCCTTGGGAGCCAGCTGCTTGGCCTGCCCAAGGATGAGTCGCGCCATGCGCTCGGCGTCACCGATCTTGCGAACCCGGGGGCCGTCGTCCTTCTCGATGATGATGCGGCGCACGTGGTTGGCCAGGTCCGGGATGCCCCGGGCGCCGAAGGTCCAGCCCTCACCGTCGTCGAAGCGCTCCACCAGGGGGTAGCTGCTGGCCAGCTCGGGGTTGGTGCGCATGGACTTGGGCAGGTCGATGCGGTCCAGATGGGGCAAGCGCACGCCGGGCATGCCCCGCGCCTCTTCGGATGGGATGGTGTGGCCCGGCACCATGCGCACGCAGCGCCAGGGGCCGCCCTCGATCTCCCCTGTGGCGTGGGTGCACAGGATGATCCGGGTGCCGTGGAAGGCCCGGATGACCATGGAGCTCAGCTCGTCGGACTGCAGCTTTCCCTGGATGCTGCCCGTGGGAAAGACCCTGAGCACCCGGCGCTTGCCCCCAAAATCGACGCCCGACCAGGCCAGGATGTCACAGCGAACCCGCTCGCCAATCTCGAGGACCACTTCCATGGGTCTACCTCCTTCGAGCACACCCCCGACATAGCGGATCGGCGGCCGATGGGCTCCCCTTCACGGCGTCGCGGGTGGGTCGCTCTGGGGCTCGACGGGAGCCTGGGGCTCAGCGGGAGCCTGGGGCTCGGCAGGCCCCCTTGCTGACTGCCCCCGGCACAGCAGCAGACCGAGCACGGGATCGTCGTGCTGGATCTGGCAGCGCTGCTGTAGAATCCAGAGCTCGAGCCCCTCGGGGACGGCCATGGCCAGGGCCTCGTCGAAGCGGGCGCGAGCCGCCGGGCCCTCGCCTAGCCTGCGCTCGATCTCGCCCACCAGGTAGGTGGTGATGGCGGCCTTTTCGCCCTCTAGGGAGCCCTGGTCCAGCGCCGCGACGAAGCCATCGCGGGCCAGCCGCTGGTAGTGACGCTCGAGCTCTACGGACTCTCGGATGGCCTGGGCCTTGCCGGGCCACTCGGTGGGGGGGAAACAATCCTCGAGGGTAGCCAGGGACTCCAGCAGCGCGGCGTGTTCGCCGTGGGACCGCATCAGGCTGGCGCCATAGGCGGCGCTCAGGCAGCGCAGATCCCCCGGAGCGCTCTCGGCGCCGGTCAGCAGGCGCACCCCCGTCCAGACCTCGACGTCCGCGGGGTTGACCATACCCAGCTCGCCCGCCTGCTCAGTGAACTCGGTGAGCCGGCCGAAGAGCCAGTCCCGCTGCGCCTCACTGGGCTCGGCGCCCCGCAGGTGGACGGGGTGGTAGCCCATGCGCACCGCCCAGGCGGCCTGCAGGTAGATGTCGGCCACCCGCTCCTGGTCGCCGCCCCGCAGCGCCACGGTCTGGGCCAGCATGTCCAGCCGGGCCCAGGACGGCAGGTCGCCGTAGGGGGCCTCAGCCCGGAAGGGCACATCGCTCAAAGACTCCGGACGCAGCAGCGCCCCGCCCTGGATGGACTGGCGCTGGTCGGCGGTCAGGGCCAGCTCGTCGCCGTCACCGGGCACCTTACCCCCGCGCTTGCGTCGCTTGGTCTCGTCGAAGTCCGCGGGCCAGCCCGTGAAGCCGCACTGACCGCAGGTGGCCACGACCTCCATGAAGACCTGGGCGCCATGGGCCCGCCGCAGCAGATCACGATCCTGGCCTCCCATGTCGTTGGTGGACATGGGCTGCTGCACCGCGATGGGCTCTCCACAGACCGGACAGAAGCGCTGCTCGCTGGTCAGCGTGGTGGCCAAGGCAGCGGTGGCGAGGAGCAGGACCAGCAGCGGTAAGACGCGGAGGAGGAAGCGCATGGGAACTCCAGAGCAGATGCTTGCTTAGCCGACAAGACCGAGCGGAGCCTGCATCCTGATGACCAGACACCGAAGACGCGGCACGGGCAGACCCCAGGTGCGAAGCGCCAGTGCCAGGCTCTTGCGCAGGTGCGAACCTGCCTTCGCAGCTCTGGCCGGAGCGACGACGGCGAACAGCTGAATGACCGCTCAGTCGGAAATGCCGCTCGAGACGGCGACCCGGCCTGACGAGCGCCCCACGCCGGGCTCTGTTCAGGGGGGCCGCCAGCACTGCGCACGACTCTTGCACTGACCACCAGCGCATCGCGCACTGGAGGCCGCTGTGATCTACGACGCCCTGTTGGCCATGGACCTGCCCTCTGAGCTGGGCCCACCCCTGCCCACACCCCCGACCAAGGGGATCGAGAACCTGCTGTTCACCGGGAGCTGGGCCTCCCGCCGCGGCTGCTGCGCCCTGTCGTCCGCGGTGGTGCTGGCGCGCTGCTGCGGGGTGCTCGGGGCGCTGGGCTGCACCGGGCTCACTGTGCGGGACGACGCGGGCAGCGTGCTGGCCCAGGCGGTCCCCGCCGCCATGGGCCGTGAGCTCGCCGACCGCTGGCCCGAGGCGCTGCCGCCCAGCTGGCAGGAGCAGCCATGCGAGCTCGAGATCATGGGCAGCCTGCGGGACCGCGGCATCGCTGCGGCCATCACCCTGCGCTACACGCCGCGCCATGACCCGGAGCATGGCGCCCTGACCGGGTCCCTGCGGGCCCTGTGGGACCTGCGCCCTGCCCCGGCGGACGAGGCCGCCTTCCAGCGCTCGGTCGAGGCCGCCCTGATGGGTGATGGGAGCCTGCGGGAGCTTGGGCGACGGCTGAGCAGCCGCGGCGAGCACCTGGCCCTCCAGAGCGTGCGCTGCCTGGGTGAGGCCTTCGACGCCGCGCCGGGCGCCACCTGGGGTCGGGTGGTGGTGCTGCAAGGCTACCGCGACACCCCGGAGCGCTTCGCTGACCTGCTCGCGGGCGTTCCTGACGAGCAGCGGGTGGTCCTGGCCCTGCTCGAGGCTCGCCTGGCCAGCAGCCAGATCCGCTGGCCCGCCCTGGACGCCGATGGAGTCCAGGGCCACCTGCGGCGCGGGCGCTTCGTGCCCTCGGCCGAGGTGTTCCATGTCGCGTGACCCGAAGGCGATCGCCAGCCCCGCCCAGGTCACCGCAGACACCCGCAGCGCCATCGCCTTCCACGCGGGCGTGCTGGTGCAGATCCAGCGCTGGCACCGCGTGGGCCTCATCGACGGCGGCACCCGGGCCTGCCTGCTCCGCTACGAGCGCAGCCAGATCGCCGAGGCGAGCCGCGCCGCCTTCACCCCACCCGAAGCTCCCGCTGCTGACGCCACTTTAGCCCCAGCTCCCACCGGGGCGAGCCCTGATCCGACCCCCGCCATGTCGGCGACCACTGCCGACGCTCCCCAGGAAGCCGAGCCCCGCAGGCCGGCCCCGGCGGTGCAAGCAGCGACGGCGGCCCCGCCAGTCCTCGCGCCGGCCCCAGCACCCGGGGCCGCAGCGAAGCCGGCCAGCGCACCCGCCGCCAAGCCCGCGGGGGTACGGGCCGCGGCCTTGCCCCAGCGCCCCGAGAGCCACGCCGGCTCCACCCTGGCCGTGGTCGGGCACTTCCTCCGGGAGCGCACCTGGTGGCTGGTGGGCGCCGCGCTGACCGTGGTGGGCTCCTTCTTCGTGGCCGGCACGGTCTGGTCCGACCTGGGCAGCATGCCCCGCGTCACCCTGGTGCTGGTGGGACTGGGCGTCTACGCTCAGGCCTTCGCCGCGCTCGGGCACAGGCTGGCCCGCCAGGAAGGCGGTCGGCGCGCCGGACGCTGGCTGGTAGGTGTGAGCGTAGCGCTGGCCCCCGTGCTGGCCATGGCCGCAGGTAGCGGCTGGAGCCTCGGGGGCCTGACGGGGACCCTGTTCAGCCTGCTGGCCCTGCTGGCCGTGGGCGGGCTGCTCGCCTGGCGCCTGCCCCGGGACCTGCCCCTGCTGCTGCCCTCCGCCGCGCCCACCTTCCGCTGGATCTACCTGCTGCTCTCGGTGGGCGTGGGGATGCTACCCCTGGCTCCATCGCCTGCGTGGCTGCTGCTGCCCGTGGCGATCGCTGCGCTCGGGCTGTGGTGGACGCTCACTCGCCTGCGCCGGCTCCCGCCCGCGGTGGGCCTGCTGCTGCTGCACCCCCTGGCATTCCACGCCTACCTGGCGCCCCACGGCTGGAGCGGCGCCTACGCCCCCGCCCTGGCGGTCGCCGCCCTGGCGGTGCTCTACCTGGACGCGGCCCTGGGTCGCTGGCGCGGCGTCCACGCCCAACACCTGCGCGGGCTGCGCGGTGTGCTGGCACTGACCCTGGCGGGGCTGGCCCTGCTGTTGCTGCTCCCAGGCTTCGAGCCCCTGCCCGCCGGGGCGGAGACGTCCATCGTCGGCCTGCTGCTGGCACCCTTCTTCCTGGGGGCGGCCCTGTGCTGGAGGCGCCCGGCGCTCATCTATGGCTCCCTGCTGGCGGCGCTGCTGTTCACCCTGGCCCTGCCCGACCTGTTCTGGGCCATCGTGGAGCCCTTCCAGCAGGTGGCGAGGAATGCCCTAGGCTACAGCTCCGAGCCCCTGCCCCTGGCCTGGTACAGCCTGACCCTCCTGCCCTACCTGCTGGTCTGCCGCCTGGCGGCCGGTGGGCTGAGGCGCAGCGGCTGGCGACAGGCCGAGGCCCTGAGCGACCACAGCTGGCGCTGGACCTTCGCCCTGTCCCTGCTGCTGGTGGTGCTCGCCAACACCCGCGGCGCCGATCTGCGCCCGGCCCTGCTGGCCCTGCCGCTGCACGGGGCGCTCTGGCTCCGGGAGCACCGGGTGCGCAGCCTGGTGAGCGGCGCCCTGCCCTGGGCGGGCCTGGTGGTCTGGACTGTCGATCTGCTCTGGTTCACAGGAGCCTCGGCGGAGCTGCGGCTCGTCGTCGGCGCCGGCCTGGTGCTGGCCCTGATCCCCGCGGGCCGGTTCCTGGCTCGCCGCCTGGGCGAGGGCGCCGTGCTGCAGGGCGCCCGCATCGTGGCGGTGCCCGCGGCTGTGCTCGTGCCCGCGCTCCTGGCCGGCTGGCAAGCCCCGGCCCTGGCGCTCTTCCTCACCGGCGCAACCCTGTGGCTGGTGAGCCTGAGCCTCAGGCCCCTGGCCCTGCCCCCGAGCCGGACCCTCTACGCCCTAGAGTCCCTGCTGGCGGTCACTGGCCAGGCCCTGCTGGCGGCGGGCGCCCTGGCCTGGGCCGCTCCCCTGAAGCCCAGCCCCCTGGCCTGGGCCGCGGGCCTCGAGGCGGTGGCCATCGCCGCCGTCACCCTCGCGTGGTGGCTCCCTCGGCGCCGCCAGCGCGTGGACGTCACCCGCGTCGCCCTCGAGGTCTGGGCACACGCCCTGGCCCTGGCGGCGGTGATCGTGCTGATGTCCCTGGTCGGGCTCGAGCGCAGCCTGATGAAGCTGCCGGTGGCCCTGCTGCTGGCCTGGTGGCTCAGCCGGACCCACTGGCGAGTCTACGGCGCTCTGCTGGTCTTCGGGGTGGCCGAGTCGGTGCTCCGGCGCCTGTGGCTCGCCGACATCCTCGACCCCGGAACCCTGGCGGTGATCGCCATCGCCCTGTGCTGGCTTCCCGCCCTGGCGCTCATCACCATGAAGCGCAGCGTGCCCCGCTTCGGCTCCCACTGGATTCACCGGAGCCTGGGTCAGCCCGCGGCCTGGCTGGGGGCGCTGGCGGCGGGGATCGCCCTGCCCTGGATCCTGCTCGCGGGCGACCCTGGGGTGGAGCTGCAGCTGACCACCCTCTCCCTGGTGGCCATGCTGCTGGCCGCCAGCCGGCTCGTCCCCGACCTGCGCGATCACCTCGAGGCGGCAGCCTGGGGCGCGGCCATCGCCTGCGCCACGGCCTGGGCCCTCGGTGAACCCCTGGTGCTCATGCTGCCCTGGCTGGCACTGCTCCCCGCGACCATCGGCCTGCTGGCCCTGGGGCGGCCCACCACCGTCCGTCGCGCCGCCACCGTGGCTGCCATGTGCGCCGCCATGGTCGTGATCGCTGTCCACGGGCCCCTGGGCCAGATCCCCCTGCTCTCCTCGGTGGCCGTGGCCCTGAGCCTGCTGGCCCTGCGGCGACCTGCGGGCTGGGGCGAGGCCGCCATGGTGGGCTGGCTGGTGGTGGTGCACGCCCTGCTCGAGCGCCACCTGGCCCCGGGGCTGGGCTGGCACCTGGTGACCCTCAGCGCCGCCGCGGCCCTGCTGTGGAGCCTGAGCCAGGCACGGGATCAGCTCCCCAGCATGAGCGCCTCGGCGCGGCGTGCGGGCCAGGGGGTGGCCATCGCGAGCGCCGCGGCCTGGGCCGGGTGGCTGGGCTGGATCGCCATCGCCGGTGACCTCGCCCTGTGGCCCGCTGGACTGGCGGCCGCCACCGCGCTGCTGTGGGCCTACGGCTACGGGGCCACAGCCCGCCTGCTGGCCCCCTGGACCATCAGCGCCTGCCTGATCAGCGCTGGCGCCGAGCCCCTGCTCCACCCCTTGGCCTGGCTCGGCTTCGCAGCCGCCGCCTGGCTCCCCTCCCCGCGCCGAGCCTCGGACCGTGTGGGCACCCGCATCCTGGCCAGCGCCAGCGCCGTGGGCCTGGCCTGGGTGGCCTTGACCCTGCCCGAGACCCGACCCGCGGTGGCCTTCGCCATCGCCGGGGCAGGCCTGCTGGCCGCCCACACGGGCTCCCAGCACCGCTGGGCCTGGGGTGGGCTGGCCGCCGGCTTGGTCTGCGCCGCGGCCCTCTCGCCCGTGGAGCCCGTGGCGGTGCTGCTGCGCTCGTCGCTGGCCTTCACCCTCGTCGCCAGCCTGCGGCACCTCCCGGCCCAGCGCGGGCGGGTGTCGCCTCGGGCCCTGCTCTGGCTGGGGGGATCTGTGGCCCTGGGCCTGTGCACCGGTGCCTGGGCCTTGGCCGCCCTGGCCCTGCTGGCGGGAGGCATGCTGCTCTGGCGGACCACCCAGGGCATGGACACCCGAGGCCCCCAGCTGCTGGAGGAGCCCGCTGGCTGGATCCTGCTGGCGGGCAGCGTGGCCCTGCGAGCCTGGGACCAGGGCAGCGGCGCCGAGAGCCTGCTGCTGGCCGCCGCGATCCCCGTGCTGGCCTGGGGCCTGCCTCGACCCTGGCTCTTCCTGGCCAGCTTGCCGCTGCTGGCCTGGCTTCCCGGCGAGCAGCTCGGGCTGGACTTCACGGTGGCCTGGCCCGCCAGCCTGGCGGGGCTCGCCTTGCTGGCCTGGGCCCTGCGCGACCGCTTGCCCGGCGGAGAGTTCGCCGTACACCTCCTGCTCGGCTTGGGATCGGCGGCCGCAGCGATGGCCCTGGTGGACAGCGGACCGGTCGCGTACGCCGCCATCGCCGCGCCCCTGGCCCTGGGCTGGTGGCTGACCGAGCGCCGCTCGGTCGCCCTGCTCCAGCTGCTCCTGGGCGCATGCCTGGTCAGCTGGGATGCCCTGGGGATCACCTCCGGTGTCCCCGCGCTGCTGCTGCTGCTCGGCGTGGTCGGCGCCCGCCGCCTCGAGTCTCGCTGGCTGGAGCTGCTGGCCACGGCGCTGCTGGTCCCGGCCCTGCTGGTGGGCGACGTCGGCCTGAAGACGCTGGGCATCAGCGGCTGGCAGCAGGTGGTCCTCGTGGGTGCCCTGGCGCTCTCCCTGGCGCGCACCCTGGGCCAGGACCGCCCCGAGCGCTGGTACGCCACGGTGGCCTGGGGCGCGCTGCTCTACCTGGTGCTGCGCGTCGAAGGTCCATTGGTCCACCTGCCGGCAAAGCTCGAGCTGCCCCTGCTTGTGGGACTGGGAGTGGCCCTGGAGTGCGCCGCCCTGGCCCTCGAGCGCAGGCGAAGCGAGGCGTGGATCCAACCGCTGCGCCACACGGTGCTGGGCATCGCGGCGCTCGCGCTCGTGGGCGCCTGGACCCTGGGGGGCATCAGCTCCATCGGCGTGGCCTTGGCGGGCTGCCTGTTGTGCCTGCGCTGGGTGCTGCGGGAGCGCTCAGAGGAGCTCGTCCTGGGTGTGTTGCTGCTGAACGTGGCCACGGTGATGCTCTTCCTGCGCCTGCAGTGGACCGAGCCGCTGGCCTGGATCGGACCCACCGGCCTGTCCTTGCTGGTGGTGGCCCAGGTGCTGAGGCAGGGGCTGGACCCGCGCATCCGCGACCTGCTGCGCTACGCCGGCGCCTGCTGCATCTACGTGACCGCGCTGGGCCAGGCGGTGTTCGATCCCGGCTGGACCCTGGGGCTGGTGGTGCTCTCCATCGCCGGGCTGGCCATGGGCAGCGCGCTGCGGGTGCGGGCCTTCCTGATGCTGGGCAGCGGCTTCCTGGTGGCCGCCCTGATCACCGAGCTGCTGCGCTTCGGCCTGAGCAACAGCCAGTTCTGGGCCTTCTACCTCACCACCATCGGCCTCACGATCCTGGCCGGGATGGTGGCGCTCACCCTGCTGCGCCCACAGCTGGCCACCCTGCGCACCCGCTGGCAGGAGCGGCTGGAGGACTGGGAATGAGCCTGCTGGTGGGCGAGAGAGGTGAGGCCTGCATAGGCTCTGGGTGACCCGACGGAGTTCCTCCATGCCCACCACCAAGGCCACAGACCCCAAGCAGACCCAGAACCGCATCCTCATCCTGGCGCTGGTCTCAGGAATGATGATGACGGCCTCGATGGGCGTAGTCATGCTGGTGCTCGCGGGCTCGAGCGACGACGTGGACCCGGGCGAGCCCAGCTGGATGGGCGACAGGATCGCGCCCGCGAAGCTGGAGGTGGCGGAGCAGGGAGAGGCGGCGCCAGGCCCCTCCACCATGAATGGCACCGAAGGGGGCTACGGTCGTCCCGAGCCCCTGTTCGGGAGCGCCGGATCCCCCGGGGGCTCGACCGACGGTGGTGTGGCACCGCTGTTCATCGACCCGGCCGCCCCCCCAGTGCTCCCCCAGGCCGCAGCGGGCCCCGGAGAGGTCCAGGCCGTCGGAACACGACCCGACGCGGGCAGCCTGCCCGGACGCTACGGCAACGCCTACGCCCCGGTGCGGCTGGTGGTCTTCAACGACTTCGAGTGCCCCTTCTGCTCGCGGCTCGAGGCCACCCTCGAGGCTGTACACGAGCGCTACCCAACCCAGGTCGAGATCTACTTCCGCGACTACCCCCTGACCATGCACGCCCACGCCCGGGGCGCACACATGGCCGCCCGCTGCGCCCACGACCAGGGCCGCTTCTGGGCCATGCACGACCTGCTCTTCGCCAACCAGCGCGCCCTGAGCGCCGACGAGCTGCCGCACTACGCCCGCCAGCTGGATCTGGATGTCGCCAGCTTCGAGAGCTGCCTGCGCCAGGAGCGCCACGCCGTGGAGATCGACCGCGACATCGCCGCCGCCAAGGCCGCCGGGGTCACGGGCACCCCCGCCACCTTCGTCAACGGCACCCTGCTCAGCGGCGCGCGCCCGGTGGACAGCTTCGTCGAGGCCATCGAGGCGGAGCTCTGATCGGGGGCTCGAAGGAAACGCCGCCTCGTTCGTCAGTGGGGCGCAACGCCCACGCCCGGAGGCCGCCATGCTCCGCTCCCACCTCGTCCCCCTCGCTGCAGTGCTGCTCTTCCAGGTCGGGTCCCCCGCCATGGCGGCCGAGGCACCAGAGGTCTACCTGCTGGGAGAGATCCCCGCGGCTCGCACACCGATGGCATTCTACCGCTACGGGCGCGAGAACGTACTGCCCCTCAACGCAGGTCTGCGGACCAGCCTCGAGTGGCCCACCGGCGACAAGCGGCGGGTGTTCAACGGCCTGACCCTGCGCGCCGGACGCGCCGCGGTAGGACGACCGATGATCCAGGCCCGCATGGACAGTGGCTACCGGCGTTTTTTCCGGGGCAGCGAGCGAGCACGCCCCTTCCTGGAGTTGGGTGTGGGCTTCGAGGGCGTGTGGCTCCAGGATGGTGGCGGCCTCGACGTCGGCGCCGGGCCCTGCCTGGGCTTCGGCTGGCGCATCGGCGCCGACGAGCAGCGCACCGTGTTGGGCGCCAGGGTCACCAGCGCCCTGATCCCAGGCGCCTACGGCTTGGACTCCGACGACTTCGAGAACGAGGATGGCAGCTACGGCTACGAGTACATGCCCAGCAACGTCAGCCTCGCCCTGTACCTTGGGCGGGTGTTCTGACGCGCCGCCGCAGGCCCAGCACCCCCGCCAGCAGCCCCAGCAGCCAGGCCCCGCCGCCAGCCCGGGAGCCCAGACCGCTGCAGCCTCCGCAGCCGCCCTCACAGGCCTCGGCGGGGCTCCAGTCGCCCTCGAGATCCACCATGTCTTCGGTGACGGTCCAGGTGAGATCGAGGCTGTCGCTCAGCTCGCCGTAGCTGGCCTCGAGCGTGGCTACGCGCTCGCCGATCTGCTTCTGGGGCGGAGTGCAGGCGTCCTCGACCCAGGCATAGTCGCCGCCGGGGAAGCGGGTGCCGCTGTGGGGGCCGGGCTCGAGCAGCAAGGGCTCGCCCGCGACGGACCAGTCCACCGGGGTGCCGAACACCGGGCGACCGTCCGCATCCAGCACCACGGCCCGCGCGGCCCAGGGGGTGCGCCGCTGAGTGCCCTCCTCGGACGAGATGAAGCCCGCCACCAGCTCCAGGCTGGCCAGCTCGTCGGGGGCGGCAGCCTGCACGGTGCCCGCCGTGAGCCGCTGGCCCTGCACCTCCAGCACCAGGGTGGCCTGGGCGTCCGAGCCCAGGATCAAGCCCACCCAGCCGGGCTCCAGGGCCTCGTCCAGGACCTGGACGTCGCCCGCGGTGACCTCCACATCCACGGCGCCGTCGCCGGCCCGCCAGGCCGCGGGCTGCTGGCGGCCGTCGTCCCACAGCCGCAGGAACAGGAAGACCTCGGCGCCCTCGAGCAGCCGGAAGGCCTCGCCCTCGGCCACCAGGATGGTCTCGTCCAGCACGCCCGGAGGATCGAGGTCCAGGCCCTCGATGGCCTTGCGCTCGGGCCACTGGTCCACGTGGGCGCTCACGCCGCCCTGGGACACCACCTCGAAGACCACCCGATCCGAGACGGGCTCACCCCCGGAGGGGAAGTCCGCCTCGCAGGCCTTGGGCTCGAAGGTCCAGGCCACCTCGCCCGGCTCCTGGACCAAGACGCACGGCTCTCCACCCTCTTCCAAGAACTCCGCCCCCTCGCTCAGGCCTTGCTCGACGCACTCCCGGAAGAGTGCCTCGGCGTCCCAACCCGCGATGTCCTCGCCCTGCCAGTAGGGTGACGCACAGACCGCGGTCCCTGTCAGGACGCTCTGGTCATCGCCAAAGCCGGTGTGGGGTTCGCTGACCAGGCTGGCGTCCTCGAAGGCCCACTGACCTTGCTCGGAGTGGAACTGGGACTGGCAGCCGATGGCGGCGACCACGGCCGCTGGAATGACGAGGGTGCGGGACATGACGGGCCTCCTCTCGGGGTGCGGAGCGTCGGGTGCCAGCTCCACCATGGAAACACGCCCGAGCCTACAGGTGGGAACCTCGACCTCACAATTGTGTAGAATGCGAGGGTTCCCGCCCATTCCGGAGCATCCATGCAGCTCGGCTCACCTCCGCCCCACCCCTCGATCCGGGCCCGGGCCCCCGTCGACCCGGACCCTGGGCTGATCAACGAGGACATCCGACCCACCACCGCAGGCGAGCGCCGCTGGTCGGTGCTCAACATGGCGTCGCTGTGGATCGGCATGGTGGTCTGCGTGCCCACCTACATGCTGGCCGGCGGCCTGATCAAGGAGGGCATGAACTGGTGGCAGGCCCTGCTCACGGTGCTGCTGGGCAACATGATCGTGCTGGTCCCCATGGTGCTCAACGGCCACCCCGGCACGGCCTACGGCGTGCCCTTCCCGGTCCTGTCCCGAGCCAGCTTCGGCACCCGCGGGGCCCACGTCCCCGCCCTGCTCCGCGGCCTGGTGGCCTGCGGCTGGTTCGGCATCCAGACCTGGATCGGCGGGGCGGCCATCTACCACCTGCTCAACGCCCTGAGCGACGGGGCCATCGTCGGCCCCGCCCTGCCCCTGCTGGACATCAACACCGCCCAGACCCTGTGCTTCCTGGGCTTCTGGGCCGTGCAGCTGGTGGTGATCTGGAACGGCATCGACAGCATCCGGATCTTCGAGACCTGGGCCGCCCCCTTCCTGATCCTGATGGGCCTGGCCCTGCTGGGCTGGGCATGGATCGAGGCCGACGGCTTCGGGCCCATGCTCTCGACCTCCTCGGCCTTCGCACCCGGTGGCCTCCGCGCCGGGCAGTTCTGGATGGTCTTCTTCCCGTCCCTCACCGCCATGGTGGGCTTCTGGGCCACCCTGTCCCTGAACATCCCGGACTTCACCCGCTACGCCCGCAGCCAGAAGGACCAGGTGCTGGGCCAGGCCCTGGGCTTGCCCTTCTTCATGCTGCTGTTCTCGTTCATCGGCGTGGCGGTCACCTCGGCCACGGTGACGATCTACGGCGAGGCCATCTGGGACCCCACCGAGCTGCTGGGACGCATGGAAGGCGGCGTGGCGGTCATCGCCAGCCTGCTGGCCCTGAGCGTGGCCACCCTGAGCACCAACATCGCGGCCAACGTGGTCAGCCCGGCCAACGCGCTCATCAACCTCTCGCCCCAGCGCATCTCGTTCCGAGTGGGCGGGCTGATCACCGCGGGCCTGGGCATCGCCATGTTCCCCTGGAAGCTGCTGGACTCGGCCGGCGACTACATCTATGTGTGGCTCACCGGCTACTCCGCCCTGCTGGGGCCCCTGGGGGGCATCCTGATCGTCGACTACTTCGTGCTCCGGGACATGAAGCTCGACATCGACGCCCTGTACCGCCACGACGGGATCTACCGCTACTACCGCGGCTGGAACCCGGTGGCCCTGGGGGCGCTGGTCCTGGGCGTGGCGCCCAATGTGCCGGGCTTCCTGCACAAGTCGGGCTTCGTGGCCGAGGTGCCCCCCGTCTTCGACACCATCTACACCTACGCCTGGTTCGTGGGGTTCCTGATCTCCGGGCTGCTCTACGCCCTCGCGAGCCGACGACCTCCCGCCACATGACGCCCGCGGTCCGGGACGACCCCTGTGTGGATCAGCGCGCGAACAAGGCCTCGAGCTGCTCCACCAGCTCACCCGGCGCGGTGGTGGGCAGGCGGCAGCTGCCCCCCTGGCACAGGTAGGCGGTGGCAAGCCCCTCCATGGCGGGGCGATCCCGCAGCAGGGGCGTCAGGACGGCCTGTGCCGCCTGGTCGGGTCCCTGCACCGCGGTGACCAGCACCAAGCCGGGCAGGTGCAGGGGGGCGACGGCCTCGAGGAAGGGCGCCAGATCGCCGCGATCCGTGGGGGCCACCAGCACCAGCTCAGCCACGCCCTGGTGGCGAAGCTGCAGGGCCAGCAGCAGATCGGTAGCGGCCCAGGGAGCCTGCTGGAGCACCGGCCCCAGCGCCACCAGCAGGCGATCCGCCCGCACGCGGTAGCCGTCGTCGCCAGTCAAGGCCGCGAGCACCAGCAGGTTCCAGGCCTGCACAGCGTTGCCGCTGGGCATGGCGCCGTCGTGGATCGGCTTCTCCCGGGCCAGCAGGGCCTCACCGTCGTTGGCGGTGCGGAAGAAACCCCCGGCCGGGTCCTCGAAGCGCGACGCCAGCTCCCGGTCCAGGGTCACCGCCTGCTCCAGCCAGTGTGGATCTCCACCCGCCTGGTACAGCTCGAGCAGCCCCAGGATCAAGAACGCGTGGTCATCCAGGGTGGCGTCCACATAGGACCGCCCGTCCTTGTGCACGCGCTGCAGCCGCCCCCCGGGGCGCGGCTCCCCGAGCAGGAAGCGGGCCGCGGCCTCGGCGCACACCAGGAACCCCCCGACGTCACGGCTGCCGGGCTCGAGGACCCGGGCGGCCCGGGCCAAGGCGGCGATGGCCAGCCCGTTCCAGGCCACCAGGATCTTCTCGTCGCGCAGGGGGGGCGGACGCTGTGCGCGCAGCTCGAGCAGGCGTGCTCCGGCATGGCCCAGGCGCGCTTCCAGATCTCCGGCGCTCAGGCCGAGAGCCTCCGCCACCTCCGGCAGAGCCCGGTCCATGTGCAGGACGGAGCGCCCGTCCAGGTGACCATCCTGATCGACCCCATAGAACGCCACCACCGCCGCAGCCTGATCGGCGTCCACGGCGGCCCGGATCTCCGCGGGGGTCCAGGTGAAGTACAGCCCCTCCGCCCGCTCTCCGTCGGGCCCCGCGCTGTCGGCGTCGGTGGCCGCGTACAGCCCACCGCCGGGATCGGTCATCTCCCCGGTGATCCAGCCCAGGGTCTCGCGCGCCACCTGCGCATAGGACTCGTCCCCGCTGGCCTGGTAGGCCTCGAGGTAGTCCAGCGCCAGCAGCGCGTTGTCGTAGAGCATCTTCTCGAAGTGGGGCACCAGCCAGCGCTCGTCGGTGCTGTAGCGATGGAAGCCCCCGGCCAGTTGATCGTTCATCCCACCCGCGGCCATGCGCTCCAGGCTCGACAGCGCCATCCCCCTGGCCTTCGGCCTGCCATGCAGCCGATCCTCCCGCAGCAGCAGGCGGGTGGGCAGGCTCGAGGGGAACTTGGGCGCAGGCTGCAGGCCGCCCCAGCGGGCGTCGTAGCGCCGGAAGAGCACCTCCAACGCCCGAGGGATGGGATCGAGCCCTGGCAGCCCACCTTCGCCCGCGACAGGCTCGAGCGCCTGCCGCACAGCCTCCCGTGCCGTGGCGGTGGACCGCGGGATCCGCGGGTCTTCCCGCCACGCCCGATCCAGGGATCGCAGCAGGGTGAGGAAGCCGGTGGACGCGCCTCGATCTCCATCCCGGGCGGGGATGTAGGTGGCCGCGTAGAAGGGCTCGCCATCGGCGTTGAGCCAGAGGGTCATGGGCCAGCCCCCATGGCCGTTGAACAGCTGCACGGCGGCCATGTAGACCGCGTCCACGTCGGGCCGCTCCTCGCGATCCACCTTGATGGGCACGGTGTGCTCGTTGATGAAGGCGGCGATCTCCAGGTCCTCGAAGCTCTCGTGCTCCATCACGTGGCACCAGTGGCAGGTGGCGTACCCCACGGACAGCAGCACCGGACGCCCGGTCTCCCGCGCCAGCTCGAAGGCCTCGGGGCCCCACGGATGCCAGTCCACGGGGTTGTGGGCGTGCTGACGCAGGTAGGGACTCGGCTCGTCGATGAGCGAGTTGGTGAAGCGCGGGCTGCCATCGGGCAGCAGGTGCCGCGTCCGCAGGTCGTGCGAGCTGGTGGTCATGGGCTCATCCAGAGGAGGGGACGGAGGCGCACACCCGGTCGAGAGGGGGAGGAGGAGGAGGAGGGGGACCGGATTCGACAGGGTGCTCCCTGGAGCATTCCAGGCACGGGACCATTCCCGCGGCCTCCGTCCGCCGGCCCCAAGGCCCGTGAACGGGACAGGGAGATCATGTACACATCCACCGGACCCGCCAGGGCCCGGTCGGTGAGCACGGCTACCGCCCAACCCCGCTTGTGGTCGGCGCGCGAGCGCGCCATGATGGGTCCATGCCGAGAGCTGCCGCCAATGGAATCGAGCTGTGCTGGGAGTCCCAGGGCCAGGGCTCACCCCTGGTGATGATCATGGGCATCGACGCCCAGCTGGTCCACTGGCCCCAGGGCCTGTGCGACATGCTGGCCGCTCGGGACTTCCGGGTGATCCGCTTCGACAACCGCGACGCGGGCCAGTCCACCTGGATGGAGCAGCTGGGCCCGCCGGCCTGGGGTCGGCTGGGCTGGGACATGATCCGCAGGCGCCGCACACGCTCCAGCTACACGCTCTGGGACATGGCGGACGACACCCTGGGCCTGCTGGACAGCCTGGGGCTCGAGCGCGTCCACCTGGCGGGCATGTCCATGGGCGGCATGATCGCCCAGTGCCTGGCCCTGCGGCATCCAGAGCGCCTCTCGAGCCTGATCTCCATCTCCTCCACGACCGGCAGCCGCCAGGTGCCCTCGGGCAAGCCGCGGGTGCTGTGGGAGATCATGAAGCCTCGCCCAGCTGACCCCAAGGGCGCCATCTCCCACACGGTGCGGATGCTGCGCGCCATCGGCAGCCCCAGCTACCCGATTCCCCTCGCACAGCTCGAGGCCCTGGCAATCCAGTCCACCGCGCGCGGGTACAACCCCACCGGCACCGGCCGACAGGCAGCCGCCATCCTGGCATCGGGCAGTCGAAGGAGCATGCTTACCGAGCTGAAGGTGCCCACCTTGGTCCTCCATGGAGAGGCCGATCCAGTGATCCCGGTCGAGGGTGGGCAGGCCACCGCCCGGGCCATCCCCGATGCCCGCTTGATCACCATCCCCGGCTGGGGTCACGATCTGCCACCGGCGATCTGGCCCACCCTGGTGGACGCTATCCACGCCCACGCCCAGGCCGCCGAAGCCGGAGCCGCCTCGTGAGGCGAGGCCCGACCATGGGCCTGATGATCGGCGCCATGGTGGGCATCACCACGGCGGTGGGCCTGCACACCCTGCTGTCGGCCCGGCCCGGCCTGGTCTCGACCTGGCTCGGTGCGCTCCTGGTCTTCATCTCAGCGCCGGGGGTTCGCCTGATCGGGCTGGTCAGCAGCCACGCCACCTCACACGAGCTGGGGATGCTGAGCCACTGGCTCTCCCTGCAGATCACCATCGTGCTGGGGGCGGCGGTGATCGGCGCATTGGTGGGCTTCGCCGCCCAACGAGTTCGCACCTCACCCCCACCTGGCGCCTCCAGAGGTTAGAGGCAGGGTGCGTGTGAAGCACGGGAAGAACGCCCGCCCCGCCGCGACGAGCCCCGTCGCTCCAGGGCCCCTATTTCTTCGCCCACACCGGAACAGGTATGCTGGTCAGGATCACCAGCCGGCGTACCTCGGCCCCCCGTCGCCCCTGCCCGGGAAGCACCCGTGACCACATCCACCAAAGCCTCCGAGAGCCGCCCTGAGGTCCCCTCCGCCAGCGGCTCCCACGATCTCGCGAACTACGTCACCATCTTCCTCGCGATCCACCGCCAGCGGCTGTCCGGCGTCCTCGAGACCGGCACCCGGCGTGGCTGGAGACGACTCTACTTCCTCGAGGGCGAAGTGGTCGGAGCCGCCAGCAGCTTCGCTCCGGACGCCCTGGGACGCACCCTGGCCAGCGCCGGCATCGTCCCCAAGGAACGCATCCAGTGGTTCGAGGAGCGCCTCGGGCCCGAGGAGCAGATCGAGACGGCCCTGATCGCCTCCGGCGCCCTGACCGCAGAGCAGCTGACCGAGCATGAGCAAGGCCGCATTCGCCAGAGCATCGCGGCGCCGCTCCGCTCCACCACCGGCAGCTGGCGCTTCGAGCCCTGCCCGGGGCTCGATGCTTCCACCGTCGCCTCGGCCCTCCGGCCCGCCGTCCACAGCCTCGCCGCGCTCTGGCATGGCATCCGCCAACACCTGTCGGTGGACAAGGTCTTGCCCGAGGTCACCGACAGCGGCCTGGGCGATCTGGTGGCCAGCGATCGGCTGCGAGAGCTCCTCCCCAGCATGGACGTCGAGGCCCCCCTGAGCTTCCTGGCCGAGGCCGTCGGCGACGGCATCAGCGTAGAAGAGCTGTTCAAGCAGATCCCGGACCGCAGCGGCAACCTGCTCAAGCTCGTTTGGATGCTCGAGCGAGGCGGACTGCTCGGCCGCGACGATCGCCCCCTGGACACCAACCTCGGTGACCGCCTGGCCGCCGTGACCGAGCAGGCCGACGACCCTGCCGTGTTGGCCGCCCTGCTGGCCTGGGAGCGCCTGGGCCCGACCGCGGCGCCCGAGCCCAGCGTACGCGAACCCCAGCGGGCGACCGCCACCGTCCAGCCCGCAGCCCCCGCGACCATCCGGGTCCAGGCCGGCCCCGCGTCCCCTGTCGACGACGACTCGCTGGAGCCGCTCTCGGAGCCGCCCACCGAGCCTCCTCCGGTCACGAGGCTCGTGGGGCGGACAGGCTTGGCCGACGGCGACGCGCCCCAGATCAGCATCGGTCGCTACACCGCGAACGCCTCCGCACGTGGCCCGGCGTCGGTGGGCTCCACACGCTCCACCACCCGCAGGCCGGATCGCCCCATGTCCCCGGCCCGGATCGCCCGCGACCACGCCAAGCGCATCGAGCGAGACTTCTACGGCTTCCTGGGCGTGAAGCCCGGCTGCCCGGTCGACGTGGTCGATCGCCGCTGCAAGCAGTTCGGCCAGCAGTGGACCAGCGCCCAGGAGCTCGAGCTCGACGATGAAACCCGGCGCAAGCTCAAGCACCTGCTCCACGGCCTGCAGATCGTCTGGCAGACCTTGACCAACGAGGAGCGCAAGCTCGAGTACGACCGGCGCATGAACGAAGGCCATGCTCCCTTGGTCGAGGAGATCCGCCGTGCCCTCGAGGGCAACGAGCAAGACGGCGACGAAGCCACGGCGGCAGCCGAAGATCGCGGCGAGCTCGAGGAAGAGGACGGTGTGGAGCTGGCCCGCCGGCTCATGTCCCGCGGTGCCTTCGGCGCGGCATCCCGCCAGCTCGAGCGCCTGCGCCGGGACCAGCCCTCCAACCCCGACGTGCTCGCCGAGCTGGGCTGGGCCGTGTGGAAGCTGCGCGGCCCCGCCGGGGGCGGCGAGACCGCCCCAGAGGATTACGTCGCCTTGGCCCTCACCTTCGCCCCGCAGCACGTCCCCTCCCTCGAGTACCACGCGCGCATGGCCCTGGAACGGAGCGATCTCGAGGCGCTCCAGGATCGCCTGGACCGCCTGCTCGCGGCCGACAAGCAGAACGCCTGGGCCCTCGAGATCCTCGCGAGCGATGCCCTCTCCACCTCCCAATCACGCCGCTCCACCGGCAGTGGTCTGCGCTTCTGGCGGAGGAAGTCGGACGGATGACAACCCAACCCACAACCCGCACCGCGCTGCTCCTGCACACCGATCCCAAGCTGGTCGGCACGCTCCGGTCCTACCTGGAGCCCCACGGGGTGTCCATCGAGGTGGCGCCCGACGCCGACGCCCTCTTCGACAAGCTGCACGCCCCAGGCACACTCCTGGCCTTCCTGGACGCTGGGCTCCCCGTCGCCCTGCCCACCTGCGACCGGGTGCGCCGGGCCAGCGAGCTGGATCACATCCAGCTGGTCCTGCTCAGCTCCCACGCCGCTGGGCCCCGGCTGGTGCAGCACTGGTTCTCACCCCTCCGCGCGGATCTCTACCTCGAGCATCCCCTCGAAGGCGACGCCTTGTCCGACTGGCTCGACCAGCACCTGCCGGCCGCCACGCCGGCCCAGGTGGAGCCCCCCGAGCCCGAGCAGGCCCCGGCGCCCGAGCCGGTGACACCTGCCGCAGCGCCCATCCCCGAGCCCATCGACGAGGACGAGCTCGACCAGGCTTCGCTCTTCGACGAGCCAGCCGAGGAGAGCGTCTCCTCCGTGTCCCGCCCGGCGCGGACCGACGAAGAGGAGCTCTACCAGAAGTTCCAGGCCACCCACACCGAGCTCGTGCTCGCCCGCCGCGAGTACGATCGGGTGCGCAAGCAGCTGCGCGAGGCCGAGGCCAAGCTCAGCGGTGCGCTCGAGGAGCGCGATCAGGCGATCCAGGAACGAGACCAGGCCGCGCGAGCCCCGGTTCAGCCCGAGCCCCCCGAGCCCTCCGAGCCCACCGAAGCTCTGCAGGCCCTGCAGCAGGCACTGGATGAGGCCAAGCGCGAAGCCGCCACCGCCCTCGACGAAGCCGACGACGCCATGGTGGAGCTCACCACCATGCAGGCCGAGCTGGTCTCTGCCCAGGGGGCGGCTCAACAGGCGCGGGACAGGGGCACCCAGCTCGAGGCCCTGCTCGCCGCGGCCCGGGCCCGCCTCGAGGCCCTGGATCAGGGCCAGCCCTCATCCACAGAGGACAGCGCCGGGCTGGCCAAGCTCGAGCTGATGGTGGCCACGGCCGCCGCAGCCACCACCCTGGCCCAGTCCGAGCGCGACGCGCTGCGCGACGAGCTCGCCACCTCCCGCGAGCGCAGCACCGATCTCGCCATCGAGCTGAGGGATCTGCGAGCGACGCTGGCCGAAGCACAGCAAGCCCAGGCGGAGATCGAGCCCCTGCGCTCGGCGCTCCAGGCCGCCGAGACCCAGGCCGAACAGGCCCAGGCGAGCGCTCAGGCCGAGCTCCTGGCTGTTCGCGACGAGCTCGAGCGCGCCCAGCGAGCCCTCCAGGACGCCGAGCAGCAGCACGGCGACGACGGCGACGAGCTCTCCGCGGCGCGCGAGCGAGCCCTCGACGCCGAGACCCAGCTCGAGCTGGCGATGGCCGAGATGTCCCAGGCCAGCACCCAAGCCGAGGCAGCCGCAGCCCGCGCGGACCAGGCCGAGGCCCTGGTCGAGGCCGCTGACGAGCGAGCCCTGGCCCAGGTCGCCGCAGCCCGCGAGCAGGCCCAGGCCGAGATCGCTGCAGCCCTCGAGCAGGCCCAGGCCGACGCCGCCAGCGTCCGCGAGCAGGCCCAGGCCGAGATCGCCGCAGCCCTCGAGCATGCCCATGCCGAGATCGCCGCAGCCCTCGAGCAGGCCCAGGCCGAAACCCAGGCCGCCCAAGATCAGGCCCAAGCCGACACAGACAGCGTCCGCGAGCGGGCCCAGGCCGAGATCCAGACCGCCCATGATCGGGCCGAAGCCGACAGCGCCGCCGCACGCGAGGAGGTTGAGCAGGCTCGCCTGCAGGCCGAGCAGGCGCTCGCCGAGGCCGAGCGCGCCCGCGCCATGGCCTCCCAGGCCGAAGAGGATGCGGAGCGGGCGCGCCAGGCCAAGGCCGAGGCGCTCGCCCAGGCAAACCAGCTGGTCCTCGAAGCCCAGCAAGCGGCCGAGCAAGCCAACTCCCTGGCAGACCAGGCGCGAGACGAAGCCCAGCGAGCCAACGCACTGGCGGAGCAGGCCACCGCCGACGCGACCCTGGCCCGCGATGAGGCCGCCGGTGCCAACGACGAGAACGAGCTGTCCAAGGCCGTAGCCATGGAAGCCGTGGCCGACGCCACCAGCTTCCGCCAGCAGGCCGACCGCGCCCGCCAGGCCATGCGCCAAGCCTTCGAGGCGCGCGACCAGGAAGCCCGCAGCGCCGACGAAGCCCGCACCGAGGCCGAGCGCGCTCACAGCGCCGCCGACGAAGCCCGCGGCGAGGCCGTACAGGCTCGCAGTGAGCTGGACGCCGCGCTGTCGGCGGCCGAGTCTGCGCTGGCCGAGGTCGCACGCCTCCAGGCCGAGCGCGATGGCCTCGAGGGGCGCGCCACCCACGCCGAACAGCAGCTCGAGCAAGTCCAGGCCCAAGCCGACGAGCTCGGCCGAGAGCTCTCGGCCGCACGGGTACGCGTGACCGTCGCCGAGAGTGCGGCGGCCACCGCCGAGGATCAAGCCGCCGCGGCCATGGCCCAAGCCGAGGCCGAGGTCATGCGCATCCAGGCCCTCGAGCAGAGGCAAGCCGAGCTCGAGGAGCAGCTGGCCACCGCCCAGATCCAGGCTGCAGAGCACCAGGCCCACGCTCACGACGCCCAGGCCGAAGCCTCGTCCGCCCAAGAGGAGGCCGAACGGGCCCAGGCCGAAGCCGAGCATGCCAGCCAGGACCTGCGCCAGCTGCGCGGCGAGATCGAAGCACTGAACGCCAAGGTGACTCAGCAGGCAGAGGCCTTGGCCGGTGCCGAGGAAGAGGCCCGCAGCGTCCACGAAGAGCTGGAGCTCAACCAAGACCGGCTCCACGGTCTGCAGGCCTCCCAGGCCGAGCTCACAGAGGCCCGCGACGAGCTCACCGTTCAGCTCGAGGCTTCCCGGCTGGACGTCGACCAGGCCGGCGCCCGCGCCGAGGCCCTCGAGGCCGAACTGGGTGCCCTGCGCGAGCACAGCGAGCAGGCCGACACCGACCTCGCCCAGGCCTTGGTCGAGCTGGAGGCTTCCCGACAGGGAGCCGACCAGGCCGGTGCCCGCGCCGAGGCCCTCGAGGCCGAGCTGAGCGCCCTGCGCGAGCACAGCGAGCAGGCCGACACCGACCTCGCCGAGGCTGCAGGCCTGGTGGAGAAGCTCGAGCTGGAGCTGGCGACAGCCCACCAGCAGGCCGAGCAGCTCCAGAATCAGAGCACCCAGGCCACCATCGCCGAGGGCGAGCTCGCCGAGCTGCGCGATGCCCTGGCACTGGCGACACACCAGAGCGAGCAGGACCGAGCCACAGCGCAGGTGCTCCAGCAGCAGCTGGACGAGTCAGGACGAGAGGCCGAGCAGCTCATCGAGACCGTCGAGAAGGGCCACGACGAGCTCACCGCGGTTCAGGAGCAGCTGGAAGACCTCCAGCACCAGCTCGAAGAAGCACAGGCCGAGCTGGCCCAGGCCGCCATCCAGCTGAACCAGACCGAGGAAGACGCCCAGATCGGCAAGGTCCAGCTGCAGCAAGCGCTGATGGAACAACAGGCCGCGGCTGAGCAGGCCCTCGCAGAGCAACGCTCAGGCCGCGAGCAGCAGCGAGAGCTCGAGGCGAGCCTGGCCGCCGCAGGCGCCCAGGTCGAGCAAGCCCAGGCCCAGGCCACGGCGCTCGAGGTGGAACTCGCAAGCCTGCGAAGCGCGCTCGACCAACAGCAGCAGCGCGCCGATCAGGCTCAGGCCGCGCTCGACCTGGCGTCCATGGGTGCCGAGGCCCAGGCCGACGACACCGCACGCAAGCTCGCCGAAGCCCTGGCACACAGCAGGGAACTCGAGCATCAGCTCGGAGCGGCCCAAGCTCGCGTCGCCGAGCTCGCGGAGGACCTCGAGCGCCTCGACCGGCTGGAGGAACAGCTCGCAGCCGCCCGTGACGAGGCCGGCGCTCGAGACCAGGCCCAGGCTCGCGTCCAGGAGCTCGAGGAAGAGCTCGGGCAGGCCCGCCAGGATCTGTCCGAGGCCTTCACCACCTTCAGGACCGAGGCCATCGAAGCGACGGTAGCGCGCGACGAGGCGCTGGACCGCGCGGCCGAGCTCGATGAGCAGCTCGGGCTCGCCCAGCAGCAGCTGGAGATCGCCCAGGCCGCCGCGGCCTCCCCAGCCGAGCCTGGGGACGCGGGCGAGGAGCTCGACGTTCTCAGCGGTCAGGTCGCGCTGCTCGAGGGAATGCTCGAGGCTGCCCAGCAGCAGATCGAGGAGCTGCAGAAGCGGCCGGCCTCGACTCCGCCCTCTGCCGACGGGGGCTCACCACCCGAGCTCGAGACCTTCCGCGCCATCGTGCTGGCTCACCGGGACCAGACCCGCGAGGACGCCGACAAGTGGAAGACCTCCGAGGTGGCCATCGGCCGCAGCATCAAGGAGCTGCTGGCGTTGGCTCACCGCATGCCCCAGCACCTGGACGAGGTCTACCGCGTGCTCGGCTCCCTGCAGGACGTCATGGACTCGGGCAAGAAGCTGGTCCGCCGCAGCCAGGACCGCGCAGACCAGGAGGTGCAGGCCTTCGGCGAGCTGGACGACCGGCTCGAGAGCTGATCAGCGCTCGCCGCGAGCAGGCCGCGGCGTGCTGCTCGCGGCCGCTGGGCGATCCACGAAGCCCGGGTGGACCATTCGGTAGATTCCGTCCACCTCGGTCACCGTGCCCACGATCACCGTGCTGCGGCTGCCGTCCACAGCCAACAGGCGCAGCCCCAGGGCGTCCCGCCCCACCAACACCGTGCCGTCGAAGCCGGACCCCGAGGGGACCCGGGCCGCGATCTTGTCCAGGCTGGTCTCGAACATGCCGGGAACGCGGCCGTGTATGTAGGCATCGGCTTGGCGCCCCAGGGCCCGCTGGATCTCGAGCCCCAGCAGGAACAGGCCTCGGTAGGCCTGCACATCACCCTGCTGGATGATGTCGAACAACAAGCGCCCCAGCTCGTCCCGGGACCGGGGTGAAGCCCTGGGGATGCGGGGCGGGGCGGTGCTGCGCTCCCTGCGATGCACACGCACGAACAGCAACATCGCCAGCATGAGGGCCACCAGCAGGTAGCCTACGGCGTCTCCCGTACCGAGGAAGCCCCAGGACACCTCGGTCTCCGAGGCCCAGACAGCGGGCATGAGTATCAGCATCGGCATGGCACCCAGAACGTAACGAGCGCTCGACAGACATGAGCCAGTCGAGCGCTCGGAAGTGCGAACACGATCACTAGGGGATGTGACAGCCCTCACAGGCCGTTGGCGCATGGCGAGCGCCGGCAGGAGCCGCGTTCGCGCCCAGGTGGCAGCCGATGCAGCTCTTGTGCTGCGCCGCCTTGGCCGAGAACATGCTGGCGCTGTGGGCGTCGCGGTGGCACATGCTGCAGCCGAAGCTCACCGCCGTGCCTTCGCTCTTGTGGTGGCAGTCGGTGCAGGCGATGTTCAGCTGGTCGCGCGCCGCGTGCTGCAGGTGGTTGAACTGCGCAGCCGGCATCTCCTTGGCGCGCTGGTCGAAGACCATGCTCGCGCGCACCGCGGCGGCCGGATCGGCCCCTTCCGCATGGCCCGTGCCAGGCCCGCGACCGGGGTTGAGCACCGGCACCAGAGGCTCGGCAGGGACCTGGAGCACTGGGGGGCCCACGGTCTCGACGCCGTGGGGCGCCACGCAGCGCTGAGCCAGGGGCAGCAGCACCAGGATGATGGCGCCAGCGGCCACGAAGATGAAGTAACGAATGCGGTCGCTCATCCCTCACCTCCCTGGTCACCACCGCTCTTGCCCAGCTTCATGAGCACGGGCACGAGGGCGACGAGGACCAGCAGGTAGCCGACGATCCAGAGGTACTCCACGCCCTTGGTGGCGTAGATGTTGATGTAGGTGAATTCGCCCATGACTACTTGGCCTCCACAGCGACGGCCTCGCCCACGGGGGCGGCGGATTCGTGGTGCTCACCATCGTCCAGCACCGGCATCCGTAGGATGATCCAGCGGAAGATCCAGAGCTCGGTGGCGATCACCGTGAGGGTGACGACGACCTCGCCCAGGGACGGCCAGTAGTGCGCTGGCGAGTACCACTTGAAGGCGATGACGCTGATGTTGAGGCGGTTGGCCATGATGCCCAGGATGGTCACCACCGCGGCCGCGCGGATCAGGGCCAGGCTGCGCTTGTGCACGCCGAAGCCGAACATGAGCATGGGCACCAGCACCAAGCCGAAGATCTCGAGCAGGTACCAGGCACCCCAGCCGGTGGGCAGCAGCGCCCAGTGGTTGCCGTGCAGGAAGACCGAGCCCTGCATGCCCAGGTAGACAAACATGGCGCCGATGGCGACCTTGGCCAGCCCGAACATCAGGTCGTCGTGCTGCTTGCCGTGCCCCCTGGGGATCAGGTGGTGGAACAGCTTGTGGGTGATGGTGCCCTCGATGATCACCACGCTCAGGCCCGCGAAGACCGAGCTGACCACGAAGAGCAGGGGGATGAACTCGTTGTACCAGAGCGGGTGGATCTTGCCCTTGGCCAGCAGGAACAGCGCCCCGAGGCCACCCTGGTGCAGCAGGGACAGGCAGACACCGAAGATGACCGCGCCCAGGGTCAGGCCCTTGAGGACCTTCTTGATGCGGTCCATGCCCAGCCACTGGGCCACCGCCGGCGAGAACTCCACGGCCTCGGTCATCATGTAGAGCATGAAGTGCCAGGACACGAGGAACAGCACCGAGTTGAACCCGAACTTGTTGCCGATGATGGGGTTGACGATGTTCCAGTACCGGCCGAGGTCCAGCAGCAGCGCCCCCGCATAGAAGCAGTAGGCCAGCAACCCATTGAGCACAGTGGCCCGGACAATGGAGTGGTACTTGTCCATCTTGAAGATGTAGACCATCGCCGTGATGACATAGGCGCCACCGGCGAAGGCCACGCCCGTGACCACGTCGAAGCCGATCCAGATGCCCCAGGGGAACTCCTGGCTCATGTTGGTCATCGAGCCGATGCCGAAGATCAGTCGCCAGGCGATGAAGCCCAGCCCCGCGATGATGATGGGGGCGGCGATGTAGTTGAAGGGGGTGAGCAGCGGGCCCTTGGGCTTGAGCTCAGACAGCAGGAAGGCGATGAGAGGCTGCCCCGGCTTGCGGTTGGCAGGCTGCGCGTACTTGCTCATGGCGCATCCTCCTTCTTGTCTTCCTTGCCGGCCTGGGAGATCCCGAACAGCAGCGCAGGCAGGATGGTGATCACCATGGGCACCGCGTAGAGGAACTCGCGGGTCATCTCGGAGTAGGGCTGCGACCCGAGATCGTCGCGGAAGGCCAGCTCCTCGAAGTCGCAGGGCGCCAGGTACATGACCTCGGTGCCGCCCACTTCACGGCTACCGTAGAGGTGGTGCTCGTAGGCTTCGGGGTTGGTGGAGATACGCCGCCAGGCTTCCTCGTGCAGCTCGCGCCGGGTGCCGAAGACGATGGCCTTCTGGGGGCAGGCCTCGGAGCAGGCGGTGGGGAGCCCCTTGCTGGTCCGATTTTCGTAGCACAAGGTGCACTTGGTGATCAGCGGGAAGGCCTTGTCGTACTCGAACTTGGGGACCTCGAAGGGGCAGGCGATCATGCAGTACCGACAGCCGAGGCAGCGGTTCTTGTGCCAGATGACCGGGCCCTGTGGGGTCTTCTCCATGGCGTTGACCAGGCAGGCCGTGGCGCAAGCGGGCTGGCTGCAGTGGTTGCAGGCCTTCTTGACCCAGACCGGCCCCGCGCTGGTGTCGAAGCGGTTGACGATGGTGTACTGATCGACGTCCGTGGGCCGATCCTCGTTGACCGGCTGGGGGCCGATCGCGGGATAGGTCAGGCCATTCTCGGCCGCGCACGCCGCCTCGCACGACTGGCAGCCGATGCAGCGGGTGGTGTCGATGAGCATGCCGAGGAAGTCGGGGTAGGCCTCCTCGTCAGCCGCGGCCTGCACCGAGCGAACGACGGCGGCGGGAGCCACCGCGCCGGTCAACGCGCCGAGCTTGAGGAACTTGCGTCTGTCCATCCGGATCCTCCGGAAGAGTGAGGTGGGAGATGCCTGCAGAAGCCCTGGGAGGTGGGCTCGGGTACGATGAACCGCGAGCAGGTGAATCGATGCAACGTCTCGAACCAGCGGCCGTCCCTGCGGGGGCAGGAATACTGGCCATCATGCTGGCGGGCTGTATCGAACACCACAGTTCCGATCCAGTCTGCCCCCCTGGAATGAAGTCAGAATTTCTACAATTTCAGTGGCATATGCATCCCGTCGCAGATGCCTCGAAGCAAGAGGCTCTCGGACACAGCTGCACCAGCCACCACGAAGGCGGCGGCCTGGACGAGCACAGCGAGTGGCTGGACGGCCAGCGCCACGGCAGGACCGACCGCTGGTTCGTCGAGGGGCTGCCCAGGGAGCGCAGCGCGTGGCTGCACGGGGAGCGCCACGGCCTGCACGCGCGCTGGGCCTGCAGCGGCCAACTCCTCGAAGAGGGAACCTGGGCGCACGGTCAGCGCGACGGCTGCTGGCGCACCTGGTTCCTCGCCGGAGGCCTCGAGAGCGTCGGCTGCTACCAGCAGGGCCAGCAGCAGGGCCTGTGGGTCAACTGGCACCCCAGCGGCGCGGTGCACCTGGTGCGCTGGTACCGCGACGGCGAGCGCGACGGTCCCCTGCTGGCCTGGGACGAAGCGGGCCTGCAGGTGGAGCCCACCGGGCCGCGCTGAGATCGAAAGGGGGAGGGTCCTGAGGCGACATGAATTCGTGGCGCCCAGCCACGCCCACCAAGGCGGACTGCGCCGCCAGCCTGGGATCGCGCTGGAGGATGCGGGCCACGAGGAACCCCTGCAGAGTCACCACCGGACCCTCCCGAAACTTTCGATGTCAAAGGCTGCCGAGAGTCATCCGAGCAAGCGGCGGCTGATGCTCAGCTTGGCGTCCGAGTAAGGGGGGTAGCGCACCGACGGATCGAACCAGGTCGCGTGGCTCATCACGCTGCGCTGCTGGGAGAAGGTCTCGAAGCCGGCGCGCCCGTGGGCACGGCCCATGCCGCTGGCTCCGATCCCGCCGAAGGGCAGGCCGGCCACCGTCAGGTGGACGATCACGTCGTTGTAGACCAGGCCGCCGGAGCGGGTGGCCAGGCGCACGCGCTCCTTCGCGGCGCGATCCCGGCTGAACATGTAGAGGGAGAGCGGATCGGGCCGACCCTCGACCACGGCCAGGGCCTGGTCCAGATCGTCCACCGGGATCACCGGCAGGATGGGCCCGAAGATCTCCTCCTGCATCAGCGCGCTGTCCAGGGGTGGGTTCCAGACGATGGTGGGCTCCATGAACAGACCCTCCACGTCCACTCCGCCGCCCCTGACCACCGGCATCCCCACGATCAAGGCCTCGAGTCGCCGCAGGTGCGACAGGTTCACGATGCGGGCGTAGTCGGCGCTCTCGGCTGGGTGGGCGCCGTAGAAGCCATCGAGGCTGCGCTCGAGCGCCACTCGGAAGCGCCTGGCCACCTCGCGGTCCACCAGCACGTAGTCCGGCGCCACGCAGGTCTGGCCGGCATTGTAGAAGCGGCCCCAGGCGATGCGGCGCGCGGCCACCTCGATGTCGGCGCTGGCGTCGACGATGGCCGGGCTCTTGCCGCCGAGCTCGAGGGTCACCGGGGTGAGGTGCGGAGCGGCGGCCTCGAGCACCGCGCGGCCCACACGGCCGCCGCCGGTGAAGAAGATGTGGTCGAAGCGCTGAGCGAGCAGCGCCCTGGACGCATCCACCGCACCCTCGAAGACCTGCACGGCCTCGGGATCCAGGTAGGAGCCCAGGCTCTGAGCCAGCAGGGCCGAGGTGGCCGGGGCGTGTTCCGAGGGCTTGAGCAGCGCCGCGTTGCCCGCCGCGATGGCGCTCACCAGGGGCGCCAGCACCAGCTGCAGGGGGTAGTTCCACGGCCCGATGATCAGCACCACGCCCAGCGGCTCCCGCTCGATGCGGGCCGCGCCAGGCTGGTGTACCAGCGGGATCCCCACCCTCTCGGCGCGCGTCCAGCGGGAGAGGGAGCGCAGGGCCTCGCGCAGCTCGCCGCGCAGCACACCCAGCTCACCCGTGACCGCCTCGTAGCGAGGCTTCCCCAGATCGCGCTGCAGCGCCGCGAGGATGGGCTCCTCCTCGGTGGTCAGGAAGCGCCCCAGCCCCTCGAGCTGCGCGCGACGCCAGGCCAGAGGCCGGGTTCGTCCACTGCGAAAGGCCTCGCGGAGCCTCCGGACCACCCGCTGCGCCCGATCCTGCACCCCCGACCCGCTCGCCACGGCGGCTGAGGAGTCGTTGGGGAAGGAGAGGATCTGTGCCATGGGGGCCTCGTTGGGTGGGCCCTACAGGAATGGTGCCGAGAACCAGGAACATCAAGTGAGCGGGACTACGCTTGCGGACGGATGGCCGCGCGCACGCCCGCCCCGCGCCCCGCGAGGCCCCTCCCGGGGGCGGCCCGCGGTGATTTTTTCGATCCTCGATCCATGCGGCCCACACCACATTTTGTGGTCCACCCGAACCTCAACCACAAGATGTGGATGGCTCTTCTCACGTCAAGACTCTATTCTCAACTTCGGACGAGCTAGTCCATCCCGCCCGTTCCCGCTGTCTGTCCAACCCGCTGAGCTGCCGTTCCAGGAGTCCGCGATGGAAGTCGATGCACATCCCGAGGTTCGCTTCGAGAGTCGTCCCCAGTACCGCCCCCTCACCCACATCCTCAAGCGTGACGGCAGCCTGGCGGAGTTCGACCAGAGCCGAATCCTGACCGCCATTCTCAAGGCCGGCCAGGCCACTGGCGAGTTCGCAGACCCCGAGGCGGCGCTGATCACGGCCCAGGTGGTCAAGGTGCTGGGCTACAAGTCCGGCTACGGCCCGCCCCACATCGAGGCCATCCAGGACACGGTGGAGCAGGTGCTCATCACCAACAACCACCTGCGCACCGCCAGGGCCTACATCGTCTACCGCGACCAGCATGCCCGCCTGCGCGACCAGCAGAAGGTCATGGTGGACGTGGCCGGCACCATCGACGAGTACATCGACCGCAACGACTGGCGCATCAAGGCCAACGCCAACCAGGGCTACTCCCTGGGCGGCCTGATCCTGAACATCAGCGGCAAGATGGTGGCCAACTACTGGCTGTCCCAGGTCTACACCCCCGAGATCGGGCTGGCCCACCGCGAAGGCGACTACCACATCCACGATCTCGATATGCTCTCCGGCTACTGCGCGGGCTGGTCCCTGCGCACCCTGCTGCGCGAGGGCTTCAACGGCGTGCCCGGCAAGGTCGAGGCCAAGCCCCCCAAGCACCTGTCCGCCGCCGTGGGCCAGATGGTCAACTTCCTGGGCACCCTGCAGAACGAGTGGGCCGGTGCCCAGGCGTTCTCTTCCTTCGACACCTACCTGGCCCCCTATGTGCGGGTGGATCGCCTGAGCTACGACCAGGTCAAGCAGAGCATCCAGGAGTTCATCTACAACCTCAACGTGCCCAGCCGCTGGGGCACCCAGACCCCCTTCACCAACGTGACCTTCGACTGGGTCTGCCCCGAGGACCTGCGGGACGAGACGCCCGTGGTGGGCGGCGAGGAGCTGCCCTTCACCTATGGCGATCTGCAGCCAGAGATGGACCTGATCAACCGCGCCTACATGGAGATCATGGCCGCAGGCGACGCCAAGGGCCGCATCTTCACCTTCCCGATCCCCACCTACAACGTCACCAAGGACTTCGACTGGGACCACCCCAACTGCGACACCCTCTTCGAGATGACCGCCAAGTACGGGCTGCCCTACTTCCAGAACTTCCTCAACTCCGACCTGTCGCCCAACCAGGTGCGCTCCATGTGCTGCCGGCTCCAGCTGGATCTGCGGGAGCTCGAGAAGCGGGGCAACGGGCTGTTCGGCTCGGCCGAGCAGACCGGCAGCATCGGCGTGGTGACCATCAACTGCGCACGCCTGGGCTACAAGCACCGAGGCGACTGGGACGGCATGATGCGCCGACTGGACGTGCTGCTGGAGCTGTCCCGAGACAGCCTCGAGACCAAGCGCAAGGTGGTGCAGCGCCAGATCGACAACGGCCTGCTGCCCTTCACCAAGCGCTGGCTGGGCACCCTGCGCAATCACTTCAGCACCATCGGGCTGAACGGCCTGAACGAGTGCATCCGCAACTTCAGCGCCGACAGCGACGACCTCACCACCCCCGACGGCCACGAGCTGGCCGTGCAGTTCCTGGACCACATCCGGGAGCGCATGGTGGAGTTCCAGGAGTCCACCGGCCACATGTACAACCTCGAGGCGACCCCCGCCGAGGGCACCACCTACCGCTTCGCCAAGGAAGACAAGAAGCGCTTCCCCGACATCCTGCAGGCCGGCACCGAGGAAGCCCCCTACTACACCAACTCCAGCCAGCTGCCCGTGGGCGCCACCGACGACCCCTTCTGGGCCCTGACCATGCAGGAGGGCCTGCAGCGCCGCTACACCGGCGGCACCGTGTTCCACCTGTACATGGGCGAGCGCCTGCCCGACGCCACCCAGTGCAAGCGGCTGGTGCGGCGGGTGCTGGAGCGCTTCCGGGTGCCCTACATCACCGTCACCCCCACCTTCAGCATCTGCCCAGCCCACGGCTACCTGCTGGGCGAGCAGCCCGTCTGCCCCGAGTGCGGCGGCGAGACCGAGGTCTGGACCAGGGTGATGGGCTACCACCGGCCCGTCTCGGCCTTCAACGTCGGCAAGAAGGCCGAGTACGCCGAGCGCACCTGCTTCGGCATGGGCCGCTCCGGGGTCGCCACATGAGCTTGCCCGTGGGGGGCATGACCCCCCTGAGCACGGTGGACTGGCCCGACCGCTTGAGCGCCGTGATCTTCCTGCGGGGCTGCGCCTGGCGCTGCCAGTACTGTCACAACCAGGACCTGCAGCGGCGCGAGGGCTCCACCCACCGCTGGCTCGAGATCCTGGCCTTCTTGGGCTCACGGCGGGGCTTGCTGGACGGCGTGGTGTTCTCGGGCGGCGAGCCCACCCTGCACCCAGGCCTGGCCGAGGCCATGGCCGAGGTCAGGGCCATGGGCTTCTCCACCGCCCTGCACACCGGGGGCGACCGGCCCGAGCGCCTGGCAGCCCTGCTGCGCGCCGGCCTGGTGGACTGGGTGGGCTTCGACCTCAAGGCACCCCTGGCCGACTACGACGCCCTGACCGGCTCCCCCGGCTCGGGCGAGCGGGCCTACCGATCCTTGCGCACCCTGGTCAGCTCCGGCGTGCCCTACGAGCTGCGCACCACCGTGCGCCGCGACCTGCTCCCCTTGCCCAGGCTGCTGGCGCTGGCCCGCGAGGTGGCCGTCTGCGGCGCGGGCAACCTGGTGCTGCAGGCCTACCGCGACGCCGAACAGCAGCTGGAGCCCCAGGCCCCCAGCACCCTGCGCGAGGCCGCGCGACAGATGGGCAGCCTGCTGGGGCCGGTGGGCGTGCGGGCGGCCTAG